>Ga0116183_1004312_pt1 | contig 13996 bp, 11 predicted proteins | sample AD_UKC078_MetaG_FD_89753 | JGI IMG/M metagenome (GOLD analysis project Ga0116183, IMG submission 89753) | Active sludge microbial communities of municipal wastewater-treating anaerobic digesters from USA - AD_UKC078_MetaG | ecosystem: Engineered > Bioreactor > Anaerobic > Digestate | place: USA... | reverse complement strand
TAAAGCCAGCTCTGCCCGACTACGTCCGATACCGGCACGTGCCGGATTTTTCCCGAAGCGAAAAGCATGGACTTTACAATCCACCGTTGAGCATTCTTTGACAAAGACTTTGCTTCCGCCCATGCATTGAAGACAGAATTTGCGAATTATCTTGATGGATGGACGACCTTTGCCGAGCCTATAAGAATGGAAGGGGCAGATATGAAAACCAGGAATTGAGCCGTTGCCATTACAGGCTGCAACTTCTTTTTTATGACCGCCGACGCAAGCCAGGCATTGCGATCTGATTGCTTCTTTTGGCGATAGGTGATGAATGTTTTTATGAGATTCTGCTCTTTCCATTTTTCTGATTAACCTCTCTCGCTTAACATTAGCGACCGTAACTTCCGTAGATGTGAAACAAAATCCAAAATGGGGATTGATGGATTCTCGTTATATAGCTTCATAGCTTGTTGGGTTTTGGCGTCATTCGGGAAGCAGAAGATTACCCGTGAACCAATTTTTTGTAATTCTGCGCGAATGCCCTGTTGCTCCACAAATGCCGATTGATTGATGTCATAGATAGAAATCATTGAAGGTTGCTTTTTCATTTCCTTGTCCTTTCAATTTTATTGACATTAGTTACTCCACGAACTATGCCAATCCTTTAATATTTCCAATAAATAGATATGTTTTTGTAATTATTGATGTTTTATAAGTTGAATTTCATAAAAAATTTGTTAATAGATTTAATAGTCTATTTATAATATAATAATAGACAATATAATATATTATTAAGGATTGACGAAAATGAAAACGGGAAAGAAGGAACAAATAAAAAAAGAGATTATTGAATTTCAAAATTTGATGGAAGAAAGTTTTCCGGCAAATGTGGCAATTAATGAAAAGGTAATCAGCAAATTCAAAAGCACTCTTATAAAAAAGGGATTTACTGATGATGATATTCGGAGCAGATACTCGTCATTCATTTGGAGTAACTATAAGCTACGAGATCACGCGGATATGAAAATGCCACTTTATAATAATAGAGACATCGCACTTAAAATTCATGCGGAAGTATTCCATGAATATTTTGAGAAAGACTTTGCGTCTATCCCAAATAAACAAATTATTATGGATCTATGCGGAATTTTATTTTTCAAAAACGATACCTACGATAATCAAATAGATAAAATATCCAATAGCGAATTCCCCGTTCTCATAACAGGGGAGACCGGCACAGGTAAGGAATTATATGCAAAGGCGATTCATTATTTAAGTGCTCATCGTAAAGATAAATATCTTCCGATAAATTGTGCAGGCCTACAGGAAAGTATGCTGGAAAATGAACTATTCGGCCACAAGAAAGGTGCTTTCACGGATGCAACTTCAGATGAAATTGGATTACTTGAGGAAGTAGGAGAAGGAACTGTCTTTTTAGATGAAATTGCAGAAATACCAATGGCACTCCAAGCAAAGTTGCTGAGGGTACTTGAAAGTAGAGATTTCCGTCGTATTGGCGATACTCAGATACGTCACTTCAAAGGAAGGGTAATTGCGGCGACAAATAAGGACTTGAAAGTAGAAATAAGGAATAAAAAATTTAGGGAAGATTTGTTCTATCGGTTGAATGTGCTCGAATTGAAACTGCCGCCATTGCGAAAGATTTTTAGTACAGATGAAAAAAAAATGATCATAACTATGATAGCGAGCAATATAAAAGCAAATTTCACTTCAGACAGATGGCAATGGCGATGGCTTGAATACGATGAAGAAGTTAGCGACAGCCTCTTAAAGTATGATTATCCTGGAAACTTCCGTGAACTGACAAATATACTCATCAGGGCCCTAACATTGTCACAAGGCGGCCCTATTAAGATGGAACATTTGCCTGATGAGGTAAAGAACTTTCACTCGGATAGGACAGTGGCTGATACTCCACCGGAGAAAAAGGAATCTACGACAGATGTAAAGTTGGTTGATATATTCGATTACGCAGACTCAGTTACCACTGCAATTATAAAATCAAAAATCGAGGAAATATACGAAGGCGGACATGAATTAAAAAAAGTTATTCAGACTGAAATGCGTGAAAACTTCACTGACAGCAATTATCAAACACTGAGAAACAAGCTAGAGAAGGTTTTAGGCGGGAAAGGACAACTTAAAAAAATAAGAGATAAGTATAAAAGGCACTAGATTAAATATTAATTTTTTTAAACAAAGAACGCCGCTAGTATCAACTACTACATAATTTATTTATTGAAGCATTTATTCCTATTCCTAACCTTCAGTAGCTAAAAAATATACTGGCTTCAAAGGAAGAAGGCTCTTATCAGCGTCCGATAGTTTTTGATAAAATTCCTGCCATAATCCAATAAAGCGATGAAGGTCTATTAACTCAACGTGAACATGGGAACCTCTTGCCGCTGTACGCGCATCTGGTGAAAAGCCGCCTGTGGATACGAAAATTCCAACATTGCCTTCCTTTTGTAGCAAACCCATAAGTTGTCTTACTTCTTGCACAGTAGCGGAAGATTCACGATGTTTAATCTGGACTTGAATGCGCGGTGACTCCGTACCAAGTGGATCTCTGTATGCAACAACATCAACCCCGCCATCCTTACCTTTAGGCGCAACAAATGGTGTATAATAGCCCATCGCTCTTAAAAGAGCAGCAACCAAATCTTGAAATTCATATGGATTTTTTGAATTTATAAAATTTTCAAGGCCATCGAGTGCCGTTTGTTCAATATCGTCAAAAGGAACATTTTGTTCAGGTGCTTCTGATTCAGCGTGTTCTTCGATTGAAGATTCAGGTTGCTCTGATTTCCATTTTCTGTATGCTTTTGTAGCATTTTCAAGCAACTTTTCAGGTCCCAATTTTAGAGCATTTTCGCCTTCCGGTGTTATGTACCAAATACCCTTTTTCTTAATTAAATATCCTGCCTTTATACAATCTATGCTAAAGAAATGTAAGATTGATTGCCATCTGATGTACCCGGATTTTTCATACCTCGATTTCTCCCATTCATCCAATGTTACATTATTCTCAACTTTGCTCATTAATTCACGCATTGGCATTTCTTTCCCATTGTCACGGAGTATGGATAATGCTGAATATATCAGTTTGGCTGCTAGTGAACGTGACCTAGGAAGTTTTTTTTGAGCACTCATCTTTTATCCTCCTAATGAAATAATCCGTATTATCATTTTCAAACACATCAATCGCTTGTTTAATCAATCAGACGCTTTTGGCTTTGCTGATGCGGTTCCAGACCAGACGGCAGATTGCGCGATAGACTTCCTTGCGTTCTTCTTTGGTTAGGCCCAGCGCGTCGAAGACGATTTTATCCAGTTCGGCGCGATCCGGCAGGTGTTTCGGTTCCTGCTCTTCAATGGGTTTTTTTGATTCAGGGTCAATGCCGCATTCATCAAAAACAGGTAACGGCTTTCTACTACCTATTTTATCAAGTATGTTTTCTAATTGATTTTCACGGATATCAATCAAACATGGATTAACAATCAAAACTTTATTTGCGTCACTAGCTTCAAACTTCAACGCCCCCTGTCCAAGGCCATAACGACCATATAACATTACAAATAACATTTGTAATGATGAGTTTAAAGTCAGCGATAATTTAGGTGTTATGTCGGCTTCTTTAGGTAATATTCTATGAAAACATCTATCACTAACGATTTGTTTTTTAGAATATGGACAATAGAAACGACTATTTGAAACATACTGCATGAAGAGTTTTGCCATAACAACATTATTTTCGGGTATTGAATACCAGTATTTTCTAGCTTTAACTGTTTCTACTTTGGGCCAAGGTACCCCCTCTTGTGTCTTTTGTCGTTTCCTTGTTTTCTGCTTTTCACCCCAAAGAACATATTCGTGCGCATGTTTTGCTAATTCGTTCTTACTAACAGAAGGAATACTTAATACATAATTGGCTTCTTTAAATGATATTTCCATGCAATCTATATCATTTGAACTTCTTATTATTGGTAGTAAGTAATCTCTTTCAATACTTAATTTTTTTGCTCGCTCTTTATCTAAATAAAAAAAATCATTGATTCCCGAATAACAACCGGGGATAACCCTTGCCATTTTTGATAATTTGATAAGTTTATCTTGCCCCCTACTTAATATAGTGAAAAATATATCCGGTGCTCGCAGATATTTGCCGCCCCATTTGTCGCCTTCGTATTTCCCAACTTCCGATTTCTTAAAGGAATCACTTTCATATTCCGTACCGACCGCAATCAGCTCTTTTATCGTGATAGGATAGACACGAAATATATCGTTAGCGATGACTTTATCCGCATCTTCAATCGCCAATAAGTTTTCGGTAAAGATTGCTTCTTCAAACGGCTTTTTGAAGGCAACAAACTTTACCGGATGCTGAGGGTCAATTTTTTTTTGCGGTGCGTGAATAACAGAAATAATCGTGTTGATATCCGCCGCTTCAAAACTGCGTTTGGCATGATTATCAATAATCAACTCCACTGGACAGCGATTAAGCAAAAAATCCTGCAACCAGACACCATAGCCCACATCCAGCCAGGAATTGGAACAGATAAATGTATGAATGCCCCGCGAGTTGAGCAGTCGTAATGCCCGGATATAAAAGTATGTGTAGAGATCGGATTGGGCGTTGATTTTCTTTTTGGCGGTAAAGTAATCGTCAAAATCAACTCGCACCATTTCCTGCAAATAGTCCTTATAATCTTTTTTGTCTTTAATCCTACCCAGCGGGTCGGCGATTTCTTCCTGTTTAACATAAGGCGGATTGCCGATGATGATGTCAAAGCCTTCTTTCTCGACGAATATTTCAGCAAATTCGATGTTCCAGATGAGAGGTTTGTCTTTGCGAATCGAGGTCTTTTGTTCCTTGAGCTCTTCTATTTCTCTTGTCAATTTTTCGATTTTTTCTTTATCCAACTCAATTCTCGTTTGACGTGGGCTTGTATCTAGTATGTCAAAAGATGATTGTTCATGAGGCTTGCTGCCTTTTAAAGCGTTTAAATAATCACTCTTCTCCCGAATCTCTGTTGAAATTATTTCATCATAAATTGCCAATTCACGATGCTTAATTGCCCATTCCTGAGTCGATGTCTTGTTGTAAAAATATTCCGTTTTTAAATTTTTAAGTTGCGTTACTTTCTTCTTGACGCTGTCGCTTATGACAGCATGGCCGGTGACAGGAAAAGTTTTATTGCCGATACGCTGGACAAGAGAATCGCCTTGCCGGACTTTGAAATCGAGGCTGGGCAGGATGGCCGTGGTTGACCGGCGCATATCTTCCGGCGCATCTACAAAAAGCGAAAGCCACAGGCGCAATTGGCAGATCCAAACAGCCCATGCCTTGACTTCCACACCATAAAGCGATTGCGAAATGATCTGTTTTTTACGTTCAAAGATATCCGCAGAAGGAAGATGCGCTTTATCTCTTAGCTTTTCTTCAATTTCGTCCAACACCTGCATCATGCCGACAAGAAACGCGCCGGAGCCGACACCCGGATCGCAAAGCGCCAGATTTTCCAGCATTGACAGGATTTCCTTTGCTTCCTTGGTTGAAAAACTGCCGTCTTTCTGATCCTCCTCCGCCACGCCTTCGCGGAAAAACAATTCATAAAGATTGACAGGTGCAATTGGAAGGGTAAGATTTTTCATCAGCCATTTGACGAGGCTCAACCGGCACATCAAATCTACTTCGGTACGCGGGGTATAAACCGCGCCGTCGGCTTTATTGACCAGACGCTCAAAAATAATGCCCAAAAATTCCGGGTTGAGCTGAAGTTCTGCGTCATTAATCGAACTTTCTTCGATTGTAAAGCTATGGGCGAATAAGAAGGTAAAGAAGCTTTCAATTTCCTTATCGGGTATTATCCAGCCTTGATCATCGTATTCCGGTTTACTTTTGAAAAGTCCGCCGTTGAGAAAAGGCGCAAGCATCAAAGCGTTGTTGATTTCCTTTGGCAGATGTTTACGCGGGGTAAATTTATAATTCAGCGCCTCAAAAAATACAATCGTCAGCCAGTCTTCATAAAATTTATTACCGGCACCGCTCTTTTGGTAAGCCTGAAAAAAACTTTGAATGAATTTTTCATTGTTGTCCAGCCAGCGGCGTTTCTGAATAAAACCAAGAAATATGGTACGAATGGCAAAAAGCAGCACAAAGTCCCTTGCTTTTTCTTCATCAATTTTATTGATTTTCCTGACGGCCTGAACAAGTTTTTCATATTCCTCAAAAAATTCTTTATAAAATAGCTCCGTCACGGGACCGACGGCAAAGGCTTCTTTGATTTTTTCCAACGTTGAAAAATCACCGTCGCCGATTCGTTGTTTGAATGTCTTGTTTGTTACTTCGGGATCAGCGCTGACAAAATACGTAAACCGACGGAAGTTGGACCATTCTTTTTTTGCCCCTGCGTGTTCAGGATAAACCAGTGAAAAGCGGAAATTACCGTCTTTGTCGTAAAAGAGAAAAATACCTGCGACATAAATTCTCTTTTCTGTGAGAATTTTCTTGGCTTTCCTATATTGCGCTATCTTGCCTGAGCGTTCAGTAAGAGCCTTTTTCGCTGACAGTGTGCAAACAATAAGGCGGTCGGAATCAGTAAATTTGATTTCACCCAACTTTCGAGTATCTGCAAAATATTCATCGTTGTATTGTTGTAGATTTTCTTTTGCAGGCGCGAATTGCGGACTTTTCCGTCGGAAGAACAAAACAAACTTCTCAGGTTCAAAATTCTCAATAATGTTTTCCAGAATCGAACGGGCTTCAGTAGTCATTTATCGTTAAGAATCCTTTCTGTTTTCGACGGCAATAATAATGTCTTTACTTATCTTCCTCTTCCCTGCAATCGCTCTTTCCAGATAATCTCGTCCAAGGTCTTTTTGCAGTTTTTCAATCTCTTTGATGGTTTCGTTTAATTTGTTTTCAGCTTCGGAGAAATTACTGATTCGGCGCAAAGAATATTCCGAGTGCGTACCGTAATGAAGAATATCTTCCCGCAATATCCGGAGAAAATCTTTATAAGGCATTAGTGCTTCCGCCTGCACATTGTTAATCAGTGTTCCCAGTTGATTGAGTGCCCGCTGTTCGAGGCTTTGTTCATTGGTGCCTCCTGGAATATATGGCTTATAATTTCTGACAGTGTCATAAGCCGTCCAGAATTGTTTGCTGAGAGACAATGATTTTTCATTGGGTTCGCAAGCGACTTTATCATATACGTCTTCAAAAGCTTGCCGATTAGGAACTGACTTATCATCACTGTAGGATAAGGTGGTTACGTATAATCTTCCTTTTTTATAAAACACCAAAAGTTCATTTTCTTTATATTGTTTGGCTACTTTAACACGCGGCGGATAATGCGTCAGATTTCCGATAATTTCGGGATGCTCGTCTTTGATCTTTAGAAAAGCTCTCAATGCTTTGTTATAGAATCCCTCTTCCTCTTGCTTATCTGGATTCTGCTGGATTCGTTTGAACAGTCCAGCAGGCGTTGGTTCTTCATCCACATCAAATATTTTCGCATCTTCTCCCAATGCGCTATGAATCAGAAACATTTTATTCTGGGCAATTTCGCGCGACTTTACCAACTCAGCACCTCTTTCTGTGGGGAAAAAGTTGACAATATAAAGCGCATTAAAAACTTTCTTGCTGATACGATTGATACGCCCCACGCGCTGAATAACTCGCACAGGATTCCATGGAATATCATAATTGATGACCATTCCGGCACGATTAAGGTTAAATCCTTCAGATAGTTTATCCGAGGTAAGCAACAGGTCATATTTATCTTCCTGCTCTGGATACATGGCATCAAAGTTTTTATTAATCTGATGGATTTTAGAAGCTGATAAGTCACCCGCAACAACCAGCATTTTTTCTCCGAATTGTTTTGTTAATGCTTTTTTTAAATATAAAACGGTATCTACATATTCGGAAAAAATTATGACTTTACGCTTAGGTTCTCCCTTGTCCGGCTTTTGCGTTAGTTGTTTTTTGACGTTTTCAATCAGACACGCCGTTTTAGGGTCTTGTTTGACCAAGTCCAATTTATTTAGTTCATCCAGAATTTCGTCAAATAAATCCAAATCAGACTGAATGTCTGTTTCAAACATTTCGCGTTCTTTAAAATCTTTTAATTTATAACGCTCATGATTCTTGGGATACTCGCCCTTGTTGATTTTCTCTTCATATTCCTGCAACTGTTTCTCAATTTCATCGTCATCGGCTTCGTATATGCGTTCAAGCAAATCCCTGTCCAAAATATATTCTTCTGTTTTATTAATGAAAGCTTGTGCGATTGTAGTAATTTCTTTGAAGTTTTTGATACTCTGTTCAAACGCACCGAATGAACTCTCAAAGCGCTTAACCAGCATACGCCGCATAAAATCGAACAAGTTCCGCTGTTGCATGAATTGCCGGTTGCCTTTTTCATCCAGCTTTTCGATGTTTCCTTCTTTGTACTCAAATGGTCTGTAAATGGCGCCTTTAAATCGACCACCCTCGTCAAGATCACCGAAATATTCTTCTATGATTCGGTTGTAATATTGAGATTGTTCTTTCGTTAATTCAAAAAACCATTCTTGCGGATCAGCGCATTTGGAAATTTGTGTCACTTCTTCTTTATAAAAAGGATTACCTTCCAGGTCCAATCGGTTGCGCCGAATAGTCACTGGTTCAATGACGTTGCGAATCTGTTTAGCTAGATAACGTGAGCGCTGGGCGACTTTCTTCAGATCAATATTGTCTTCCTCAAAAAGACCTTTATAGTTGTTTTGCGCTCTTTGACGTTTTTTATCATCTCTTGAATTATAATATTTCTTTATGTAACCCAAACGGTCAAAGATTCCTTTGAACCCTCTAAACTGGTCAACAAGGTTACTATCGAGAGTTATGGTTGATTGCTTTGGCATGATAAACAAACTCAGCAGAGACAGAATATCTGCCGGTCGATTGTTAAAAGGCGTGGCTGTAAGCAGGATAACTATCTTATCTCTGCAAATATTCTTGAGTAAGTCATAATCTTTGGTATCCTGATTACGAAAACGATGCGCTTCATCGACAATGATAACTTCTATATCGTCCAGTTTTTTAACAAAGTCGCTTGTATTTTCCAAATCACCTAATGAACGAACTTCCCAATCGATCAATTTGAACTGTTCAACATACATTTTCCAGCCGGAATTTAAATTCCTGTCTCCAACCAGTCCGGGTGGACAAATAACGACACCGCGTTTGTTAAGTTGCTTGGCTATGGCACAGGCAATGATTGTTTTACCCAAGCCGACAACGTCAGCGATAATGACGCCGTTGTAATTTTCAATCATGTTGAGGGCCTGTTTGACGGCATCAAGCTGGTATTTATATGGTTTGTAGCCGTTCTTTTCCATGATCGCGATAAGCGTATCACTGATTTTTTTCTGATCAAAAGAATCAAGGTAGGTTTTCAAGACCAAGCAGAAAGCTTCAAACGGCGATACTTCTTTGATGAGCGTTTCTTTTTCTACAACATCAATCAGTTTCTTCTTTGTGTCTTCATATTCTGTAATCTTGACGGCTTCATTCCATAGATTGTCAAAGTATTCTTCGGCGTCTTCAAAGCCATAATCACCGATTTCTACATTAAATTCATTCTGTGTGGAAAGACCTGCCTTGGTTAAGTTACTGCTTCCGGTTATGAATAAAGCATTTTTCCCAACCTGATCTTGTTCCAGTTTAAAAATATACAATTTGGCGTGATTGGGGTCGTATGTTTTTCGGATGATAAGCTTATCGTTCTTAATTAAATCGACGAAATATCGGACTTGCTGATAAAATTCTTCTGTATCGAAGATCTCTGTATTCAGGGATTTTTTTATGGACTCGAAAAACTTGTATGTCTTTTCTTCATCAGATGATTGGTCACTTTCAGCTTGCTCTATCAGACCAAGATTATAGCGATCTACGTTCAGGCCAACTAGAATCTTGATTGAAACTTCTGGATTTGTTTTCAGCGCGGAATAAAGTTCTCTAATGCCGGAAAAATAAAAAAAGCCAACGAGAAATTTCAATTCTTCGCTTTTAGAAATTAATTCAATTAGCCGTTTTTTAAGATCGCTCTTTTTGTTGTTGGTGATGAAATTAGTCATAGTATTGACACTTAATCATAATGACAGTTTAATTTGCATCTTTTTATGTGGGAAATACGTCTGAAAACGCTGAAATATTAGCGTTAACGTGCAATTATCTACACCTTTTAAGTCGGTGTGTCAAATATTGAAGTTTATTACTTTTTGATTTTTTCTTCGGTGAGTGCTAATAATTTAGACGCAGAAAGTTTAAACGATTTTGCGAGTTGATAAATTGTTATTAGTGAAGGTTGTTTACGGCCACACTCAATCTGTGAAATGAAGCTCCGGTCGAGTTTGCTAAGCTCAGCAAGCTTCTCTTGAGACATTGTATTTGATTTTCTGAGATCTCTTATTACTTCTCCAAATGCTTCTTCAATTGTCAAGTTCGCCTCCTACTGGAAGAAACCTAACAGAATCGAAGATGATAATCTGTTGACTATTGACAACAAAACATTTATAAATAAATCATCATTCTTTTAATGACAGAACTTGACGGGCAACGCTTTGTAGATTTCCGGCAGCATTGTTATAGAAGGAGTCTGTAATGAAAGAACCAAGAGGAGTAGTTCCTATCCCACAAAACAGCGAAAAGCTGAATCAGGAGAGCAAGAAGGCACTGTTGGCACTCAAACAGACACCGGACGAAACTTGGCTATATTGCTTGCAACTGGCGGAATACTCCCTAAAGAACAATCTTGACGATCCGGACGGCAGACTGACAACAACGCTGGAAGAAATGAAGGGTTGGAACCCGCAGGGGGTAATGGATTACCTGCAAAGGGAGCCGGAAACGAACGAGGAAGTGGACGCAGTGGATTGGAATCTGGTCAACAACGATCCGAAGGAACTGGCGGACCAGATACTCATAGCGATAGGGGACAATCTGGCGACAACGCTCCCCTGCTATCCACAAAGAAGGAGGGAAGAAATATGTTAGAAATAACAAAACCGATCTCCGATCCCAAAACTGGCCGGAAATCCATCAACGGATTAATGGCATCCTTAATGACAAGAGAAATGATCGCCAAAAGGGACATCTTCGGGAGGAAAGTGGGAGAGGGAGACGCGATCCTCAACAACCCACAAGTACCTCCACCACAGGAGAAGTAAGCCATGAACATTCCGCAGATGGCAGCACAGGCGAGGGAACACTGGAAGGTGACGAATCCGGAAATCTACCGGCAAATGGTAGAGGACAAGGCACTCGAGGTGTGCAGCGAAGCGGCAGCGAAACTGACAATGAGCGAAATCAAGACCTTGATGTTGGGGGGCTTGACGGAGCAGGAAGCCTGGCAGGAGAGCCGTCACCTATTCATCTTCCGGACAGCGGAAGCACTGGAGAAAGCGTATCAGCCGGATCGGGATGAAAATGGAAAGGTTATACAACCGGACTGGCAACGGGAAAGTGAACCATTACCGAAAAAGACCTCGACACCGCGCAAATCGACTGGCGCACAAATAGCACACTTACTCGCAAAAGAAATGACCTCCGGGGAAAACGTGCCGGGTTACAAGCCGCCGAAGAAGGAGGCGTAAGCAATGAAGAAAACAATCATTATTCTTGCCCTTATGTTTTTTCATCATGTCGCCATTGCTGGCACGATTTACACCTACACCGATAAAGACGGCAATACCGTGATCTCAAACACGCCTATGCCCGAAAACTACGAAAAGAAGGCAAAAAAAATAGAATCATACGAGCGTGACTCACCGGCAGAGATAGCAGCGCATCAAATGAAACAAAGAGCGGCAGAAGATCGAGGATTCCGAGAGTGGCAAAATAGCCAGAGCAATTCCACCCCAACAAAATCGGCGCAAACTTCAAATTATGTCGAATCACAGAAAAAACGCCAAGGAAAAATTGACAACACAGATAAGCTGCGAAAGGAATATTGGGACGAAGTAGAGCGTTGTAGGCGAAATAAATGTAAAGTAAGCCAAAATTTAAGTGATGAATATCACAAAGCCGTAGAAGAAGACCCCCGTGCGATTACAACCATAACGACAACTAAAAGAAGCAGAAGATGAAAAATGTTGTGGAGGATGAAAAATGAAAACAAAAAAGTTATTCGTCATAGCCTTCATATTAATAATATTATTATTGTCTGGTTCCATTTGTTATGCTTTTTTTAAATCATCAAAAGCTTATGATCACTTTAGACAATTCACTAGACAGAAAACAGGGATTAACGTCACCATGATTAATGATTATTGGGGCACAGGAGTTGATGCAATTGGTGTTGTGGAAGTATATGCTAGCCCAGGCGTTGCATACTTAGATTATTACTACAGAGATACAAATTCTTTTACTTGGCATCACTTCTACAGAAAAAGAATATATATGTAATGTGTTGTTTACATGCCGAATAATTCCAATTATGCTTAGACGAGTTTTTTGCCAATTAACAGGCAATCAATGAGTTTTACTTTAAACAACTGCTTGTCTATACATTTTTACTTTCTGTTATTAGCTTGATCAGTCAGCAAAAAATAGTTTCTTTAGTCCATAAAAAAGAGCTCACAAGAGTTTTTGGACTCCATAAAAAGGCCATGATTTAATATTTATTTCAGGTTTTATCATGATGCTGTATTCTTCTCCCTACCGCGTGCGCGTACTGGGCACATAACTTTTTTTGAATGTTAGGTTTCGTAAGGTTTTATTCAAACCAAAATTCTATTCATAATTGTTTTTATTAAATAAATATCTTTTACCGATACAGTAGTTTTTTGGAGTTCCTAAAAAGCGGCACAGAGTTTTTACAATCCCTAAAGAAAGCCATCTGGAGTTTTTAGCCTCCCTAAAACAAGACTATCTCCCCTCGCGCACGCGCGTATTGGTCGGAAAACTCATTCTTGCAGTTAAGTTTAAATAACAAGTTTTGTGATGTTAGATTTTTCAATATGCGGTTTAATGAGGTTATAAATTGCCTAAATAATTGTTTCTAGCATATATTTTCGGATTTAATAGGGCAAGTAAAGGCGAGGACAAATGTTAATAAATGTTAAGGTTTATCTCTTATGAAAAATTGACTTAACAGGTGTTCCTAGAAGGATTTGACATGAGGAGTTATGAGGATTCAACATACCAACTTTTACCCACCACTCTCTCGCGCGTGCGTACTGTTCCGAAAACTCTTGCTCAATGTTAACTTTTGCAAACCCCTCGTGCGTGCGTATTGGGGCAATAATTCACTGACAATGTTAGGTTTTGTCAACCTGTCATGGACTTCGTTCTAGCCCTCATGGAAAAATCGTCCAAAAATATTTGCAAAGGTTAACATTTGTTAACATCTCATGGGGTTTGTTTCTCAACTGTAAATATGTTTCTCTTTTTCCAGTTTAGAGAAGAACGTCTTTTACCCCTTTTAGTTCTTGGCCCTGTTGAGAGACCGCCGTGTAATTTGCAGCGTCCATTCCTATAAATACCTTTCTGTTGACACGGTGTTCCTGCCCTGGTCTGAGCACCGCAGGTCATTCCCCGGAGTTCTTCAGGAAAACGCGGCCTATGAACTGATCCCGTATATCCACGCTTTTCCCATTCCTTAAAAGCCCTGTCACTTGCATTGAAAAACAACTTCCACAGTTTTCTAAGTTCCGGCGTACTCATGATCATACCCCCATATTAGCTTAATCAAATCATCACGAATTAATTGTAACCATTCTAACTAAAATGGTGTTCTAACGGATTTCTAACTTAATACTGTCAAAATGAGTTTAAAGGGGTTTATAGCAATGTTGCTCTGCGTGCTAAAAACCCCTATAATTATAAAACTATATAAACTCATCTTGCTGTTTTTTTATTCCTTTAGTAAATTTCCCAAGCTGGACGTCGTGGGTTCGAGCCCCATCGCCCGCTCCATTTTAATTTTTGGCGTTTTTGAACGC
>Ga0116183_1004310_pt1 | contig 14007 bp, 8 predicted proteins | sample AD_UKC078_MetaG_FD_89753 | JGI IMG/M metagenome (GOLD analysis project Ga0116183, IMG submission 89753) | Active sludge microbial communities of municipal wastewater-treating anaerobic digesters from USA - AD_UKC078_MetaG | ecosystem: Engineered > Bioreactor > Anaerobic > Digestate | place: USA... | reverse complement strand
GCGCACGGCGGTTTATGCACGATGGAATAGAAACCTTCTTTAATATACAGCCACATCATTTTCTTCCCCTTTCGTGAATTCTACGTGATTGACATTACCCGGTTGTTTCTGATACGGCAATGTTGTGGCGACAAAGGTGCGTCGCATTATTCACTTTGAAAGAAAGGGATGAGCCATGCCCCGTGACAAGAAAGCACAGACGAAATTACTCCGCGTAGGCCAGATTCTCAGGATCTTCATGGAAAAGGAAAAGATCTCCAGCAGTTGGCTGAGCAAGGAATTCCAGACCACGCCCCGGACCATCCAGCGCGATCTGCTGCTACTCAAAGAAGCAGGGTTCCCCATCCATGAAATCCAGAAAGGCACGTATCAGCTACATAAAGACATTGTCAAAAACCTGGAGGTTTTCGATGATACGGAGTTGGCCCTGATGGTCGCTCTCAAGAATGTTGTTAGCCAGCTTGGCCAGCCCTTCCAGAAGGCCGTTGACCGTGTTCTGGAGCGGCTTTACGAATCAGCGGCCTCCATGCCCGTCTTCGTGAAGATTGACGATGCCATGCCGCTGGACACCACCTATTTAAACCGCATGGTCAAAGCCATCCGGGACAAGAAGCATCTTGGTTTCCAATACACCAGCAGGAAAAAGGCAGCCCATCCTGTCCAGATGGAGCCTTACAGAGTCGTTTATTTCGAGGGGTTCTGGTATCTCATCGGAAAGGAGACGGCCACCGGGATACTGAAGCGCTACGCCCTGGATAAAATAAAAGACCTGAAACTGCTCAAGACCGGTTTCAAATCCATGCCGAAAAACCTGGATACCGTCCTGCAGGAAAGCGCCAACATCTGGTTTGCCGAAAAGGCGAATCTTGAAATAGAGGTCCTCATTGATGCCCAGGCGGGCAATTACTTCAAACGCCGGAAAATGTTTCCCACCCAGCAGATCAAAGAAGAAAAACCGGACGGCTCGCTGGTGATCACCTTCCGGGTGGGTCACGAGGAAGCCATCCGCAACCTGCTCAAATCCTGGATACCGCATGTCAGTATACTGGGTCCGCCGGACTTCAGAAAGCAATTCGTCCAGGAAGTCAAAATGTGGGTTGAAAAGCAGAAAAAGTAATTGTCTCTACTCTAAAATACACGGTGCGATATATTACTTGAGCAATTTAGCTATTGCTGTTTGACAGTTAAATTCTGCCACCACAGGGCATCATGACCATAAGCATCTTTGACCGTTTTAGTCGCCCATTATTTGCGAATGAATTATCAAGTGCAAAGCATTGATCCCTGTTACCTTTCTTTCAATGTTTGGGATAAGGCCATATTTTTACTGCTAACTCGAACAAATCTTGCGCTCGCCTTTGAATTTTTTCTTCATCCCATACTTCCGGCAAAGTACGATTCAAATTCAGAGCGCTATGCTTGAGTATCTCTTTACGTTTTCTTTCCCAAGGGCCATTCGAAACAGATGGATTTAGCTCTTTTGTAAGTAACGTAAGATTGCCGATCGTATGCAACAACTGGTTCCTACGTTCTTTCATTTTATTAGCTTCAATAATGTCGTTTACACATTGCAGCGGCCAATGGGGCTCCCATTCTTTGGGTAATAAATGTTCAATAGTCAATTTTCGTTCAATATGAATCTCTTCAGTTTTACCAGTATATAAAGCTGTTTCAAGAGCTTCTAAAATCATGCGGCCCCTTGCTCTTGTAAGCTGTTTGTAGAATTGGATTTCTAACCAGGATTTCTTGAATTCTTCGTCGTTAGGCCATCTTCCAATATCAGATGTTTGATTAAGCAAGAATTGGCGAATCGCACTTGCCGAAAAATTATCGTTTTTCTTTAATTCTTTTATAAGCTCTACAAATAGTTTGTTATAATTTTTAGGCGTCAATCCGCAAACAACGCGTCTTACGAGGAATGATTCCAGATATTCAATGATCTGAATCAATTCGTCTTTTGTATCCTGAGTATTGTACCTTTTAACAACTTCAAGCAGAAGGGGAAAGACTGTACTCGTATCCAACTGATCAAGCCGATAAAAGAAAATACCTTCTCGTGATTTTTCGGAGAATTGATCGAAGCTTTGATATACGGTGGAATACGAAGTAAAAAGTTCCATATGCTTTACAGCATTTTTGCCATTAGTCTCCTCGACAAAACTGCGATAATCAGAAAAAAGTCGTGCTATTAATATTTCTTCACCAGTCATTAACGTCAAGTAGTGATTAAGAAAAAGATCCAATCTTGGTCTTTTAAGCCGCCCCTGACGAACTTCTTTCCGCCAATAATTGCGCTCATTATCAAATTTTCCCCAATATTTCTCATATAATTGACGTGGTTCTTCGTTCTGAGACCCTGCTAGTCTGAAGAGATAGTTTTTCACGAGATCGGCAGGCAAAAGAGGAGTGCCAAGCGCATTGAGAGTTTCAAATATTTCTTGCGCATCATCCTTTTCTTCAAGGTCAATAACAACAAGCAGCAAATTATCTTTTATCGTCGTATAGAGTGTTGTTAATCTCTTTGAGAACTCATCTGTGCCCAAAGGTCCCAGCCATTCATCAAAAGTATCGTAAAAATAAAGATATGCATCAGGTATTAACCAATTATCGTCTGGATGTGCATGTTCCATCTTCCTGACTGGCGCTGCGGATTCCGCCTTTATAATATTACGAAAATCATCTCGATCTGCATTGGTTGGCCATACTTTGAAAACATCATCCGGCTCATCACTGAGAGGAACATCATTAATAAGCAGTTTTTTGAATGCCTGAGCATAGCGTTCTGTGTTTGTTTTTATACATAGATCGCGAATGGCGGCTATAGCAAGTTGCAGCGTTGTTAAGCGCTGTTGACCATCAATAATTTGACGAACATGAATTTTCCCAGTAGATGTTTTTATCTGATCAAGCACAATTGTTCCTAAAAAGTGGGGTCTTGTAGGTAATTCTTTTAAGTTTTTATCTGCTATCGATTGAATTGATTCCCAAAGGGGTTCCCAATTTTCTTCTTTCTTCCATACATACGGACGCTGAAAGAGAGGGGCTTCCAATCGCTCCGTTCTTTCAAAAACTCTTTCGAGTGTCAGTTTCTCAACTTTCATAATGCACCTATTATTTATTTTTTTTATTTTTTAAAACATCAATTTTCTAAAATACGTTACGCATATTGCAATTTATCATCACTGATCATTTTCATTTATCCAGGCCTTCGATGATCCGGACTTCCGGGATGGTTTTTTGCCGGGTCATGGCGATGGAAACGGGATGTTTTGCATTTGACAGTTCCTGATAAACTTTCTCAATGGTTTCCTGTTTCTTCTTGTCGCTCCATTCGTCTTTCAGTTCAGGTAGCTTTGTTAGATGTTTCAGAACTTCAGCATTGGCGGTTTTGATTTCGTCCGGGAAATACAGTTCATAAACCATTGCATTAAGAACCTGCTCAAAAATTAACACTGCTTTTTCAGATGAAACAGAAATAGAACAGATTAATAAATCAACTATTTTTTGATACTTACCTTGATCGCTAGAATATTTTATAGGAAGAAGATTAACTTGAGCAATTCGTATTTTGGGAAATAATTCAGTATCGCTTTTGAATAAAGCTTGATAGTAGAATTGCATGAGACTGCTATTCAAAATCGCAGTCACAAATTGTGGTGTATATTTTTCATCATGTATCTTAACAGAATATAAACTTCTATTACAATAAAGCTTGTTTTCTAAAAATAGTGCCGTTAACTCGCTACCAGTTTCACGAATCAAAATTCTATCACCTTTAAAGTAATAATCATCTTTCTGATACTGGTTTTTAATATTTTTTGAAATGTAGCTGAACTTATTAATCGACCACTTGCTAATGTTGGAACCAGTGATAAATTTGATTTCTCCGTTATCAAATACTTGATCTCTCCCAATCTCAAAGCCACGCATAACCCCAGATATTTTCGAAATAGGCTTTGTATTTTGCGAAATCCTTATAATTAGATCGTTATTAGGAATAAAGTTTTCAAAACTCCAATTATTCGCTTTTATATTAACCTTGGTGCCTATTAACACCGCTGTTGGCATCTGAACATTCTCAAATATTTTATCCCCTTGAACTTCTAAATAAATTAGATGTATTTTACTTTCTAAAAATGTTCTTAGTGATTCAAATTTTAATCCTTTTATAAAAAGGGAAGCTGTAATAAATGAAATTATGCCATTTTCTTTTAATAGATTTGTGATACTTTTCTCGAAGAAATATGCATACAGGTCACCACAATTAATAGTTAGATAGTTTTTGTAATTAATTTGTTCTTTCTTAGAAACAACTTTATATGGTGGATTCCCAATGACCACATCAAATCCATCTATAATACCGAACATCCATTCCGGATCAAAAAACGGACTGGAGGCGTTCTGGTCGTAGGGATCAAAGGCGACCACGGATCGCGCCGCGTCTTTGTTCCAGCCGTCTTTCACCAGCAGCTCAGCAATTTTCCTGCGCAGATCCTTATCTTTTTCCTGACAGTTCCGCTTTTGAGTACGCTTCCGGGCGTTGAAATACTGATGTCGTAAGTCCGTGAGTTCATCTTCCAATTTTTTGACTTCCGGATTTTCGATGCTCAACTGGCCGCCGGTTCGGGGCTTGTCCAGTCCAATCAGCGTATTGGCCGCCACAAACTTGGTTTCTAAGTTAGGCAGAGGTCGAATACCATAGTTGGTTGCTTTATCTTGATTAGCTTTCTGATCCACAATCAGTGAAATGAAAAAACGCAGTTTACTGATCTGTGTGGCAATGGGCTGAATATCAACGCCGTAGATGCAGTTTTCAATCAGGTAGAGTTTGCGCCCATAGTCCAGTTCATTATTGGTAAACGCCGCCTCAATATCGCCAATGGCCTGTTCGCGAATGACCGGATCATCAATCTGTCTTGCTTTAGTAATCTGCCGCTCTTTCCATTTCTCATTTTGCGGATCGAGTTTGTGCAGAATATGGACAAGCTTATGCAATATGCCCATTGGGAAAGCGCCGCTTCCGCAGGCCGGATCAAGAATTTTGCAGTTATCAATGGCATCGATCAGCGTCTTGGTTTCTTTTCCGGTAAAAGCATGTTCCTTTTCTGTGTAGGTAAAAAGAATTTCCAAACCGGCATCCGCGTCGTGCGACTTCATTTTCGCTTCGGTTTCAAGATTCTGTTTAAGATAGGCTTTCAGACTTTCGTCAACCATGTAGTTGACAATTTCGCGAGGCGTGTAAAAACTGCCAGTTTGTTTCCGGGCGGTAGTCTGTGTTTCAGGATTGTAGCTCGCCAGCAAGTTTTCAAAAACACGGCCTAAAAGTTCCGGGTCGAGTGCGACTTCTTCTTCAATCGGCGTGTTTTCAGTGATGGTGAATTTGTAGTGATTGAAAATTTCAAACAGACCTTTGACTTTTTCATTCTTTTTCTTTTTGTCGTCATAGACATCGCTTAAATCAATGATATGCTCGTGGGCGAAGAACAGTTTATCCGGCACCTGCGACTGTTTTTTAGGGTTTCGGGAAAAGCCGTCCAGATACAAAACCTTGCCTTTTTCATCTTCATAATCAAGACAGTCAAACAGTCCGCCGTTGAGAAAAGGCACACCGGCAAACATTTTCATAACCGCATCTTTGGAAATGTTAAAGTCGGACGAATACCGGTATAAATTTTTGATGCCGTAATTCTTTTTATTTTGTTCAAACGTGCCATCCGTGGCAAAGGCGCGTTCTTCTATTTTTTTGTTTAAAGTGGCAAAAAAGAGATTCTGTAAAATAGCACGGTAGTAAACCGTGGAGCCGGCCGTGTTGAAATTTTTAACCATGCCTTTTAATTCTTTTTCGTCAAAAATATTTTCCGGGATCAGATGCTTTTCCTTGATAAACCAGATGAAAATAAGACGGGTAAGCATCCGGATGACGCTTTCCGAATTAAAGACGGTGTCATCTTTATCGTTATCCACATCATTGGGAAAGGAAACGTTTTTGACAGCCCAGAAATACCAGTTGGCCAGTTCGCGGTAAAAGCGTTTGTTGAGTTCCTTGGTGTCGAGCGTTTTTTGCCAGGCTTGGTGCAGTTCGACAAAGTTGGTAAATTTTTGAACACGCCTGAGTTCGTCCAGAGACAAATCAAAAAGAATTTCAAGATGGGCGCGATGCGGACTGGCAATGGAAATATCTTTAATCAGCGTAACTTTCTTGAGGACATCCTTTTGTGCGTCGCGCTTATGCAGGCGGCGGTCAATAATGGAAAGCGTCAGACTCTGGCCGTGCCGGAAAATAATCATGACCGGCATGGGGAATATTTTGTTTACTTCCCGTGTTATCTGCGCAAGCTCGGTGCGCGAATACTCCTGTTGTGCAAGTTCTATGGAGAAGAAAAGATAGGTTTCAATAACGGTTCTTTCATCTTCGCCTTCCCAGTTTATTTTATGGGAATCAAACAGTCCGTGCTGGCCGGATAATTCTTCCCTAGATAGCTGGAATAAAAGATCAACGGATTTCCATTCGTCAAACCGGGCTTTTTCCTTGTTGAAATTCTTTTCGGAAAAGGCGTGCCCGAAGTTTTCTTCAAATTCGGCGGTTGTTTTATGAACGAAAGGATTCTGCCTTGCGGTGTTGTAACCCAGCGCGCCGAAAAGAGCCAATGCGTTTTTGGAAAAGCTTCCTGATGAAAATGATTTGAGTGCTGTTTCAATATTTCGTTTTATGTCCTGATCGGTCATTTCTTTGGTCCTTCTATTACTTCCCATTTTCCTTTTTTTGTTGCGCCGGTATGTTTGATGATGCCCTGTTTTTTGAGCAACTGTAAATGATACTTAACCCCGTCCGGGCTCAGACCGATTTTATCAGCCAGATCTTTCCGTGTTATGGACGGATTATTCTTCATTAATTTTAAAATTTTTTCCTGGGTAGTTTCTTGGGCAGTTTCCTGGGTGGTTTCTTGGGTGGTTTCTTGGGTAGCCTTCTCCCCAGATTTCCTGGGTCGGAGAAAAACCGCCTTAATATAAACCGGGTTAAACTCGTAACGCACTGGCGGAACTTTTGCGGCTTTCAGCGCCAGTTTGATTCGTTCAATGCCCGTGCCCATTTTTTCAATGTAGTCTATGCGTTGAAACAGGTTGGCTATTCCCGGATTGCGCAACATGCTGACCGTGCCGAAATTTTCCGGCGTCAGACCTTTGACCAAACCACCGGGATTGGTGATTTCGATGCGGTCGTCAAATATTTCCATCATCACATTCGCGCCTTTTTCGAAATAATCGCGATGGACGACGGCGTTAATCAGCGCTTCACGCAGGGCTTCATAAGGCAATTCCGGTATTTCCTTGCGTGCCAATTCACCGGTAAATTCATACCGTAGCGGCAGGTATTGTTTCAGAAAATTCATGGCCAGGTCAACATTGGATATCAAATCAATATTATAATCCTTACGATCCAGGACAGTGGCTTTTTCTCTGCCCTTGTAAAGAGCGCAAGTAACAACCGTGTGATAATATATTTCGTTGAGGTTTTTCGCGAAAAAGAGCACGGCCAGATTGTTGAAAAGCACTTTGCCTTCCTGAAGCTCGCCGATACCCAGATTTTTATACAAAAGAGGTTTGTCCAGAACGGAGGAAATGCGGGACAACTCAAGAAATCTTTTGAGCTTGGCTGAATCAAAATCTTTTTGAGTAAAGTTTCTTTTAATCAGTTCGTCATAGCGGACTTTACCTTCCGCTTGAATAAAATTGACAATCTGATCGCGCGTGAGCTTTTGCGAATTAGGTCCCGTGCGGGTGTAAAAACCACTCGCACACCGATGTGGTTTATCGATGCCTTCACGAACGTCGATCACCAGGATATTTTTGTATTCTTCCAGTTTGATTTTTATCGGCGGGTCGCAATTGTTGGCAATGTCCTGTATCTGGCTTTTAATCTTATTATCAATGACCGTGCCGACTATTTTACCTTCGTCGGTAATTCCCAGAAAAATCCTGCCACCGGAGGCATTGGCGAAGGCCACCATTTCTTTATCCAGATTGGCAAGCCGCTCTTTAAATTCAATGCGGTATCCCTCGCGCTCCTGCAGAATGATGGCCAGCTCTTTTTGGGTAAACGGCATTTATCACCTCACGATCAGCCAGGTTACGAGTTCAAAATCAGCCATTTCTTTGAGCTGTTTTTCTTTTGGTATTAGAAGCGCGCCACGATCGGATGTCAGTTTTTTAGAGCCTTTCTTTTTGAACACCTGCACGATCTGCTCCACCGCTTTTTTCAGAAGTTCCGTATATTTTTTCATATCGTGCCCGTTTCCGGTTTCCTGATTAAACAACGCACATAATTTTTCATAAGGCGCCTGTTGATTCTGGCAAAGCAGGCGATATATTTCCAGTATCTGTTTGGCGTGCGTGTAGTTATATCTGACTGTACCGTCATCACGGACGTAAACCAGAAAATACGGATTTAACGGATTGATTTCTTCATTGCCATCACTTGCGCCTTTTTGCGAAAGGCAGAAAATAATGCCCGGTTTAATAATATCTTTTTCACTGGCGGAAAATTCCCGGTCTTTAATCATCTCAGCATATTGACCGCCCGGAGCAGGAACAAGCGCATAAAGACCCAACGGGCTTTCTTGAAGACGCTTGCGGTTGCTCTCTAAAAAGTGAAGCAGCTCGATGCGGAAATCATCAAGTGTAAAATCGGTCAGAGATATGGTTTCATCCATATCTTCCAAATCCAGAACTTCTTCCTTGAGTTTTTTGAGCTGTTTGTTGCGGTATTTCAAATCGTCGGCAATAAGCTCTTGCAGTTGTTCGGTGTTCAAAATATTATCCTCGCCGGTTGCTGTAACATCCACCAGCGCCATGCGCGCCTCAACTCTTTCTTTCAGGTTTATGTAATTATCCAAATCTTTTGTCGGCCAGAAATTTACCAGTTGTATGGATTTATTTTTACTGCCCAGACGATCAATACGTCCAAAACGCTGAATGATTCGCACCGGATTCCAATGGATGTCGTAGTTAATCAAAAAGTCACAATCCTGCAAATTCTGACCTTCACTGATACAATCGGTTGCGATAAGAATATCTATTTCTGCTGTGGTTATTGAGTTGTTGAGCTTTGCCCGATTTTTGGCAAGCGGTGCAAAGTTAACCAGGATGCTGTCATAATCGTTTCTGCCCAGAGTAGTTTGTGTATGATCGCCACAGACCAGCGCGCAATACAACTTCAACTCGTTTCTAATCCATTCCTCCAGATTGTCATAAAGATACTGTGCCGTATCCGCAAACGCGGTGAATATAACTATCTTTTTATTATTGTCGTTAATGGGATTGTTGATCTTTTCCGTCATTAAATCTTTTAATTCTTTGAGCTTGGCATCGCGTTCGACAGTAACGGCCTTGGCGTTATTAAACAGACTGATCAATGCGTCTTTGTCCTTTTTTAAATCAGCGAGCCACTCTTCAAGTTTTAAATCAGCAAGGTCAAACTTTAATTTCTTGCCGACCTGCCAAGCTTCCGTGTCATCGGAATTTTCTTCAAGTTCTTCCTCGCCGGGCATCAGGCTATCCAAACTTTCATGGCGATCTTTTTTGACTTCAAGAAATTCAATAATTTTATTCTCTAATGTTTCAATTTTTTGAATTGTTCTATCCAGTGATATTTCGAAAGATTCGATTGAGCTTTCCAAACGCTTCAAATAATTAATCTTCATCATTCCAATGAGGTAATTTTCACGATCGGACTGCTTGAAACCAAATACCGATGCGCCGGCCATTTCTTCGTATTTTTGTTGTTTATCATCCCTGACATAAGTGGAAGGATTGAAGACGGAAAGTTTGTAATCCAGAATCTGTTTGTTTATCTGATCGTAGGACGGAAACCTTTTTTTAAGATCAATATCAGGATAAACCGAGTGCGGTTTTTTTCTTTCCGGGAAACTTCCAATAGCTTCGATGCGGTAGAAATTTTTAACATGTTTTCGTGACCGGGCAATGGTTAATTCATCAAGTAATTTGAAAAATGAAGAATCAAGCCGCTCAAGTAATTCTTTCAGGTTTTTAGACTTGTTTTTCACATCAGCCCAGCGGGTAAAATTTCTCTGCGCATTTTCCAGTGTGGCGCTGATGCTCTTTATACTAGAGACTTCCGATAAAGCGTCATCTTTACCTTCTGTAATATAGGCGATCTGGTTGCGCAAATCACGTAGTGTGTTATTGACCGGCGTTGCGGATAACATGAGCACTTTTGTTTTCACACCTTCTTTAACAACTCTTTCCATCAACCATTTGGCGCGATTCATTTTGACCGAACCGTCGTCCTTCATTTTATCCATCGGATTGCCGCGGAAATTATGCGACTCGTCTATGACAATAAGATCGTAATTGCCCCAATTAAAATTTTCAAGATCAATGCCGTTAGCGTCAGACCGTCCTGATACACGCCCCATATCTGTATGGTAAATCACGGTATAATTAAATTTGTCTTTTTTGAATGGATTGAGCAGGTGGTTTTGGCTGATCTGATAAACTGTCCAGTTGCCGGTTAGTTTCTTGGGACAAACGACAAGAACGCGTTCATTGCGCAATTCAAAATACTTGATTACCGCCAGGGCTTCAAAAGTTTTACCAAGGCCGACACTATCGGCAATGATGCAACCATTGTGTTTTAAAATCTTGTTAATCGCGCCTTTGACACCGTCTTTTTGGAAATCGTAGAGCATATTCCAGACTTCGCTATCATAAAAGCCGGTCTTCTCATCCAGTAAACCGCCTTCTTTCTGCTCATCAAGATAATCTTTGAAGATATGATATAGGGTTTTAAAATAAATAAACTCCGGTTCATTCTCAAGATATAATTGTTCAAGATATTTCAGGACATCTTCTTTGACGTCTTCAACCAGGCCGGTATCGTCATTCCATATGGCGTCAAACCAGTTTTTGATTTCCTGTCGATCTCTATCACTGTCAATAATGAGATTCAGTTCAATATTTTTACTTCCACCAAGGCCGAGGCCATTAACTGTAAAATTAGAACTGCCGGCAATCGCTTTTTCAATGCCGCTTTCCTGCCTGACGTGATAAAGCTTCCCGTGCAGAAAATTTGGTTTCACCATGGATCGAATTTCTGTTTTATTTTTTATCCATTCAGAACATTCTCGCGCTATGTTTTTCTGGCAGAGTCTTTTTTCAATAGGTATGGATAGCTTTTCATCTTCGATTTTAAATTCTCGGGTATTTGTTTTGTCAGGATCTAAAGATTTAATGAATCGCGGTTCGCCGAAAAGGAATTTAAGATGATTGATGTTATCAAGATTATTTTTTAAATGATGATAAGCATAGATTGTAAAATATGCTGAAACAATAGATACATCCGAGTTTGTTGAAATAACTTCTTTTAGAAAATCGCCAACGTTTCCATGCTTGTGATTATCGCGTATAGCCGAGTAACTCATTTACTTGTCACTCTCCTGAAAATAAAAAGTTATCGTTTGATTTAGTTGAAACGCAACCCTACTGTTTTTTAAAAGATAATCTTGATATTAAATCAGAATTATCTTTATTTTCGGGTGCCGTCGCGAATGATACAACTTTTTAAAAACATTGCAACCATAAATATGAAATATTTCCATTAGTTCTACACCCCCTCGATAGTGGGAGAAAATTTTTATGATATTATTTTTCGTGTTTTTTCTACATTCTTCTGAAATAATGATTAATTATTCTAAGAATCATTTTTTACAGATCACCTTCTTGTAAAATACGGCCATATCCATTGTTTTCCAAATACCAATATGCAAAATGTTTGGATAGCCAACTGGCAGCTTTCTCTTCTGCTAATGGTCTTTGAAGAGATGTATAGATGACGGGAATTCCGTAACGTGCTTCCAGCGCATCCAACGTCCCCGAAACAGCGTTTGGATGCGCGAATGTGTTGTATGTATTATAATCATATGGAGATTTGATGTCTTCATAAGTGGCTTCAATTAATAATGCGCGCCAGCGGTACTTCGTCATTTTTTCGCATAATTTAAAAAATCTTTCTCTCTGCTGAATTACTGTCGTTATCAAATCGGTCAGTGTTTTTCTCTCCAGCACAAGCAATGATTCCATTCCCTCTATGCTGTAGTCACCGGCTTTAAGAGCTGTTCGCTTCTCTCCCGCTATCCAGTTTTTAAATCTGCTGAAATCAAAAGGATATTTTTCACGGGTGTCAACAAGCACAACAGGCTTGGGAATTTGCCTGGTAATGCTATGACCACCTCGCTTAACGATTAAACGGCCGGACGGCGGTTGGGCAAAGCGTTTCAAGTCATTCATTGAGAACCTCGTTAAAAATATTTTGCACTTATTCAATTACCTTACAGTAGCTTTTTTTATTGAAACTCTTTCTAAAGTTCACAGCATGCTTTACTTGATTCCTTGTTGTTCAGTTTCTATATCTCAACACAATAGCGGTCTTTAAGCAGTTTTGCATGTTCAGCCATGTTCCTGTCTTTCTCCCACGCATCCCAGAGTTGCAAATAGTCCAGCGCAATGAATCGTATAGTTTCTGAATGCTGTACCGCGCGACTGAATGTCTCCAAAGCCTCTGCGTGACGTGAATATTCCTCAAACTTGTCCGCATTGAGAGGCTTCCAAAATATGTATACGAGCAAGACATTTTTATGGTCTGAAAAGTTTTTGCGTAGGCCGAGGTAGTGCTTAATGAGCTGCGCTGTATCGAGATGTGAAGCGCTCGGTTGCTGCATTTGTTTCTCCAGAAGGGCCCACCATATGTCGTCGCAGAGTGGTAAACGGTCTCTTGAATAGCTAGTTGAAAATTTTGGTACGGTAAGTTTAAGTGGTTCGAGAAATTTTGATTCGATACCAATCAGGGTATCGGTCGATTTAAGCAATACATCAAGGTTTGGCGGTGTACCTCCCAAACCCGTCGGACATTTCGCTTCCAACGCCAGTTTGTCAAAACCTGTATAACCGGCAAAGGTCAACAGCGCCGGTTCGGTTTTCCACCGTCCGAAAGTGTTGGCGGCAAGGGCCGCGGATGAATGGACGGCGCGAAATTTGCCATTCAGCTCATGTCCACTTCCCCCTTTATATTCTTCCTCTATCATTTCCCGCGTGACGCCCGGTAAAAGATTCCTCTCTATATCTGTTACGTAACCCTTATGATCTGGGGCAAGCCCCGACTTCTTCCATAGCGCCTGTTTGGCAGTGTCAACAATTGTCATGATTCCCTCCTAGCAGTATCTTTGTTTTCTCTACATGTATTCAGTTATTGCAATTTTTTATCTCGACCTTCTTCATAAATATGCGCTGTCCAGTAGTCTGCCCAATGAAGAAGAAGGGTCAACGGTTCCTCTTTATGGGCAACAATTTTGTTGTCGTCGATATACTGACCGTCGTGATAGGTGATGGCCTGGGCTTCAGCATCCAAAAGAGGTATGTATTGCAGAATAAGATAGAGGCTGCGGACTGCCAATCCCATCGTGACGACATCCGGATTTGTTTTGTAGCATATCCCCTTGTTTTTCACCATCCATGCATTCTCATTCGGCAAATAGTAAGGTTGTCCCGGCACGCCCAGCTTGCCAACATCGTGAAACAGCCCTACGATGATGCAGCTTTCTTCGCTTATCGTCGGTGCAAGAAATTCACGAAATTTTAACAGCGTTTCCGCCACACCGACACTATGCTTCAGTAATCCCCGTTCCTCAGCCAGATGATACCGCGTACTGGCGGGGGAAGTAAGCCATGTCGTCTCATTCTCCAACAAAGCGATAAAGCGTTCAAAAGATTCCTTTCGATTTCTAATTTTCAATTTCAGGGCATCATAATGCTCTTGTAATTCCATTTGTAATCCTTTTCTATCCTATCATAAATCGTCATTACAGATTGTTTGTTCCTCCAAACAAAGGCGGATTTGAGCGCTTGTCGCAACAGCGTTCGATGACATTCTGGATATCCTTTACTGTCACCTTGCCGGGACGGTCTTCGATGGCGGATTGGATGTAGGCCTGT
>Ga0116183_1004309_pt1 | contig 14011 bp, 9 predicted proteins | sample AD_UKC078_MetaG_FD_89753 | JGI IMG/M metagenome (GOLD analysis project Ga0116183, IMG submission 89753) | Active sludge microbial communities of municipal wastewater-treating anaerobic digesters from USA - AD_UKC078_MetaG | ecosystem: Engineered > Bioreactor > Anaerobic > Digestate | place: USA... | reverse complement strand
GACAATATTGCTACTTCACCATCACCATCTGTTTTTCCTTTCGTTATCGTGGCACCGTTTAGCGTAAGGGTATTAGTACCGTGGATGTAGCTTACCGAGCCTGTGATACCTTCGCCTGTGATATTTGATGCGTTGGCTGAAGTAACCTCCACGCCACCGACCCAGAGAGGGTTAGCCATAATGCAAGCATAGTTTGTGTTTACAATATTTATGTTTCCATTATAATCCAAAACCTTCCAATTACGATTAGTAGCTATTGTATCACAGCAAGTAGAATCACCAGGGTTTGTTCCATTTGTTCCATCCTTAATATATATTCGCCCTTTATTACTTGCAGGTCTTATTGGTAATCGGTGAAAAAGATAGTCAAGCGCACAGGCAGAAAGATTATTACCAAAGCAACTCAAACTTTCTAACGCCGTAAGGTTGGTTATGTTCAAAAAAGAGAGATTATTATTAAAGCAATTCAAAAACATCAACGCCGTAAGGTCGGTTAGGTCCAAAGAAGAGAGATTATTATTATAGCAATACAAAGTTTCCAACGCCGTAAGGTTGGTTATGTCCAAAGAAGAAAGATTATTATTATCGCAAGCCAAATAAGTTAATCCACTATTATTAGAAACATTCAACCCTGTTATTTTACTACCATTACTAGAACAATCAAACTTATTAATATTTCCATAAACCCTCATTGTGCTAGCTTGTGCATAGTAGTTTTTAAAGCCTATCCAGTCTGTTCCAACAATAAGAGTAGTATCGTAAGTTCCGCATTCTACCTTTATTTGTGTATTTGCTGCATCAGCCTCAAGGTTAAGCTTTATCCACTTCCCTTGTTGTACTGTTAGCTCTATGTGGCGAGACATATTTTGCGCAATTGCAAAATTAGCAAACATCATTAGCCCTGCAAAGAGAGTAAAAAATTGAGTAATTTTTTTGGTTTTCATAGTTCTATTTTTTTAAAAAGTTAATTAATAGACAATAAAATAGCCCCGCACCTATTTGGCACAGGGTAAAACAAAGTCAAAATCCACAAAAACGTGAACGAATGTTAAATGCGGGGGGGGGTAAAATAAAAACTACATTCGTACGAAATAATTCGGCAAGTTGTGCCGAAAAGTTTCCGTCAAGTCTATAAGTTGATTTTGCTTTCATCAGGCAGTTACATTTACGTTACAAAGTAACTAAAATAAAATGAAAACAACAAATAAATTTACAATAGCTAAATAGTGAATAAAATAGCTTTTATTGTGTAATTTTAGCTAATTACGCCCCAATTTACGGTTTGTCGGCGCAAATGTTCCAACTGTTGTTTCAATAGTTTGTTTTCCGATTTTTCCAATCTCGGGTCGGCATCAATCACCTCTTCTGCCACTCTTCGGGCAAAGGTAAGCATTTCGCCATCGCGCGATAAGTTGGTGATTTTCAAATCGAACGGCAGACCGCTTTGTTGCGTTCCATCCAAATCACCGGGACCACGCATTTTTAAATCTGCTTCGGCAATTTCAAATCCGTCAGTGGTATTTACCATTACTTCCAAACGCTTGCGGGTGTCATCGCCTATTTTGTACGACGACATCAGGATACAATAACTTTGTTCCGCACCACGACCTACTCTACCGCGCAATTGGTGCAGTTGCGAAAGTCCAAACCGCTCGGCACTTTCTATTATCATTACGGAAGCGTTCGGCACATTTACGCCTACTTCTATCACCGTGGTTGCTATCAAAATTTGGGTGGTTCCTTCCACAAATTTGCGCATTTCTTCGTCTTTTTCGCTCGGTTTCATTTTGCCGTGCACCATGCTGATTTTGAATTGCGGAAACGTCTCTTTCAACAACGCATAACCATCTTCCAGATTTTTAAAATCCAGATTTTCAGATTCTTGTATCAACGGATAAACAAGATAAATTTGGCGTCCGGCAGCTACTTGTTTAGCTATAAATCGGTTCAACGAAGCACGTTTGTTATCGTACAATTGGTAGGTTTGAATCGGCTTTCGCCCCGGCGGCAATTCGTCAATAACGGAAACATCCAAATCGCCGTAAACCGTCATTGCCAGCGTACGAGGAATAGGCGTAGCGGTCATTACCAAAACATGTGGCGGACAAACGTTTTTTGTCCACAATTTAGCGCGTTGCGCCACACCGAAACGATGCTGTTCGTCTATTATCACCAAACCGAGATTTTGAAAAACGACAGTATCTTCAATCAAGGCGTGCGTCCCAATGAGAATGTTTATTTTTCCTTCCATCAATTCCGCATGAAGTGTTTCGCGATCTTTCTTTTTTGTCGAACCGGTCAGCAATTGAACATTAAGTCCGATTTTTTCGCCCATTTTACCAATGGATTGGAAATGTTGATTTGCCAAAATTTCAGTCGGCGCCATAAGGCAAGCCTGAAATCCGTTGTCGATAGCCATAAGCATCGACATAAAAGCCACAATGGTTTTTCCGCTGCCGACATCGCCTTGTAGCAATCGGTTCATTTGACGACCGGTAGCCATATCGGCACGTATTTCGCGCAACACCTTTTTTTGAGCGTTCGTCAGTTCAAAAGCCAAATGGTTCTTGTAAAATCCATTGAATTTTTCACCGATGGAAGCAAAAACATAACCTTTGTATTTCTGCTCACGCAATCGATTTTGATAAAAAATACTGAGTTGAATATAAAACAGTTCTTCAAATTTGAGGCGTTGTGTGGCGCGTTCAAGTTCCTTCACGTTAGATGGGAAATGAATATGTACGATAGCGGTGTGACGCGACACAAAATTGTATTTTTTAATGATGGATTCAGGCAAAGTTTCGGGCAATGGAGCTTGAAGTTTTGAGATAGCCGTATAAATAAGTTTGCGGAGTGCTGCCGAATTGAGATAATGGCTTTTCATCTTCTCCGATGTGTTGTACAACGCCTGCAATCCGAGAACAGTTTTGGCATTGGCTTCCGTAAGAATATCTATTTCGGGATGCGCTATGTTTATTTTGGCTCCGAAACGGGTCGGCTTGCCAAACACCACATAATCTTGATTAATTCTATACTTATCTTCGATATAGCGTAATCCTTTGAACCACACCAATTCAATAAATCCCGTGCCATCGCCGAAAATAGCCACTAAACGTTGTTTTCGTCCTTCGCCGATTTTCTCTTTACGCACTATTCGACCGCGAAGTTGAATATAAGGCATCTCTTCATTTACTTCGCGTATGGTGTAAAATCGGCTGCGGTCAATATGTCGGTAGGGAAAATAGGTCAGTAAATCTTCAACCGAATAAATCGACAACTCCTTATTCAGCAATGCGGCGCGTTTAGGTCCAACACCGGGAATATACGTTATTTCCGTATCAAGATTCATTTAGATTTCAAAAGGGCTTCGCCTACGAGCAAATCGAAAAAAGACGTAATTTTGATATTTTCGGGATTTCCGGGTACAAGAGTAATTGCGCCACCGGCAGCTTCAACTACGCTCGCATCGTCGGTAAATGCAGGTAAAAACTCTTGTTCATAAGCTTTTAGCAACAATTCGGATTGAAACACCTGTGGCGTTTGAATGGATTTGTAGAGATTTCGATTGACCGTACGGCTACTTTGACCGTCAATTTTTCGCAAGCTCTCGGTAATATCGCCATAAGGAACCGCGGTTCCCTGTTTTTCGGCAGCAGCAAAACACCGCGCCAGCGTATCGGTCGAAACAAACGGGCGCACACCATCGTGGACTGCCACCAAAGAATTGCCCCAAATATGGCGTAAACCATTTTTAACGGAAAAGAAACGTTCTGCGCCACCCACCACTACTTCGTGCGGTATCTCAAATTTATAATCGGCACATAAATTCGCCCAATAATCCAACTGATTTTGCGGCAACACTAAAATAATATGAATGGAAGAATCGTAATGGTAAAAACATTCGATGGTACGCATAAGTATAGGCTTTCCTCCCAATACGAGAAACTGTTTGGGAATGACACTATTCATGCGTTTGCCTTTACCGCCGGCAACTATAATCACTTCCGTTTTCATCAACGCAAAAATTAATTGGTTCGCGACATGGTATAGTGCAACATATCCAGCAAAGCCGTTTTAGCCACCGAATCGGGGAATGTCGCTAACACTTCTCTGCCTTTTGCAGCGTATTCTTCCATTTTACGAGCAGCCATAGCACAACCGTCGTATTTATCTACCATTTTTTTTATGACCGCCACCATTTCGTCCGAAACGGATTGTTTTTCAAGAAAGCGTCCAAACTCTTCCTGCTCTTGCTCCGTAGTTTTGTCCAAAGCACAAATAAGCGGCAGCGTTATCTTGCCTTCGCGAATATCATTCAAAATCGGCTTGCCAATATGCGCTTGCGAAGTATAATCGAAAATGTCGTCTTTCATTTGGAAACAATAACCCATATATTCGCCGAAAATTCGCAACTTTTCTACTTTTTCGTTCGATGCGCCAACAGCTAAAGCTCCCATTTCCAAACATGCCGAAAATAATGCAGCCGTTTTGTACTGTATAATTTTAAAATAATCAGCTTCCGAAGGCAAACAGAAACTTTTTTCCAATTGCAACAGTTCTCCTTCGGCAATGCGTTTTCCAAAATTCACAAAAATTTCCAATGATTTGGAACCGCATAACAACACAGGCTGTATCGATTTCGTCAGCAACAAATCGCCAACCAATACCGCCGTTGTATTACCAAACATAGCATTAACCGATTGGTGTCCACGCCGTTCCAATGTTTCGTCCACCACATCATCATGAAGCAAACTGGCAGTATGCAGCATCTCCAACGCCACAGCCGACCGCCAACTGTTTTCGTTTATTTCTCCGCACAATTTACCGGAAAGAAGCACCAACATAGGACGAATTTGCTTCCCTTTTTTATTTTTGATAAAAGTAACAACATCTTGAATTAGCTTGCTGTCAGCCACCAAAGAGTCGGAAAATCGTTGCTGAAATACCGCAAACTCTTTTTCAACAACTTTCCTTATGCGTAAAAGGTCTTTATCCATGTTTAATTGGCACTTTTGTCTTGAATTTACAAAAGTAAACAAAAAACAACAAAAACGGAAATTTTTGTACAAATACAATTTGAACGGAGAAAATGAAAATATCAAAGTAAAACAAAAGCCACTTTCAAAAGCGGCTTTTATACAACGACATTATCGTTTCTCTATCATGTTGAAGTTGGCGGCTCAGTTCATCAAGCGACTCAAATTTCCGCTCATCACGCAGCCGTTTTTTCAATCGCAATGTAACAGGTGTTCCGTATATATTTCCCTCAAAATCAAGTATATGCACCTCAACGGTTTGACGGTCACCCGCCACGGTTGGTCGCACACCAATATTCAACATTCCTTTGTGTTCTTTGCCACACACATCCACTTCAACAGCATAAACACCGTTTCGAGGCACCAATTTTTCGGCTGGCAACGTTAAATTTGCCGTTGGGAAATTTATTTGCCTTCCTATTTGACTACCGGACGCCACAAATCCCGTCAGCGTATAATCCGCACCCAATAAGCGATTGGCATTTTCTATATCACCCTGTTGCAAATAATCGCGAATTTTTGAAGAACTAACAGCAACCTCTCCCGATATGAACAGCGGGCAAGCGTCCACCTCCACGCCCATAGTTTGCCCCAAAGCAACATAGTCGGCAAACGTAGATAACTTATCGCTTCCAAAATGATGGTCATAACCCATCAGCAAACGCCGCACACAAAATCTATCACGCAAATCGCGCAAAAATTCGGCGGAAGTTTTTAAAGCCAATTGATAGTCAAAATTCAGCATCAAGCAATTTTGCAAACCCAGCTCGGAAAAAATCGCTAATTTTTCGGACGAAGTTGTTAGTAGTTTAATATCTGAATTGGGAGATAAAATACGTTGAGGAGAATCGGCAAACGAAACAACTAAGGATTCCAAACCAAATTGTGCGGCATATTCATTCAATCGGTTTAACAAAAAACGATGCCCCAAATGAACACCATCGAAAAAACCAATGGTGGCAAATCTGTTTTTATTTGGTCTGTTTGTATCGGAAAGAATATTCACTTCAAAAAAATATTAATTCACAAAGTTAAATAAAAAAGAGATTATCTCAAAAACCGAGAAAATAACGCCTGAATACTTAAAAATTGACGCATATTTAACCGAATACGAAAAAATAAGCTATTCTCAGGCGTTCAAATCAGGGTGAAAATGAGCGTAAATTATTGATGCTTTGTGATTTCCGACAACTTTTTCGATGTCCGATTTTTCCGCATTCCTGAGACGTTTCATACTTTTAAAATGCTTCAACAGCTCTGTTTTTGTTTTTTCGCCAATACCTTTCACAGAATCCAACTCCGAAGCAGTTTGCGACTTGCTACGTTTGGCACGGTGGAATGTAATGGCAAATCGATGCACTTCATCCTGTACCGATGCCAAAAATTTAAACATAAAATCGGTCGGTTTCAGTCCGATTACCTTCGGGGGAAAACCAAACAATAATTCGTTGGTGCGATGCTTATTGTTTTTAGCCAAGCCGGCAATAGGAATTTGCAAATTCAATTCATCTTCTACAACTCGACGCACTACTTCCATCTGACCTTTACCGCCGTCGGTAATTATCAAATCCGGCAATGGAACACCTTCATTAATCATACGCGTATAACGCCGACGCACCACTTCCTGCATCGAAGCATAGTCGTCAGGTCCAACCACTGTTTTGATAATGTATTTTCGGTAATCTTTTTTCGACGGCTTCGCTTTTTTAAACACCACACACGCCGCCACCGCATTGCTGCCGCTGATGTTCGAATTATCAAAACATTCGATGGTTTGAGGCAATTTCGGCAAATGCAAAGTAGTTTGAATCTCTTTCATCAAACGCATAGCGCGTTGGTCGGGATTCAACTTTTCAGCCTGTTTCAGTTTTTCGAGTTTATATTGTCGCACATTTTGCAACGACAAATCCAACAATTTCTTTTTATCGCCGCGTTGCGGAACTATCATTTTCAAATTTTCGTCGATTAAATCGGGTAAAAATGGAACTATCACAATTTTTGAAGTGCTGCGAAGCCGATTGCGCAATTCCAAAATTCCCAAAGCTAACAATTCTTCGCGAGGCTCGTCCATTTTTTTCTGATATTCTATTGTAAATCCCTGAACAACAGAGCCTTTAGCAATTCTAAGAATGTTTATGTAAGCAGAATGTTCATCGTCGTCGTAAGAAAAAACATCTAAATTATCATCATTAATAGTGGTTATTACCGTTTTAGCCTGATATTTTATAATGGCATCGTACTTTTCTTTCAATTGTTGCGCTTCTTCAAAACATTGTTGCTCTGCTAGTTCACGCATTTGAACCAACAAATAATCAGTTATTGTATGGCTGTTACCTTTGGCAATTTCTTTGATTTCATCAATCATTTTTCGGTAATCGTCTGCCGATTGTAAACTTTCGCATACACCCATACAATTGTGAATATGGTATTGCAGACAAACTTTAAATTTTTTGGTGAGTACGTTTTTTTCATCCAAAGGCAACCGACACGTACGAATGGGATACAATTCACGTATCAATTCCAAAAGTGTGTCGAGCATCCATACCGAACTGTAAGGACCGAAATAATCGGCACCTTTTGTTACTGTGCGAGTTTTGAACACTCGCGGAAATGCTTCACACGTAATACAAAGCCACGGATAAGATTTGCCGTCCTTCAGCAGAACATTGTAGCGGGGTTGGTATTTTTTAATGAGATTATTTTCGAGCAGTAATGCTTCATTTTCCGAATTGACTACAATATATTTCAGGTCGTGAATGTGGCGCACCAATATATTGGTTTTGACGGAATCGTGCACTTTATTGAAATACGATGATACGCGCCGTTTCAAATTTACCGCCTTTCCAACGTAAATAATTGTCCCTTCGGAATTGAAATATTGATAAACTCCGGGGCTTTCCGGCAAAGCAGCTATTTTATGTTTCAGCGACTCATTCATATCAACAAACACACATTTTCTAAAAAATTTCCCTACTAAATTTTAAAGCAAGAATTTTTTAGAAATCTCTTCAAAAAAGGAAAGAATATAATGGGTTGGTAAATTTTTGATTTAAAAATGTATCAACGATTCCACAACAATATCATCGTCAAACAAATCGCGACCTTTTAAATCGTCCAATTCCACTAAAAAATTGACATAAATCTTCTTCACACCAAACTTACGTACCAATTCGCAAGCAGCCTTCATGGTGCCACCCGTAGCCAAAAGGTCGTCGTGTATCAACACCACATCGTTTTCGTCCAATGCGTCTTTGTGCAATTGAATGGTATCGGTTCCGTACTCTTTGGAATAGCTCACTTCCACCGTTTCGGCAGGTAATTTACCCGGTTTGCGCACCGGCACAAATCCCACGCCCAATTTATTTCCCAATACAGGTGCCAAGATAAATCCGCGCGATTCGATACCGACAATCTTCGTAATGCCTTTATCTTTATAAAGTTTGTACATTTCATCCTCGAAGAATTTCATGCACGCCGGATTTTTGAACGCTGTAGTTAAATCTTTAAACAAAACGCCCTTGATAGGAAAATCTTTTACATTACGAATTTCCTTTTTTACCTCTTCTATTGTCATAGTTTTATTTGTTTTATAATTGTTCCATGTGGAACAATTGTGATTAATTATTCTATTTTTGTTCCACGTGGAACAATTTAACGCCCCAATAATACCAAAAGCACATTAATATCATTGGGCGAAACGCCCGGAATTCGACTTGCCTGCCCTATTGTTTCGGGTTGAATTTTTGTCAGTTTTTCTCGAGCTTCGGTCGATAACGACAAAATTTGCTCATAATTAAATTTATTCCCGATTCGGATATTTTCCAAACGGTGAAGTTTGTCAGCAATCGCTTTTTCGCGCTCTATATAACCGGAATATTTTATTTGTATTTCGGCTGCTTCTATAATTTCTTCCCTACGATTTTGTTCTATTTGAGAAAGTTTTTCGGCTAAATCGGGCAAAACAGTTTTTAAAATGGAAATATTTAACTGTGGGCGTAAAATTAAATCGTACAATTTGACGGATTGTTTCAATGGAACCAAATTTTGACTTTCCAAATAAGGATTGATTTTTTTCATTTTTACCGAGTACGATTTGGTGTAGTTTATCAAATCATCGACTGCGGCATATTTTGTTTTCATCAAATTATAACGTTCTTGAGTGGCTAAACCAATGCGGTACGATTTTTCAGTCAAACGTTTGTCTGCATCGTCCTGACGAAGTAAAATACGGTATTCGGCACGCGATGTAAACATACGATACGGCTCATCAACACCTTTTGTTACCAAATCGTCGATTAAAACACCGATATAGGCTTCATCGCGATTAAGAATAAATTTATCTTTACCGTTAATTTTTAAATGTGCATTAATGCCGGCTATCAAACCCTGACCGGCAGCTTCTTCGTAACCTGTAGTACCATTGATTTGACCGGCAAAAAATAAATTTTTCACCAACTTGGTTTCCAAAGTATGCGTCAGTTGTGTCGGGTCGAAAAAATCGTATTCAATGGCATAACCCGGACGATAGGCTTGCGCATTTTCTAAACCCGGAACAGTTTTCAAAGCTGCAAACTGCACTTCTATAGGCAACGATGATGAAAATCCATTCAAATAATATTCTTGTGTAGTCTCGCCTTCAGGTTCCAAAAACAACTGATGTTGCTCTTTATCGGCAAATGTTACAATTTTTGTTTCAATGCTCGGACAATAACGAGGTCCAATACTTTGTATCTGACCATTATACAAAGGAGAATCTTTAAGTCCGCTCCGCAAAATAGAATGCGTTTCGCTATTGGTATAACTAATCCAACAACTGCGTTGTTTGAGCGGTCGCGGTTGGTAGTCGAGAAACGAAAACTTGTGAAAATCATTATCGCCCTTTTGTTCCACCATTTTTGAAAAGTCGATAGTGTTACCGTCCAATCGAACAGGAGTTCCGGTTTTCATACGATCAACTATAAAACCACGCTCTTTTAATTGTTCCGTTATTCCGTAAGCTGAAGGTTCTGAAATACGACCACCATGAATTTGAGTGCGACCAATATGTATCAAACCATTTAAAAAAGTACCGTTTGTTAAAATAATACTTTTAGCATAAAAATCTACATTCATTTCCGTACGACAACCTATCACCGTATCATCTTTAAAATGCAATTGAGTCACCATATCCTGCCAAATATTCAAATTTGGTGTCTTATCCAACATTTCGCGCCATTTTGTTATAAATTGCATTCTATCATTCTGCGAACGCGGACTCCACATTGCCGGACCTTTGGAATTATTTAACATCCGAAATTGTATAGTTGTAGCGTCTGTAACAATTCCCATATAACCCCCTAATGCGTCTATCTCTCTCACAATCTGACCTTTAGCTATTCCACCAATAGCCGGATTACAACTCATTTGAGCTATTTTATTCATGTCCATTGTTATCAGCAGAGTTTTAGAACCCATATTAGCCGCAGCACAAGCTGCTTCGCACCCTGCATGACCGCCACCTACTACAATGACATCGTAATTAAACAACATCTTATTCTGTTTTCAAAAAAGTAAAAAGCAAAAATACTCATTTTTTATTACAAATACAATTTGGTAAAAAAGTTGTTGAAAAATTGTTGTTTACTTTTTAAAAATAAAAGAATAACTATTTTTGCAAATTCAAATTATTCTATCATGTAATGAAATTTTTTGAAAAAACAATAGATAAAGTAAAATTATTAGAAATAGTTATCAACGGGTTATTAAAAGATAAATGAATATTTAAACTGTTATAAATGAATGGATTAAATTATTTAATAAGGTTATAAACATTCTATTATTATCACCATTCTTATTTTAAAATTTAATTTTTTAATATATTAATAATGAATAGTTGAAAAGCACTCAATTCATCTGTTTTTTTACAGATATTTTTCTGATACATTTTTTATATAATAAACTAACAACTAAAAAAAACATTTTAGAATTACATATATATATAAGTAATAAAAATAGAACTATTCAAAATTCCAAAGTTCTCTATGGGCGGAGTTCACTAATCCTAAATCATTACAACGACAAAGTGGTTAATATAATGAATTAAGAAATACTTACTAAAAATGATTTTTATAGCCATTTATGCAATTAGAAAATCAAAAAAAATAACATCAAAAGGCTTAAACAAAGGGTTTTATCTTAAAATTAAGAAGATATAAAAAATATGTAATGTTTTAAATATCAATTAGTTATGATTTAAAATATATAAAAATTGATTGTTTTATAAAAAATGATGTGAAATTGTGGTAATATTTTGTATATTTGCACGATAAATAGCATTTTGCATATTACATAACCAATAAAATTTTTTTTAGTATGAAAAAACAATCAATTTTTGCTCTGTTTATGGTAGTTTTTGCCTTGTCGGCTTGTAAACCACCAAAAGAATTTCTTCAAAATCTAACAGTTACTCCTTCTCCGCTTGAAAGTCATGCCGGAAAAGTGGAAGTTACTATTGACGGAAATTTTCCTGTAAAGTATTTTACAAAAAACATGATTTTGACGGTTACTCCGGTTTTGAAATCTAAAACTTCGGATGCCGTATTTAAAGCTGAATCTGTTGTTTACCAAGGTGAAAAGGTAAAAGATAACAATCAGGTTATTTCTTACAAAATGGGTGGAAAATATAGCCACAAAGCTGTATTTAACTACGATCCCGCTATGGAAAGCTCTGAATTATGGTTGGAAGTTCAATGTAAAATTAAGAAAAAAGAATACACTCTACCGGCTCAAAAAATTGCTGACGGTGTAAATATTACTCCTCTTTTGGTTTCGAACGATCCCGGAACAGGCGATTTGGCTGCACAAATTGAAGCTGACAAATTCCAACGCATCATACAAGAAAAACAAGAAGCCGAAATTCATTTCTTAATTCAACAATCAGACATCCGCAAATCGGAAGTTAAATCAGAAAGTGTTATCAACTTAACCAAAAAGATCCAAGAAGCTAAAGAATCTCAAAATTTAGAAATGAAAGGATTGGAAATTTCTTCGTATGCTTCTCCCGACGGTGGTATTGAACTGAACGAAAAATTGGCTGAACAACGCGATAAATCGTCCGTTAAATTTGTAAACGACGAATTGAAAAAATTGAAAGCTGAAGTTACTATCAGTTCTAAATTTACTGCTCAAGACTGGGAAGGTTTCCAAAAATTAATGGAACAATCGGACATACAAGACAAACAACTCATTTTGCGTGTTTTATCAATGTATTCTGACACTGAACAACGCGAAAAAGAAATCAAAAATCTTTCGGCTGCTTACAAAGTGATTGCTGACGAAGTATTGCCGCAATTGCGCCGTTCAAAAATGACCTTATTAATAGATGTAATTGGTCGTTCCGACGAAGAAATTGCTTCATTGGCTGCTCAAAAAAGCAAAGACCTTTCTGTAGAAGAAGTTCTTTATGCTGCTACATTGACGAACGATTTGAACCAAAAAGCTGAAATTTACTTGTTAGCTACCGAAAACTATCCCGAAGATTTTAGAGGATTTAATAATTTAGGTGCTGTAAAATATGAATTGGGACAAATAGATGAAGCCGAACGCAGCTTGGCAAAAGCATTGGAACTGAATGCTAAAAACATTAATGCCAATTTTAATACCGGTTTGGTTGCATTGGCAAAAGGCGACGATGCTAAAGCTGAAGAATATTTTGGTAATGCCGGTGGCGTAGGTTCTGCACTCGATTGCGCCAATGGAGTTTTGGCTATTAAAAAAGCCGACTACAAAAAAGCAGTTAGTCTGTTTGGAGCTTCGAAAATAAACAACGCCGGTTTGGCTAAAATTTTGACGAAAGACTACACCGGAGCACGCAATGTGTTGGAAAGCATTGAAAAACCGAACGCTACTACCAACTATCTGTTGGCTATTGTAGGCGCACGCACCAACGACCGCACTTTGGCTTCGGACAACTTGAAAAAAGCTGTTGAGCAAAACGCCGACCTGAAAGCAAAAGCTGCTAAGGACGTAGAATTTGCCGAAATGATGAAAGACGAAAACTTCGCTGCCATCGTTAAATAAAAGGCTTTTTATAAATATGAAAACGGCTGCTCTTTTTAGAGTAGCCGTTTTTTTTTACAATGTAAAATAAGAATAATTTAACTAAAAAGTGCGGTAAATTTTTAGTTCGCACTTTTTTTACTATTTTTGTGGCAGAGAAAAATAGTTTTTAGAGCTTTTACTCTTATTCTTAAAACCTAAAATCGCCAAATTTAGTGGAAGAATAAGCAGCTTAAAAGTTCACGTCCTCAGGGGCGTGGACTGTGTTGCTTTTTTATCCACGAGGGCGTTTGGCGATGCCTTGGTTTTGTAAATGAGTAACAACGGTTTACGCCTTTTTTATGCAACCACAATCGCCCATACATCTTGGCAAAATCATACGCCAAACTTTGCGCCAACAAGGAAGAAGTGTAACTTGGCTTGCCCGCCAATTGCCTTGCGACCGCAGTAATCTTTACAAAATTTTTTCCAAACATACACTCGACACCGAAATACTCTACCGCATTTCACAACTGTTGGATACCGATTTTTTTGCACTCTTTTCCGACCAACTTAAAAAGTGATGCCATTTCTTCTACACTTCTGTAGTAAAAACGGAAACACTATATTTTTCATTATCAATGGTTTATATATAAATTTGTTGAATAAATTACACAGTATTTATTGTACACTATTTGTTTAACTTATTAATTTTTTATGTATGAAACATTTGAATTTATTTTTAACAATTCTTTTAGCCATCTATTTTACAGGCTGTGAGAAAAACATTCCGGAAAATCCTAAACAACCGGAAACGCCTGCTACTGCCGCCGAAGAGGTGGTTGCCACCAATGGTTCTACCTATTTTTTGGATGACAATGGGCTATACTATAGCTCTATTACTTCAAAAAGTGTAGCAGTGTGGGGTGATATAAAAGGTACTAATTATAACTATTTGG
>Ga0116183_1004305_pt1 | contig 14019 bp, 10 predicted proteins | sample AD_UKC078_MetaG_FD_89753 | JGI IMG/M metagenome (GOLD analysis project Ga0116183, IMG submission 89753) | Active sludge microbial communities of municipal wastewater-treating anaerobic digesters from USA - AD_UKC078_MetaG | ecosystem: Engineered > Bioreactor > Anaerobic > Digestate | place: USA... | reverse complement strand
TGGATGCATTCATCAGATCTAACCCGGGGCTGGTAAGTCGTTTTTCCTTGATTGACTTCCCAGATTATTCAAACGATGAACTTCTCGAAATTCTGGAATTGAAGGTGTCCAAACAAAAAACTCAGCTCCCGGACGCTACAAAACAAAGAGCAAAAGCCTATTTTGAAACAGAAAGGGACAAATCCAATAGAACCAGGGAGCCTTTCCTTAATGCACGCCTTGTTGACCAACTATTAGAGATCATGGAAACAAATCAAAATCAGCGCTTCCTCAAGACGGGAGAAACATCAGAATTACAGATATATTTACCTGAGGACATTCCAGATAAACTGATCGCTCACCAGTACACAGCTCAATATGGCTATCAGCATTATGACCTTGTTTCGCGTCTGCCAAAAGCCAAAACAACTTGCATTGATGATGCATTAAATGCATGTTGTCTGATCGAAGTTACTGAAGGCGATGAGAGGGGAACGGGTACCGGGTTTATTGTCAGCGAAGACGGTCATATGATCACAGCTTATCATGTCATCAAAGGCGCGACGACCATTCAAGCCAGGCTCAACGGGCAAGATACAATGCTGCCTGTAACAATCGTTGGGACCTATGAAAATTGGGACATTGCTATCCTGCGTTTGCCTGACAATCGATCCTATCCCTATGTCACAATTGCTCCTGAGGGATATCAAGCTAAAGTCGCGCAGGAAATCTATGTGTTAGGTTATCCGTTAGGGGAACGATGGGGTACGGAGATCACATTCACAAAAGGCCCGATCAGCTCTCTCCGGGAGAACAACGATGTCCTTCAAGTTGATGCTTCGATGACTTATGGTAGCAGTGGGGGTCCGATTCTGGCTGAGGAAAACGGTTATGTTCTGGGAATTGTGCATGGTGGCGATAAAGACATCCGTTCGGGGATGAATTTTGCGATCTCCACACAAATCATCTACCGATTTTTCTCCGACCAGCCTGCTACACAACTATCAAACGGTATCAAATAAAAAACCGCGTTTAAGAAAAAGTGTTCCTGATTACCAACCAGAGACCCTTGTATTCAGAACAATTCTTGCACTTTTATTGAGGTTTGGGCAAATTGTTTATCATTCGGATGAAAACCAGCGTCAGCGAAACACACATCGACGCTGTAAGTGCCAGGCTGTTTTGGGAATCAACCTGGTGAAAAACAGATTTGTTATTCTTAATAAGAACAAATTCTTGGGTGTAGCAAGAATTTGTTCTTTGTTTATGCAAAACTTTTGAAATTATATTTCCCTGAACAATTGATTAATTAACTCATGTATGATATTTTTATTTTGATCTAATAAAATCCTCCCATCGGGAAGACCGCTCAGGAAGCGACGCACAAACTTAAGGTCCTCAATTGAGTGAAGGATTTGGGAGTACAGTTCGGAAAAATACAGCTTCTTTTCAGATATTTCAGTTAATACGCCATCAGAGGTTACTGCTTCGTGAAAAGTCCTTTCAAGTTCATGCGACTCTGCCCGCTTCTGATATCGAAAAGCCACAAAGTAACGTAACAGGCGCCATAACGTATCGCTTGAATCAGGGTAGTGTTTTTCCTTAAAAATGCTTATCAGCAAATCAAAATTTTCCCGATCATCCACCGGGTTAATTTCTGGGAACTCCCACCTCAACAAGGGTTTACAAACTTCAAGCATTGTTTCTGGGGGTTCTTTGTTGTCAATCGCTATTTCAATATCGCGTTTGATCATTGGTATTACCACGTCGCGGAAGGCAAGTGGTGCTCCGACCATTTCTGAAAATTCTTTAACAAACAAAACCAGGTGTTTGATAAAATCGCCTGTACTTTTTGCTCCGGGAAGCAGAGACTTCAGGCTTTCTTGTATTCTGTCGCGAAATATCGGTTTGTCGTCTTGCGTCAGACGGGCAAGAACGGCACGCAATTCAGAGATATATTCCTTAAGTCGATGATCATTCCCATCCTTCAAAACATCCACTAAAGCTAAAGACTGCGGAACTCCAGCGGTTATCCGCATCACATCCAGAAGGACAGATGCTTTTGTGCACAAAATCTTTAATTCCTCATCAGGGATATTCAGCAGATCAAGAAAACTTGCTGGCATTTCACCCCGCGAATGCGACTGATCGTACTGCTCAGTATACAACCTGGTGAACGCCTTCAAGAAATTAAAATCATTCTTTTTAAGAATAATTGCGGATTGGATTAAAGCAATTAATTTGATGGTTCCATAAGAATCGATATCCTCATCAGTGATCCTATGCAAACCATCTGGCGCTAACCAGACTTCTTTTAACTCCCCGATAAATGAAGTGCTTTTTGTATTCCCCAGTACAGGTATTCTCTCGAGAGAATTTCTAAAGACTGCTTCTTGCACCTGGCCTTGGCGTTGCGCAATTTGACTGATCCAGGACAGAATATCTTCCTCAGATAGGGAGAAATCTGAAACGAATTTTGTCAGCGCGAAAAATAAACCGTACTGGCTTTCTCCAAATCCTGAAAACAACCCGCTTTTCCTCGCATCATACGGAATATAAACCAGCAATTTAAAAAGCAAATCCCTGGAAAGCGTTTCTCTATCCAACTCTGTTCTGATTTTTGCTAAAAACTCATTCAGTTGATTCAATTGATAAACAACCTGGGCAATGATTCTGAGTTTTATCAGGCTTGACTCACCTATGGCGTCAGCGAGAATTTGTTCAGCGATGTCATCGCCCCAAATGGGTGCAAGAATTACTGCATCAGATGGTTTCAAATAGGGGAGCAGTTTGTTAATCAAAATCACCTGGTTTTTTAAAGATAAATCCAGTAATCTTTGCTGCTTAATTAGCTCCAGGGCAGAAGCCTGCAAACCCGAACTCAACTTGGCACTTGTCCGTAATTCCTCAAAGACGACAAAAATCTTGCCGTATTCATCCAGCAGGCGTTCCAGGCCTGGATGGTCAAAATCTGTGGGTTCAACGAGGGAGGCAAGATGTGATACCAGGTTTTTTAACTCAGTATGCAACAAAATCGTCTTCTCCAGGCGGATAAATTCACTATCTTGCAAGGATGGAATTGATTCAGTTTCATAATCCACCCAGGCAGGATAATGTGTCTCCAGTGCCCGATCTGTCCAGTACAGGCGGACTTTGTGATGGGTGCTCCCGGATGCCCAGGAACTTGCCGGGCAGTGTGCACGCATGCCATAAGGAAACAAAGCCATAATTCCGTCCAGCCACTGCAGGCGGATTTCGCGGGGAGGCAGAAGGCGGTTGCGCCAGATGAGGCCCATGGGTTGTGAAAGCAGGGCGTTGGACAATTGCAAGCAGCGAGAAAGGCCAATTTCATTAACAGCCTGCACCAGCCTATCGAGGGACTCCGCCACAGCAGGCAGGGTTATTTCAATTAAAGGCTGACCTTCAAGCATGTTGTGATTTTTAATCTGCTCTAAGATGCCACCCAGAAAAGAAGTGACCTGTTGAGATGAAAATAACTCAGCCATCTGCTGATAGCCACAAGCGGATTGAGCCAGGTCTTCAAAGGGAATTAATAAGCAGGTCATAATTTGTGCCGGGCGGTTATGACGGTCGCCGTAACCGGTCCACTTTTGTTCAATTATTATTTGGCGCAGGGGGTTTTCAACAATACCAAAAATATACCGCGGCGCACCAGCCCATCTATGATTGCTTTCGTATAAAAGTTCTCCAACCGACAACTCACGAATCATTGTAAAATAATTTTGATCAGGGTCCCGCGTTTGACTGCTGGCTAATAAGCGGTAATCCTTTTCATCCCCAGGGAATTTTGTGACGATGCCCCATTCAACCTGAGTGCTCATGGTCATTTTCTCCTGATACAACCCTTTTTTCGAAATCAATTATTGAGGTCTTAAATCTGCCTCAAAATATTGAGCATCTTTTTTCGTTTAGGCTTGAACAAACCCCCGGAACAACCTTGATTGCTGACGTTTTTATCCTCCAGCATTTCCCTCATCGCATCTCGAGGGATGGGGTATCCAAGTTGTTTTTTCTTGATCAAGAAATTTCCGAGCCTGATCAAAATGAGGTCGACATCGGAGAAATTAATGGCTGCGTAACGGATTAACCAAATCGGATAACGCAAATCTTTTTGATCCAAATACCGGTCGATGGCGTCCGGCGACAAATCGATATAATTAATCTGACCGGCAATGAATTTTATCAGGTGAATCAAATATGAGGTTCCACCAGAGTGATATGATAAGCAGCGGATCAATGTTCGGTTATAAAACCTGTGATTCAAAACACGATAAATCCACGCCATCCAGTATTCTTCAGAAAATTTTTGTGTTAACTGGGCGACTTCCTGGAAATAGTTTTTAGGCATGCGTGGGAAGACCCATTTATTCAAAATGTAAATCAGATCGCATCTTTTTTTAAACTGCTGATCGACAGGAATATCATCAATGCGCTGGAGAATCTTATCAAAAAAGTCAGACAGCTTTTGATTGTCAAATAAATATTTAAAATTTTCAGCCACTCGATCTAATTCCATCTTGGATTGGGCGCGCATGAACGCCTCGACCATGCCTGCCACACTGCTTTGATCATCAACGCGACTTTGAAATAATGCCGGATCAGGGATAAGCGGCTGTACAGGATCAGGCACATCGGGTTTCTCAGGGATGGGAGGGCGAACAGGGATACGAATTGGAAACTGGAAAACATTTTGATTTTTAAGTGTTTCAAAAGTCACCGGTTCGACGTGCTTAGTTAATTCTTCAATGGTTTTAGAAATTGAATCCTTTGCAATTTTTCTTCTCAACCCCTCGATATACACGCAGTCAGCACTGATAGCCGCGTTCGTAAGATCTTCACGCAGCCAAACCTGGTGATGATTCTCTGAAGCCCTCTCTGACCAGTACAGGCGCATTTTATGAGGAGTTCCAGAAGAAGCCCACATGCTGGCTGGACAATCAGCCCGAACGCCGAAGGGCAGCAGCGCCATGATCATATCCAGCCATTCCAGCCGTTTCTGCCATGATGGTACCGGTTCACCCGTCCATGTCAGACCCAGGGGCTTTTCGAGCAAGGCATTGGCAAGATTGATCAGGAGATCGGGTTCAGCAGCGGAGGTTGTATTCGCAATTGTGCGAAGCGACTCTTCTCGTGATGGCAGGTTAATGCTGAGTTGATCGCCAACGATGTTGATTTCCCCGGATTTGATACCAACACCTACTTCGGATAAAAAAGATTTCACTTCTTGCTGCTGAAAAATTTCTGCCATCTGCAAAAACCCGCAGGCAGACTCTGAAAGATTTGAAAAAGGGATCAGGAGGCAGGTAATTTGCTGCACAGGTCGATTGTGACGGTCGCCGTAGTCGGTCCATTTCTGTTCAATGATGACCTGGCGCAAAGGATTATTGATGATGCCAAACAAATACCAGGGCGCGCCTGGAACAAAAACGTCGGGCTGAAAGGGCAATTCTCCTACCAACCAATCACGAACCAAAGCGTAGTAATTGACAGCAGGGGCTGTATCTCTGCTGCTTGCCAGGACACGATAATCGTTCACATCACCGGGAATTTTCGTTACAATTCCCCAATCCAGGTTTCGAATCACGTAACTCATCTTCTTCTTAACACCTGGTCAAACCAATCAGTTTCCATTTTTTCTTTACTCAACAACCAGGCAAAAGGAGAGAGAAGAAACAATGGTCGAATGTGGGGCGCGCTCTTAATGATTGATTGTTGTTTGCCACCCAGGTTTTGAATCTCAATATTGTTGCAATTTTCCCAGTTAATGATACGGCGATCCGGGTTATTTCGATCGTTTTCATAATAAAACCCAATCGATGAAATAAAATAAAAATTGATGAGCTCTGGATAGAACCAATTTCTAAAAACACCCATCCCATCACGCCAATCTTCAAACCAGTCGCGCAAAAGGCGCATTTTATCTGGTTCAACAGCCCGATCTTTGGGCATTTTACACATGGGAATATTTAATAAATCATTTTCATTTCCTTTTATAAAAAGGGCTCGTCTCCTCCCAAATTCAAAAAACTCTGCGTCGTCGTACTGGGTAAAGCAAACTGCTGCCCGGAAAGGAAGGGGACCTACCCTGTTAGGATATTTCTTTCTCAATCGATTCGAAAGGTTGTTGAGGAGAGTATTAATTTCATTAGCGCCCATCACTTTTTTATTTTCTCGATTTTTATTTTGGACACTTATTAAAATAATTAATCCGTCACACGTACAGAGATATTCCAGGGCGTCCTGGTAAGCTTGGGAATTTCCAGGAACACTTGTGTAATCTCCCCCTGGACGATCTTGTGTTTCTACGTGTAATGTTTGATTTCCATCCGTCAGGTCGAATATAAAATTATTCACTACTCCGAGTTGGGTGGCATCCGGGAAACTTTGAGCTTCTAACCTCTCATGTAATTGATCAAGTTTTTCCAGGGTAGGGTCGTCTGGGACTAAGCGATAATGCTTCCCCGGGATAGCAAAGAGATTTATGTATGGCCTTAATGCCATCAACATCGTGCTTTTCCCGCTTGCAGCACCGCCAACAATGCCAATTTTCCTTTTGTGTTGACTTCCATAAAGCATGGTTTTATATTCCTCTTTTCAATTTCCCTGCTCACTTATTCCACGGGGGTCAGGTAAGGGCATACACCGCCTTTTTCCTGACCGGCGTGGCTGACTTGTAATTCCTGTAAATCCAATGGCTCCGTATTCATAACTCCTCTTCGCCTACCAATTGTTTACATTCAATCCATCGTGCATCTCCTGGGGCCTCCTGCATTAAGGTTGCGTGGCAAACACAGGCAATGTCAATGGGAGGGTTGATACGCCAATCATTCCAGCCAGAGCATTAACTACACTATCAATTGCAGCGCCTGGTAATCGGCAATATTCTGCTCCCGGCTTTTGCGTAAATGTCTGCCAGAACTTATCGGCATATTCTACCGCATGCTCGGGCAAAACAGACCCCTGCCAATAAAGCTGTGAAACGAAGGCGGCACAATAGTCAACGTTTGCATGTATCTGTTTTACATCATCTTCCCAGTTAAAACGACTGGCGGATTGATACTTACCACTGACCGTGTGGGGGTATGGCGGGCGGTGACCAATGGCAATCACTGCTTTTTTCGCCGTCCTTCGCCAATTAAAATTATCCTGAAGAAGGAAATTCAATGCCTCGTCCAGGGCTGATTCAAAATCCCTTTTTGCAGGGTCGAGTTGAATCTGACCCCAATTCACAGGATCGTCAGAGTTCAGCCAAGCTCCCTGATGGATCGCAACATAGTCATTGGGATAATAATTTGTGGAGTACTTGCCGTTTTCATAGTCGCGATAACCGACCACCCGGTATCGAATTTGGGCTGTTCCAGCACTTTGAATGACCCTATGTAGGATGTTTTTAACCACCTTCTGATGGTCTTCAAACATTTGTTGAGAAATAATTAAATCAAGAAGGAAAACAAGATCAAGCTCAACTTTATTGACGTTAATCTGTTCAGGGATATTCTCGATAATTTTTTTCGGATCTGCTGTGTCTTGTGTTAGATTAATTCCATCTGCAGTTATCTCGACCTGGTTGCGGCCGGTTAACTTAAAACGAACCTCTTTTTGTCGATCAGGTATGAACCCGGTTGCCTTCCAGGTGCCAATTGTCTTTATTTTGTCTTTTTTTCCAACAACGAAGTAAATTTCACCATTGTCCAGCCGTTTGGAGGTGAGATTGAGACAAATATCGCGCGAAAACCCTGTTTCCCTGGCAGGGAAAAGCTTCTCATAAAAATAGTTGACAATGCCGTTGCTATCCACACTTGCGAGCAACAGATCTATCGAGAACGGCAGCTCCGCCAGCTCGTATAAGCTTCTGAGAAAGCTTAAAAAATCTTGGGCGCCTTTCCAAATCATGATATCGTCGTTAGCAGCCAAATCTTCAAGAGATGTGAATATGTCCTGCGAATGCATGCTATCAAAAGCAGACGTACAAATGTAAATCTGCTTTTCTAAATCACCAACGCTTTGCCCATCAATAGAAATATTAGATATTTTTTCTTTGAAATCATTGTTTTGTTTAACATATCCGGCTGCGAGAGCTAAAGCTTGTCGGCTTAAAGTGTTTTGGTGGAATTGGAACAGGTCTTGTAAGGATAATTTATCGTGCATGTCCGCGAACTCGTCTTTATCAGGATCGATGCTCACTTTTACCACGGTTAAGTGTTCATACCCGATATTAATAAACCATACGGGTTGAGCCGGCTCAGACCCAACCCGATTAATTAATTCTTGAAATTCTTTTAAACTTTTGCCAAACTTTTCTTCGAATTTTTTGTTATGTTCTTCAACTACTTGATCGATATTGGTTATTCCATCCCTTGTGAATTGGCGAAAACGCGCGTCATCAAACTCGCCCGCCATAAAACTGGCAATCACTGCAGCATGAATGAAGTTTCTCCGCTTTTGTTTTATTTCTTCTTGATATTTATTAATATCCTCCGTTGAAGCTTCACCCAGAGAGAATGTTTGACTGTTCAGCAAGGTTTTACAAAATGCACAATCTACCGGGTGCCCCTGGTATTTCTCATTGCAAATCGGACAGCATTTCGTTTGATCGCTCATAGAACTATCCCTTTTCGCTCTCTAAGCAAAATCCTGAAACCCTTATTTTTGTAATAACAGATCCGTTACACGTAAACTCAATCCAATTATTTTTCAGACCAATCACCAATACTCAAGACTTTTAAATTAATTTTAATACCGTCCACTTCTTTAGATATTGTATCACCAACCCGGGCATTATTAACAGCTTTACCAACTGGGGATTGCAATGAAATTGTTTTCACGCCACCTAAGTCAAACCCGCCATCCCTTTCAAGGAGGATGAAACTCTGTGGTTCACCATCGTCATTAAATCTAATTGTAAAAATTGATCCTATGGTGATTATGTCATCTGGCACAGTCCCCAGAGATTGATATTGATTGATTAATGAATTGACTGTATCAATTTGTTGTTGGTAAAGACTACATTGAAAAGCCCACTCCTCTTTTTGAGTGTCATATCGTGACTGCATCTTCCCTTCCATTTCATTGCGGGTTTTTTCCGCTTTGGCCAACCGATCTTCGAGAACTGCCTTTCGATCAAATAATATTTTTAACCTGTCATCCATTTGTCCTCCAAAAATTGAGCTTGTTTTTCATTTGCTGTTCAAAAAATTCTTTCCGATAATAAAACTGGCAATAAGCATCAGCCATCAACTCTATTAATCGGTCATTCGATAGATGCAAATTGATGCTTTTTTTATGAGCAATATTATATTTGAGAATACTATCAGCATTAAAAATATCATTCTCCTCAACAAGTTTACGATATCTTTTTTGGGATTCTGTAATATTTTTATCCAAATCAGGAACCCAATACCGGTATTGCAATAGATCTGCTCTTGTAAATCTAAGGCGTAGAAGTTCGCGAAACAATGCTGTCCCCGGAAAAGCTCTGACGAGATAAAAATATGCCCAATCCAAGCTTGATTGGAGCGAGAATTTGATCGTGTCCAGAATTTCTGCTTCTGTTTCATCCGGGTAGCCCAGCATAAAGAAGGATTTGGTTTCAATCCCTGCAGTCTTACAAATCTCAACTGCCTTGTAGGCATCTTCTACAGAATGTCCTTTACCCATGCGTTCAAGCGTTCGAAGATTTCCTGATTCAATTCCAAATGTTAGGCGATAACAACCGGATTCTTTGGCTAAATCAGCAATTTCTTTCGATAGACTATCGACCCTGGAAAAAGACCTCCACTTGATGGATAACGCTCGTCTTTTCAGCTCATCGGAAAAAGATTTCAAGTATTGGACGCTTTGAAGAAAGTTGTCATCAGCAAAATGAATTGCCGTAACCCCAAATTGCGTGACACAATATTGAATTTCATCGACCAACGATGAGATTGACCTGTAACGAACGACACCTCCTGAAAGCACTCGACCCGCGCAATAACGACAGTTTTCGCGGCACCCAATGGATGCGGTTATTGATGTTTCCTTCAACCCATTTTTGTCATGGAATGGAAAAACAGTTAATCTTCGATCGACCGACAAGAACTCATCAATTGATTCTGACCTTTTCCCCAAAGTCTTTCTTTTGCTCGATCTGGACATCATGCCGTTAATGTCTGTAATGCCCTGGTGGCCCTGTTTTCGGTATTGCTCAAGGAATTGACCCCAAGAAATCGTTGCCTCGCCGCAAAACAAATAGTCAATTTCGGGTATTCTGTCAAAACAGTCCTCGGGTTCAATGGTGGCATGGGGCCCTCCACCAATAAGGATTCGCTTTTCACTTTTTATTCCCTTGCAAATCGTGGCAGAGATATCAATTGACGGGCTTAGCAAATTTATTCCCACTATCTCTGGGTTAAGGTCATTTGCCAAAGAGATGATTTCATCAACAGACAGTCTTGATGCCTCACCATCAATAATAAGCGTTGAAATGCTCATCTTGTGCGAAATTTGTGCCAGAGCCAACAGACCGAATGGGTAAAGCGTGTCATACTTAGGCTGAGACCCGCTCTCATAATAATCGAGAGGTGTGTTGATTAGCACAATTTTTATCAGCCCATAGAGCGATTCTTCGTGCGCCTTAATTTGAGAGTATCTATTTTTTAAAAACATGTTGACTTATGGCCTCTTTGATGCGATTGATTGTATTTTCAATCGCGTTGTTATTATCAATATGAACAACATTTTCACCGGTCAGGTTTCCATACTCGTTGAGTAGTGCCTTTTGAAAATCGGTGTTAGTTTCCCATATTTTATCAAATCCATTACCCCTTTCAAGCAAACGCGATTTTTGGGTGCTTTCATCGACATCGAGAACGATGATTAAATCAGGGGATAATATCCAATCACTGGGGTTAATATTAGGCATAGATTCCCCTAAAAGGAGTTTGTGATAAATTTGGGTTGAATCAATCCAGCGATCACAGACAACCCCTGAGTAATTCAGTAAGGCGTTTACCTCGATGTTTGCATAGTGCATTGCTGATAGATAATAATGGTAACGAGCTAACAGGTTTTGCTCATTTTCAATCAAGTTCATGATGGCTTGGTTTCTAAACATTTCCGGAGGGGTTTTGTAAATTAAGTAGTCCAATTCTTTGGCAATCAGTTGAGAAATATGGGACTTTCCACTACCATCCGCGCCTTCAAAAACAATGAAAGGCTTTTTGAAGGGATTGAAATGTCTGGTGCGAGGTTTAGAGTTCAACGAATACTGGTGACATGGAGCAGCATTCGATTTTCCCCCGCCAGATAGTTTTGTAGATAATTCTTGCAGGTTGTTATCCGCAAACCAATAGATATTATCTGTCCTTATTCCGCATGGTTGGATGTACCAGGGTGATATTCTAACGGATTCCCAGCATGATTCTTCACACAGGTCGAAATATGCACATTCATAGCATTCGACAGGTCGGTTCTCAAAATCTCCGGGCTTGAAGATTAATTTTGCTCCAGAGGAAGCCTCCCAAATAATTTTTATATACCTGCCTGAAAAATCAATTTGTGGACTTCTAATGGAAAACAAGTGTGTTAACAATTTCTGAAAATAATTATTGTTTTCATGGCGCGGCTGATTATGGCGTGATATTATCGGAAACAGTTTAATTGGCACAGCATATTTTGCAGACAAATCGATGAAGGCTTCGATTTCCTCAACAATATCATATGAGACACAAACATTTAAATCAACATCAAGGCCTTTATCTCGAGCAGCCTCAATTCCTGCTATTGTTTTCGCAATGCACAGTTCCGCACGTCCATTGTCGATATTCATGATCTTTTCATATTTGTCAGGTGAGAGCGTCGGAATGGACACATTAATATCCGTAATATTCTATGAGATTAACTCATCCACTTTGTCTTGCAAAAAATAGCCGTTAGTTGTTAACGAGATGGAGGTGCAGTTCTCCAGCTCAGTTAATGGGTTTACGATCGGTGCTAGTTTATCATAGGGGATTAGAAGCGGTTCGCCTGAACCAGCTAAATGCAAGCTGAATTTTCCAGGCAGTACCTGGTTGCATAATTGCACACCTTCAACTAAGGGTACAGGTTTAATCTGCGCTGGAATTGATTGAACAAAATAATCTCGATGACAATATGGGCATGCATAATTGCATACAAATCTCCCGTAAGCAGCAGCCAGTAAGTCAAGTCTGAAGTCCCAAACAGTGTGATTCTTGATTCTCATCATCAAACTCCTTTTCGCTATCACAGATTATTGATGCTGGTTCCTATCTATACTATGAGCAGGCTTTTCGCAAATGTTACAATTTATAGAATAAATTTCATGAACGTGTTGTTATTGAAAATAATGGCATTGTTGAGAATGTTTAAACCAGGTACGTTGTGTTTAAACCTTCCAAGTCCTGTCTAGCGTATAGTGATTTTTGTCTTTTCTCTTTACCAAAAATATGGCGGGTTAACAGCCATCGATAAATGATTTGAGTACTGTAGACTGACATCGCTGTATCCCTGATTTGTAAAAGCTTTTCAGGGTTTAGCCAGCCTGGATGGCTGGCTAAACCCTTTCTCTCCCCCAGTAATAGCTTCACCAGGCCCCCCTTAATTGATGACCCCGCTTCCTCTGGCGACATTATTCCGAATTTGAGTTTGAACAACCTCCGAAACAATGCCCCATTCTTTTTCGGGCATTTCATAACCAAGGTCCTTGACCAGAGAGGTAAAAGCTATTTTCTCTAAACTACCAGCTAAAGAAGGTCTGGATTTATGAATGCTTTTTGAGATTCTCTGTTTCCCAATCCAGTATTCCATTTTTGGGACATAGAATTGGTTTATCCATCCAAGATAGTTGCCTGCCCAGGATTGAAGATGTCCACTCAGGTACAACCTCGGAGTCTCTAACACTAATTGCGTTTCATGTGCCAGAGGATGATGCTTTTGCAAACTGACGGGTCTTACCAGATAACCGTCCAAATCGGGATCGTGGCTCCTGGTAAAAACGATACTTACTTTGTTGGCAACGCCCTGATCTGGTTCATCAACCTGCGGATGGGCTTCAACGAACGAAAATGTAATCCCAAACAATCGAATCTCATCAACCATGAAATCGCACCCATTAACTTGTTTGAGTGATTCAGGCAGTTTTTGATCAGAAAACAATGACCCAGATACCATTACTTTGTTAACAGCATTTTCTGGACGGAATAGGATTCTGCTCTTTTCTTTATCCGCTTGTTTCAGGTGAGCAGCAGTTATCACATCATCGAGCTCAATCATGCGCTCAACCAGCTTTTGCTGAACGTAATAATCCGAACAACGTCCCTGCCACAAAACTTCTACACCCACTTGTCGACCTCCTGGTAAATCTCGATTTTTTCATTTTCGGTTTGCAACTCCCTTCAACACATTTACCGCTTGAAAATCGTCCTCCTTTCTGAAACTCTCCATTCATGGTCTTTTGGCTGAATATCATCACTTTCTTTCATAGCCAGCTTTAGAGCCGTCTGTCTAATATATATATGGTCACAAACCCCACTATTGTTACGAAATTAATCGTCCATTTTTAAAAAAAGTTGTCGTCAGGCAATCCTGTCAATGGTGGAAACACACAATATCATTCGAAATTAAAAAGTGAACCATATAAAGCTGAAAATTGAATTGTTAACAACAATACATCAAGCGCTAATTTGGGTTGACACCTCAAAACTGGATGAATCGATCTCTAAACCTCACAAATGGCTGATCGATGAGCAGGTACGTATAATTCAGTTAAACATTGGTCAATAATTGTTAATAACCCACCTGGAATAATTTACACATGGAATTTACAAGGTACATGAAATTGATGTAAAAAAAGCTGAATGTAGATGATTCTGCCAGCATGTAGCAGGCGAAATTAAGGAAAAGCCACAGAACAACCCGGCTAAATCAACGCTCCAACCCGCTACTCCCGGATCAGCCCTGCATCCTGGAGGGCTTGCTGCAAGCGGGGGTTATCGCGTGGGTCTGCTCCCGTAAAAGCGCCCT
>Ga0116183_1004302_pt1 | contig 14022 bp, 14 predicted proteins | sample AD_UKC078_MetaG_FD_89753 | JGI IMG/M metagenome (GOLD analysis project Ga0116183, IMG submission 89753) | Active sludge microbial communities of municipal wastewater-treating anaerobic digesters from USA - AD_UKC078_MetaG | ecosystem: Engineered > Bioreactor > Anaerobic > Digestate | place: USA... | reverse complement strand
CTTTTTCAGTATAATTCTCTTTATCCTCTTTCTCTTCTGTGGTTTTTTTCTTACAGATTCTCTCAACGTCATTTTTATTAAATTTCATGTTTTCCATAGTATCAATAATAGGAGGAAGAATTTCTGGAATAGAAAGTTCTGAAAGTACTTTTAAAGCCTTCAAATTAATTTGATAATCTTCATGATCAAGTAATTTTCCAATTTCTTCAATGGCCTGTATTTTCAACAGAATGTCCATTTTTTTGATAATCCGGGGGACTTCTTTTATATAATTTTTACTATTTATTTTTTGCAGGACTTTTGAAATCTTATTATCCATATGTATATTGCTCCTAATTAAGACCAGAGAACTTTTATTAGTTTTCTTCTTTTTCTTCTTCTTTAATTACACCAAGTCTGACTAAATCTTCATAAATTTTATTATTATTATCTTCTATAATCCTTTCCATTGCAAAAGTGAGATAATCTTCTACTGCTGCTATAGTGGTGGCATGAAAGACTTCCTGAATAGCTTCTGTGCATATATTATCCAGAGATGCTTTTGGAAAATGTTTTTCTATATTTTTTACTAATTCCGGTAACATAACCATTCTAAATTGTTCCATATAAGTTTTTGTATTCAGACCTATTTTTGCCATATAAAGGCCTCCTTAAAATAAAGGTATTTGTTATGCATGATGAGTGGGAATTAACCCATAGCACATCACAGATTATGCATTATTTAAATTCGAATATTCATTAAATTATAGTTAGTTTCATAACAATCCATAATTAAGAACCTCGTAAAGCGTGATGCGTGATGCGTGATGCGTGAGATTAACCCATTACGCATTATTTAAATTCTAATAAGTTATGAAATATACTATAACTATATAATTCATAAAAACTTTTCGTTAATTACTGAATTTTTCCTGCTTACTTTTACTTTTAATATATTTTACTTGTAAGATTTATGTTATAATTATTCAGATTTTTATTAATTTTTATTTTTTTATACTGACAATTTGTTATTTATTACAGATAATGTATATACATAGGAATAGACCTATTGTGTTTAAAGCTATCAGCAATCAGCTTAAGGAAAAGCTGATAGCTGATATTTCAAAAGAAAGGTTATATTATCGATGAAAATAAAGGAAAAGATTTATATTTATGAACTTGCCCATATTGTCTGGAAAGCTTTAAATCAGAAGGAAGAGATTATTAAATTATTATCTCCTCACATTGAATTTAAAGAGGATGATAAAAAAAGTTTTTTGATATTATGGAAGAAAGAGAACTGGCCTGTGGAAACTGCAGTAAGATTTAATATTTATCCTGAACCGGCAGGAACTATACTGGAAATAAGTCATACAGGATGGGAAGATTTTCCTCCTGAAGAGGCCAGGATTTGCATAATAGAAACTAGAAAATACTGGAAAGAGACACTTGAAAAATTAAAAAATTTTATAGAAAAAAGGGCCATAGCATAAGGAGTTAAGAGCTTTGGATTTATTTTCTTTATTATTTATTGCTTTTGCACTGGCTATGGATGCTTTTGCAGTAGCTATAAGTACAGGAATAATATTAAAACAGATTACTTTTAGACAGTTTTTTAGACTCAGTTTTCATTTTGGATTTTTTCAATTTCTTATGCCTGTTATAGGCTGGTTAGCCGGTTTGACTGTTCAGGAAATTATTCGTTCCTATGATCACTGGATAGCTTTTCTATTACTTTTGTTTATAGGAATTAAGATGATTTATGAAGCTTTTCATGAGGAGTATGAAGATAAAAATCCTGACCCGACAAAAGGCCTGAACCTTGTAGTCTTATCTGTTGCTACAAGTATAGATGCTCTGGCTGTTGGCTTTAGTCTTGCTTTACTCAGAATAGATATATGGTTTCCAAGTCTGTTAATTGGAATTGTGGCAATGATTATGACTTTTCTGGGTATGAATCTGGGGAAGAAAGTCGGTTTGTTTTTTGGGAAAAGGATAAGTATAATGGGAGGTATTATTTTATGTATTATAGGTATCAAAATTTTGATTTCTCATATATGGTCTGAGTAAGGGTGAGAAAAATTTTCATAGCAGCCAAAACCGCTGGCATAAATTAATCATATTATGATATAATTATTTTGTAATTTCTGTTAAATAGTTAGGAGGAAGGAAAGTAATGAAAAATTTTTCTCTTATTTTTATCAATCTTATTTGTTGTGTTTTTTTAATTACAAGTTGTGGTGGAGGAGGCAGTGGAAGTGGTACTATCCCTGTTATCCCTACGAATATACCTACAGTTATACAGGAGGGGACTCCCACTGCAGTTCCTGCTACAGGTACTGTTACAGGCAGGGTTTTTGAAACTGATGGTATAACACCCATAGGAGGAGCTTTTCTGATTTTAAGTAAGTCTGTTACAGTAAGTCCTGGTTTTATGGCAGAAGATTCTTCATATATGACTACTACCAGTCAGGAGGATGGAACCTATGCTTTTCAAAATGTCTCTCAGGGTTATTGGCGTCTTGAAATGTGGAGAAATCAGGTTTTATATCAGAGTAATCCCGGCACTCCTTCAGGGGCAGCTAATGTTATAGTATCAGATAGCACTATTATTGTTAATATAACTTATTCTGTTGTTTCAACTCCTATTCCTACTGTTGGTTCTATTACTCCTGTACCTACGTTTACTCCAGGGCCACCGTCTGGTCCTACAAATACACCTGTGAATATACCCGGGTCTACACCTACAAATACACCTGTAACACCTGTACCGTCAAATACTCCCGGACAAAATGCCTTTGTATATAATGGTGTTATATATAATGGAAAAGGTACCATACTGGATGGTTCTTCTCCTATTACCTCCAGTGATTCCAAGATTGTTGTAACAGAACCACAGGAAAAATCTTTTCAGGCAGACGGATTTTTTATGATAAGAGGACAGGTTACTTATACCGGTGATATGCAGTATGCCTGGGTGAGAATTGTTAAAGGCAGTCAGGAAACAAGTTACTGGGTGAGAGGAAATTTTGAGAAAAGATTATGGTTGAGATTTGGTTCAGGAGATTATAATGTATATGTTCACAGGACTAAGATTACAGATGGAAATCTGGGTTATAACGGAGATATTCTGGGCTGGATATATTATACACCTGCTGTATATACCTTTAATGTAACAAATAACAGATCAGAAGATGGAACCTTCTATTATCCTTCAGATCCTGTTCAATCAGATGACACAAATATTCATAATCTGGCTCTTCAACTTACCAGCGGGCAAACTACAGATACAGACAGGATAAGGGCCTTACATGATTATGTAGTAACAACCCTCTATTATGATGATGCTTCTAATATTTCAGGCCAGAGAAAAAAACAGGATGCCATATCAACACTTCAGAATGGAACTGCCGTATGTGAAGGTTATACAAATTTATATAATGCATTATTACGTTCCATAGGCCTGAGATGTAAGTGTATAGGTGGTAGTGCAAATACCGGTTATTCCTGGGAACTTCATGCCTGGACTAATCTCGAAAGCAGTGGTAATCTGTACTTAGTAGATACTACATGGGATGATCCTGGTCCTAATGATGCTGACCCCGGTAATTTATATTATACATATTTTATGCTTACAAACTTGCATGGTATAGGAAACGATCATAATCCGCAGGATGAAAGGCCGGAACAGAAAGGTAATATACTTCCAAAGTGGAAGGGATATCCTGACGGAATTTATTAGTGAGAAGTGAGAGGTAAAAAGAAGTGAAAAGAAGGTACCTGCGAAGCAGGCAAAGTGAAAAGCATAGCACAGGTAATTTAATACTATCAAGTTATTATCTGACCTTTCACTTTTTACCTTTCACAATTTATTTATGAAAGATCAAGATTATTCTTTTAAAAATATCCTCCAGAAGGCTTCTCTATTTAATAAACTAGGTATGGATCTTGCAAAACAGTCTAAATGGGAAGAAGCTATTAAAGAGTATGAAAAGTCTCTGGCTCTATATCCGGGTTATGCTGAGGTTTATATTAATCTTGGAAAGGCTTATGAAAATCTTGGGAAGATGGATCTCGCAATTGAAAACTGGTTGAAAGCTCTGTCAGTAGATCCTTCAGGTGCTTCATCTCATTATACGAAAGATGTATTACAGGAAAGAGTACCTCAGGCTGAAAATGAGAAAGAATCTAAAGAATCTGTTTTAGATTCAGACCCTCCAGAGATAAATCATAATAGGGCCTTAGAACTTTTTAACCAGGGTATGGAACATTTTCAAATTAGAGAATTTGAAGTTGCTATTTCAAAATGGGAAGAAGCTCTGGAGATTTACCCTGAATTTAATGAAGTACATTTAAACCTTGGAACTGCCTTTAAAGAGATTAATAGATTTGATAGAGCTAAATATCATTATTTGAGGTCTATAGAGCTTGAGCCAGAGGATTATCTTTCTCACTACAATCTGGGCTTACTATATTATCAGGAGAAAAGTTACGAACATGCCTGTGAGGAATACAAAAAAGCTATTGCCATAAAACCAGATGACATTTCTTCAATTTACAATCTTGGTATGGCTTATTTTTATTTGAAAAAATTTAAAGAAGGAGAAAAAGAATTTAAAAGAGTTCTTGACCTTGATAGTTCTTATGGACTTGCATATTATTCTCTGGGGCTTATATATGATGAAGAGGATAGGTTAAATTCGGCTGCATCTAATTACCAGAAAGCTATACTTTTTCTTCCTGACCATGCTCCTTCCCATTATGAATTAGGAGTAGTTTATTTTAAAAAGAGAAACTTTGAATTTGCCCTTTCGGAATGGAAGAAAGTGCTTGAACTGGAACCACAGAATTATCAGTTTGTTCACGGAGATATGGGAATTATATATGAAGAACTTAAAATGGATGACAGAGCCTGGAAAGAATATGAACTTGCTGTAAAGTATAATCCTTCAGATGTGAATGCTTGTTTCAGACTCGGTGTATTGATGATGAGGGAAGGATTATATGAAGATGCACTCTTTTATCTTACAGAGGTTATAAAAATAGAAGAGAAAGGGACAAAAGTAGATAAAGCAAAAGATTATATAGAGGTAATTAACAATACACTCAAGAAGTTAGAGGAAGAAGAAGAGGAAGATTAGATTGGTTATGGAGGTTTAATTGGTGAATTGTCCTAAATGTAATGCACAGAACAGAGAAAAATCAAAATTTTGTTCTAAGTGTGGTATTCCTTTTACTCAGCAGGAAAAAAGTAATGTTGAGGAAAAAATACTTGGTAATAGATACAGGATAGAAAAGTTAATAAAAAGTGGCGGCATGGGTTCTGTCTACAGGGCAAGACACATAAAACTTGATTCTATTTATGCCATAAAGGAAATGATATTTACCTCCACTGATGTAAAACAGAATCAGTATGGTATGAAACGTTTTTATGAAGAAGCAAAAATACTTTCTCGCCTTCGACATCCAAATTTACCTGTAGTGACAGATTATTTTGATGAACATAATAAATATTATATAGTAATGGATTTCGTAGAAGGTGAAGATTTAGAGTCAATATTAAAAAAATATGGGAACCCCGGTCTTCCGGAAAAGCATGTAAGATACTGGTCTGAAGAAGTACTGAAGGTACTTTCTTATCTTCATAATCAGTCTCCTCCTATTATATACAGAGATATAAAACCTTCGAATATTATGATAAGAAATTCGGATAAAAAGGTTATGCTCGTGGATTTTGGCATAGCAAGAACGATTCAGGGGAATGTCTATTCCGGTCAGACTGCTATCGGAACTTTTGGATACGCACCTCTTGAACAATATAGAGGTCAGGTAGAGCCAAGAAGTGATCTTTATGCTCTGGGAGCTACAATGCACTGTCTTCTGACAGGTATAGAACCTGTCTCCTGTGATTTTAAGCCTGTAAGAGAAATTTTACCATCCATATCAGAATCGCTGGAAAAGATTATACAGAAAGCACTTCAGGAAAAATTAGAAAATAGATTCTCTTCAGCAGAAGTTATGGTCAAAGAAATTAGAGATACAACTCCTGCCCAGGTTTTAGCTTCTCAGGAAAAAACAACTTCTTACGCTTATAAAGATCTTCCATCTGACAAAGTTTCTACCAGGCAAAAAATAAAATGTGATTTAAATACAAGGAAACCCTTTAAAGAAATTATAACAGACCCAATAAAGATAAATGAAATAAAAGTCCTTATAAATAACTGGGGCAATAAGGGTAGCTGGTTTGCCAGAGATTTTGGAAATAAGATAGATATAATTCAGACAATAAGAGAAAATGCCTTTATAGTCTCTGTTGAAGTTCTCTATATGGAAAGAACCCTTGAAGAAGGTGTAGAACCATGCAGTGAGGAACAATTGAAGAATCTTGTTTTTATGAAACCTTCTTATAATTCTCTTGAGGATTTTCCAATTATTACACCTCCCGAAGGATTTACAACTAAACTGGAAGAAAATTATATTTTCCCTGACTCCAGGCAGATTGCAAAGTGTTCGAGATGTGGAGGAGATGGAGATATTACCTGTAAGGAATGCAGAGGGAAAGGGGTAAGCACCAAAACAAAAAAGATTACTCCTCCTGTACAGCCAGAAGTTACAAAGTGCAAATACTGCAGGGGTACAGGCAAAGCCACCTGTGATCTCTGCAATGGGTATAAAGAGATTATAAAATATCTCTTTTTTGGTACCAAATATTATCCAATGTATTTTTCTGATATAATTTACAGCGGCCGTCTGGATAAAAATTTATTTCAGAGCAGTGAAAAATTTCTTATATATGAAGAAGAAATATTTGATCGGAAAGGGGGGAAAGTCTTTGATAATAATAAAATCCAGCCAGTTCAGAATTCTTTGTTATTTAAAGATCCTTTTAACTTGCTTATGGAAGAAATAAGTTCCCATTATAAAGATACAAAGACAGAACTTAAAGTTCCTCTCAGAATGAAACTTTCCATAGAGGAAATAATAATAAAGGAAATTCAGTTTAAAGATAAGAAAAAACCAAATAGCATATGGATATACGGCATAGAAACAGATGAGGATAAACTGACTATAGAAAATCGTCCCCTTCTCTGGGTTACAGAGGATATAATAGATGGTGTAAGGAGTATACTGTCCGGAAAAAGGATCTAAAAAAACTATTCGCTCTTGTAATCTTCCCCCAGTGTTTTTAGTATCTTCAGAACCTTTCTTATAGAGTCATAATCACTGTCTTTTGCTTCCACATAACCATCTACCTTGATCTTTTCAGCAATTATCTTTGTATCTTCTGTTTTACCTATTTTGAGAAATACTCTCTGTAATTCTTTGGCAACCTTCGGGTCAAATTTTTTGCTTATCATTATGGGGCCCATAGGTATGGGATCTGATTTTTTCAGGATTTTAAGTTCTTTTGTTTTAGGGTTATCTTCTTTTTCAAAAGGATAATCAAATATACCTGCACCATCTATATACTTCTGGTAAACACCTTCCATGGATGAGTCATGGCTTTTGGTATATAAAACTTTTGAAAAGAAGTCGAGTGACTTCACCCCTTCTTCTGCTAACATGGCTCTCGGAAAGAGATAACCTGATGTAGAATCTTTATCGGTAAAGGCAAACTGTTTTCCTTTTAAATCTTTAATTGAATTAATATCGCTCTCAGAATGGACAATTATTAAACAATAATAGAAAGGGTTTTTGTTGGCTGTTGGTTTTATAAGAGGAATGGCACCTGCTTTTTCGTGGGCCTCTACATATACAAGAGGACCTGCATAACAAAAGTCTACTTCTTTATTCTCCATAGCCTCTATTATCTCTCGATAGGATTTTTTTATAGTTACCTCTACAGGTATTCCTGTTTCCTGTGTAATATAATCGGCAAGCAGTGTCCAGCCTTCCAGCATTTTTAATCTGGTGTCCATAGGAATTGCTGCAAATTTGAGCGGCTTTTTTGCTATTGTGGGTTTTGCTATTATTGTAGGTGAGGGTGTAGACTGAGGAGGCATTTCCTTCCGGCACCCTGAGGTAATTATTAAAATAATACAGAGATAAAGCAAAACAAATTTTTTCAAAAGATCTACTCCTCTTAAAATGGGAAAATAATTCCCAGATCTTTTAATTTAATAAATTTTTCATCAGAAAATCTATAGAGCCTTGCAGGTCGGTGAAGAGTTCTCATTATTTTTTTTGCTGTTGCCTCCAGTATATTAAGGGATAAGATTTTTTTCTGAAATTTCTTTTATCCAGTTTTTTATTCAGAATTATTTCATAGACCTTCTGAAGATCACTCAGGGTAAACTCTTCCGGTAACAGCTGAAAACCTGCTGTTGTATACTCAAGCTTATATTTGAGTCTTGTAATAGCATAATCAATAATTTTCTGGTGGTCAAAAGCTAAAGGAGGAAGTTCTTCTGTAGAAAACCACTTAACATCAGAAGCATCAGAAGAGGCCTGTATGGAAAGTTTATCAGCACTTACAAGAGCAAAGTAGGCCACTGTTATAACCCTCATTCGTGGATCTCTATCTGTAGCACCGAAGGTATAGAGTTGTTCCAGATAAATATCTGAAACATTAGTTTCTTCTTTGAGTTCTCTTTTAGCTGCTTCTTCAAGAGATTCCTGGATTTTTACAAATCCTCCAGGAATAGCCCAGAAATCTTTAAAAGGTGGAGATTTTCTTTTTATCAGTAATACCTTTAGATCTTCATCCAGAATTGTAAATATAACTATATCTACAGTAACGGAGGGACCATCATATCTGGTTGCATCATAATTACTTAAATCGTCTTTTATTTCTATATCTGACATGTAAATTCTCCTTAAAAAGTTTTTAGTTAACTAATAACTAATAACTAACTGACTAATGCTCCCGGGTCTATAGCTTTATCTATGGTTAAGATCGTTAGTTTATCACCAATAGTTGATGCAAGCAACATGCCGTTGGATTCTACATTCATAAGTTTTGTTGGAGCCAGATTTGCTACTACTATCAGGTGCTTACCAATCAGTTCTTCAGGTTTATAGTGCAGGGCTATACCTGCTACAATCTGACGCTCTTCAAAACCCAGGTCGATTATGAGTTTTATTAATTTTTTTGATTTTGGAACTGCTTCAGCCGAAATTACTCTGGCTACACGAAAATCAAGTCGGGCAAAATCGTCATAACTTATAGTTTCCTTAAGAGGAGTATATTCCACAGGAGGTTTTTCTTTTTCTTTTTGTATTTTAGCAAATTCTTCTTTCATTCTTTCAATTTCACCTTCTATTATTTTGTCATCAATTTTTGCGAAGAGGATTTCAGGTTTATCCAGCTTTTGTCCTGCTTTTAGTTCTTTTTCTGCAATTTTTAGCCATCTTTCTTCTTGGATTTTTGACGAATAACCCAGCATAGACCAGAGTTTTTCTGCTGTAGAAGGCATAAAAGGATAAGTCAGAACAGAAAGAACCTGAAGGAGTTTTGCACATACATACATGGTATTACCACAGTCCTGGAGATTTTCTTTACGGCTTTTCCATGGTGCTTTATCATTATAATATCTATTTCCCTTTCTTGCCAGTTCCATAAGTTCATGGGAGGCCTGACGATTTTTAAAATTCAAGAGGCATTCTTCTATTATTTCAGGAGTTTTCTTTATTTCTTCCAGCATAGCAAGATCGACAGAGGATAAATTTTCCGGTTTCGGAATTAAACCATCGAAATATTTCTCTATAAATGTAAAGATTCTGTGTACGAGATTTCCATAAGTATCTGCCAGATGGTCATTATTCCTTGACTGAAAATCTTTCCAGGTAAATTCTGTATCGCGATTTTCAGGACTGTTACTTATAATAGTGTAGCGAATGACATCTGTCTGGTATTTTTGAAAGAAATCATCTAAAGATATATACCAACCTTCACTTTTGGAAAATTGTTTCCCTTCAAGATTATAAAATTCATTGGCCGGCACATTCCATGGCAGTATTAAAGGCTTATTCTGTCCTATAATCATTGCAGGCCATACAACACAGTGAAAAGATATATTATCTTTACCAATAAAGTGAACTAATCTGCAATTTTTATCATACCAGTAGTCTTTCCACATATCCGGTTTTCCCTGTTTTTCCGCCCACTCCATTGTGGAAGATATATAACCTATAGGAGCATCAAACCAGACATACAGGACTTTCCCTTCTGCATCAGTAAGAGGAACAGGGACTCCCCAGTCCAGATCCCTTGTAATGGGTCTTTCTTCAAGTCCTCCTTTAATCATATTTCCTATAAAATTCTTTACATTTTCTTTCCACTCTTTATGAGAATTAAGCCAGTTCATAAGTTTCTTCGAGAGTAATTGAAGCTGAAGAAACCAGTGTTTTGTTTCACGAACCTCAGGTTTTTCCATACAGACCTTGCATCTAGGTTCAACTAATTCCATAGCTTCAAGCCATTTCCCGCATTTTCCGCATTCATCGCCACGGGCAGCACTATGGCCACAGGCAGGGCAGATTCCCATAACATAACGATCCGCAAGAAAACGATTACATTTTTTGCAGTACAATTGATTTGTTAAACTGGCTTTTACATATCCGTTATTATAAAGGTCAGTGAAAAATTCCTGGGATAATTTATAATGATGGCTGAGGCTTGTTCTGGAAAAATTATCAAACTTTATATTAAAATTATCGAAAATGTTCTTTATAACTTTATAATATTTGTCTACATGGGCCTGTGGAGTTGCTCCTTCCTTTTCGGCAGAAATTGTAATAGCTACCCCATGTTCATCAGTTCCGCAGATATAAATTATATCTACACCTCTCATACGCTGAAAGCGAACATATATATCAGCAGGTAAATAAGCTCCTGCTATATGGCCAAAATGTATGGGACCATTTGCGTAAGGAAGTGCACTGGTTACCAGATATTTTTCTTTATTCATAAATAAGACTCCTCTTCAGTTTCATGTTAATATTATATTCTTTCTAATGGTTGCAAGTCCTTCCATTTTTTAAAAATCGTGATGGGAGAAGAGGAGATTACAAAATTTTTTTAAATTGAATAGGAATTTTTATTTTTATTGGAAAAATTCTTTTACTCTGGTATAATAAAAAGGTCAGTTATAAAGAAAAACTCTACTGAAGGTGTAAGATAAAGATCAATTTAAGTAGGAGTTTTTATGTCTTATAATTATTATGAGTTTACTTGTGAAAGGAAGAGAGGTCAAAAAGTATGTATTGTAGAAAATGCGGAACCCAGAATGAAAATACACAGTTCTGTATAAACTGCGGTGAACCTATTCAGGCAGTAGCCCCATCCCCATCATATCAGCAATCTTCTATGTCCACTGACCAGCATGTGCCCAATTATCTTGTACAGGCTATTCTGGTCACACTTTTTTGCTGTTTACCCTGTGGAGTTGTAGCGATAGTCTATGCTGCCCAGGTTAACAGTAAATTACAGATGGGAGATTATTATGGGGCTCTTTCGGCATCACGGAATGCAAATATGTGGAGCTGGATTTCTTTTGGATGTGGGATAGCCCTTATAATTATTAACCTACTTGCTGCTGTTGCAGGTTCTCATTAAATTCTTTGTAATTATTTATATTATTATAAAGCGAGGGAAAAAATATGTATTGCAGAAAATGCGGAGCCCAGAACGAAAATACACAGTTCTGTGTAAACTGCGGTGAACCTTTGAAGACTGTAATTCCAGTATATCAAGATTCTTCCAGGCCTATGATGCAGAGCGTTCCGAGTCATCTTGTGGAGGCTATTTTGTCCACACTTTTTTGTTGTATGCCCCTTGGTATTGTAGCAATAGTTTTTGCTGCTCAGGTTAATAGTAAATTACAGATGGGAGATTATAATGGAGCTCTTTCAGCATCTAAAAATGCAGGTTTATTCAGCTGGCTTTCTATTGGTCTTGGTGCAGGCGTTAGTATCCTTTATATATTATTTTATGTGATTATGGGCCTGGCAGGTGCAGGAAACTATTAATTAAACTATGGGTTTTAACATAAAGATACTGAAAAAATTAAAAATCTTTTTTATTCTGTCATTAATTCTGCCAGTTTTCTTTTTTCTTTTTATTTTTGACCCTCTCAGTTCAAAAGTATATCCTTTCTGTCCTTTTTATAAACTCACCGGTCTTTATTGTCCGGGATGTGGAACAGCCCGTGCCTTACATCAATTAGTCCACGGTCATCTTTTAAATGCTCTGAGTATGAATCCTTTAATGATAATATCCATTCCTTTTTTGTTTTATTCTTTACTTTCTCATATTGTTTTTTTAGTAAGAGGACGTTCTCTTCCCGAAATTTTTACATCACCTTTCTGGGGATGGTTTTTACTGGTAATTGTTATTTTGTTCTGGATTTTAAGAAATATACCCTTTTATCCTTTTAAATATCTGGCGCCGTAACACCTTTAACCTGAACGTCATAGAGGCTTCACGACTGTAGTAATAGATTTCTTTCAGGAAGACTTTTACCGGGGTTTATCTCAGTACTCATAGTTAAGGTGAGGTAAATTAAATCGTGAGACGTGAGGCGATTTATAATATATCGCATCACGCCTCAAGCATTACATCTTTATACCCAGCCCCTCATCTTACATGCTTCTGCTACCCTCTGTATGGCAATCATATAGGCAGCATCACGCATATAGAGTTTGCGTTTTCTTGCAAGGGCTGAAACCTTTAAATAGGCATCAGTCATTTTGGCATCCAGTTTACCGAGTACTTCGTCTTTTGGCCAGAAATAGTTCATATTACATTGAACCTGTTCAAAATAACTGCACATAACACCACCGGCATTGGCAAGAAAATCCGGTATTACAAAAATACCGCGTTCTTTAATGACTTTGTCTGCTTCTATAGTGGTGGGGCCATTAGCTCCTTCAACCATGATCTTTACGTTTTTATGTATTTTAGGTGCTGTTTCTTCTGTTACCTGGTTTTCTAGAGCTGCAGGAACCAGTACATCTACATCCTGTTCTATCCACGCATCACCCGGTAGAATTTCATAACCGATACTTTCAGCCTGCTTTTTATTTATTCCGCCGAAACGATCTGTAATAGAAAGTAATTTATCAATGTCAATTCCGTCTTTTTTCAAGAAAGAATAGGATTTCTGTTCTTCCTGATTCCAGCAGGATACACATACTGGGGTACCTCCATATTCTCTGTATAATTTAACTGCATGCTGGGATACTTTTCCAAAACCCTGGAAGGAAGCTTTAGTGAATTTAATATCTGTACCCATTTCTCTTAAGGCTTCTCTTAAAGTGTATATTACACCATAGCCAGTAGCTTCAGTCCTTCCCAGAGAACCGCCCATATTTACCGGTTTTCCTGTAATAAATCCGGGGAATTTAGCTCCGTGGATTTTTTCATATTCATCCATCATCCATACCATATGTTGACCGCTGGTCATTACATCCGGTGCAGGAACATCCTGAATGGGACCTATATTTTGAGCTATCTGTCGAACCCATCCTCGACAGATACCTTCCTGTTCTCTCATAGAAAGATTATGAGGATCACATATTACGCCGCCTTTACCGCCACCGAGAGGAATATCTACTACCGAACATTTCCATGTCATCCACATCGCCAGAGCCCGAACCGTATCAGCTGTTTCGTGGGGGTGAAAACGGATACCGCCTTTGGCCGGACCACGGGCATCATTATGCTGAACCCTGAATCCTTTAAAGACTTTGGTACTGCCATCGTCCATTCTGACCGGAATCAGGAAATGGTATTCCCGCATAGGTTGACGCAGAAGTTGCCTGGTAGCATCATCAAGCCTGATAATATCAGCTACACGATCAAATTGAGCCTGGGCATTTTCATAAGGGTTGTAGGACATAACACTCATCTTTTTTGTTGCCTCCTCATTTTTATAGCAAAAAACAGTATCTTCAAAAAATTATAGACCTTTTGTAATAGGTTGTGAATAGCTATGGGTTGATGTAGACTGTATTCAATTTAAGACTATTTTTCTACCCAAGAATAATTAAGAACACTGCACCTCTGAAGGTAAGGAAATAGTATTATTGACGTAACAAGTG
>Ga0116183_1004296_pt1 | contig 14029 bp, 8 predicted proteins | sample AD_UKC078_MetaG_FD_89753 | JGI IMG/M metagenome (GOLD analysis project Ga0116183, IMG submission 89753) | Active sludge microbial communities of municipal wastewater-treating anaerobic digesters from USA - AD_UKC078_MetaG | ecosystem: Engineered > Bioreactor > Anaerobic > Digestate | place: USA... | reverse complement strand
GGCCACGAAGCTGTTCACTTTGTCCCGCCAGGCGGAAACCACCTCGATCAGCGCGTCGAGATCGTCGGTGACCTGCGCGACCTGAGCCACCGGATCGGTGGTGGCCCGCACCGCAGTGAGTGCCGCTGCGGGGTTACCGGGTGGTGCCATGTGGTTCCTCCTCATCCTTCGTCGCCCGCTGGCGCGGCGAACGTCGTCGGTCTCGTTCCAGCTCCCCGAACACCGGCTCGGTGTTGGGGACCTCGCGGTGCACCACCCGCTTGTCCGGGTACAGCGCCTTGTCGCGTTCCCCGTTCTGTGTCCCCTGGCCCGCACCGGCCATCGGCGGATACATGCCCCCGCCACCCATCATCGGCCCGCCGCCGGGGGTGGGGGCGGGCGGGGCCGACGCGGGCAGCGCGCCGATGGGGGGGCTGGTGGGGGCCGCGGCGGGCAGCGCGGCGGTGGTCGCGCTGGGCAGCGAGGCGCCCATGTCGCCGCCGCCGGCGGCGGTGGTGTCCCCCGCACCGGCACCGCCGCCGCCGCCCATGTCGGCGGGTGAGCCGCCGCCGAGGCCCATATCGTCCGGGGAGGGCGCCGCGGTGTCCGGCAGGGGCGGCATCCCGGCGCCGCCGCCGCCGAAGCTGCCCGGCAGCCCGGCCAGCGAGGACAGCGCCGACATCGGCGATCCCCCGCCGCCGCCCGCACCGGGGGACATGCCGCCGGCGGCCTGGGCCAGCCCGCCGAGAATCTGCCCGGCGGTGAGGCCGGTGGTGGCCGCCGGGGCTGACAACACGTTGGGGTTGACCGCGGGGCGGGCCGGGTCACCGGGTGCGGGAGCGGGGTCGGCGGGGGTGGACCCGGCGGCGGGATCGGCGGCGGTGCCGTCCGGGGCCGCCGGGTCACCGCCACCCCCGCCGGTGGCGTCGTCGGCCCCGTTCTTGGTGCCCTCGCCGGCCGCGGCTCCGGCTTTTTTGCGTTTCGCATCGGCGGTGGCGTCGTCGGTTGTGTCCTTGCCGGCGGTCTTGGAGTGGGTGTCCCCGCCTTTGGTGGAGGGGGCGCCGACGATCGGCGGGGCGGGTTTGGGGGGCTGGGGAACCTCGGAGGTGGTGGTGTTCGCGGCGGCGGCGTAGGCGACCTGGGCGTCGATCGCGGCGCGTTGCGCCTGCGCCATCTGCGCCGTCGCCATCTGCAACGGCACCACGTCCAGCCCGCCGCTGCGGCTGAACCGCTGCAGCCCGTCGTTGATGCGGGTTTGCAGCTGGGCGAAGGTTTCCGGGCGCGGGGTGGCGGCGACCGCATCCCGGACATGGTCGGCGGATCGCTCGGCGGCGCTGGCCACCTCGCGGGCGTAGGCGGCGGTGTCGTCGCACCAGTCGGCCAGGCGGGCGACGTTGGCCCCGGCACGCTGTGTCCCGTCGTCCCAGTGGGCGTCGATGGCGCGGGCGTGGCCGCGCAGCTGCCCGGCCGCCGTGGTGAGGTCGTCGCCGGCCGCGCGCATCCGTGCGGCGTACCCCGCCAGCGGGGCGGGTCCGGCCCCGGCGTGGATTTGCGCCGACCACACCTGGGCGCTGACCGGTTCGGGCACCGCCGGGACCGCCGGGGCGACCGGAAGGGCGGGCGGGGCGGGCACCGGCACGCCGGGAAGCGCGGTGCCCGGGGAGGATGCCGGGGTCGCGGCCAGCGCGGCAATGGCGGCCCCGCCGGCCCGGTCGGCGGCGTCCAGCGCCGCCCCGGTGTGGGCCACCGCGATCCCCCCGGCGGCCCGGACGGCGTGGGAATGGGTCACCAGGGTCTGCAGTCCGGCTTCCCACACTGTGAACGCGGCCGCTACCGCCGTGGAGATCGGGTCCGCGCCCGCCGGTGCGCAGCCGCCGCCCGACACGCCGGCCCCGCACTGCTGCAGGGCGTGCCCGTCACCGGTGAGGGCGTGCGGGTCGGCGTCGAGGTGCTGCATGAGGGAGGGGACGATCCGGGTCTAGGCGCCGGTGATGGACTGGATCGCCGCCGCCGCCGACGCGTCTTCGGTGTCGAAGGTGTGCCGGGTGTTGTCGAGTTTGTCGGCCATCGCCCGGGCCCTGGCCGCCGCGCGGGTGTACGCCGCGGCCCGGGCCTGGCCCTCGGCCTGCTTGGCGTCGATGAACGCCGAATAGATCGGCCCGAACTGGGCGCGCAGCTGCTCCAGGGAGGTGTGATCGTGGCGGCCGTGGCGCTCCAGCTTCTCGGCGTAGGCCCGCAACTCCTCGGCGTCGAGTGCGGCGGCGTCCGAATCCAGCGCGATGGCGGGGACAACTGACATAGAGACCAACCCTCCCAGGTGTGTACAACGTGCGTTCATGGGTGTCCACTTATGTGCATTAGTGTGTATCGTCGGCGGCGGATGCGCAAGTGGTGCCCGCGGCGGGCAACATGACCGGATCGCGATCCCCCCTACGAACCCGGGAGGCGGTGCCCCGATGACATCACTCACCCACCGATTTCCTGTTTCTGTTTCTCCCCGCCCGGCGTGGCGCAGCCGCCCAGAGCGTGCGTTATGCAATCGTGACGACCATGCCCCGTCCCAGCAAAGGCGATCGCCACGCGACGATGGTCCGGACGCCCACCCCGGTCTATGCCGAGCTCGTGAAATTGAGCGCCGCCGCGGGGGTGTCGTGCGTCTCGCAGTACCTCGCCGATCTCTTGGCCCTGCATGTGGGGCGTCCCGACCTGGTTCGGGAGTTGAACCAGGAGGTGCTCACTCTCGCCGACACCGGCTAACCCACGGTGCCGGCACCCCCACGACCCTGCTCGGCCACACCGGCCGGAAGCACCCCATGACGACCATCGCCGAGAGGAGAACCCGCCGCCTGAGTCGCCCGTGATCGGAACGACCTCATCAACTCCATAGAGGCGCGGTACCCGTCCCACTGAAAAAGGCCCCCCGAAGGAGGCCTCTCAGACGGATTTGGAACCTGAGTTGGCGCTCAGGTCCGAGGATTCCGCACCTCGTAGAACCCCTTGAAAGGGACTTAGTCTTGGCCGACTGGTCTCACGATAGCGCACATCCTGCTGCAGTTCCAGCACCGCCGCATCGTGATCTGAAACTCATCCCGCCCGCCCACGCGGCCGGCGCCGACCGGGCTGTCCGCCCTGGGCCGCGCGGCCGGGCTTGGGCGCGGCCGTGATGACCGCCGCCGTCGCCGCCCCGCCGCGGCCCGAGGCGGTGTGGAAGGCGCTGGCGCCGCTGCTCAGCGCCCCGGGGCGCAGCTCGGTGCGGGTCTTCGACCCCGACACCGGCCGGTTCAGCGGGGTCGCCCGCCTGACCGTGTCGCTGCCGACCCGGCCGACCGCGACGTACCTATACACCCGTGCGGGCCGCACCCACGTGCTGGCCCTGGATTTCGACTGCTCCCGGGGTGACCGCGCCGCGGTGGAGGCCGACCTCGCCACCGCCGCCGAATGGATCACGCGCTGCGGCGGGGTGACTGTGACCGACCGCTCCCCCGGCGGTGCCCACCTGTACTGCCCGCTCGCCATCGGCACCACCGCCACCGTGGAGGAGATCACCCACCTGGTCGGTCTGCTCGCCGCGCGCCTGCCCACCCTGGACAAAACCCCCAACACCAACGCCGACACCGGCTGCCTGAGCGCCCCGGGCACCCCCGCCAAACAGGGTGGGTACCGGCAACTGGACGGCCCCCTGGCCGCGGCGGTGGAGGCGTTCACCACCCGCTCGGCCCCGGCCCTGCTGCCCCGGCTCTACGAACTGCTCGGCGCGGTCACCGCCCGCAGCCGCGCGGCAGAGCCCGCCACAGGCACATCGTGCAGCGGCCCGGATGACTTCTGCGAGGGCCAGGGCGCGGAGCGCCGGCTCGCCCCGGTCTGGGTGCGCGCCGATCCCCTCGACCCCGACATCACCGCCTACGCCCGCCACGGCACCCTGCCAGCAGGCCAGCGGCAATGGGAGAGCGCGTCGGAAGCCCGGATGGCCGTCATCACCGCCGCGGTCGCCCGCGGCCACAGCCCGGCCAGCATCGCCGCCCTGGCCGCCCCCGGCGGCCCCTGGCAGCACGGCCTCGGCACGTCCTACAGCGAGCACTACACCAACCCGGCCGCCATCCCCGCCGCCATAAACCGTGACTTCAAAAAATCTTTGACCTGGTTATGCACCCATGTCCTTGAACACCGCCGCCGGCAACACAAGATAAAGAACTCACAGGGGGGGCACCCGGGAGGCAGCGGTCCGTGCGGGCCTGCCACCCTGCGACGGTGGCTGGCCGCGGCGCTGCTGTGGGCGGACGGGGAGTACCAGGGCCGGCGCGTCCGCTGGACTGTCCACGCCGTCCTGCACACCCTGGCCTGGCACGCCCACACCGCCGGTGAATACCTCAACGGGACGTGGGTGGTGGGGGTCGGTGGACGCAACCTGTCTCTCGGGACCGGGCTGCTCAGCCACGACGCCGTGTTTCGGGTGCTGCGTGACCTCCAGGACCGCCCAGGAGCCCCGCTGATCCTTACCAGGCCCCACGTCGGGGTCGACGCCGACCACTACGCCCTGACCCGCCCCGCCGGGATCACCGCCGACCGCGAGGCACTCGAGCGGGTCCGCATCGAGCCGCTGCACGACGCCTGGTCGGTCCTGGGCCACCATCTGCGCCGCATCTACGACCTGGTCGCCCACCACGGCGTCACCACCAGAGCCGAGCTGTACGCGGCGGCGCGGGTATCAGCGGGCGCCGGCGACGAAGCCGTCACCGCACTGCAGATCGCCGGACTGCTCACCCGGCCCGCCCGCGGCGCCGTCACCCTCGGCCCGGTCACCCTCGACACCATCGCCGCCGCCCACGACACCGACAGCCGCCGCCAGCAGCGCATCACCCGCTACCGCGCCGAACGCCAGCAGTGGCGCACCTGGCTGGCCGAAAACCTGCACCGCTGCCTCAGCACCGCCGCCTTGGCCACCGCCCACCACCCCCGGGCACACGACGAGGACGCCGACCGGAGCTTCTGGACCACCGTCATGGACCACGGCCCACCCCCACCCGACCAGAACGCCGGCCGCCCACCCGACCAGGACCACACCCCCACCGACGAGCAAGCACTCGACGTCGCCCTCGCCACCCTCGGCGGCCGAATCCTGTGCACCTAGCCTGGCGTTCATCGGCGGTGCAACGCGCGCCTAACCCCACCCGATAATGCGGCCGGGCGCTGCTCGTCGGTGGGGGGAATCGGTGAAGGAGTTACCGGTTGGCGGGCCGCTGCAACGATCATGACGTTCGGAAGTCATCAGATCCCGAAGCGGCGATGACCAGCGGCAATACCGCATCCCCCCGGTGGCGCGCTAGTTGCGTGCGTTGCGTGCACGCAACGCACGCACAGGTTATACGCCCGTCTCGGTGAGGAATGCGTCGAGGGCGCGGTCGGTCACCGACGCCAGGGAGATAGAGCGGTCGGAGCGCTCGTAGCGCAGCTTGTTGACTGCCAATTCCAGCCGCGCGCGCGTCGATGCCCGGATTCGGGTGTTGAGCGGGGTGTTCAAGGTTTCCCCGGCCCCGACGGAAGCATCGCTGCTTGGGCCGGCCAGCGTGGCCGGCGCCGCTCCCCCGTGGTTGTTGCTCCTGTCCGTCATCGGGCGCTGCGGGATCGCGGCCTCGATAGGATCAACACGGCCCAGTGCGGGTCGCCGTTGCACTGCGTCGCTCATGTCAATGCTCCAATCGTCAGGGGTAGTTCGTTCACCAGATCGCGGTAGGCCCTTTGCAGGGTGAGGGCTTTACCCCGCGAGAACTTATGGATCGGAACCTGCTCACTGTGGGCGTCCTGGCGGGCGGCCAGTTCGGGGATCACGGTTGTGGCCACCACATCGCCGTACGCCTGCCGCAGCTCGGCTTCGCGCCATTGGTGCTCCTTGGTGGTGCGGCGCCGGTTGACCACGATCTTGTCCAGCACCAACTTGGGGTTTCCGCGCTTGGCCACGCTCCTGATCGTCTGATCGAGACGGCCCACCCCACGGACGCCGTCGATGGTGGGCTCGGTGATAGCCACTACCCCATCGGCGGCGATAAGCACCGAGTACAACACCCTGCCCAAGTTCGGAGGGCAGTCGAAGATGACGGCCGAATACGCGCTGATGTCAAGACCCTCAAATGCGGCCTGCATACGAAATACCAGGTCAGATGATCCGTCGACCTCAATGGCGGCCAGCTGGTCATCGGCGGGTATGACGTCAACGCCCTCCCAGGGCGAAGCGACCACCACGTCGGCGGCCACCCCCTCACGGGTCTCACGCAGCATGTCGAAGGTCGTCAGCTGACCTTCGGTCAGTTCGATTCCCAGACCGCTGGTGAGATTGCCTTGTTGATCGGCATCGACAAGGAGCACCTGTCCGCCGAGCTCCACGATCGCCGAGGCCAGGCCCAGCGCCGTGGCGGTCTTGCCAACCCCGCCCTTCTGATTGGCGAAAGCCATCATCCTGGTCACAACGCACGTTCCTCTCCCGTTGGCGTTCTGCGCATGGTGCGCCTGAGACGCGCATAGCCCGGCGCACCCAACACGGTACGCATTGAGTGCGAACTTCGCGTGCAACGCTCTGCGCGCGTGTCACGTCGAGTGAGCGTTGGTTGCGCAGTGCGCTCTGTGCGCGTTGCGTGCGTTGCACGCAGATAACGCAACACGAACTCGCGGGGATGGACGGACGCCGCTTCTGAGGGCATAACCCCAGCTTATCCGCTGATAGCGCACACGCGTTGAAGACACGCCGCGCACCGCGTGCGTAGTGCGCTCTGCACGCACGCATTGCGCGCAAAGCACGCACTGTGCTGTACGCGCCCGGTGCGCGATACGGGTGTAAGCGCGAGAAGGTGGGGGGAGCTGGGTAAGTCGCCCGGGGTCTGTGTTGATTCGCCTGTTCCTGACCGGGGTCGCTGACACCGGGGCCGAGTTCGGGAGGCCCCCTGGTGTGTGAACAGTCGCGGTGTGTTCCTGTGTATCGTTGTGCTATTCCGGTCTAGGATTGGGCACACGACCGGGGAGGATGCTTGTTCCGGGCGGGACGCGACTTTGGGAGGCGACACCATCACCGAGACGCCGCACGCTGTGTCCAGCATCGCCCATCTCAGCGAGGAACACGACGGTGAGCCGAACGTGGCGCTGCTGGCCAAACACGTCCAGGCCCGGTTGGCCGACCTGCGGATGAGTGTCCTGGCCGCATCGAAGCTGGGCATCGTGAGCCGGTCCACCCTGCACAGCCTCAACAAGCCCGGCGGCCGGGTGCCCAGCTTCGTGACCCTGGCCAAGTTCGACGAATTGCTGTCCTGGGTGCCCGGTTCGGCGCACGCCGCGCTCTACGGCAAGGAGCCGGTCACCAGGGAGCACGCGATTTCCAACCCGGACACCGCGGCGGCCGACGGTGCTTTGGACTCCATCTATTTCGAGATGGCCAAGGACGACCAGTCGACATACCACTACGACGAGCTGAAACGGCTGGTGGGGGAGCGGCTGGCCGAGTTGGGGATCAGCAAGCAGCGTTTCGCCCAGATCGGCGGCCCGGGCCGCTCCACCATGGCCACCCTCGGCAGCCGCGGGTACGCCCCCTCCGCGGAGACGCTGCACCGTATTGACACCTTCGCCAACTGGGAGCCGGGGTCGTCGCTGGAGGTGCTGCGCGGCGGGAAGCCGACCCCGCGCGGAGTCCCCCTGTCGCCGCACCGGGCGGTAGTGCCGCTCAACGCCGCCTTCGACCTGCTCATGCAGACCAAGGCCCGGCTGCAACGCCAGGACCAGGCCGTCGAGCAGCTCCTCAACGACGTCGACCGGGTCATGTCGCAGCTGTCCGTGGTGATCAGCGACCTGGAAGACCCGCGGCACTATCCACCGAATAACCCGGCGGGGGACCACCCATGAGCATCCGCGTCGACGGCGAGCATCTGCTGTGGAACCCGAGATCAGCGCCCGCCGTCCGCAACGGAATGAGGAAGCCGAGTCCAGCGATGTCATGGATGCACGAGCCGGTCACCGAGGTGTACACCACCTGGTTGGCGCTGCCCACTGAATGGACCGCCGAGCAGCGTGCGATGTTCATCAACATCGTGGCCGACCGGCTGAACTTCGAGGCCGGCAATCTGGCCACGGACCTCAAGGACACCGCGGTGCGGGCCTGGCGTGAGCAGCACGGCCAGCACCCGGATTTTCACACCAACGTCCGGCTCTGGGAGACCTCGCTGCAGAACGCCCGCGAGGCGGTGGTCCGCGAACGGCTCTACGACCGGATTCCGTTGAACGAAGACGGCGAGGCGATCCCTCCCGAGCCGGTCAGCGGTGTGCCGTGGGAGAAGCGGTGGATGGATTACCGCTACCGGGTCGGCGAGCCCACCGGGGCCATCGACGAACTGGCCAGCGAGGTGTGGCCTGATCACAGCCCGATGTTTCAAGTCTTGGCGGCGAAACTGCTGGTGGCGCGGCTGGAGGAGGGCCGTCCGGTGCCCAGCACCCGCCGGGACCAACTGGCCCACGACCTGGTCCCCGAGATTAACGAGATGCTATGCCGAATGAAACGACCCCCCGAGTAGCACGCGGCCGCAGCAAAGCGGCGCCTCCGGTCAACACCGACCAGATGTCGTTGTTCGCCGACGACGACAGTTTCGACCAGCCGCTGGACCCGCGCATCGTCGACCCGGGCGGCACCCCGCTGCCGCCCGTGCGGCACACCGCCCCGGCGCCGGAAGCGACTGTTGCCGCAGTGCCGCCGCCGCCCGCGCCGCCGCCGGCCCCCGCTCTGACGGTGGTCACCTCCACCGAAATCCCCGCCACCGAGACGGCAACCCCCGCAGCGACCAGCGTCGAGCCGCCCGTCTTGACGGTGGTCGACGGCGCCACGGAGGTGGCGGCTGTCGAGCCGGCGCCGGCCACCGATTTCGCCCTCGACACCACCATTCGGGTGCCCTCCGGGGCCAAAGCGCGGATCGACGCCAACATCGCGGTCATCGAGACGCTGCGCCGTGTTCAGGCCGACGAGCGGCCCGCCACCCGCGCCGAGCAGGAAATCCTGGCGCGCTGGTCGGGGTGGGGTGCGGTGCCGGAGTTGTTCGATCCCCGCCGCGACACTTACACCACCTCCCGTGAGCACCTCAAAACCCTGCTCACCCCCATCGAGTACCGGGCCGCCGAGGCCAGCATCCTCAACGCGCACTACACCGACCCCGCGGTCGCCGCAGCGATGTGGGCGGCGGTGCGCGACGCCGGGTTCACCGGCGGGCGGGTGCTCGAACCCGGTTGCGGTGCAGGCACTTTCATCGGTCTGGCGCCCACTGAGGCCCAGATGGTCGGGGTGGAGAACGACCCCATCACCGCGGCGGTCGCCGCGCACCTCTACCCCTCCGCGCAGGTCCGGATGGAGGGCTTCGAAACCACCCGCGTCCCCAACGGGTCCTTCGCAGCCGTGGTCGGGAACGTGCCGTTCGGGAAATTCGTGGTCTCCGACCCCGCCCACAACCCGGCCGGGTTCTCCATCCACAACGCGTTCCTGCTCAAATCGGTGAACCTCACCGCCCCCGGCGGGTACGTCGTCGCCCTGACCAGCCACTTCACCATGGACGCGGTCAGCCCGCGGGCACGCCAGGCGATCGCCGCCCGCGCGGAGCTCCTCGGTGCGGTACGGCTGCCCACCAACGCCTTCGCCCGGGTCGCGGGCACCAGTGTGGTCACCGACGTGCTGGTGCTGCGCCGCCGCGAACCGGGGGAGGAGATCGACCCCGCCACCCTGGAATGGGTCCGTACCGCCGACATGGCTGTGCCCGGCGACGACGGCCTGGTCGACATTGCGGTCAACCACTACTTCCACCAGCACCCCGAGAACGTCCTGGGCGCCCTGCGCGCCGGCCACGGCCAGTACGGCAACGACAGCCTCACCGTCACCGCCGCCGGCTCCGACGTGGCTGCCGCCCTGTCGCAGCGCCTCGCCGACATCATCGACGGCGCCCGCGCCCGCGGCAAAGCTCTCATCGCCACCCCGGAAACCCTGGTCGACGTCTCCGAAGTCTCTTTCGACGCCGGCCTGCTCACCCGCCCCAACGAGGGCAACATCGCGTTGTATTCGCTGCGCTACAACGCCGACACCAAAAAGTTCCAGGCCTGGCAGGGGCACGGCTGGGAACCGGTCGAGATCTTCAAAACCCGGATGGCCGAGACGGTGGAGCTGCTCGCGCTGCGCGACGCCGCCGAAGCGGTCACCCGCTCGCAGCGCACCGCCGCCCCCGGCCAGCAACGCGAACAGCTGCGCGCCCACCTCAACCGCCTCTACGACGCCTACGTCGCCAAACACGGCCCGATCAACCGGTTCAAACTCACCGAACCCAAACCCCGCACCCAAACCGAACACGACAAAGCGGTCGCCAATGCCGAGGAAGCCTGGCGCAGCAAGAACAACGACTACGACTCCGAGGTTCCCGAGGAGTTGTTCGCCGAATGGGACAGCGTCGCATGGGAACCCGCCCCGCCGCAGAAACGCCAACCGCACATCGCCTCCGCGCTGCGCAACGACCCCGGCTGGGCCACCCTGACCGCGCTCGAAGGCACCGACGAGTCGACCGGGCTGCCCGTCAAGGCGCCGATCTTCTCGGTGGACCTGCTCGCCGAACCCGTCACCATCACCCACGCCGAGAACATCCACGACGCCCTCGCGGTGTGCCTCGACCAGCATCAGCGCGTCGATGTCGCCCACATCGCCGCCCTGCTCGGCGACACCGAGGACTCCGTGCGCGAGCAGTTGCACGGCCTGGTGTACCCGTCGCTGTCCAACCCCGAGGAACTGATCCCCGCGGCCACCGCGCTGTCGGGCAACGTGCGGCGCAAACTGGCGCAGGCCCGCGCCGCCGCCGACGCCAACCCCGTCTACGCCGACTACGTCCACGCCCTGCGTGCGGTCATGCCGGCCGACAAGATGGCCAGCCAGATCAACGCCCGCCTCGGCGCCCCGTGGATCAAAGCCGAATACGTCGAACAGTTCGCCCGCGAAGTGCTCGAAGTGCGCCGCATCACCATCGTCCACCACGGCGGCAAATGGGCCATTGACTGCCCCGCCTACATGCGCAGCACCGTCGCGATGACCGAAACGTGGGGGACCGGGCACCGCGACGCGATCGACCTGCTCGACGCCGCCCTGAACTCCCAGACCATCGTCGTCAACCGGCCCCCCCGTGACGTCGAACTGCGCGGCGGCCCGACCATCGACCGCGCCGCCACCGTCGCCGCCCAAGCCAAATGCGGCAAGATCATGGAACGCTTCGGCAAATGGGTGTGGGAAGACCCGGTGCGCAGCGAGGACCTCGTCACCGAGTTCAACACCCGCTTCAACAGCCTGCGCGCCCCCCTCTACGACGGATCGCAGTTGTCCCTGCCCGGCCTGTCCTCCCGGTTCCAGCCGCACTACTACCAGCGCAACGCCGTCGCCCGGATCATCGCCGAACCGACGGTGCTGCTCGACCATGTCGTCGGCGCCGGGAAATCCGGCACCATGTTCATGGGAGCGATGGAACTCAAACGCCTCGGGCTGGTCAAACAGCCGTGGATCGTGGTTCCCAACCACCTCATCGAACAGGTCACCCGGGAAGCCAAATGGTGGTACCCGACCGCCACCATCCTCATGGGCGCCACCGGCACCGACGCCGAGGGCCGCCGCCGGCTGGCCGCCCAGTCCGCCACCAGCGACTGGGACATGGTCATCGTCCCGCAGTCGGTGTTCGAACGGATCAACGTCCACCCCGACATCCGCGTCGACTACGAAACCCGGGAACTGGCCGCCCTGTCCGAGCAGCTCAGCACCGCCGAGAACCCGCTGACCAAAAAGATGATCGAAGCCGCCCTCAAGCGGCAGCGCACCAAGCTCGAGAAGCTCCAGAAAGCCGCCGAGAAGGACACCGGCGTCACGTTCGAGCAGACCGGGTGTGACTACCTGTTCGTCGACGAGGCCCACCACTACAAGAACAAGACCCGCATGAGCCAGATCCGGGAACTGGCCTGCCCGTCCGGGTCGGCCAAAGCCACCGACCTCGACCTCAAACTCATGGTTTTGCGGCAGCGCCGCCGCGACGAAGCCATCGCCGCGGGAATCCCGGCCGCCGACGTGGTCGAGCGGGTGGCGACGTTCGCCACCGGCACCCCCGTCGCCAACAGCCTCGGCGAGCTGTACGTCATGCAGTCCTACCTGCGGCCCGACCTGCTCGCCGACAGCGGCACCTCCGACATCAACGACTGGGGGGCCACCTTCACCGCCACGGTCAACACCGTGGAAGCCAACGCCACCGGCACCGGACTGCACCCGGTCACCCGCGTCGGGAAGTTCTGCAACCTCCAGGAACTGCTCGCCCTGTCCTCGGCGTTCACCGACGTGGTCACCCGAACCCAAGTCGCCAGCGGCCGAACAGGTTTGGTGCTCCCTCAGCTGGTCGGCGGCCGCCGCAAAATCGTCACCATCACCCCCAGCCAGGAAGTCAAGGACTTCATCACCGACCTGGCCCACCGCGCGCAGAACATCGACGCCAAGCGCATGGACCTAGACAACATCCTCAAGATCAGCAACGACGGCCGCAACGTGTCCCTGGACCCGCGGCTGGCGAACCTGGACAAACCCGAAACCACCCGCGCCGCAACGGTGGCCGGCGAAATCATGCGGATACACCGCGCCACCGCTGACAACGTCTACGTCTCCCCGGACACCAAAGCCCCCATGGAACGCACCGGCGGCCTGCAGATCGTGTTCTGCGACCGGGGCACACCCAAAGCGGGGCAATCGTTTTCGATGTACGCCGCGATCCGCGACGAGCTGATCGAACAGGGCATGGACCCCGCGGCCATCCGGTTCATCCACGACGCCCGCACCGCCGAGGAACGGCTGCGCCTGTTCGACCAATGCAACCGCGGGGAAGTGTCGGTGCTCATCGGGTCGACCGAGAAGATGGGCACCGGCACCAACGTCCAAACCCGGGCCGTGGCCCTGCACCACGTGGACGTGCCCTGGCGTCCCGCCGACCTCGAGCAGCGCGAAGGCCGGGCCATCCGCCAAGGCAATCAGAACGCCGAAGTGGAAATCATCAACTACGTGACCGAGGGCTCCTTCGACACCTTCATGTGGCAGAAGGTCGAAGCCAAAGCGATGTTCATCGAGCAGATCAAACGCAACGAGATCGACGCCAGCGAAGTCGAGGACATCGGGGGAGAGTTCACCGCCAGCGCCGCCGAAACCAAAGCCGCCTCCACCGGTGACCCCCGCTACATCCAGCAGGTCAAACTCACCGACGAGGTCGCCCGCCTCGACGCCCTGGAACGCTCGCACTTCGACGCCCTCGCCCGCCGCGAACGGCTCATCAAGGACACCACCCGCCAGGTCGCCCGCGGCCAGGCCGACATCGACCAACTCACCCCGCTGGTCGCCGAGATCGCCGAACGCGCCGAGCGCCCCCTGGCCGTCGCCATCGGCGATCGACGCTTCCCCGACCGCGCCAGCGCCGCCGTGCCCTTCGCGCAGGCCTGCCAACGCGCCTGGGATCAGCTGCGTGACCGACCGCACTGGGAAACCCGCCCCGTGGCCACCATCAACGGACTGTCCCTGGTCGCCCGCCGCGAAAACGTCCTCGGCACAATCAATCTCGCCTTCGAAACCCCGTCGGCGGAAATCGCGATCTCCACCACCGACCTGATCGCCGCGTCTCACCCCACCCTCGGCGGGGCCGACACCAAAGCCCGCGGCCTGCTCACCCGCGCCGAGAACCTCTACAAAGACATTCCCGCGCACCACAAACGGCTCACCGCCCACCAAGCGGTCCTCACCGACGAACTGGCCGACCTCACCACCAGCGCCGCCGAAAACTTCGAGCACCGCGACGAACTCGGCGAGAAACGGGCACTGCTGGAAGAACTGACCGCGGTGCTGCGCCTGGAATCAGAAAGCGACGCTGCCAAAGCCGCCGCCGCCGACGTCGCCGAACGGATGCGCGCCGCCGGCCGCCAACCGGGCTGGTCGCTGAGCCTCAACCCGACCCCCGCTCTCTGCGAGGAAGCCGGCTACGACTCACCTGAG
>Ga0116183_1004294_pt1 | contig 14044 bp, 8 predicted proteins | sample AD_UKC078_MetaG_FD_89753 | JGI IMG/M metagenome (GOLD analysis project Ga0116183, IMG submission 89753) | Active sludge microbial communities of municipal wastewater-treating anaerobic digesters from USA - AD_UKC078_MetaG | ecosystem: Engineered > Bioreactor > Anaerobic > Digestate | place: USA... | reverse complement strand
GCCATCAGTTGAGGCAGCACGCCTCGTACCGGGCGAACCGCCCCATGAAGGGACAGTTCCCCAAGAAGCAACGTATCATGCAATGATTCTCGATTCACATGCCCCAGCGCCGCCAACGCGGCAGAAGCAATCGCCAAATCAAAAGCACTCCCCGGTTTCCGCAGGTCGGCGGGAGCCAAGTTGACAACCAATCGTTGCTGCCCGATGTTGAGCCCCAATTGATTGAGGGCGGAGCGCACCCGCACGTAGCTTTCGCGGACGCTGGCCTCGGGCAAGCCGACCAATTCGAACTTCGGAACCCCGCGAAAAGACTCAACTTCTACGCGGACCGGCTGCGCGTTCATTCCCAACAATACCGTGGTATGGGCAGTAGCAAGCATATCCCCCGCTCTATCAAACGTCGTGCCATCGGAACCCCACGAAAATTCGCGGTGTTTACCGTAGTTTCCCCCAAAAGCCTGGTGGCGGTTCGCCACCCCAATCCGGAAAAACCGATGGGGTAGCCACTTTGTAACCTATTGGATTTATGTATGAATTATCGTTTTTCGACCATTCGCCACCCCCACTCTGGCCACCGCCACCCCATCCCTTGCCCTCAACATGACGTTGCGCCTTGGCCCCACAACGCGGTACCCTTCCCATGGACGACGACATGCCTCATTTCCTGTTCCACCATGCTGCGGTACACCTTTTTGTCCCAGGATATCGCTCATGACGATGCCCCTCACCAGCCCTTTCACCGCCTGTTCCGTGCCAGGATCCACGCGGGATTTCATCGCGCAACGACGAGCGTTGCCCTGGTTCCACCATGGGGTTTTGCATCTATTCATCGACCACTGCCAAAAGGCTTGCGTGGGAGACCTTCCCTTCCTCTCCTACGAACTCGGAACGCGTCCGATCGCCGGACCTTTGCAACAACCCCTGCTCACCCAAACCCACGCCATCGTCGAAGCAAACCTTGCCCCGACATGGACCCATCGCGGCTTCGTCCAACCGCGCCGAAAATGGCATCGTGTCGCGAATTGGATGGGCTTTCGCGAAATCACTTTTCCCGAAGATCCCCTCTTCCACCAACGATTCCGCGTAACGTCGTCCAGCCCCAACCCCCACCAGCAGCTTCACGACGGCCTCCGGCGCGCTTTGCTCGATACGCGCCTTATCTCTCTGGCCTGGTCCGAAACAAGGGTAGCCATCCATCGTCCCGGGCCGCTGAGCCAAGAAAAAAGGGAATCATTTCAACATAGTAGCATTAAGTTGCTCACTTCCTTCCTGCCCTGCCCCCCTGCATAAAAACATTCGACCGCCCCACCTTGCCACGACCCGTTGCCTGCCCAAGAAGGCAGCCATGGAGCCCTGGATCGTTCCCCTTTTCGTCGTGATCGCCCTGCTTTTGCTGTGGAAAATGGCGGGAGCTTATCGTTCTCCCAAACAACTCCAAGCCATTGCGGAAGCCTTGCGCTCGGGTGCCACGCTCATCGATGTTCGCTCCGAAGCCGAGTTTGCCTCGGGTCATCTTCCAGGGGCCATCCATATCCCCGTCAACGATCTTCATCCCGAACGGCTGAAGGACAAAACCAGACCGGTCGTGGTTTATTGCGCTTCCGGCGCGCGAAGCGCCTATGCCGCGAAAACCTTGCGAAAAGCAGGCTTCACGGCCCTCGACCTCGGCCCCATGTTCAACGGCAGAAAAGTGCTTCCGCAATCCCCCTGAACATCCTTTCGATTTGACGGCGAATCATCTCGAGAGCGCCGCCGCCGTCGCGACCCCAAAAGCCCCTATACCATTGTTTTTACAACATTTTCCCCTTGTCGACCGACTTCCCAAGGAACAACCAAGATTTGCTTGTGTCCGTGGTCTTACCGTTCCGGTACGCTAGAGCCATTGGAGGGTCCATCTCATGCCATCGTGTTCTCGAATCGTGCATTCGGTTCTCGTTGTCTTCCTGTTGCTCATCATCGGTTCGTGCGGACCGAAACAATCATTGGCTCCCCAATCCCAAACATTCGGTGAAATTCGGGCGATCCGAGGCGCCATCACGGTAGCACCCGCCGGTGCCTCCTCTCGATCGATACTACCTCGTGAACGCCTCACCGATGGTTCCACCATCGAAGTTGCCCCCAACGCTCTAGCATGGCTTCGTCGCGATGGCGGTTCCACCGTGCTCCTGCGAGGTCCGGCCACGGTCGTATTTGGTGTCGATGATATCCATGTAAAAAAGGGTCAGGTCTTCATCGACTCTCCCGATGATCAGGTCACGACCATCACGTCTGCGGTGGGCTCGTTATACCTATCCCGTGTGCGCGCGAGTCTCGGGATAGGCGAGGAAACCGAGGCTTATGTATTGTCCGGAGAAGTGCGGACGCCGGATGGAATCCGGGCGGGGCCCGGCGAGCGTATGTCACTCGCTCGGGATCGTAAGCCATTGGTGCAACCGGCGCTCGCGTGGGTAGACTGGACAGGAGGTCTGGCCACGACGGATCGAGGCGCGGAGCCTGCTCCTTTTGGGGTAGGGACGGTGGGAGCGCGTTTGCCGGGAGAACAAGGGCAGCCTCGTACGCCTCTTGCCATTCGTCGCATGGAAGTGCGCGTATCGGTCGAAGGAGATCTTGCGATCACGGAAGTCGATCAGATGTTTTTCAACGGGGCATCGCAAACCGTGGAAGGCGTTTACACGTTTCGTGTTCCCATCGGCGCATCGTTGACTCGCTTTGGCGTAGATCGAGAAGGTGTCATCGTCTGGGGTCGCGTCAAGGAAAAAATGGCGGCCGCGGCTCAATACGCTTCCCATGTTTATGAAGGTTCCAAGGAAGACCCGGCTTTGCTCGAGTGGGACTCCCCTGGAGTCTATCGCGCTCGTCTTTACCCGATTGCTGCCGGCGCTACCCGTCGTGTCGTGGTTCGTTATACGCAATGGCTTGGACGCACGGGAAGCCGTGGTGAGCGACGTTTGTACACGTTTCCGATGGCCGCGGAAGGCGCGGAAGAGACTCTTCCTCATATCGAATTTTTCGGAGCGACCTTCGACTTGGGTCGAGCGGGGGCGAAAGAGGTTCGCACGGGAATGCAAGGTGTGATCGAGAAGGATAAGGTTGTGATTCGCGCTCACGATTTGGTGCCCCGCGCGGATCTTGCGGTGGAATTATTCGACGATGGGGCGAAGGGTTCACAAGCCTACCTTGCCCCGCATACGGTGGATTTCGAATTGGTTGCGCCCACGGATCGGGCGGAAGCGAGAAAACGAGCGATCGAGGAGGCTTCTTATCTGGCGATCCCCATTCGCGCCTCGGATATTCCAAAACAGGAAGGGGGACTCGACCTCGTCATGGTGGTGGATAGCTCCGCGGGTATGGATAACGCCTCGATGGTGGTGACCCGAGCGGCGGTTCATGCGCTTTTGTCACACCTGGGCGAGCAAGATCGCGCCCTGCTCGTTGCCGGGGATACCACGTTACGTCCTGTGGTTCGCGGCTGGGATAAGCTTCGTCCGGTGACCGAAGCGGTTCGCAAAGACGCTTCGATCGGGCTTGCCACGCTGGAGCGGGGGGGCGCCACGGATTTGGGGGCAATGATTGCGCAAGCCGCAGCAAGCTTGGATCCCGCGCGTCGGGGGGTTCTGATCTACATCGGTGATGGTAAACCCACCGTGGGGGAACTGGCTCTGGTGGACTTGAAAGAGCGGCTTGCCAAACTTCCGCGCCCTGTCCGCACTTTCGGGCTGGGCGTTGGGCAAGATGCGGATATGTCTATTATCGAAGGGCTGGTGGAGGCCGGGTTCGCGGAACGGTTGGATGACGCCGCCGACGCGGCTCGAACCGCCTTGCGATTGCTCGAAGAAGCGGAACGCCCCGCCTGGCTCGGCGTGAACGTGGACCTGGGGCCCGCTGTCGAACGGCTCGTACCCCGCGAACTCAAAACCCTCATCGCCGACGAAAGCGTCATCGTCGTGGGCCGACTCACCGGTGATCCCCCCAAAACCATCCGAATTACCACGCCCGCGGGGGATAACACCCTCGCCATTAGCCCTCAACGTCTCGCGGATTTTGGTGACTTACAAGCTCGCTGGTCCACGGGCCGGTTGCGGCAATTGCTCGCGGACGGTGTGGGAAGAGCCGCACTCGTCGATCTCGGCGTTCGCGGTGGGATCATCACACCATACACATCGCTCTATGTGCCAACAACTCAGGAAATGTCGTCGGATGAGTTGGAGCAGCTTCGAAAAAATCAGCGAAATCTCGACAAAAACCCCCGTGGCGCCCTGCTTCCCACCGAACCGGAAAGCAAGTATGCCTGGCTTAACTCGTTGCTGCTTGCCGGATGCCAGTCGAAATCGGAAAAGACGGCCACCATGGAAGCGGCGCCGCTCGCCGAGGTGGCGCCCGGCGACATCCCGGAGACCGTAAAACTCGAGCAACAGCAGGATTATGCCGAAAAGAAGGCCGAGGAGGGCAGTGGGCGACGCAAAAGCTCGACATTCGCAGCTAGAGGGCCCACTGACTCAAGCGGCGAGACGGCGAAGGTCAGTGCGCTAAGCGAGAAGGACCGTGGAGGTGCCCCGTCACCGCCACCCCAAGCCCAACCAGCACCCCTGTCCACCACCACCGCCGAGGCGGTAGCCGGATCTGCCATACAAACAGGTTCCGACAACGACGACAAAACGGCTGATTCGATGCTCGGCATTATGAATATCGGAGCAGGCGGCGGAGGCAAAGGAGAAGGCATCGGTCAAGGGTTTGGTTCCGGACATGGGCGGCTGGGAGGTTCGCACCAGAGCCAATCCGGCAAGGTGAAAATGGATGTCGCTGACGCCACCGGTCCGCTTCCCAGGCCCGTCATCGAACGAATCTTCCGCCAAAACTACGGGGCCTTTCGCATGTGTTACGAAACGGGGCTCCAATCCAATCCCAACCTCCGTGGACGCATCAACCTACGTTTCGACATTGGCGCCGACGGCTCCCTATCCAACATAAGGGATGCGGATACGGGATTTCCCGATGCTGGTGTCGTTTCCTGCGTATTGCGAGCGTGTGAGCGACTGTCGTTTCCTGCCTCTTCGGGACCGGTTGCCGCGACGTATACCATCACTTTCTCTCCCCCCGAAGGTTTGGTAAAACCATCGCAACCCCTGAATATCCATCAGTTTATTGTCAACCTCAACCTCCCCCACCAGGTAGTTCCTTGCGCGCAAGGGTCCAAGCTCCCCCTGGCGGATCGTGTGGCCCTATGGCGTGAACGGCTCGGAAACGCAAGGGGCGAGCCGCAGGCCGTCGCTTCCGTCTACCACCAAGCCATCAATCAGTGTGAAGCATCCGCGTGGCCGGAACGAAGCCGGCTTCTGTCCATGATGCTCGATGCCTTGCCTACCGTGGAAAAACGAGTTGCGCTCTGGAGGCTCATGCAAGCCCAACGAAGCGTGGCGGATTCACTTTACCGCGGCATCTTGTCACGCATCCGCAAAACCGACGAGATGCGACAATTGCATCAAGCGCTTGGCCTGCGCTCCGTCGACCCTGGATTGCTCGAGGAATTGATGAAAAAAGAGCCCAATCCGGCGGCTCGGGCCGTCATGCTTCGAGACCTTCGCCTTCAATGGCCAGATGATTCAACCCTTTCGCTCGCACTTCTTCACGCCCTGGAAGATGCCAACGACGATAGCGCGGCTCGTGTTTTGGGCCGCCAACTGCGCAACCGCCCTGATGCAGATGCCCACGTGCTCACCGAAGTGGGCGAACTTTACTTGCGGCTTGCCAAGCGATCAGCGTCGAAAGAGCTGGCATCGGAAGACGAGGCGGAAGCACGAAGAGCTTTCGGCGAAATCGTCGAATATTCACCCGACGAGCCTGTGGCAAGACGCAGGCTGGGGGATCTGCTTCGGAGCCATGGTTGGTTTGCGGAAGCGGCGCGGCAATACGAAACCCTGGCCCGGCTCGCGCCGGACGAAACCGGGGTCTTTTTGCTCCAAGCCTCGGCGGCCCAGGGGCTTGGCAAGCTCGACGAAGCCGTACGATGGGCTGAAAAAGCGAGTAACGACGGGGCTCCGGGGGGTGATGCACAAGGGCTGGCCCGCACCGCGCGCTCTCTTGCCGCGGTTTTCCTTGCCTGGGGACGAGTGCAAGCCGCAGCGGAAAACCGGAATGACGAATTCGAATTGCTTCGACAACGCACCATGCGGCTGCTTTCCCAAGACGATCGTTCCGAAAACACCGCGCGCGCCGTGCTGGTATGGTCCCATCCCGAACTGCATCCCACGCTGTGGAGCAACGCTCTCGGCTCGATGATGCCAGCGCCCGAAGGCGACATGACCTTGGGCCTTTCCCAGGTCATCCTGCCGCGAAGAGATGGAATGGTACTAGAAATTCGTATTGAAAAACGCGATCTTACAAACATCGCCCGCCTCGGGGCCCAGGCTCTTCTCACCGTTATCTTCCAAGAGGGCAAAGCCGACGAAAAAGTCGTTCGGGTGCCCGTCGTCTTCAACCCCGAAGGTCCTGCCGCACTCCGCTTCCGCGTCGACGGAATGGAGGTGAAGCCATGAGTACCCGAATTTTTCACGTTACCAGGTGGTTGTGGCTCACCCTGCTTGTCGTATTTGCCTCTTGCAAAAAAGACGGAACCATCGAAGCCTCCGTCGCGGACCTGCAGGTCGTTCACGAAGGCGTCTCGCTGAACGGCAGTGATCGGCTTCAAACCCACCGCGTGGGGGATGCGGGGGTCATCGAAACCAAGCCTGAGGGGCGAGCCCGCCTGCGTCTTGACGATGGCACGGTGGCGATCGTGGATGGAAATACCAAGGTGACGCTGACCGCGGGAACGCTTCGACTCGAGCGGGGGCGTCTGTTTCTCGTAGGTGCCATCGGAGCCCGGACGACCATCGAATTGGGGGAGGCTTCGGCGATCATGACAGGCGGTCACGCGGGTATCGAGCGCGATGCCCAGGACACGAAAAAAGCGTCCGTCTACGCTGCTTCCGGAGAGCTTGTGGTGCAGGCGGCGGGCAAGGACCACACCGTGCAAACGGGGGAAACGGCTTCCATCGAAGGGACCGTGGTCAAAGTCGCGCCAGCCCGCGTTTTTGACGATTGGACGGGAGGACTGGTAGCGCCTTGGAGCGCGACCGGGTCGATGCGTCGGGCGGTGGGAACCTTATGGGGCAGCTCGGGGGCCACAGTCGGCGATCCAGGATCACCCTTGACCCTTCGATCACAAAACGTTGCGGCTACTGTGATTGGGGAAACGGCGTCCACGGTCGTGCATTCGACGTTTTTCCATGCGGGAAGCGAGCCTGTGTGGGGAGATTTTCGCATGGCGCTACCCGCGGGAGCGATCGTATCCGGATTTGCCGCGGGAGTGGGTGATTCTCTTCGTGAAGGCCGTATCGGGTTGAAAGACACGAATTTCTCGGCAACGACTTCGGAACCGACGCTCGAATGGGCGGGCGATGGCTGGGTTCGTGGCACGTTGCGGGGTATTTCCCCCGGGTCCGTGGTGCATGTGGTGGTGCGCTATGCGCAATGGTTGCCGCGTCGCAAAACCAACGATGGCGTGGTGGTGGAGTATCGGTTCCCGCTCGCTTCCGATGCGGAGCCTCCGTTGATTGGTGAATTCTCGGTGCAGGTGGATACCACGGTGACGCCTCCCCGTTCGATTCGCTGTGGCCATGGGGCGACCGTCGAAAACGGCGTTGTGATGCTGCGCAAGTCGGACTTCCGCCCTTCGGCGGACTTCGTGGTGGAGCTGGAGATGGCGCCTGATAAAAGCCCGGCACGGCTTTATATGGCGGAGGGCGACGACGATGATGAAGCAGGCTCTTACGTCCTCGTTCGGGCGGAGGCACCGGAGCCCGAGCGAAAGCGGGGTGCTCGGCTTGCGATCGTCCTGGATACTTCTTCGAGCATGGATGCGGGAGCTTTCGATGCGGCAAGAAATTTCGTGGAAACCTTGGTTCGTTCCCTGGGTCCCAACGACCAGGCGGTGGTGTTGGGCGCCAACATTGCCGCGCAATCCGTGGGGCCGGAAGCGATCGGCGCCATGGATGAAGCGCGTCAAAAAGCGGTGATCACAGCGCTCGGGGGTCTCGAACCCGCTGGTGCTTCCGACCTCGGACTGGCCATCGAAGCCGCCGCGGATCGTCTCGATCCCAAAGACCCCGCGGGCCTGGTCGTCTATGTAGGAGATGGCTGGCCTTCCGTGGGGGATCTGCAAGCAAGGGAAATCAGAGCGCGTCTGGCGCGTCGAACCGGAGGATCCCCACGGCTCGGCGCGATATCCGTGGGTTCGCGCTCGAATCGCTTTGGTCTCATGGCGCTGGTGCGTGGCCTCGGCCCGGTCTTGCACGTCGAAAACGCGAACGAAGCACCCGAAGCCGCTCATCAACTTCTCGCCGATGCGCTGCAACCGACAGTTGCCTCCGTGGCGATCGACCTTGGGCCTCATGTCGAGCAGGTATATCCGTGGAACGCGCAGGCGGTGGTGGCTGGAACGACCGTATTTGCCGTGGGACGCACGCGCGAGCAAGCGCCTCGTGAGGTCACGCTCCGGTGGCGCGGTGAAAACGGTGAAGAAACGAAGAAACTCTTGGTCAAACGGGAGCGTATCGCAGACGGTACTGACGTTCGAAAACGATGGGCTTTGGCGCGCGTCGAGGAGCTTGCCTTGCGGTCTCGGGGGCGGGAAGCCGTCACGGACGTGGCGTTACGGGAAAAACTCATGACGCCGTGGACGGGCTGGACGTTGAACACGGGAGAAAGGCCTAGGTATCCCGAGCTTTCCATGGTGGAGCGCTTGCTAGATCTGCCCATGGAACAAGACGCTATTTTTTCCGCGGAATTTGCTACTCCCCAGGAACTTGCCCCCACGATGCTCGATCTTTCCTCGGAACCGATGGGCAACGTGGGCATGGGGCAAGCGGGTTTCGAAATGGCGGTGCGGATGGCCGCCAAACGCACGTTGGATGCCGCTATTGGGGGCATTCGTGCTTGCAGGGATTCGCGCGCTGCGCTGCGACCGGACCTTACGGGCGTGCTCGATGTCTCTTTTCAAGTGGATGGCAACGGTGGCGCTTCGGATGTGCATGTGGAGGGAAGCCGCTCTGCTTACGATCCCGCGCTATTTTCCTGTGTGGCTTCCGTGATTTCAGGGCTTTCTTTCCCAGCCAGTGGGCTGACCACCAAGATAAAAGTAACCCATACGATTCAGCTTCCGCCGGCGAAACCCACGGGACGCACGAAGTGTTCGACGACATCACAGCTTCCGTTGCAAGCGCGACGCGGTGCCTGGCAACAGAGGCTGGGCGGAACCAGCGCCTATGATGTGTTTTTAGAGGCAAAACTGCAGTGTGAAGTGCGCGATTGGACGGCGAAACGATCGCTGCTCGAGTTGATCATGCTTCACGTTTCCGGCGAAAACCGGGTGACCTTGGCGCGTCAACTAGAGGTCGTGGGAGAAAAAGACGCGGCGGATTTCCTTCGCCAAGAAGCGCTTCGCCGGGCGAATTCACCGGATGAAATGCGGCGTGTGCGAGCAGCCCTGTTGCTCGATGAAGGGTATCCCGTCGATATTTTCGAAAAGCAGTATAGTGCAGCAACATCGGATCTTTCTCGCTTGGAGATTGTGCGACGATACCTCACACTAGCCCCCCACGATGTTCGTCTTCAGCGACTGATGTTGACGTTGCTGGAATCGACAGGGGGAAAAGACGCTTTGCGGCAGGAGATCGCAAGGATTCGCAGGGATCCGTTCAGCGATGCAACGCTTTTGGCGGATGCGGCCACGGCGCTGCGTTCTTTGGGCCATGAAGCGGAAGCTCTTCGCACGTTTTCTGAAATCGTCGAGCGCGCCCCGCGCGATCCGTGGGCAAGGGCGTACACGGGCGATAGGCTTCGACGGGAAGGATGGTACGATGCGGCGGTTTCGATGTACGCACCGCTCGAACGAGCCATGCCCTTCGATCAACCCGTGCTCATGCGGTTGGCGCTTGCTCATGCTGGAGCCAATCGCATCGATCTAGCGGGAAGAATGCTCACGCGTCTCACGCAAAACGGCGGGCGAAGCACCACCTCGGACCTATCGGACCTGGCTTCGGACTTGGCCACCGTGTTGCTTCTCACGCCTCACGAGGGAATCTCCAAGCCGCAACAAGACGAACTGACGCGTCGAGCCATGGAATTGCCGAGACGCACTTCGGGCACGGTGGTGTTGGTGCGTTCCGCGAGTGCGTCTCCCGCGCTTTCGGCCATCCTTCGGCGGGGTCCGAAAGAGGCGAAAGAAGAGCGGAAGCCGGATATTTCCGCGGAGGCCATCGATATGCTCCGACTGGTCATGGATCCCGGGGACAACGATGTCGTTCTACAGCTAACCGCGGAGGAGGCGCTACCACCGTCGCTTCCGATAAAGGTGCAAGTAGACGCCATCGTATCTCAAGGGCCGACCCAGGCGCCGGTATTGGTCACCAAAGAGGTGCAAGTTCCGCGAACCGGAAAACCGGTAGATATGGTATGGGACGGCGGCGCGTGGAAGTAGGGCAACCCCACAAAATATATAATTAACTTATATGGTTACCGGCTTTCGGCCCGATGGTCGCTGGTTCGGGAAAGTCATGGAGGCGTCATCAATTCGTAGGTGGCGACATCGTGCCATTGTCGGAACTGGTGCTCCCTCTCTCTATCTCTAAATAATTGAATTCGTTGAAGAAAAGTCGTGGACCAGTGACCTTCGAGCTGCAGGGGATGGGTCCGGCCAGCCCGGGCGAGGTAGGAGCGAATGAAAACGCTGCGGTCATCGATAGCGAAAGCGTCGAGATTGCGGATCCACTTATCCCATTTATGGTCTTGCAGCAGGTATTCCTCTACGTTCGAGGTATAGAACGTGCTCAGGCGGATCTGGTTGGCGCGGAGGAATTCAGCGATTCCGAGCAAGGCTTTGTCGCCACCGAAGTCGCCAACCACGGGGATGATTCGGTTTTCCTTTTGCATTTTCTGTACGAGCCGAAATGCCTTTTCATCCGCCAAAAAACTCGTCTGGGTGCCGGAGGGGTCGCGCATGGTGAGCAGCGTGCGCAACGTTGGATACTTTCGCGCCGACTTCATGTGCAATTCAAAGGCAATTTCAAGCTGTTTGTCGAAAAACTCCCGGTGGGATTCCCGCAGCGCGTTCCTATCGCCGAAGTCCAGGGTAATGCCATAGTCGTGGGCAATGCGATCCACCAAACGTTGATGGATCGTCTGGAAGGCTTCACGGGATTTGGCGACTTTAGTGGCATGCGCGAGAACGTCTTCGATCGACGCGCCATCGCCGGGATCGGTTGACGTGTCGTGGTTTCGTCCGAGCAACAAGGCCAAAAAATGAGATCGGGACGAAGCTTCTTCGAAAATCGCCTTGTATAACAAGTGAAGAAGCATGTTACGTCGGCGAATATCGATGACAAACGCGATATCGGGCCGGGTTAGAGCGATATAACTGAAGTTTTGTTCGGGGCCGACACCGAGGAAGGCGCCTCCGGGAGCGACTGCCTTGGGGAGTTCGGGCGCTACCTGCAAAAAGGCGGTTTCGTTCGAAACGTAATTATCTGAAAAATAATATGCGTCTTTTTCAGATATTCCTTGTACAAGCTGCGCAAAAGGGATCTCCAAGGGGCGCATCGTGGGCTCGGCGGATTCTGGTTCCGGGACGGGGGGCTGCGAGTCGGCCGTCGGCATCGTGGGAGGGGTGGCGACAGGCGGAGGAGTTGTCGTTAGGGGGGGAGGCAACGGGGGGGCAGCCGCCTGGGGAGGGCTGGAGGGTTGGCATCCCATGAGCAGCAGGAAAAAGACCAGGACTGTCGAGAGGTGGAAAGACATGGGTGGGGATTGTACGAGGGTCGCCCAAAAGGGAAAAGTTGCGTTCCTTTTCACCCCCGGCGCCGTCCTCGTTGGAGATTCGATAGACCTCTTGTGTCGGGGGAGCGACAGCGGTAGCAACCACCCATGGCACGTCGTCTCGTCAGCCATGTACGCGTATCGTACCGCGCCTCTGGCCTTGCTTTGCTCACGGTCGCCCAGCTCGGCGCCGTCGAACTCCACCAACGCCTCGCTTCTGGCGATCATGCTGACGGTATTTTCGATCGTCACATGCGGCTGGGTAAGGACGTTGTTGCGTCTTTTTGGCGTTCACGTCCGTCAATCGCCAGCCCTTGCGCCACGAAAGGGAGCCGCCGCACGGATGATTGTCGCCAACCACCGCTCGCCCATCGATATTGCGGTGCTTCTTTCCCTATTTGGGGGCCAGATCTTGAGCCGGGCGGACCTTTCCCAGTGGCCGATCCTTGGCAGGGCTGCGCGAAAAGCAAAAACGATCTTCGTCGATCGAGATCAGAGCGCCAGCGGGGCCACGGCAATCCGCCAGATCCGTCGCAGTCTTCAACAAGGAGCTACGATCACCGTATTTCCGGAAGGCACGACCTTTGCGGGTGATGAGGTTCGTCCTTTCCGAAAAGGGGCTTTCGTGGGAGCAAACGGCCTTGACGTGGAGTTCGTTCCTGTCGGTTTGGCGTATGAACCGGGCACGGAGTATGTCGACGAGACATTTGTTGCGCATTTACAGCGTTCTGCCGCGAGAAAACGGACTAATGTGGCGGTTTGCATGGGAACACCGCGAACGACGAAGGGGCGTGCGGCCGAGTTGGCTCCCCTTCTTCAACAAGATGTTCAGAACTTGGTCGTTGAGGCACGGAAGCTACTTTCCACCAGGGGGTGAGATTCGAGAGTGGGCAAGGGGGAGGAATTCGTTGGTGATGGCTTGTGCGTGGTGAAAACCCGAATTAAACACGGTTTGGAGGTTGAAATATGCCAGTTTGTAAGGAATGTGGAGACGAGGTAGACGAGCTGGTCCGTGTCAAAGTGGGAGGGCGTACCCTGAAATTATGTGAGGATTGTGCGGATCGCGCGCGGGAGCAGGATGAGATTGCCGAGCAAAGTGAGTCGGTGGTGCAGGGAATGATGGGATTCAAAGGGCGACGCTAACGCGTCTGACGAGTCAATGGCAACTGCCGTCGATGCAGTTTTGTCCCGTTGGGCATACGTGTCCGCAGGCGCCGCAGTTGTTGCGATCCCAGTTGAGGTAGAAACAGCCGGCAGGGGTTTGGCAACAAGTCTGGCTCGTCGAGCAGCCTTGGCCCCCATTACATGAGCATCGTGACTGACTATTGACAGTATGGCAAACCTCCCCCGGACGACAATCGTTGTTTCCGCACCGGCAGCGGCCGTAACGATAGTCACTCGGATTACTCAAATAGCACGTTCCGGTTGCCCCACCGATGCTGCAATCCTCGTTGCTGTCACAAGCGCATCGGCTGTCACGACATACGAAATGCTGCGCCGCGTTGGAGGGGCAGGCATTGTTACAACCACCGCAATGGTCGGTCGAGTCTTTTAAATTCGTTTCGCAACCATCATCATCACCCGTTGCCGGTTGTTCACAATTGCCATAGCCCGTCTCGCATGTAGACATGCAAAGGCCCTTCTCGCAGACCGGCGTCACGACATGGGCATCGGAACAAGCACGCGCGCATGCGCCGCAATGGTCGGTGCTGACGGCAAGCTCGGCATCACAGCCCGTTGCCGTATCATGATCGCAGTCCTCGAAGCCGGTATTGCATGTGCCGATGGCGCATTGCCCCAATTCACAGGCAGCGGTGGCGTTGGGAATGACACATGGATCACAGGAGTTGGGGTCTGCGCAACCTGTTTGCGGGTCATCGAGGTCCACGCAGGTACTGCCACAAAGCTTCTGGGTTCCACCACATCCTGCTGCTCCGCCGCTGCCGCCCGTGGCCCCGCCGCTGCCGCCCGTGGCTCCACCACTGCCTCCGGTCTCGCCACCGCTGCCGCCCGTGGCTCCACCGCTGCCGCCCGTAGCTCCACCGCTGCCGCCCGTAGCTCCACCGCTGCCGCCCGTGGCTCCACCGCTGCCGCCCGTGGCTCCGCCGCTGCCGCCCGTGGCTCCACCGCTGCCGCCCGTGGCTCCACCACTGCCTCCGGTCTCGCCACCGCTGCCGCCCGTGGCTCCACCGCT
>Ga0116183_1004291_pt1 | contig 14048 bp, 10 predicted proteins | sample AD_UKC078_MetaG_FD_89753 | JGI IMG/M metagenome (GOLD analysis project Ga0116183, IMG submission 89753) | Active sludge microbial communities of municipal wastewater-treating anaerobic digesters from USA - AD_UKC078_MetaG | ecosystem: Engineered > Bioreactor > Anaerobic > Digestate | place: USA... | reverse complement strand
TCCCACAATGATCGCCATCACCGCATAGCCGAGGGTCCCGCTCATCCGCACGGGGCCATACTTGCCGTCGATGGAGTCGAGGTACTCCAACGTAATGGCATCCGTTATCCCGTGCGTGGAGCTACGAAAGATATTATAGAGGATGATGACGGCCAGGAGGATCCCAAACGCCGTGGTCGGGACCGAGGGGATGAGGAAGAAGGAGAGTGTCGCTCCCCCGAGCATGGTGATGAGCACGACGTTCTTCGACCTCGAGGCATCCGTCACCATGCCCCACATCGGTTGGGTAGCCATGGCCACCATGGGGGCGATGGCCAAGATCGCCCCGATCGACGCCTCGGTCAAACCGATGGACCGCAGGTAGAGCGGCAGGTACGTCCCCCCTGGCACATCACCCATATAGATCAGAAAATAAAGGACGATGAAGAGAGTATAATTCCGTTTTGTTTCTCTTTTTGTAGCACTCATATTTCTCGCACACTCCACAGAAGCTCATCTGTCTGCCCGTTGACCGTTTGCCACTCCAAGATACCGGCAGAACATATGTTCTGCCGATATCGATGATCTCTACGATGATTGAGGGGCTGCCCAATCAATTATTCGCTGCATACCACGCCTGGACTGCGTCTATGACCTCCTTGCCGCCGATCTTGAGGTATTCGGCAACAAAGGTGTCGAAGTAATCCAGAGGCCTTGCGCCGGTGATGATCTGGATGTACGCCTGCTCCCTCAGGGTCTGCAGCTGGGCATTGTACCGGTTCATCGCTTCAAGGGAGAGCGGGAAGACGGAGTAGATGCCGTTCTTGTCAAACTCCATCAACCTGCCCCACTCAGCCTGCCGGGACTTGAGCTCCGAGCCGCTGGTCCACCAGAAGACGCTGCCGTTCTCGTATCGGTAACTCTCCCGATCCATGTACTGGCCCAGCTTGAGGATGGTCTCATGGTCCTTCTCGAGCCATCTCCAATCCTCTCCCTGGATTCCATGGCGAGCGGTCGCCCAGGCATCCCGATCGGGGTTGCTGTCGCCCATGTGCTCGAGGATCTCGAGGATCTTGTCCATCTTCTCCTCAGGGACATCGGCGCCGATGCCGTAGAACCGGGCCAACATGTGGTACCCGCGAATCCCACCCTGCGTGCCGTCCATGTTCTTAAGCGGCTGGCCGAAGGCGATCTTCGTATCGGGGCTGATGGCGAGCAGCTCCTTGGACACTGCACCGACCTGGTTGGGGATGGGCTTGCCATCATCGTACTCGTTGTAGTCGCCGGGGTAGAGCCAGTGGTAGTAGTTGCCCCGTACCGTCATGCCGACGCGACCGTTGATGAAGCTGTGGCTGATGGCCCAGTACCCACCTGCGTTCTCACCGGTGATGAACTCGGGATCGAGGACTCCATCCTGGTACCACTTGCGCGCATAGGCGAGCGCCTCCTTCATCTCGGGCTCGATGGGCATGAAGGCGATCCGGCCATCCTTGACACTGAAGTAGTCCTGGTAGGGGACCATTCCGTACATACCCCAGAGCAGCTCGAGGCCATCCATGGAGAGACCGTAGGTATCCTTCTTCCCATTCCCATCGGGGTCACCGTGGGCGAAGGCGTAGATGACTTTCTCAAACTCCTCGATGTTGGTGGGTACCTCCAAGCCGAGTGCATCCAGCCATGTCTGGTTGTAGATGATGGGAAGGCGGAACATATTGCCCGTCGAGATCGATGCCAGGCCATAGAACTGGCCGTCGATCTGCCCCATGGCAAACTCATTGGGGAAGTCCCTCTGATAGGTGGCATAGGTGTTGGGCATGAACGTCCTGATCTTCTCAAGGGGGATCGGGGCAAGGAGGCCCTGCTCCACATACCCTGAGAGATCGGCTGGGTTCATCACCATGAACATATCCGGGATCTCGCCGGCGGCAAGGCGGATGTTCAGCAGTTCGGTGTACTGCTGGTAGTCGATGTTCCACACATCCAGACCCACGCCGAACATATCTTCGTAGTACTTGACCATCGGCGCATTCTTCGCCGTCGGTGCCATCTGGTAGGCCGTCCACGAGATGTTCATCTTTCCATCTGTCTTTGCGTCTTTGCTTCCTGCGGCAAACACAAGGGTAAGACCCAGGAACAAGATCGACAATACAACAAATCCTTTTTTCATTACGTACCTCTCTTGTGTTGTAATATTCGTACGGTGATCTGCCTCAACCATCCATGCATGGGCGCATGGACTTGCCGGCAACTCTAGAATTCACACGCTCTGATCGATTTCCTCCTTCTGTACTCAGGCGTTACTCTTAAGGTCTATCCTTTCAGGGATCCGACAAGGACCCCCTTGACGAAATACTTCTGCAGGAACGGGTATGCCACCAGGATGGGTGTGGTAGCAACAATGACTGTGGCCGCCTTGATCGCCTCCGAGCTGACGTTGGATGCCTCCATGGCCATTGCCCCGCCTTGCAGCTCCATCAGCTGGAGGCTTCCCTCGAGGACGATCCTTCGCAAGATCGTCTGGAGCACCTGCTTGTTGCCATCGCTGATGTAGATGAGTGAGTCGAACCATGCATTCCAATGCGAGACCGCGGTCCAGAGGACCACCGTCGCGATGATGGGGAATGAGAGCGGGATGATGATGCGATAGAGGATCAGCAGGTCATTGGCGCCATCGATCTTCGCAGACTCCTCGAGGCTGTCGGGGATGCTCATGAAGTAGTTGCGGATGATGATCATGTTGAAGGTATTGAGGAGGATGGGGAAGATCAGGGCCCACCGGCTGTTGTAGAGCTTGAGTGATCGCACGAGGATGTATTCAGGGATCATCCCGCCGGAGAAGAACATGGTGAAGACAATCAGAGAGGTCCAGAACGTTCTATTCGGAAGGTACTTCTTCGACAGGGGATAGGCGACATGGATGCTCATGACCAGGGAGAGGATCGTGCCGACGACCGTGCGGAAGATGGTGTTTCCAAAGCCGATCCAGATATTCTTGTTGGCGAACACCCTCGCATAGTTGGCAAGCGTGGTCTGTGAAGGCCAGAAGTACAGCTGTGTACTCGGGACGCTTGCCGCTGCAAATGATTTTGCCAGGAGGCTCCAGAAGGGGAAGAGCATGGAGAGGCACAGCAAAGCCATAACAAGATAGTTGACGGCGAGGAAGATTGTTTCACCTTTTGATCTGCGTACTGCCATTGATATACCCTCCTTACCAAATCCCGTAATCATTGATTCTCTTTGCGATGGCGTTCGTGATGATGACCAAGGAGAAAGAGATGACGTTGGTGACCAGACTCACCGCGGTGGACAGGCTGTACTGCATATCGCGCAGCCCCATGCGGTAGGTGAACGTACCCAGGACATCGCCGACCTCATAGACTGCGGCATTGTAGAGGTTGAAGACCTGGTCGAAGTTGTCGCCGAACAGCTTGCCCATCTGGAAGATGAGCATCACCGTCACGATCGGGGCAATCGACGGCAGTGTCACGTGGATGATCTCCTGGAACTTGTTCGCCCCATCCAGGCGGGCCGCCTCATAGAGCTGGGTGTCGATGTTCGACAGGGCGGCCAGGTATACGATGGAGTTCCATCCGATCGACTTCCAGAGGTTCGTCACCACCAGGGTGCCGCGAAAGTAGCGCGGGTCGCCGAGGAAGTAGAACGGCCCGATGCCGAACACCCCGAGGAGGTGGTTGAGCGCACCGGTGGAAGGGGACAGGAGCTGCATGAACATGCCCGCCAGGATGACCCACGAGAGGAAGTGCGGCAGGTAGCTGATCGTCTGCACGACCTTCTTGTACCCGATGTGGACAATCTCATTGAGCAGGAGGGCGAAGATGATCGGAGCCGGGAAGCTGAAGAGCAGTTGGTAGAAGTTGATGATGAGGGTGTTGGTGAACGCCCGTCTGAAACCGGAGAGGGAGAAGAGGTATGTGAAGTGCTTCAACCCGACCCATGAACTGCCAATGATCCCCTTGCGGAAACTGAAGTCCTTGAACGCAAGGGTGAGTCCATAGATGGGAAAGTACTTGAAAACAATATACCAGAGGACCCCGGGGATGAGCAGGAGGAACAGATACTTGTTCTTCCAATATCGTTGTATAAGACTCGTCTTCTTCATGATTCCCTCTTTCTGTGTGTGGCCGAATGCATAGCATTCGTGCCATAGTGTTTCAAACCAGCGCCTGTGAAAGGTGTGCAACCAATGTCCGAAGGGTGGTAATACCCATGATGTGCTGGTTTGTAATTAGAGTGTAAGAGCCGTAATTTCAGAAAGCTATGCGTTATTTAGCGATATTTTGGCTTTTTCATTGCATCTTTTGCTATATTTACCCCTTTTTGATTCCATCAGATCAAAATCATTGCATCCTGGGCAAGCGCGCATCCTCGCCACTGCCATCGAGGATACAGGATTAAGTACGTTCGATGGAACAACGTCTGGGAGGAGCCAATCTATCTGGGTTGGAGGGTCACATCAGAGAGGACTCTGCCCCGCCGCTGCCTCGTGTGTGCCGGTAGCGTGAGGGGGGGCAGCCGCAGAATTTGTTGAAGACCCGGTTGAATTGGCTGAAGGAGGTGAACCCGCACCGTTCGGTGATCTCCTTGATCCTCAGATCGGTATAGAGGAGGAGCTGTTGGGCATTCTTTATCCTCGTCATCTGAATGTAGTTGGTCAGCGTAAAGCCGGTGATCTCCTTGAAGACGTGGGAGAGGTAGCAGGAGCTGATGAAGAACTGCTCGGCGAGCTGGCTCAGCAAAAGCGGTTCCTTGAAGTGGGTATGGATGTAGGCGGTGATGGAGTAGATCTTCTGCGTGATGGAGTCGGCGACCTGCTGCCGCTCGTAGCTGTTCTCCTCCTTGTGTGCGTTGAGGGTGAAGAGGAATTGGAGGAACTTGGCATGGATGAAGACCCCGTTGTTGGGTTGCTTGGGGGAGGCAATGCTGAAAATTTCGTTGAGCGATGCGAAGAGCTCGTTGATCACCGTCTGGGGAAAGCGAAAGATTGGTATGTGCTCCCTGAAGGGGGCGAGGATCCCCTCCATGTTGCGACGCAGGCCGGGCAGTTCGATGGGGATGGAGAAGTTGATGATCAGGCGCTTGGAGGGGGGGCCGGGGTTGTATCGTGACTTGTGGAGCAGCGAAGGCTTGAGCAGGACCATGTCGTATTTTTGCAGGTCGTAATACTCCCCCTCGATCAAGTGGGAGGCTGCGTTCTCAAGGAGGATCAGAATCTCATAGAACTCGTGGAAGTGCTGAAACTCCATATTGGCGCTGAAGGCCCGTTCATCCCAGTCAAAATAGTAGTACAACGAGTCATTGGGCTGATTGATGGTAATGGACATTCCTTGTTCGAAGAGGAGCGGTTGTTGGTGGTGCATGGGTATAGTGGACACCAGAATCACAAGAAACGCAAGGATAATTTAACAGAAGAGCAAAAACCAAGTAGTTTTTGTGTTATCTCCCTTGTACACGGAGTTTCGAAGGAGCGTGATATGGAATGGTTGCGTTACCCACTGGCCTCTGGTGCCAGCGTCAATCTTTGGTGGACAAACGAGGTGCAGTTCACGCCGGTTGCCACTGCTGATGAGACCTTCGAAGCGGAGGTCAACCTCCACGAAGCGTATGTTCAGATCGTCTACCCGGTTCGTGCCGCCTTCCTCAAGTCCTATGACCTGAGCGGGTACCCCAAGAGCGAAGGGCCCTTCCCTACCCTGCACTTCCCCGACGAGAACAACCGGCTGGACTTCTCGACCTTCATCCACACCCCCCACTGCCTCGCCGTCGATGCGCGCACCTGGATCGAGGTGGATGAGGCTGGGGAGTACCCCTTCGACATCTACACCTGCGGGGCGGTGAAGCTCTGGGTCGACGACGAGGTCGCCTCCGTCTTCACCCCCTTCACCCGCAACATCCCCCAGCGGCAGCGCATCTTCCTCCAGCTCGAGGCGGGACGCCATGAGATAACGGTCCACCTCGAGGAATTGGCCGAACGCGATGTCTTCTTCTACCTCGAGCTGCGCTACCTCGGCTCGCTGCCGCTTGCCATGTGCACCGAGGTGGACCACAGTGTCGAGGAGCTCAAGCGGGCAATGGAGCTGCTGCGCTCCCTCCACTATGAACGCCAAAGCTCACCTGAGGGGAGCCTCACCCTCTGCTGGGACGAGCATGTGGTCACCACGCCCCTCTCCCTCATGATCGACCAGACCTCATTTGCCATCACGCCTCTCGAGAACCGGCTCACCCTCCCGATGGGGGAGCCGTTCACAGAAGGGGTGCATCGCCATACCTGGAGCATCGAGGTGGGGCCCTACCACCTCACCCGTGACCTGGTCACCGAGATCGTCGCACAAGACCCCCCTCTCCTCTCAAGCCCGCCGACTATAGCGGAGCGCAAGCGCGCCGCCCTCGAGGCACTGCGCACAAACGGGGAGCGGTCGGTCATCGCGGCGATGGTCGCCATCGAGCTCGAGGGGTCGCTTCCCGAGGATGGGGAGGAGATGATCATCTCCTCGGTGGAGCGGATCGAGGCGAAGGAGGACTGCTCCGACTTCCACCTCGTGCCGATGCTGCTCCTCCTCACCCGCTTCGCCCACCACCTCACCCCTGCCCTCAGGGAGCGTATCGAGGCCTCCCTCCTCTCATACCGCTACTGGATCGATGAGCCGGGCAGCGATGTGATGTGGTACTTCAGCGAGAACCACGCCCTCCTCTTCCACATCGGCCAGTACCTCGTCGGCCAGCTCTATCCCGATGCCCGCTTCAAGGCAAGCGGGCGCACAGGCCGGCAGCAGCATGAGATCGGCCGTTCACGCCTTGAACACTGGTTCTCGACCTTCTCCTCCTACGGCTACGCCGAGTGGAACAGTGCCACCTACCTGCCCATCGACCTCATCGGCTTCTTGGTGCTCAACGAGCTTGCCGCCGATGAGGCGATCAGGGAGATGGCGCACTCGGCGCTGGACTTCACCTTCCGCCTCATCGCCCACAACAGCTTCAAGGGGATCATGAGCAGCTCCTTCGGCCGCTGCTACGAGGAGACGGTGAAGTACCGCAGCCATACCGAGCTCTCCTCGCTCAACTGGGTCGCCTACAGCGAGGGTCGCCTCGACGCCCCCAGCAGGGCGACGGCGCTCTTCGCCCTCAGCGCCTACGAGAATCCCCCCTACCCCAGCGAGATCGTCCTCAAGGATGACGAGTACGTCGAGATCGCCCTCAAGCAGGGCATCAGGGGGGTGAACACCTACCTCTTCAAGACCCCCTTCTACCAGATGGGCTCGGCCCAACGGTACCGCCCCTTCACCCATGGCCACCAACAGCACCTCTTCAACGTGGCACTCGGGGACCGGGCCCAGCTGCAGTACTCGATCAACCACCCCGGCGAGCCGGCCTACAGTGGGGAGAACCGCCCCAGCTACTGGGCGGGCAACGGGACGATGCCGCTCGTCCTCCAGTACCGCAACCTGGCATTCCTCCTCTTTAACACCGACGAGGAGGAGCTCGTCCACGCCATCCACGCCTACCTTCCTCTCGAGCTGACCGACCGGTTCGAAGAGGTCGGCCACCACGTCTTCTTCAGCTGTGACGGCGCCTGGGTCCATACCTGGTTCTCCAGCCCTGCACACGTGACGCGATGGGGGGCGAACACCGGCTGTGAGATCCTCAGCCCCGGGCGCACCCATGCCGTCATGGTCCGCTGCTCAAGCGCAGCGGAGGGTTGCTCGTTCGATGAGTTCATCACAAAACAGTGTGCCCAGGACCCGAGCTTCGATGAGAAGACGCTCACCGTCTGCTGTACCGACCCCCGCTATGGGGCGGTACATGTCTCTGCTGATTCATTCACCGTCAACGGTGAGCAGGTTTCGATCGACTACCCGCGCACTGCACTCGTGAAGAGAGGAACCGCTGCCCATGCTTGACCCCACCCAAGCCCTCGATGCCCTCATTGCTGGCTTTGCCGATGTTCTCATGGAGAAGGACGAACACTTCCTCAAGAATATGCAGACCAACAATCTCGCCGGCGACAACATCTCCCGCTACCAGTTCTGGGAGTGGCCGCAGGGCATCGGCCTCTTCGCCCTCGCCCTCCTCTGGCAGCACACCAATGATTCGGCGATGCTGGAGTTCCTGGTCTCCTTCTACGACCAGCGGATCAGCGAGGGGCTCCCGGCGAAGAACATCAACACGATGGCCCCGCTGCTCGCCCTCTCCATCATCGCCGCCGAGGTTCCCAAGAGCGAGTACCTCAGTGCCCTGAGAGAGTGGGCCGAGTGGGCGATGAAGGAGCTGCCCCGCACCAGCGAGGGGGGCTTCCAGCACATCACCAGCGACACCGTCAACGAGGGGGAGCTCTGGGACGATACCCTCCTGATGGCCGTCTGTCCGCTCGCCTCCATCGGCGTTCTGCTCGATGAGCCGACCTACATCGAGGAGGCGATCGCCCAGGTGCGTATCCACGCAGCCCACCTTGCCGACAGCAAGACCGGCCTCTGGTTCCACGGCTACTCCTCACTTGAGCACTCCAACTTCAGCGAGGCGCTCTGGGGCAGGGGCAACTGCTGGATCACGATCGCGCTCCCCTACCTGATGGAGATCGTCGACCTCACGGCAGAGGACCGGGCCCTCTTCAGCTCGCTGCTCATCAACCAGGCCAAGGCCCTGCAGGCCCTCCAGCACGAGAGCGGCATGTGGCACACCCTCCTTGACGACCCCACCTCCTACCTCGAGGCGAGCGCTACCTGCGGAATCGCCTACGGCCTGCTCAAGGCCCGGGGCCTCGGCCTTCTCGACGAGAGCTTTCACGAGACCGCCCTCAAACCCCTGGAGAAAATCCTCTCCCTGATCGACGAGAAGGGGACCGTCTCCCAGGTCTCCTACGGCACCCCGATGGGCCGCATCTCCAAGGAGTTCTACAAGGAGATCCCGCTGGTCAAGATGCCCTACGGCACCGCCCTGGCCCTCCTCTACATCAGTGAGGTGGTCCATGCCGCCGTATAGGGGGTTCAACAGCTGGGACTCCTATGGAGCCGCTGTCACCGAGGCGGAGCTTCGAGAGAACGCCCGCTTCATGGCCGAGCACCTACTCCCCTACGGGTATCAGTACATCGTCTGTGATATCCAATGGTATGAACCGAAGGCCCGGGGCAACACCTACAACAGGGACGCCCCCCTCTCCATGGATTGGTGGGGGCGCCTCATCCCGGCAGTCAACCGCTTCCCCTCATCAGCAGGGTCACACGGCTTCCTGCCGCTCTCGCGCTACATCCACTCCCTGGGCCTGAAGTTCGGCATCCACCTGATGCGGGGTATCAGCCGCCAGGCGGTGGAGGCGAACACCCCGATCATGGGCAGCCCCCACACCGCCGCCGAGATTGCCGACAGGAGCTCCACCTGTGTGTGGAACAGCGATATGTACGGCGTGGATCCGACCAAGGCGGGGAGCCAGGCCTACTACGACAGCCTCATCGCCCTCTATGCACAATGGGAGGTGGACTTCCTCAAGGTAGACGACATCGCCGTGCGTGAGGGCCAACGTGACCCCTATGCAGCGCGGGCGGAAATCGAGATGATCCGCCGGGCCATCGACAGCCAACCACAGGTGATGGCCCTCTCCCTCTCCCCCGGCCCCGCCCCGATTACGGAGCGGGCCCACCTTGAGGAGCACGCCCAGATGTTCCGTATCAGCGGGGACTTCTGGGACCGCTGGGATGACCTTAGGGCGATGTTCGACCACGCGGCTCTCTGGCAGGGGGCACGGAAGGCCGGTGTCTACCCCGACTGTGACATGCTGCCCTTGGGCCGCCTCTGTGTCCACGAGCCCTACCTCGGTCCCAAAAACCGCAGAAGCCGCTTCACCAAAGATGAGAAGCAGACGATGATGGGCCTCTGGGCCATCACGCACTCCCCGCTCTTCATCGGCGGGGTGCTCTCCTCCCTCGACGAGCAGGAAATGGCGCTCTTGACCAATGGCGAGGTGCTCGCCCTCAATACACGCCGCGAGGCCCCATACGAGGTCTGCCGCACCGATACTATCCGTATCTGGCGCTCAGGTGACCACATCGCCCTCTTCAACCTCAGTGATGAGCCTCATACCATCACCTATGAACCAGAGCGCCCCTTCACAAGCGCCATCGAACTCTTCAGCGCACAACGCCACGAGACCCTCACCTCAATAGTCCCACCGCACGGCTGTCGCCTCTTTCGCCTCACCTGATGGACTGTGTCGTGCCAACGCACAGAGCCGCCCCGAAGGGCGGCCCTGTTAGAGACAATAGATTCGATCAGACCCAGTACTGCTCCATGCGCTTGACCAGGCTCTTGCGGTACGCCTCCCAATCGGTGATCGGTTTGGCGGCAAGCCCCTCATCACAGGCGGCCTTGGCTACAGCAACGGCCTCCCACTCGATGACCCGTGGGTCAAAGGGCTTGGGCACGATGTAGGTGCGGCCGAAGGAGAAGTCCTGTCCACCGTACGCCTTCTTCACCGACTCGGGCACCGGCTCCTTGGCCAATGCAGCCAGAGCCTTGGCAGCTGCCATCTTCATCCCCTCGCTGATGATCCTGGAACGGACGTCCAGAGCCCCGCGGAAGATGAAGGGGAAGCCGAGCACGTTGTTGATCTGGTTGGGGTAGTCACTGCGCCCGGTGGCCATGATGAGGTCACTGCGCGTGGACATGGCCAGCTCGTAGTCGATCTCGGGGTTGGGGTTGCTCATCGCAAAGACAACCGGATCCTTGGCCATCGAGAGCAGCATCTCGGCGCTGACACAGTCGGCCACAGAGAGGCCCATGAAGATGTCGGCGCCCTTCATCGCGTCGGCGAGGCTTCGTGCGTCGGTCTCGACGGCGAACTCCTCCTTCTGGCTCGTCATGCCGGCGGTGCGGCCCTTGTAGATGACGCCCTTGCTGTCGACCATCAGGATGTTCTTCGCCTGTGCACCGGCGGCCTTGAACATGCGGGCACATGAGATACCGGCAGCTCCTGCCCCGTTGATGACGATCTTGATGTTCTCGATCTTCTTGCCGACAATCTCGCAACTGTTCATCAAACCGGCGGTTGCGATGATTGCGGTTCCATGCTGGTCATCGTGGAAGATAGGTATATCGCACTGCTCGATGAGCTCCTGCTCGATCTGGAAGCACTCAGGGGCCTTGATATCCTCGAGGTTCACGCCACCGAAGGTCGGGGTCATCGCCTTGACCATCTCGATGATCTTCTTGGGGTCGGTCTCGTCAAGCTCGATGTCGAAGACGTCGATGTCGGCAAATCTCTTGAAGAGGACGCCCTTGCCCTCCATGACCGGCTTGCTTGCCAACGCCCCGCGATCCCCGAGGCCGAGGATGGCGGTCCCGTTGGAGATCACCGCAACCAGGTTGCCCTTGGAGGTGTAGCGATATGCATCCTCGGGGTTCTCGGCAATCTCAAGGACCGGCTTGGCAACACCGGGGGTGTAGGCGAGGCCAAGGTCATCAGCGGTCACACATGGTTTGGTGGGGACGACCGTTACCTTTCCCGGAACCCCGTTCAACTCATGATACTCCAACGCCCTTCGTTTCAATTCGTCTTGCATGTCTGTTCTCCCTTATTTTATTTCTCGAAGTCCCACTTATAGTCCATCTTATACCTGTTTCTCAGTTCTATCATCACTTTTTGCAGCGACGGGGGAACCGGGCAGCCGTGCTCCTTCCTGAACTGGTAGGCAAGGTACTCCTTTTCGCCGGGGGTGAAGATGTAATCGGCACCCGGTGCCTTCTGGCTGGCACGCAGCTCCCGGCAGATCGTGCCGGCGATGCGCTTGAAGGTCTCCACGCCCATGAAGTGGGCCGGATCGATGGCAATGAAGAAGTGGCCCAGCGGATAGGGGATCGCCTTCCCGTTCTCGTCAAAGCCGTTGAGCGCCTTCATCCAGGCGCCGTCCTGCAGGGCGGCAGAGAGGATCTCGACGACCATGGCGTAGCCGTAGCCCTTGTAGCCTCCGGTGACCTCACCGCTGCCCCCGAGCGGGGTCAGGGCGGCCTTGCCGGTGGTCAGGTCCTTGAGCACCTGCTGTGTATCGGTGCGGGTCTTGCCCTCATGGTCGATGACCCACCCCTCGGGCAGCTCCTTGCCGGCCCGGCCGTAGACCTCGATCTTGCCGCGCTGGGTGACGCTGGTGGCACAGTCGATGACGAAGGGGAACTCCTCATCGGTGGGCATGCCGAAGACCAGGGGGTTGGTGCCGAGCATGTTCTCCACCCCGTGGGTGGGAGCGATCGAGGGGCGGGCGTTGGTGCCGGTGACCCCGATCATGCCGGCCTTGGTGGCCATCGTTGCAAAGTATCCGCTGATGCCGTAGTGGTTGGAGTTGCGTGCCACCACCATGCCGATGCCGTACTGCTTGGCCTTCTCGATGGCCATCTCCATCGCCTTGTGGCCGACGACGTGGCCCATGCCGTTGTGGCCGTCGAGGACAGCGGTCGCCTGCTCGTCCTTGACCACCTCGATCTTGGTGACCGGGTTCATGATCCCGATGTCGATACGATCGATGTAGATCGGCTTCAGACGCCCGATACCGTGGCTGTCGATGCCCCGCTTGTCGCTTTCGATCAGGACATCACCGATGATCGCGGCATCTGCTGCGGGAATCCCGGCATTGACCAGTGCGTCTACCATGAACGCCTCGAGCTCCTCGAAGCTCAACCATGCGCAGTCAGCATAGTGCTCTGCATACTCTTCCAAAAACTTCATCACACACTCCTTCTACTGTGTAGTAGTTGCAATAATAATCGAGAGATCACCAGGGATCTCCATCTGACTGACAATATCACCGCCCTCCTGGTCGGTGACCAGGATATCGACCTGGTCCAGGCCGATGGTGCGGTAGTTCGAGACCACCCCGATCTTGTTGGCGGCGGCCACCACGATGACGCTTCCCACCGTCTGCTCGATCATGGCGCGGGTGGTCTCCGCCTCCTCGAGGATGGGGGTGGTGAGGCCGCCGGAGGGCGAGAAGCCGTCGACGCCGATGATCGCCTTGGTGGCGTTGATCTGCGAGATGATGAGGGAAGCGAGGGAGCCGGAGACGGAGTGGCTCCGCTGGCGGTAGACCCCGCCACAGAAGATCAGGCGGATGTTCTCACTCTCCTTGCACGCCCAGAAGGCGTCGGCGTTGTTGGTGACGATGGTGATGCTCTTATCGAGCCGGGCAAGGGCCTGGATGACAGCAAGCGTCGACGAGCCGCTGTTGACGTAGAGGGTATCCCCCTCTTCGACCATAGCAGCGACCCTGGCGGCGATGGCCGCCTTCTGTACCGGATACTCCTTGACCTTCTGCGGGTAGTCGGGCTCGACCACGAGGGTGCGCAGCTCGGTGGCCCCCCCGTGGGTGCGCTCCACAAGCGAGCGGGCGGCCAACTGGTCGAGGTCGCGCCTGATGGTCAGCTCACTGACATGAAGCTCCTGGGCCAACTCACTTACCGTGACGATTCCCTCACGCCGTATGCGTTGGAGAATATGCTGTTGTCGTCCGGCTGGAATGGTTGACATTGGGGCCTTCTTGAATGTTTTTGAATTTTTTATTGCCTATCTGTATGATACAATCAAAAACATTCAGATGTCAATCATGATTATCACTCTTTTGCCCCCCTTGATTCTCCCACTCAAACCTGCTAATCTCAGAGAGGCTTCACGCCATGGTGCCATACCCAAGCGGCTAGGGAAAGGTCTGCAAAACCTTCATACATCGGTTCGAATCCGATTGGCACCTCTCTTTTCAGGACTGCCCTGTGGCAGTCCTGTTTTCTTTCTACGCATAATGGGCCGCATACGCCCTCGCCTCGGAGGCGAGGTAGACGAGCAAACAGGCAGATACCCTTATTCTGTGACAAGATTTGTTCCAAAATACCCCTATTTTGTAACAATCAGGCGTTCTTCCCTGAATCTTGGAGAGGGTGTATCGTAGGTGTCATTTCACTGGAATTTTGATTTTCTTCTGGGTGACCGGAACCGGAGGCTCGACGGTCCCGATGATCTCCTTCTTCCCGTCGAGGTCCCTGATGATGTTGGTTCCCTCCACATAGGTGATGGCTACACC
>Ga0116183_1004290_pt1 | contig 14048 bp, 11 predicted proteins | sample AD_UKC078_MetaG_FD_89753 | JGI IMG/M metagenome (GOLD analysis project Ga0116183, IMG submission 89753) | Active sludge microbial communities of municipal wastewater-treating anaerobic digesters from USA - AD_UKC078_MetaG | ecosystem: Engineered > Bioreactor > Anaerobic > Digestate | place: USA... | reverse complement strand
TTACAAGCGCGCGCGCAATTGCAACACGCTGTCTCTGTCCTCCCGACATTTCATTAGGACGATGATGAGCCCTGTCTGTTAAACTTACACGATCCAGCGCATCCAGTGCCGTTTTCTTTCGAATAGAAGGTTTAATTCCTGCGTAAATAAGAGGCAGTTCAACATTACGTAATGCGCTCATTCTTGGAAGAAGATTGAATGTTTGAAACACAAATCCAATTTTTCTATTGCGGATATCTGCAAGGTTGTCGTCAGAAAGTGTCGCAACATCTTCATTGTCTAAAAAATATGAACCTGCAGTCGGGCGGTCCAATGCGCCTATAATATTCATCAGTGTAGATTTTCCGGAACCTGAAGGCCCCATTATTGCAATAAACTCGCCTTCCGTTATAGTTAAATCTATACCCCGTAATGCTTCAACTTCTGTTTTACCCTGCAGATATTTTTTGCTTATACCTTGAAGCTGGATCATAAACCCGTCTCCTTAGTAACCCTCATGCCTTCTCCGAGCATTAGAGCCATATCGGATACAACAACATCACCCTCTTCAAGCCCGGACAGTACTTCCATTGAGCTAACAGTGCTCTTACCGGTTTCTATTTCTCTTTTTTGCAGGATATAAACGGTTTCTGCATTGTTTTCTATATTTGATGATGATCCCCCGGTGGTATCTGTAGTATTCGATACTGAACCGGCTTCGGCTGAAGATGCAGCATCGGGTACAGCAAGCCACACAGCATAAGGGGAGGTTCCAGGAATTAAGGCTGATGCAGGAATTATAAGACAGGAGGAATTTAATACTGATACTATTCTGGCTACACAGGATGCTCCTGTTCTTATTGGAATAGATTCAGCATCAATTAGAGCAATTTGCACCCTGCATACTCTCCCGCCCCCTTCATTCATTATACTGGGCCATATTCTTCTAACCTTTCCTCTTATTTCTGTTCCAAGCAAAGAATCGGTCGTAACCGATGCAGCCATACCTTCTTTAATTTTACCAATATCAACTTCATCAACAAAGACTTCTGCGATTATTGAAGATAAATCCTCAATTTTTGCCACTATAGATTGAATAGTAAGCCGGTCTCCCACCGATACACCTACTTGAGTTACAATACCGCTTGATTCTGCTTTTATGACACAGCCTTCGAGTGCTCGTTGCGCAGCTTCTACAGCAATATGTGCGCGTTTGTATGAAGGAGTTTTTTTAATAAATTCATCATCCTTCCCGGCATCAAGTAACGGCTGATTTTCTGAGCTTAAACCCTGTGCTACCCTAAGACGATCTTTTGCATTACTTACTGCAAGCTTAGCAGAGTTCTGCTGTTCAAGAACTTTTTTATAATCTTCTTCTGCAAGCCCGTCCACTTCGCGAAGTTTTTCTGCAGCAGCCGCTGCTCTTGCTGCCTGATTCAAAGCAAGAGACGTCCTTTGTATGTCGCTTCGCATCGCAGAAAAATCAAGATACAACGCTCTGCTTATTTCCTCTAGGGCAATTTGTGCCGAGGTCAATGCTTCCCCTGCATCCTGCTCATCTACAAGAGCAATAATATCACCTTTTTTTACCGTGTCGCCGGGTTTTACAAGTACATCTTTAACAATGCCGTTTGTCTTACTCGAAACGATAGAATATGATTCCGATTGAAAACTGCCCGATGCCGATATTTTCTCTTCAAGCGATCCTTTTTCTACGGAGGCGAGAGGAACGGACATAATGGAGGCGGTGTTTGCGCCCTTTATCAATATAAAAGCAATAACGCCTGCTATGAGTACAAGTGAACAAACTACAATTAATAATCCTCGTTTTTTACCTTTTTTCATGTTAATCTCCTGTTTTTTCTTAACGCAATACATATTCCGGATCAATACCAAAATAGGCACACAGCGACAAGGCTGCTTTAAACCGTGCTATACCTTCATCTTTCAAGGCAGATTCTGCCTCCAGAACTGAAAGGGCGGCCCGGTCTTTATCTAGTGCGGTAGCCGTTTCTGTTTCATAGGCACGCTCAACTTCTTTATACCGTGATTTAGTTTGCGCAAGTATTTGAGAGCGCAGAAGCTCTCTTTCACACGATGTCGCATAATCATCCTGTAAATTCTGCCCCTGCTGTGCGCTGTTCTGCTGTGCCGAAAATTCTTCCTGGACAGCCGCTTCCTGCTTTAATAAAGCAGCTTCTTTTCTAAGTTTTTGAGCACCGGTTGGTAGAGGAATGGAGACAGAAAGAGATGCAGACCACGAAGGATCAGAAGACAGCCCGTCTGTTTTCACAAAGGTATTGGGAAATCCTGCCCTGCCGGACAAGGAAAGAACCGGTGCATACTGAGCCCCTGAAAGAATACTGTTCATTTTTGCTGCAGTAACCTGTAATTCGGAAAGTTGAACATCAGAAGGAGTACCGGAAATTTTTCTCATTTCTGCAGGTTTAATTTGAGAAGGAATAACTATTCCAGACAAATCCATGTCTGCTATTCCTGTCGCAGCTGACAGCCTCGCATTATATGAATTAACAATATATTGTATTTCCTGTACCGATATTCTCAATTCATCACAATTTTTTTGAGCTTGATCAAACACAAAAAAACCGGTATTCCCGGACTCCCATTGAATTCTTGCAACCTCTGCTTCTTTTTCTGCAAGCAAAAGACGTTTTTGAGCAAGATTCAATTTTCGGGAAAGAGATTCAGCATCCAATGCAAGTTTTATAACCGCATCGAGCACCGACAGCTTCATTTTTTCTGCAGCAGTTTTCGCCTGCACATAGGGTGCTTCTATAGTCACAAAATTAGCAGCCTCGGTTAGAGAAGGATCTATGAACTTTCCATTAACAAAGACTGGAATACTTGCAGATGCAGTAAGACCAAGCATATCGGTCCTAACATTTTCCCCAAAGGAAACTGAATAATCAGAACCGGCCTGTATTTTTGCACCCGCGGGAGCCTGAAAGCCTGCATTTATACCTGCACCTGCACCCGGTGTCACAGAAGGCTCTGTAAAAGAGGAACCCTGTACCCCGCCCTGCGCAGTCACAGAACCTGAAAAAACTTTTTCCTTCCTATCCGCTTGAAGTTCCGACAATGCTGTTTGAGAAGAAATAACAGCACTAAGATAATCCGGATTTTTGTCTTTCACAGAATCTATAATTTCCTTGAGACCAGGACTCTGGCCGATGCAGAACCCTAAAACTAGAAAAAAAACAACCAGCCCAACAATTTTTTTCAATTTTAACTCCATATAAAAAATAAAATAATTATCTATTTAGAAATAAACAAGATTTCTTTATCACAGTTACACATAACTAGTGTATTATACTACTAATACACTAATAGTCAATATATATTACATTTTTTTACTTGATGAAATGAAAAAAGTGAATGATAATGGTAGCGAGAGTAATTTACCTTAAGGTGTTATTTTGAATACAGAATCAGCAGAAATTGAAAAAAAAGGACCTCCCCAGGATTTGGGACGGAAGGTCTTTTTTGTTTACCCCCCAAGCGTTGTAAGAGAAGAACTTATAACCCGCCTCATAGATGATGAATACGAAACATATATGCTCAAAGATATAAAACGGGCAGAGATTGTACTCGAGAAATATCCTAATTCAATTTGCTTTGTAAATATTGACACAGGAATGACAGAACCTGAATGGGAGTTATGGATTCGAAAGATTATGAAGGATCCTAAATTTTCCGGGATAGGTATTGGTATAGTTTCCTATAATAACAACGACAGGCTGCAGAAAAAATACCTCATGGATATTGGAATACAATGCGGGTATATTAAACTCAAACTTGGAAGAGATGAGAGTATAAAAATACTGCTCGCTACACTTAAAGCAAATGAAGCTAAGGGCAGGCGTAAATATGTCCGAGCAGACTGCTCAACAGATACCCTAACCAGTTTTAATTTTACTCATGGAAGACTTACGGTAACCGGCAAAATACTCGACATTAGTGTTATAGGATTTTCCTGCATACTCAATCCTGATCCGAATATTGCGAAAAACACGCTCCTTGAGGATGTCCAGCTAAAACTTAGAGCAAGCCTGTTGCGTACAAATCTCATTGTCTTTGGAATGAGACCAATGGGAGACAGAACTCTCTATATAATTCTTTTCCCTCCAAATCTTGAAAATCATCAAAAAAATAAGATCAGATCCTATATTCAGAGTGCTTTACAGATTTTTATAGAACAGGACTGCAACGAAGCTTTAAAAAATATGCCGAAAGAAAGCAGTAAAAAAGAAGACGAGCTGCCGGAAGCGGCTGAAAATGATCTTTTACAGGAAGCTGATGAACTTGAAGCAGTACAGGAAGCCGACTTTCCGCCGGAACTGCTTCAAGCCGAAAAAAAATCAGATTCAAGCAGTCTTCCTTACTAATTTGTATAATTATCGAAATAGCCTTGAATTAAAACAATGGGAGTACCCTTGTCCCCGCTTCCCGAGGTTAAATCACTTAAAGAACCTACCAGATCAACCAGACGGCGCGGGGTTGTTCCTTGTGTAACCATAGTTCCCACAGAACTTAGATCCTTCTCTTTTATATACCCTGATATTGCGTCTTTAAGAGCCTGCCCGGAAAGATCTGCAAATTGATTATCTGCAAGATACTTAAGTTTTACCTCATGCGGTTGTCCTTCCAGCCCGTCTGTATAAGCAGGAGAAACAACAGGATCGGCAAGCTCCCAGATTCCGCCGACAGGATCTTTAAAAGCGCCGTCACCATAAATCATAACTTCTATATGTTTGCCTGTTTTTTCAAGTATTTTTTTCTGAATGCCGTCCACAACAGGTTTGCATTCCCGGGGAAAAAGTTTTACCGTTGTTTCTGTAGCCTTATTGCTGCCCAGTAAACCGTACTGTTCATTATATCCGCTGCCGTTAACAGATTTAGTTAAGATTGAATCAATGCTGTAGACCTTATTTGCACCGGCTGCTTTTAATAAGCGCTGGGTTCTTTTTCGTGAATGAATATCGCAGCACAAGACATTCTTAGTATACGGGAGAATTGCTCTGCAGTCGTTTGCAAGAATAACCTCTGCCTCGCAGCCTGTCTCCATAATTAATTCTTTATAATATTCAATGTAATCAACACCGGTAAATTGATGCTTAACAAAGCCGAATAATTGGCGGTATTTTTTTTCTGATAATACATCATTCCAAGGATTTACGCCCTTTTGATCAAGAAGATCAAGATCTACGAGCTGATTCCCTACTTCATCTGAAGGATAGCTGAGCATTAGATAAATTTTCTTAACGCCCTTTGCAATGCCCCGGAGGCAGACTGCAAACCGGTTTCGGCTCAGTATAGGAAAAATAACACCTATTTCATCTGAGGCAAATTTTGCCTTAATATCTGATGCAATATCGTCGATAGATGCATAATTTCCCTGTGCACGGGCTACGACAGCCTCTGTAACAGACACAACATCCTTATTCCTTATTTCAAAACCCTCATTCTTTGCCGCTGCTAATACGCTTTCTGCAACAATATCAATTATATCATCGCCTTTTCTAATAATCGGCGCACGAATACCGCGCGAAATGGTGCCAACCAGTCTTTCCATACTGATTTTCCTCCAGAGAAAAAAATGATGTAACCGGAATTACACGCTATGGTACATTGTTATAAGAATTTGGGCAATAGGAAATTTTTACTGTATTTGTACAGAAAGGGATGTTTTCCATGCATGAAGTGCAGTACGTGAGTCCCTTTTACCAAAAGCAGCAATCATATCCAGCTTGCCGTTTTTAACAAAATTTGCACTTTTTACAGCAAACTCCAGTACTGTTTTTCCTTCAGCTTCTTTAACAGCAGAAGAGATGAGGATATTTGTCTTATTAACGCTATGCGATTTACCCCTTCCTGTTTCTTCCGTTATAGACGGCTTACCCTTATTATCAAAGGCAAAAACCATAAAAGCTCCATCCATTTTTAAGGAGCCCAAACCGAGGGAAACCCAGCCTTCAGTCGGAGCGGTAATTGATAAATAAAGAATAGAGTTATCAGAAGAGAGTGCTATGCCAATATCAGTTTCTCCTGCTGCTCTAATAAGAGGATACTCTCCAGAAGCTATAATTCCGTCGCTGACCGGAACATCCTGTCCCTTAGGAAGAACCTGCGCCGAAAGGCAGAACATCATGAGCAAAGTTACGATACACATTACAATTTTTTTCATAGCAAATCTCCTGTTATTAAAACAAATTAGACTTATTTTCTGCCTCGAATTCTGTATATTGAATAGGAAATAAAGCAAAACAAAACCCACGCAAAGAGCACAAGCGTTCCGGCAGGATTAAATGAAACATCGGTTAATGATGAAAGAAAAACATGTACACATAGTATAATTGTAAGTAGAACCGTCAAATTATGAGCAGCCCGTACCTTGGCATACGAAAGTTTAAATATGGAGTAAATTCCATCCTTAATTTTTTTAATTAACGTATTCGCTGTTATAAAGGTATTTGCAAGCAGCAGAACTGCAATGATAATAATGAGTAAAAGAAAAAACCAGGAAAAAAGACCTAAAATTGACTGTACCGTATCCATTGAAAAACCGTTATTTTCTTTAAGAAAACGGTGTGCAAGAGATAATATCAGTACAATGAGCGGAACTATTGAATGCAGCCTGATAATGTCTTTAACTGATAACATCTTTTGCAGCCACTGAGGTCTGGAAATAAGATAAAGCTGTCCTGCAAGCAGGGTAAAAGAATATACGCCGAGTGCAATAGAAAGCGAATACATACCCCATGAAGAACCGGCGCTGCTGATATATAAATATGAAGGGAAAAGGGGAAAACAAAACCATAAAATAACAAAACCAGATTTTTTCATGTTATTGAACTCCTATGTAGTACTATAAACCATAATCCCCCAAATTGATAGATTTTTCTTGCAATTTTACCTCTTATCAATTAGACTTATTTTATATATTTTAGATGATGGAGTTAATTAAAAACATGTGCAAAAAAACTATGGCATCAGCAATCGTAAAATTTCTAGTTCTTTGTTCATGTATTTTGGGCTTAGCACTTCACCGTTCTTCCTCAGGCGGCGGATTTATGCATTCTATTTATGGAGCTTTTACCGCTCAAAGCAATATCTGGATTTCTGTTATTTGTATTATTTTTTTAATACTGGATGCAGCACGAATAAAAAAGCCCCGGGGACTCTATGTTGTAAAGTTCATGTTCACATCATCTATTCTTTTAACCTGGCTGGTTTTTGCAGTCCTCCTCGCTCCCATTCTCGATGCATCGTACATTCTTTCACCATCCAATATTTTTCTGCATAGTATTACACCCATTCTTGCTATGATCGATTTTCTCTTATTTGATCAAGAATTCACAGTAAGAACCAAATCGCTTTGGACGGTGCTTCTTATGCCTCTTCTTTACTTAGCTTTTGCATTCATAGTATATGAAAAAAGCGGCTCGCTCCCCACGTATTATTTTTTCCTCGATTATAAGAAAATGGGCTGGTTCACCGTAACAAGCAATGGCATTGGAACAGGATTCTGGATTTTATTATTATCGGCTGTGCTTTATATAAAAGGGATTCTCCTATTGGTACTTAAAAATAATGTTATTCAAGGAACCATGCCTTGTAAATCGCTTCCTTTTTTTAAAAAACAAACGATAATAGCAGCAGCAGCAATAGCAGTAATAATTCTCTGTTCTGTTTTTTCTACCATCATGAGCCTGATATTAAACTAGGAAAGACTATAATTTTCTTGTTTTAAGCTTCATATTTTATGATATACTTACTGGTATGAACACTTCTGAATTTAATCCTGACAGTCCTTTTATATACGGGCTGGCCTTTATTATCATTGCGTTTATTTTAGCACAATCGGTGTACTTCCTAATTCATGCAGTGAAAAGAGCAAAACAAATTGGAATGGATAAAAGTATTGTTTTAAGAACAATAGGCTCAACCGCACTTTTTACCATTGCACCTGCAGTTTCAATCCTTCTTGGGGTTATTACTCTTGCAAAGTTTTTAGGTCTTCCCCTCCCATGGATCCGCTTAAGTGTAATAGGAGCCATTACCTATGAACTTCCTGCAGCAACATCTACTACACATGCCCTGGGAATATCCCTTTCAGAAACAATAACAAGGGCCGAAAACTATTCGGCAATTGTATGGGTTATGACACTTGGAATTCTCCCAAGTGTTGTTTGTACACCCCTGCTTATTAAGAAAATTCAAAAAGGTGTTGTTAACATTAAGGCTAAAGACTCCGCTTGGGGAAACATTTTTATGACAAGCCTCTTTATGGGAATGATATCGGCCTTTTCGGGTATGGTTTTTTCCAGGGTGACAGAAGGGATTCCCGGGCTTTTTCCCGTCGCGGTTCTTGCGGTTTCCGCTCTTGTTATGATCATCTGCGGTCTTCTGGTAAAAAAAGCAGGATGGAAGTGGCTCGAAAACTATGCGCTGCCGTTTTCTATGCTCATATCTATGACATTCTCCGTAATTGCAGCTCCGCTGTTTACTTAAGAAAAAGGAAATATTATGAACTATATTGAATATAACGAATTAACCCACCGCCGTGGAAAAATCTGGATATGGAGCGCCGTTTGCCTCATTCTCTTTGTTCCAGCTGCTGTCTGTGTTAAGTATAACGCATGGCCCGGATTTCTCCCTGTTTTTAAAGGACTTCTCGGTGTTGCACCCATCTACTGGACAGTTGGTATAATAGAAATTATTACTTTTACGCCCATGCTTGGTACAGGAGGAACATATCTTTCCTTTGTTACCGGTAATGTTACAGGACTCAAGGTTCCTGCGGCTCTCAATGCCATGGAAAGCGCCGGCTACAAGGCAGAGACGGAAGAGGCAGAAATTACTTCTACCATTGCAATTGCTACCGCGTCAATTATTACCACTCTCATAATCTCGCTCGGCGTTTTGCTTTTTGCACAGCTCAGCCCCTTACTCAATCACCCGGCATTAAAACCGGCTTTTGACAATATCATGCCTTCCCTTTTTGGAGGACTCGGGGTTGTATACATCAGTAAAAATTGGAAGATAGCTGTTGCACCGGTTGTTTTTATGATAGCACTCTTTATTGCTGTCCCCTCATTAGCCTCCTCTGTAGGCATACTTGTTCCTGTAGGAATTCTCATAGCATTGGCCTTTGCCCGCCTCATGTACAAAAAGGGAATCCTCTCATGATATCATCTAAACTTAAAAAAAGGGCAGAAGAAAATCTTTCGCTCATGATTCAATGTAAGACTGTCTCAAACCGGGATTATGATAAAGAAGACAGTGCCGAATTCAAAAAATTTCATAACCTCTTAAAAAAACGATTTCCTCTTCTCTACCGCAAATACAAGCCGATCACAATAGGAAGAAATGCCCTTGTATTCTATATACAGGGAACATCAAATCCGAATGCTGACCCAAAGGGGAAAGAAGCAAGTGTTCTCATGGCTCATTATGATGTAGTGCCGGCAGAAGGTGAAAAGTGGGACAAAGAACCTTTTTCGGGAGACATCGATGAAGAGTTTATTTGGGGAAGAGGCGCAATTGATACCAAGGGAACACTATGTGCAGTCCTGTCGGCAGTGGAAGAACAGCTGAGTACCGATTGGAAACCGGAGCATGACCTTTACCTTGCTTTTTCAGGCGAAGAAGAAATTGACGGAGAAAGCTGTCCCTCTGTTGTTCAATGGTTGAAAGAAAGAGAAGTAAAAGTTTCCTTTGTACTCGATGAGGGCGGAGCCATTGTGGACAAAGTTCTACCCGGCCAGAGGAAAAGCTGCGCAATGATAGGAATAGCAGAAAAAGGAAGCATTAGTGTTTCATGCAGTATTTCGTTAGCAGGCGGACATGCATCCGCACCTCCTGAACATACCACAGCAGGGCTAATTTCACAGGCAGTATGCAGTATTGAAAAAGGAAGATTTAAAGCGCAGTTTACGGAGCCTGTTCAAAAAATGTTTGCATTATCCGCACCGCACTGCGCTCAGCCGTATAAGTTTATTTTTTCTCATTCACGATTCTTTTCTCCTTTACTAAAAACTCTTAGTCCTCTCATGGGAAGCGAGTTTAATGCACTTATGCATACAACATGTGCAGTAACCAAACTGGAAGCCTCACAGGCATTTAATGTCATACCCCCAGTTTCCGCTTTCGGTTTAAATATCAGACTGCTCGGAAAGGACACCATAGAAGGTGCAATAAAGCATATTGAAAAACGGTGTAGAAAAGTTGAAAAGTATCTGCAGAAAAAAACAAAGCAAAATGTTAAGCAAATACAAATATCAGTTCTGACAGGAGACAACCCGTCCCGTATTTCTGACACCAATTGTCCCCAGTGGAATATGCTTAACGATGTTATTACTTCGCAATGGCCCCAAGTTTTTGTAAGCCCCTACCTCATGATGGCATGTACCGATTCCCGCCATTATGGAACAATCTCGGACAAGGTATACAGGTTTTCTCCCATGCCCATGACAAAAGAAGACAGAGCAATGATTCATGGAAAAAACGAGCGGATAAAAAAAGAAAACCTTCACAATGCCGTTGAGTTTTATATTCAGCTCATGAATAAACTTTAAAAAATATTCTTTTAGCTAATTAAGCGTTTTCTGTATTGACGAACCTTATATCAGTGTTATAATTAAACCGGTTTACCAACACACAAAAGAGGTTTATATGAAGAAAATAGTACTCATTATTGGTGTTTTAATACTTTTTTTAACTTCCTGCACTCAGCACAAGGACACAGGAAGACTCTGGTGGGAAACACTCTCAGGACCGGCGTATCAGGTTTTGGTGTACTCTTTTGCAGATTCTGATAGAGACGGCTTTGGAGACTTAAAGGGATTAATTTCAAAACTTGATTACCTTAATGATGGACGGCCGGAAACTGACACCGATTTAGGAATAAGCATGCTCTGGCTTTCCCCTATTCATCCTGCAAGTTCCTACCACGGTTACGATGTTATAGACTTTACTTCAGTTTCTTCAAGGCTCGGAACTATGGAAGATTTTGAGCTGCTTGTAAAAGAATGCAAAGCCAGGGGCATTCATGTACTGTTAGACATTCCTTTTAATCATACATCACCGGAGCACAGCTGGTTTAAGGCTATGATCGAAAATCCGGGATCTAAGTACGGATCGTATTATCAGCGTAAAAAAGAAGGGACTACCTACGGCAGCGGCGGTATGGGAAGCTTTTATAAGACAAAGGCAAAAGACGGAACAACTATTGAGTACTTTGGGGCTTTTTGGAGCGGTATGCCGGATCTTAACTGCGGAAATCCCGATGTACTAAAAGAGTTTAATACGATTCTTTCTTTCTGGCTTAAAAAAGGAGTTTCGGGTTTCCGCTTTGATGCTGCAAAACATATTTTTGATCTGAATGAAATGCCCGCAGGAACTCCGGTCCTTCAAATGAACAGAGATTTCTGGCAGGCGCTTAAAAAAAGTATTCCCAAAAAATATGGCGATGTATTCATTATTGGTGAAGTTTTATCTGAGCAAATGACCGAGGTTGCAGCCTATGCACCGGCTTTCGATTCTTTATTTGATTTTGCAGATGCTTCGGCAATGCTTTCGGCATCCGGCGGAGGTGCAGCCCACACAGCCTTTGCAAAAATTGTCCGGAATATCAGCCAGCTTACTAAAATCGAAAATTTTACTCCCTCTCATCTTCTTACTAACCATGATCAGGACCGCAGCATGTCAATTCTTCTAGGGAAAGAGGGGCTGTCTCTTACAGACGGAATACAGACAGGGAAAAAAGACACCTCCAATTCTGAGGAATTAAAATCCAATGTTCTTGCAAAGGCAAAACTTGCTGCATCATTATACCAGACACTTCCAGGAATTCCCTTTATATATTACGGAGAAGAAATAGGCCTTACCGGAATACGCTATGCAAATGACGACATCAGCCGCCGCGATGCCCTTATATGGGACATTGATAGTCCCTGGAATACATCATGGCAGCCTTCCGCAAAAATGCCTGCGGGACAGAACGCTCTCACAAATAGTATACTAGCTCAAGACAAAGATGAAACATCGCTTCTTAATCATTATAGAGGGCTTGCTGCTCTCCGTAAAAACTCGGCAGCGATCCGTGAAGGGAGTTTTTCCAGGGTGGATTGGGCAGGGTTTAATACATCGGAATTAATGTCATATTTCCGAAGCACAAGAACAGAAGACAAAGATGGAGAAACTGTTCTCGTTATTCATAATACCGGAATGCGGAATCTTGAAGTACCGGTTCCGCAGGGCAGTACGCTCAATTTGCTTTGGTCATCAACAGAAGGCTTACTAAAGGACCGGGAGATACATACAATCGTACATATTTCTCCCGGAGAATCTCTCGTTTTTGAACTGCGCTAACACTGTAATATACATACCGACAAGGGAGGGAGCATTACGCTGCCTTCAAGTACTTGATCCTGCAGCGTAACGCTGCCAGCTAGTATTTTATTTTGCAGCGTATGGGGCCTGTCATTTATAGAAAATTCTTCAGGCACAAGCAGAGCTTTTTTAACAATTAAGGATAATGAGGACGGAAGTATTCCTTTTTGTCTTTCATCATCATTATTAATTAAAACTATGACCGGGTGATCCCCGATTGAGCCCCGGGTGTAAACAAGAAGAGAAGGATTTTGTACATCATAAAAAGCAATTGATGAAGATGTAAGTGAGTTAGTATTACGGCGCAGATCAATAAGCGTTTTATACCAGTTTGTCATATCATCCCGCTCAATATCTTCCTCTGTACCCTCAGACCATAAAAAAGGAAGACGGTATTCTGCTTCTGTCCTGCCGTTCATTGCCCGTTCGTCTCCTGCAAAAATTGAGGGCATACCAGGAAGGGTCATCTGTACAGCAGCTGCAAGTTTCTGCTTTCGAACATCTCCGCCGCAGGTATATAAAAACCGCTCGACATCATGACTGTCCAAAAGGTTCATCTGAACACTGCTTACCGGACTTGGATACCTCATAAGCATGTCGGAAAACCTCTCCCCGAATTCTTTTGCTTCTATGCTCCGGAGCGCAAAAAAATCGGCACAGGCGTAAGTAAAGCGGTAGTTCATTGCAGAATCAAATAAATCATAAGTCTGCCAGTTTTGAGCATCCTCCCAAACCTCAGCTATAAGAAGTGCATCTTTTTTAGCAAACCGGACAGCACAACGGAATTTTCTCCAAAAGTTTTTATTCACTTCATTTGCAACATCAAGCCGCCAGCCGTCAACATCGTATTCATTAATCCAATAAGCACCTACGTCTGCAAAATAGGAGGCCGCATCTTCGTTATCTAAATTCAGTTTCGGCATACTTTTAACGTAGGCAAAACAAGTATATTCAGATTTCCAGTCCTTTACAGGAAACGTAATATCGTAGTACCATGAGCGGTATTTTGACTTTTCCTGATTATTAAGAATATCCTGCCATGCAAAAAAACCGGTTCCCGAGTGATTAAATACACCGTCTAATATAATGCGGATATCATTATCATGCAGAACCTTAACCAGAGTACGAAAATCTTCGTCCGTTCCAAAGCAGGGATCAACATGTTTGTAATCATTCGTATCGTACTTATGATACGACACTGCAGCAAAGACAGGATTTAAATAGACGCAATTTACACCGAGATCTTTAAGCCACTGAACATTCTCCGTGATTCCTTTAAAGGTGCCCCCATGAAGTGTTTTACTTATACCAAACTCTGTATTAATTTCTCTTTCTTTTTGTCTTACGCCTTTTTCTAATGCAGCACGGGCAGCTGCAGAACCGCTATGTTTACCCTTACCTGTTGCAAAGCTGTCCGGAAAAATCTGATACATCACCGCCTTATGAGCCCACTCGGGAACACTATAACATTCCTCCCTTAAAATGAAGGGCAGCTGATAATACCTGTTGCGGTGTGCCTTACCAGTAGTGTGAAATTCACTTTGATAGTACCACAAGGTTTCTGTCCTGTCTGATATTTTAAAAAAATAAAACATACGTTCAAAACCGGGATTTACACTTGCCTCATAATAATCGAACAAGGTTCCGCTTGCTGT
>Ga0116183_1004285_pt1 | contig 14060 bp, 17 predicted proteins | sample AD_UKC078_MetaG_FD_89753 | JGI IMG/M metagenome (GOLD analysis project Ga0116183, IMG submission 89753) | Active sludge microbial communities of municipal wastewater-treating anaerobic digesters from USA - AD_UKC078_MetaG | ecosystem: Engineered > Bioreactor > Anaerobic > Digestate | place: USA... | reverse complement strand
GACCGGCTTACAAGGACATACAGGTAACTTGCTTTGGCATAGTTTATGCCGATGGCGAGGAAGGGAGGGACTCTTTTTCGCACAATTACCTTTATGCGGAGTCTCTCTGTGCTCTCTATACGGATTTCTTTTGGTCTGTCTGGCCGGCGGTTTCTTCGAGGCCGCGCATCACTTCTCCAAGAACAGCGATTACTTTGTCCTCTTCGCCGCTGATGGTCTCCATATACTTCATGAAGGCCTGCGGGCTGGCGGTCACGTTCATATTCATACTGCGCATCTGAGTAGGCGCCCGGTAGATGATCCCGAGAGACTGAAGGATCTCGACCATGTCCCTCATAACCGTAGACACAGTCTTATACATGCCTTCCTGGATGGCCTTCTGCATGATCGCCTGCGCTGTAGAGTATACCTCTCCGGCCACCAGATAGACGTCTAGTTTCTTGACTTCCTGGGCGGCGGCCATTCTGAGCCAGTGACAATCCGCTACGATCGTACGCCGGCTGACCTTCAGCATGGCTGCTATTTCGTCCTGTGTTCGGCCCTGCTCCCGGAGAGCTTTTACGACAATTCTTCGCTCGTCGGCACTTAGAGATGAAATATCTATGCTGCCGGACTTGATGCCCTGTATGAGATTGTACGAATTCGAGGAAGGGCCCAGTTCTATATCTGGGTCATGATCTAAATCTACCTCTGCTCTTAGATACTTAGCTGCCTGCTCCCCGCGTACGACAACAGAGGTATCCTTGGCCGCTTTGATCTTCGATGAGAGCCTCTTTTTCAGCTGCTGCCACTGAGAGAGACCGGGATCGTCGTTCAAGGTCTGCTGATTTTCGTTCAAGAGTTCCTGCTCTGTACCCATTTTACACTACCTCTGGGGTCTTGCGTCCACGAACTTTATCTGTATTCCCTCGTGAACGAATTCCAATAGATTGAGAAGCCCGGCGCTCTATGACATCAGAAGCACGAGTTTCTCGTGGACTCGTGACCTTCGTAGGCTGAAGTGCTTGTTTCTGCTCCTCTTTAAGAGGGGAAACTTCCGGCATCGCCCTGACCGGTGGCTTTGGGGCCTCTCTCTTCTTTTCAGGTAACAAGGCGTAATTTTTACCTAGTGTGGGTGAATGGATGTTCAGCCTCCCCATGGAGGGGGCGGGAAACCCGCACTCATGTGCACAACGATCGATAGCCTTAGCCATAGACCGGGCGAAATTATAGACATTATGAGGCTCTACAGGGATCCCGCCATACTCCATGATAAGACTGTCATGCAGGATACGGAGCTCCTTCATCTTTTTGAGTGCCTTATCCTTCTGCTCGCTCAGGGTCATCTTTCCCTCCCTCCACATAGTACTCGAGATACCAGTCTATGAATTTGGCAAGTCCACGTCTGAATGAAGTTCGTGGAAAAGAGCCAATAACTGACCGGTCATCCCCGGCCTCTGCCAATTTAACGTCTGCCTTTGTGGCAGGCTCATTATGGATGATGGCCTTTCTCTTCAGCCTCTCTTCTATCATGCGGACCGCCTCGCCTACAGAAACAGACTCACGACCAGCAACATTATACACGATGCTCTTATTCCCGGAAAACAAATCAGGATAAGTCATAAGGCGATACGTGAACTCTATGGCGTCATCAATGTATGTCCAGTTCCTCCACATCTTCCCGCCGTCATACAGGGTTATCGGAGTTCCGTCTATGATCCCCTTCACAAACTTAAAAAGGGCCATATCGGGCCTACCCCAAGGACCATACACGGTAAAATACCGAACCCCAACAGACTCTATTCCGTAGAGGTTAGCGTATGCCTTCGCAGTCATCTCATTGGCCGCCTTCGTAACCGCGTACATATTCAGCGGATCGGAAGGATTGCTCTCTCCCCAAGGCGGGGGAGTATTGCCATATACTGAGCTGGAAGAGGCATAAAGAACACGTCGAATGCCGTACTTGACACAGGACTCGAATACGTTTACCGTCCCGCGAATATTGCTGTCCACGTACAGTACGGGGTCCTCTACACTGTGCCGAACTCCGGCCTGTGCTGCAAGATGGGCAACAAGCTCGATATCATCAAACACATGACAATCAAGTGTATGAGGGTCGGAAACGTCTCCGACCACAAGCCTGAATTTTCTGGTGTGGATAAGAGAAGCAAGACGTGCCAGCTTCAAATCTACATCATAATAGTCATTGAGATCATCAAGGCCTACGACTTGATAGCCCTCATTAATCAGCCTCTTTGAGAGATGAAAACCAATAAACCCGGCTGATCCGGTAACTAGAGCCTTACGACCTGATCTTTCCGAAGGGCGGTCTTGCTTCTCCATCGTCCTCTTTCCTTTTCTCGACATCTTTCGGACTAAACACAATGCGGCAAGTGATCTCTACACTATACTTTGATTTTCCGAATGCGCTGTTCGCCGCTAGGCCGCTTTTTGTTGTTCTCTGGAGGCCGGTAATCAAACTCTCGCTGATCCACAATCAATTCAAGATTGACTCTGGCGTTGCGACTCATAAAATCAGTCTGCACTTCCATGCGGGAAATTATGCCGCGAAGATTAATTGTGCCGTATCCAGACTGAATATGTATGGTGACCCCCTCCTCCATAAGAAGAGAATGCACATCGGTAGAATCCGCCTCGGTAGACAAGAAAAACGTCATTCCTGGAATACGCTGGGGTCCCGCCACTTGCTCCCTCATATACATCCGGTAGGTTTTTCTACGCCAGCAACACGACAGGCATTTGTCATGGGCTTTACTCCCCACATCCTCTGCATATCGGGCTCTGAGAATCCGGTACCGTGACACACCATCTTCAAAATAGGCGGTATATGATATTTCTGGATATAATCCCTGACAAATCGAATCACTCTCCAGTGGTCGTCGGTTAACCCGATCTTAAGTACCCTGGCGTACTCTTTACTGAAATCCTCGGTCCAGTGATACTTCTGATTAAGAAATCCTTCCTTGTCCAGGGGAAATCTCTTTCCTCCCGCATTCAGCCAGGGCATATCAACCTCCGAACATAGGCTCAACTTGACTAATAGAGTTAGCCACGTACTCGGCCATCCCTATATACTTTATGTCAGATTTATAGAAGGACAGAAAATCGCGAATCTGTGACTTACAGTTAGAGCACGGGGCTATGACATATCGATTTCCGGAAGTAGGCCTCTTTGCCAGAGCGTCCAGTATCTGCTGATACTTTACTCGCCCCGCAACCAGACACCGAAACGCTTCTTGTTCGGGCTCACGAAGAAGAGCCAGCCCTGATCCTCCTCCACAGCAGTAATTGTCGCATCCCCGGGGAGTCATATCTACAAAATTTGTAGATATATCTTCGATCATCTGCCTTTGGGGAATGGTGATGCCGAGCATACGAGCCACATTGCACGGATCGTGTAGGGTTACAGGACTAAGCTGCCGCCTCATCTTGATGGCGCCCTTGCCGATCAGATCAGGAAGGTAGTTGAAAATACTATCCGCATTAATTCTTAACTTTGAGGGAAGAAGACGATGTTGAAGAACCATCATGGCCTTGTGTGCGTGCCCGCACTCTCCGATAATGACCTTCTTAGGAGAAAGCTCGTGAATAGTACGAGCCTGCTCCAACAGAATACGAGCAAGCTGCACGTCGTCATAAAACACTCCGTAATTGGTAGCATCGTATCCTCCTGGAGAAGAAGATAGTGTCCAATTTACTCCCGCCAAATGGAAAAGAAGGGCATAGGCCTGTATGTTCTCCGGCCAAGACAGGTACTCTCCGGGGTTGTTAAACAAAAGAATATCAGCGTTTGTTTCATCGACAGGAATTCGAACAGGAAGACCTGACCGATCTCGTATCTCACACTCAAGAAAACGGATGAGATGGCGAAATGCCTCGGGAGTCATTCCTGTAGTGCTTCCTAACCGAAGCTGCTTGAATGTCCCGTCCTGGTGCAATGCTGTAGGCGCTATTCCGAGTCCCTGAGAAAATGCCTTCCGAATCTCTCTTGCCACGATTCCATTATCTACGCCAAGAGGACAGGCGGTAGCACATCTACGACATATGTTACACCGATAAGAAGACTCGACCAGCCTGGACGCGATGATGTAATCGAGAGGAATCTGCTGTGTCAGCACCCTTCGCAGTATCTCTGACTTAAAGATAGGACGATATATTTCCTTCCTGCCACTGCCTATATAGACATGACAGAACTCACTGCATAGATTGCATTGCGTGCAGTACTTGATGGAATGATAAAGAACCTTCAGAAAGGTCCAGTTATCGTTTGATTTGGTAAGCGAATCAAAAGAATCGCAAATGGAAAACAGATACTCAAGCTGCTTCTCCATTGGCTCTGGCTCTACGACCTGTACTCCGTCAAGATACCCCTCTTCCATCTTAGGAAGATCTGAAACCCAATGATACGGCTTCAATGGCTTGAGAGCACTCTGAACAATAGGACTGAGAATGCCGTCCCTATAAAGGAACTCCCTCATCTTCACGGTTCTCTCTCCTAACCCCATACTCAGGATGTTCTGCGGAGCCAATCCACGTAGTAAACTTGGAAATATGAGAACCGCGCCAAGAGAGGCTCCTGGTCAGGTTTTTCTGAATAACTGAATCTGAAACAGGAGCGACTCTCCAAAAAACTCGGTAGTACTGAAAAAACCGGAGAATATAATGGATCCAGTTAGTAAATGGAAGGTAAAACAAAAATGAGGAATACAAAGCGTAATAGTAGTGCGTGGACGTGGGTATCTGATAATCCGTTCCATAAACAACAGCAGACCAGAAAGTCAGGTGATGCTCTTCCGTCCGGTATGTAAGAATATCATACGTTCCAAAGGCAAAAAGAATCGCAATAAGAACATACCCTGCTACTCTCCGCGGAACCTCATAGAACTGGTAGTCCTCTCCCCGAAGAAGGCGGCTGCCTACCAACTTATGCCACAAAAGAAAGACCACTCCCATAAACCCGACAATACTTCCGGCCTGAAAATACCAAGAAGCGGAACGAAGTCCCTCGGAGGGGTAAACAGCATGGCACAAGCTAACGGCAGTATGAAACATCATACAAATGAAGCCCCAATGCATCAGCATCAGCGACAGCCAGTAGTCCTTATCCTTCTTGTAGTAAGGGGTAAAAAACAAAGAATCCAGAAGAAGAGACAAAAACCACCGGCTCCTGAGAGGATATACCTCACAACGAAGGGGACAAGGAATACGGATCCACTGATACAAGTAGAAAAAATACCCGCAAAAGAGCCACACCAAGGAGAATATTACAGCGTACCGTGTCATCTCTTCTCCTCCAAGATTTCCCACCATGGCTTCTTCAGCTCATTTCTCATAGAATGTATACCTGGATTAAATGGCTTATACAGGTATCCCTCGGGGTGGGCTTCTCCTGTCACCTCGGAAATCATCTTCTCCATTTCGTCAGTATCCACTGCCATATCCGCGAACTCGCCGGCGAACTTCTTTGTTTCCTTTACGTCCTCGATAGAGGACATCCACTTCATAAACGAATCAGGCGTATAGACTTTGGTTCGCATTGCCATGGCGTACCATTCGCAGATTTTTGCCCAATGTTCAGGGAATCGTTTACGTATTCCAATAGCGCCTGTTGCAGAGCCTTTTGGACAGAGAAGACATCCCATTCGTGATTCCGATCGATACGCAGTGTGAAGCTTGACGCCGAATTTCTCGAGGTAGAGGGCGACATCGCTTCCGAGCCACTGAATGACAGGGGAGGCATAATGGTCTCCTCTATCCTTAAGAATACCTCGATCCGGGTAGATCTTCTGACGGTTGGCTCCTTCTTCATAACGTATACCTATGATCTGGACGGTCTTGACCCCGAACTTGTTTCCTATACCCTGCTGGTGAAGATATGCTCTGATCTGGGGTATTTTGATGTGTGACTCAATCCAGCAGCCCTTCTTCATGCCAGGAAATCCGATCTGCATAAGCCAATGCTCCCACATTCTGGGAGCAGCTGGGTCAGGCGTACCAACAAGATGCACCTTGACCCCGAACAGCTTCTCCCACACGCTGATATACGCCAATGAATGAGGCCAATCGACTCCCCATCCAGGATTGGTATATACGGCTACGACCTTGTCTCTCTCACAGTTCTCCAGGATCCAAGCCATAGCGGCCATACTGTCCTTACCAGAGGAAAACCCGACAACAATCTTATCGTGCCAATTCAGATAATCGACCATACTCATCTTTCGAAGAAAGGCAAGCTCGCCCGAGAAGGCCTTTATCATTGTCTCTTTGAGGGGTGCAGTAATATCTTCGACATCTTCCCTTCGCTCGTCCGGCTCATCGAGAGCCTTCTGAACCGTTTTTTCTTCCTCGGTCAAGGAAAATTCCTCTGGGAAAAGAGACATAATAGCCTTATCGTCAAATCCGAGTTGATTGGTGGAGATCCCGACTTTCTTCAGGTCCGTGATTTCCCCCCAGAGATTCTCTTTGTCATACTCTCCTTCGGCAGACTTATTATCGAGAATCCGGGCCAGTCTTGCCCCCTCTTCGTTCAGATCAGAGACAATGACAGGAACCTCCTTGAGGTGCAGCTCATGAGCTGCCTTCAGCCGACCGTGTCCCTTGATGACAACATAATCGGAATCGACAACGATAGGCTGATCCCATCCGTAATCACGAATGGAAGCAGCGATCCTACGAACCTGAGTGGATGGATGAGCCTTCGGATTATCCGAATACGGCTTTACTCTATCAATGGGAACCATGATTATTTCAGACATACTATCTCCTCTGCTCGGGTAGCTCTACATACTGCACATCGCCCCTCAAATACCTAGACAAAAAATAGTCAAAGGTCTCTCCTATGGCCTTATGCCATATACGAGGAGCATCAATGATAACTCCCTGCTCATCCACAGTTACTCTTCCAGTACTCCAAGAGGTGCTTACCCAGTAATCTGGCATTTCTTTTCCTCTTCATCACCCTCGTCGACCACAACCTGGCCGACAGCGCCACCTCAGAGCATACAGAGACTAACTTCAGTCTCTGTATCTTTCTCCCCCATTTCCAAATACTCGGATTTCAGATCGCACCGGAATGGATGCAAGTTTGGATCATACGGAATAGTAAGATAGGGACGTGTTGGAAGTGGGGAATCAAAGAGCTCCTCCAGCCAATCTTCCTCCTCATCCATGCCAAAGCAGCTGCCGGAATAGAAGGAGTCAAACCTAGCCCGCTTCTCCTCAGGAGGAATGTCATCAAGGGATGTGAGGTATTTGACCAGATGAAAATTAGCTACTCGGCCGTCAGAACGAGCACCCATCGCGATCCACTCAAGCACCCGCTTCCATAACTTAGGATATTTCTTCCTGGAATTAATGCCCTCTTGGCGCCCGGCATTAGGGCACATAAAGCACCCGAGACGATTCGTGGTAGCATAGGCCGAAATGATTTTCAGGTTCCGGTCCCCAAGAAACTTAACAATGTCCGTATCTTTCCAGCCAATAAGCGGACTGGCATAATGCATACCTTCAAGAATCCCACGATCCGGATACGTCTTTTCTCGCGTGGCGTCCTCCGCCCACCGAACGCCGAGGACATGACAGACTTTCTCTTTCGGATCGCCGTACTTCGGGCCGATTTTCTCTTGTGCATAATACCCCTTCACATGAGGGAGCTTAAACTTGTTCCTCAGCCAGCAAGAGGCAGGATGAGGATAGTTCATTTCAAGAAGCTCTTGCTCAAAGAGATGAGGATTGGCATTTCCCGATATGAAAATCCTCTTGCCAATCATCTTCTCAGTAGCAAAGACATACGCGATGGCGTGTGGCCAATCTACTCCCCACCCCAGATTACTATAGAATACGTTGATCTTCTCCCTCTCGACGTTCTCGAGACACCATATCAAGGTGGCAAAAGAGTCCTTTCCACCGGAATACCCGATAAACACGCGGTCATGCCAATTCAGATAATCCACCATAGACAGTCGTCGTAACCACGCCTTTTCGCCGCGGAAGGGCTTGATGGTGACCTCTATAATGGGAATAGTGGGATCGTGGCCATCGGCTCCGGCTGCCACCGTCTGATGCACGATGTCCTCTTTAGGAGCCTTGGTAACCTCCTGGGCCCTGCCAGGAAACATATCAACAATATTCTTATCGGAGAATCCGAGGTCCTGAACCTTCATCCCCTGGCTTTTCAGGTGGCTTATTTCCTGCCAAAGAAACTCGTTATCCCACTCAGACTCGGCACTCTTGTTATCCATGATACGAGATAGCCGCTTCTCTTCTTCTGTCAGGTCTGTGCGAACAATAACAGGAACCTCCCGAAGCTCGAGAAGCTGGGCCGCAGCAAGCCGGGCATGGCCCTTGATAATAACCATGCCCTCGTCTACCACGATCGGCTGATCCCAGCCGTAGGACTCAATAGAATTGGCCACCTTCCTCACCTGAACAGAACGGTGAATCTTCACATTCTGCTCATAAGGGATGATCTGCTCTATCGGAACCATGATAATACTGGTTGCCGCTGCTTCTTTCGTCATGTCAGTCCCTCCTCTTCGGCCTTCCTCTTTGCCTCGGCCACAGCAATTTCCATATACTGATCAAGAGGCATATCACCGCGAGCAGCCTTAGCTCTCTCGGTCTCTTCCATCATCTTCTTGAAGTTCGCCGAATGACCGACATCAACCCACCACCTCCCCCTTGAAATGTCGTATCGGCCTTCCTGTGGAAGTTTTGCATCCTTCTCGGGATCCCATCCGTAGTCGTCCCCTTCACGAATCTGCTGCCGCTTAGGCTGTGGACAGTCAGGAAGATACAGGGCAAACTCTGCATACTTCCCGGTTTCCCTGGCCTGGGCCCCATCCCCAATCAGCTCGATGGCCTGCTTCCCAAAAGCTCCGGAATCCACGTACTCCTTGCAGAACTGGGCCCTTCCGAAATAAATCATCCACCTGATCCACAGGTCAAGATCGTGCTCCTTCAGGAACACGGCATCAGGACGGCCGTACATGGGACAGCCGGGGCAGATGTACTGATCTGTGACCCTGTACAGGGGGTTCAGCATAATGCCGAGAGCCATTGAAAAATGAAGGACTTCCTTGTCGTCTTTGTCGAAGAACGGGGCTGCGTAGTAGGCTCCGTCATCAAGCCGGCCCATTTGACGGAAGGACAGCTCGCTGGGAGGATTGGCGCCGAACCCGAAAATGACAACGGTATTCTCCGGATTCTCGGTATACCGCCTCTTATAGCTGTTATACCGGAAGGTATTGCAGCACCACGGCTGCTCGTGTGTGGGATACCCACGGCGCTTGATCTCGTCTTTCCAGTCCTGACAGCGATCCTCGGCCCGCTTGATCTGGATGCTGAGCTGCCCCTCGAGGTAGGTCAGGTAATCGTCGTGCCACCGCCACATCCTCTGCCCGAAATTGGTGTCGAAGGCCACGATCTTCTCTTTATCACAGTTGTTAACTGCCCAGATCAGAGCCGCTACTCCATGACGATCGCCGGCACAGGGAACGAGAATCCGCTCGAACTTGTTGATCCACTCCACCAGGGACCCTTCGGCATGTGCAACAGAAGATCCCACCTTTCCGTCCAGACCGGTGATGAGCTGCGCGGGGACCACACCCTCGAGACCGCCTTTGATGGCGAAATCCTCAGAGGTCTCAAGAAGCCCGGGCAACATGGTCTTTATTTCCCTATCTGAGAATCCCGTCAGCTCAAGATCGGCGTCGAGGTGATACAGAGCCTCCAGCTCCTTCATGAGATTATTCATGAGCCAGTAGGTATCTGCGGTCTGATTATCCGCGATCCTGCTGGCCCTCGCCTCATTTTCGGTCATGTCGGATCGCACGATGACCGGAACCTCGGTAAGACCGAGGTGCCTCGAAGCGGCAAGTCGCCCGTGTCCTTTGATGATGACCATGTCCTTATCGACCACTATAGGCTGGTCAAAACCAAAAGCCTTGATGGACTTTGCTATCTTTTCCACCTGTTCGGGTGGATGCTTCTTTGGGTTCTTGGGGTATGGCTTGACTTGATCGATGGGCATCCAGACGGCTTCGGTGAAAATCCCTTTCATGCTTTTCCTCCCCTTTGAAGGTATGAATGGGGACCGGAGTCACCGCGTCCCGTTCCACCACAGTCCGGGTTTATCGCTATCCGGTCCCCAGTCGACAGGCTACTTTGAGTAGTACTTGATAATCCGTTTCTGCTCCCCTTCGTTGAGGGAAGCAAACTTCCTGAAAGTAATCTTGATGATCTCTTTGATCTGGGCGATGCTCACGGAGATCTTCTTTCCTTCAGCGTCGGCCACTTCCTTCGCAAACACGTTCAGGTCCATTGCTCTCCTCCTCTACCGTAATTAACTGCTTAGTTACTCCTCTATTCCAGCCAGCTCGAAGACAAAAAAGTCGTCCTTGGTATCCCTGAGAAGATAGGCAGAATCAATAGCAATGAAGCCGGGCGGCATGCCTTCGGCCGCCCAGTCCTTTCCCTTCAGTTCCTCCTCGGTCACCTTCTCGGCGCCAAGGTCGATCTTAACCACCAGTTTCATTGCTCAGCATGCTCCTTATGTCCTGCGGTCCGGACGGCTGAAGATCAACCCCGTAGACTTCACGGACCCACCGAAGAACATGCTCGATCGGCGTCTTGGTAGGCCCGTCTGCGCTCTGCTGAATCCACTCGTAGCAGATGTACTCCAGTGCTGTGGTAAAGGAATTACTCTCCGTAATTCGCTTAGCTCGCTCGATGGCGTCCATGATAATAATGGCCTCACTCTCGCTCATGCGGATCTGAATAGACGCAACCTTTGGCGCGTTCTCGTTCAGGACTCCTTCGTTAAGGTACTGCCTGACAGTCTCGTTGATCCCGTCTGCCGTAGACGATCGCGCCCGCTCCAGCCATTGTGCTGCGTTATCCTTGCTCAACACTCTGGCGATGGCCCGCATATGAGTCCATCCGATATCGGTGATATCTTCCCACTTGACCCCGCTTCTCTTGACCGCATCAGCAATACTAATCAAATACCGGGCCTTGCGGTACTTCATCCCGAGCTCCTCCTTGCAGTAGTCTTCGAGATTCTCGAATCCCCACTGCACGAAGTAAGCGTTTTCCCACGCCTCGTGCAAGAGCTTACAGAGCTCGATATACTGTGTCTCGATATTACTGGCACACTCGGTAATCTTCTTGCGGACCTGCTCTGATCGTTCAACCAACTTTCCCCCTGCCATAATTCCCTCCTAGTGTAGGCCTTTCTTAGGCTCGCCCTTCTCCACTGCGCTATCCACAGCAGCCTCAGGCTTGGTGGACTGCTCTGCTGCGGCCCTGATCTTGCGCCAGCTCTGGCTGGTTTCGTCCTCCTTCTGCTTTACCTTGGAATGTGCGACAAACCGGACCTTCTGCTGCATCCAGTTCCGGATCACATCGATCCGCTCCTTGCAGGTATCGGCCTGGGGAACAAACTTGGCAACGGCAGTCACAAGATCCTCCGTAGTCAGGTCTCGGCTGGCTTCCCAAGCATCGAACATAGCCTCCTCTACCGCAGATTCGATCTCTGCGCCAGTAAAATTGGCGCTAACAGCCACAAGCCGAGAATAATCGAAATCTTCGACTCTCTCAGGCCTCACCTTCCGAAGATGGATGCGCCAGATGTCTGCCCTTTCGACAGGGTCAGGCTCCACGACGCCCCATATTTCAGAGAACCTACCCTTCCGAAGAAGCTCCGGGGGAAGTGATTCCACGTTGTTTGCCGTGGCCACGATGAACACAGGCTTTTTATTCTCCTGCATCCAGGTGAGGATCGTGGACATAACACGGGCGGTAGTTCCAGAGTCGGTGCTTCCGGAGCTCTGTGTCCCTGCCATGGACTTCTCGATTTCCTCGATCCAAAGAACAACAGGGGCCACCGCCTCTGCCGTCTTCAAAGCAGACCGGACTGTCTGCTCGCTGGACCCGACAAGGCTCCTGAAAACCTTGCCAATATCGAACTTCAGGAGAGGAAGTTCGAGGTAATGAGAAACGCAACGTGCCGCGAGAGACTTCCCGCATCCGGGAACACCGACAAGGAGAATGCCCTTGGGAAACCGGAGACCGAACTCGGTGGCTTCAGGAGTGAAAGCGTCCTTTCTCTTACTGATCCACGACTTAAGCTCTGAGAATCCTCCAAGGTCATCCATGGATTCCTTTACATGAATGAACTCGAGAACATCACTTCTCTTGATTGCCTGCTCCTTCTCAACCTGAACAACAGCCGGATCGACCTTCTTTCGGAGAACGATGCTCAAGGCGATGGCGTTTTCCCCCTGCATCTCCGTCATACCAACGGCAGACTTGGCCGACATCTCGATATGACGATCAGTAGTAGGGGTGGTAATGCTGGTCTTGTACGCGTCCGACAGGACCTTGAAGTTCGTCTTGAACTTATCGGCATTCGGAAGATCGAGGTCGTAGACGGTAATAGTATTCTGGAGTTCAGGGGGAATGTCCAGATGTGCGCCTACCAGAATCAAGTGTGTTCCGGAAAGGCGGGCCTTATATGAGGCATCCTTCAAGCTCTGAATGACAATAAACGAATTTTGAAGAAGCTGCCTGACATTATGGAAAACGATCAGGTGAGCGTTCTGCTGATTTCCGGCATACTGGATCGCGCTGGCCAGGTCCTCAACGATGGGATCGCCGACCGTGGGAATTTCCAAAGACCGCTCGGGGGCAAGACGAAGACCCGTAGTGGACCGCCATTCCCCGTATCGGATGGAATTCCTCATGGACTCGATCTTATTGATCGACTCCTTCACGAGTTGAACCGCCCGATGATCCTCCTCGGTACGGATATACAGGAGAGAATACCCGGCCTTCAGGTAGGCATCAAAGGTAATATCCTTGACAGGCTCTCCCACGATGGGATCTTCGGATGCAGAAACATCGGCATCTTGTTTCTGACGACCGCGCCTGGAAGGCTTGCTCGAACTGAGCGCCTCCTGCAGGCTTACTGCTTTCTTCTCTTTTTCTCCTTTCAAGAACTCCATTACTTACCTCCTGTCGACTTTTTTATGAGAACCTCAGCCTCGATCAGCCTATCGAGAATGGCCTCAATAGACTGGGCCTCATTCCGCATTTCGTCGGCATCCATCCTTTTCGTATCGTAATACAGCCGACGGCAAACCCGCTGTAATCCCCTAACCTCATCTGCGTGAATGTAGTAATACTCACCTGTGATCTGTGTTCTCGGCCCGATACCCATAGTCTCCTCCTTATTATCTGCCACAGATCATATCACAAGTAAAAGTTTTTGTCAAGTCTCAATTTGAAGGCTTATACAGAGGATTCAATTTCAGCGTGGCCTTTATAACTTCCAGTTCGTAACTAAGCGGTGCCTTTCCGAAAGACCACTCGTAAATCCCGTGCGCGAGGCGTGCCGCACAATAGGCGTCGGCCTCGTTGTCGTCATTCACATCCACTCCCCACTTCTTAAAGACAGACTTGATAATCACGTTCTTCTCTGCCTTCGCCGCCCCGGTACAGTACTTCTTAAGCATCTGGGGGCTGGCGATAAGAAGCCGGGAAGGGTCGATGTTGCACTCATAGAGAAGCCGCCACTTGATAATCCCGGTCAGCTCGGCGATAGCAGACATCTTGAACTGCTTGCTGTACGCAAAGTTCTCAACCATAACCCAGTCATCCGGGGCCGGCCGATATTTTGAAAGAAGCTCATTGCAGATAATGTCACACCTCTCTATGGGATGAACCGTTGTCTTATGGGGTTTCGACTGAATCAGGAACGTCTGGTATATAGACGGACTCCGGTGTATTATCGCGTACCCTGTCCCTGTCAGACTGATGTCCAATCCTATAAAATTCATTGTCTCCCCTTTCTATCTTTGTCTGCCCGCGGTTATAGAGGGTGGAGCATGCTGAGCACTGGGCGCAGCTCCTAGCCCTCGTTCCTGTAAAAGCGGTCCCGAGACAGACATTGATGGGCGGGGGGAGAATCCCCTCGTCCACCCCTCTCGTAAAGTACTCGGCCTTAGCCTGGAGAGCATTGCACAGGGTCTGATTTGGCCGAACCGCAAAGGTCTTCACGG
>Ga0116183_1004283_pt1 | contig 14062 bp, 12 predicted proteins | sample AD_UKC078_MetaG_FD_89753 | JGI IMG/M metagenome (GOLD analysis project Ga0116183, IMG submission 89753) | Active sludge microbial communities of municipal wastewater-treating anaerobic digesters from USA - AD_UKC078_MetaG | ecosystem: Engineered > Bioreactor > Anaerobic > Digestate | place: USA... | reverse complement strand
CCTAAATCAGATTACTCTCCTACTGCAGTTCCTTTAGATAAAAGCGCTATCGCTTTAGCATTTGGTTTATCTGAATCCGATTTAGTCGAAAAAATAGGAACAGATATTCGTTATTATGCAGTGAATCCAGATGAATCTTTTGATGCAAACTCAACGGCAATAGATCCTGGGCATTGGTATAATGCAGAAGGTCAAGTGGTGAGTTATGGAGATCAAGCGGTAATCTATTCTGAGATTAATAAAAATACACTAACAGCCAATATCGGACAGTATCCTGATCGTTCTGTTAAAGGGGATTCTTACCTTATAAAACAAGCGCTTGTGTATCAAAAATCAGCTACAGAAGAAGTGCAAGTCCATTTGATTTATTCTATTAAAATAGATGAGTCTCTAAAAATCAGAACACGAGCATTGCCTCCAATTCTAAGCCAAGGGGAACGACCTATTTTATCATCAGAGATTCTCTCCTTAATGAGTGCTGGCCGTGGAGAACTTCAAGTCTATAATCTAAAAGGGAAACTCATGGCCTCTGTAAAACAGGTTTCTTCTTGGAGTGATCTTGGAATGAATCAGAATGGTGTATATAAGATTGTATTTTTAGAAAATAATAAAATCAAAGCGATTCAATCCATTTCCTATGTCAGGTAGAGTCCGTCTAAAGCATGGAATGAATAATAAACCACCATTTTTATAAAATTGAATTCGAAATTCAGGTTATACGCCTGAATTTCTTATTTTTAGGGCTCATTTAATAAAATCAGGGGCTCTAAATTTATAATTTTCAATATATGGCATGTTTTTTGCATCGGACCTTAAATAAAACCTTAAAAAATCTCCAATGGATTCTTATTGGAGGAATTTCTTTTCTGTGTGCGGGATTATTTTCTGGCTGTGAAAAAATTGAAGAGGATGCCCCATGGATAAATGTAGAGCGTCCTTTGATGCTTTTTAACGATACTACTCTGCTTGATTTTTATGAAGAAGAAGTTTTGTCGTGGAAATTAAAAACAGCGTACCTAGAACGTTGGGCCTCTAATGATAAAGTTTTTGCACGTCCAATACTTGTTGATATTTTTGATTCGCTTGGAGAAAAGGTAGCGTTTCTACGTGCTGATTCTGGTAGGCTCGATATGGGGATGAATTACGTTTTTGCGTATGGACATGTTTTTGCTTTTACTCCAAAGGGAGCTTCTGTTCGAGCGGATTCTCTTTTGTGGCACAAAAGAGATAACATGGTAAAAACAGATAGCTATGTTCGAGTGGTTACAGAAGATGGAGACGTTTTACAAGGAAAAGGTTTTATCAGTGATGCTAAAATGGATAATTGGAGAATATTATCTGAGGTGACAGGTATTTTTCAAGATGCCGCTAAACGTTTAAAAGAAGAAGATAAAACGTTATTAGAGGAGACTTCTTCACCATCGAGTACAAGAGAAAAGCCTTCTACTAAAAATGAAAAACAAGAATCGGTCTCTAATAATCCACGAATGAATAAAGCAAAAAAAACAGATCGTGAAGTTCGTGTTTTAACTGATAAAGAGGTAGCGGAAGATAGGCAAAAACGTAGTATGCTTAAACGTGATTCATTGAGAAAGGAGAGAGGAATAGATCCAAAATCGAAACGCCCTCGAGCAAGGAGAATGGCTGAATGAGTCGCTATCATTTTAGCATTCTATTTCTATTACTCTTTTGTAGTATGTTATGTGCTCAAAGTTCTCCTTTGATTATGCGTCATGCAGATAGTTTATCTGTAGCAAGAACTAGAGGTAGTTTGTTGTTACAAGGAAAAGTCCATTTTATTCACGATAGTATTCAGTTTAAAACGCAGAGAGCTATTTGGAATCGCGATATTGATATGGTCCAATGTGATGGGGGCTTTTTATTTACTCACACAGATGGTTTCATTAGAGCTAGCAGTGGCGTCTATCAGAAGAAAAATAATTTTGCTTCAGCCACAGGGAATGTAGTTGCTGCTGACTCTCAAAACACGTATGCTTTTTTTGGAGAGCATTTAACATATGATCGAAAAGAAGGGATCTTAACGATGCCCGATAAACCCATATTGCATCAATATGAAATGAAAGGCGATAGTATAGACACCTTATCGATTAAGGCAAAGAAGATTGTATATCATAAAAAGAATGAATTTGCTTCCGCTTTTAGAGAAGTAAAAATTCAACAAGAAAAAATGCTTGTGACTTGCGATACCGCCTATTTTGACAAAAAAAATAATTGGATGTCTTTATCGGGAAATCCGATTTGTCATTTAGAAAATGAAATGATTCAAGGTGATTCCATTTATTTAGTTTTAGAACCCGATGGAAAAAGCCTTAAATCGGCATTAGTGATTCGAAATGCTCATGGTAAGCAAGTACAAAAAGGAAAGGGACGTCAACCAGCGCAACACACAGAGGCTTTTGGAGATACATTGTTTGTAGAATTTGAAAAAGGTAAAATAAAACATCTTTATGTGAATGTGAACGCCAAGGGATTCTTTTTTGAAGAAGATTTACCAGATTATAAAAATCTAATGGATGGTAATCGTTTAGATATATATTTTGAGAAGGGAAAGGTAAATAAAGCCATTGTGGGCGGAAATGCTCAAAGCACATATTTTTATGTGAAAGAAAATCGCAGTGTATCTGGTCGAAATGAATCTTCTGGAGATACGATTCAGGTGGATTTCAAAGATGGTAAAGTAGGCTCTCTTAGAATGATTGGCGGTAAGACTCTTGCTAGTGGGCGCTATTTTGATTTAGAGAAAAGCGTGGGTAAAGAGGATAAAAGAAAAGAGTTTAAAAGAGATTCTACTATAGTTCGAAAACCGGAGTCTGAGAGAAGAAGAAATAGAATGGAAAGAATAAAAAAAAATCAAGTGATTCTTTCGAAAGATAGTCTAAGAGCGAGAAAAAATCTCGAAGGGAAAAAGAGCGATGAATGATGTGATCCATACAATACATACAAATAAATTATGCAAAGTTTATAGCGGAAAACAAGTGGTTCATGAGGCTTCTATTCGAGTTTCTCAAGGCGAAATAGTCGGCCTACTTGGCCCCAATGGAGCAGGGAAAACAACCACTTTTTATATGATTGTGGGTATGATCCGTCCAGATAGTGGGCAAATATTTTTAGATGATATTGAAATGACTTCTAAACCAATGTATCGTCGTGCTCGCTTAGGAGTGGGGTATTTGCCTCAAGAAGCTTCTATTTTCAGAAAGATGAATGTCGAAGAAAATATTATGGCTATTCTTGAGACGCAGAACCTAAAACGAGTAGAAAGAAAAAATCGTTTAGAAGAATTACTAAGCGAATTTAAGATTGATCATATACGAAAAACAAAAGCCTATAGCTGCTCAGGCGGAGAACGTCGTCGTTTGGAGATTGCACGAGCCTTAGCATCCAATCCCAAATTTTTACTGTTAGATGAACCATTTGCAGGTATAGATCCTATTGCCGTTGCAGACATTCAATCAATTATTTCTGATTTAAGAGATAAAGGCATGGGAATTTTAATTACAGATCATAACGTTCGTGAAACGCTTTCAATTACGGATCGTGCCTACATTATGTATAAAAGCCAGGTGCTAACAGAAGGGTCTTCTGAATTTTTAGCTGGAGACGAAGAGGCTCGTCGTATTTATCTTGGAGAGTCTTTCCGTTTAAATTAGGGAGAAGATATGAATCTGGGAATGCAATTAAATCAAGGAGTTCGTTTAGAGCAGACGTTGTCACCACAGATGCTCCAGTCGATCACGATTTTGCAGATGAATACGCTTGATCTTGAAACGGCGATTAAACAAGAAACAGAACAAAATCCACTTTTAGAATTAGCCGATACAGAAGAGAAGGATGAAGCGGACTCTTTAGTCGAAGATTATCCTGAAGACTATTCCGATGTGAATTCAGATAGCGATGATGTTGAAACAGGGCTTATTGATGATCCAGATGAAAAACTAATTGACTGGGACAAGTATTTTGAAGAAGGTTTTGTAGATGCTGATCGTCCCTTAAAAGACTTGAATGTTCCAGATCCTGAAGAAGAAGAGTGGATCCGTCAACCCACAGAGTCTCAGAGTATGCAAGACTTCTTAAAAAATCAATTAAGAAGTTGGAAGCGTCCAGAACGAATTGTTGTTGTGGTGGAATATCTAATTGATTGTTTAGATGAAAAAGGATATGTACAAAGCGCATTAGCTCAAGATGTTTCCACATTGCAAGTGCGCAGCGGTTTTAAAGAAGTTGAAGAAATTTCACCAGAATATTTAGCGAGTTCAAATCCAGATATTTTAGAAGCAGAAGAAGTTTTACAGAATAAGAAAGAACTAGAAGAGGCCTCCTTTTTTGTACGTGAAGCATTTCATATTTTACAGTCCTTAAGCCCCAGAGGAATTGGAGCTCGAAATTTAAGGGAATGTTTATTAATTCAGGCTTACAGTTTGCCAGATTTTTCTCTTTTAGCGATTCGGATCTTAGAAAAACATTTTGAATCTTTGAAGACTTTACGCTATGGTGTTATTGCAAAAGAGCTTGATGTCACGACAGAAGAAGTTCAAGGAGCAGTTCAGGAATTATCAAAGTTGTCTCCTCATCCAGGCGTACAAATTTCGAACTCTTCTATTCAAATGATTGTTCCAGATATGAGTGTGGTGGAAGAAAAACCAGGCGTTTTTAAAGTCATTGTAAAAGAAGCTCCTTTTCGCAGTCGTTTACGAATCAATCAAACGTATCGTAAGCTTTTAATGAATTCTAGTACTTCGAAAAAAGATAAAGAATATATACGAGAAAAATTAAATGCTGCAAATTCCTTTTTACGTAGCGTGGATAATCGCCAGAGCACTATTGAGCTTGTAATGAATGCTATTCTTAAACGCCAGATGGACTTTTTTATTAAGGGGCCAGAATACTTGCATCCTATGATTCTACAGACCATTGCAGATGATATACAGCGAGATCCAAGTACCGTTAATCGAGTCACCAACGGCAAGTATGTTGAAACGCCATACGGCATCTATGAGTTAAAACAGTTTTTTACAAATGGCTTAAAACAAGACGATGGTTCAGATTTAAGTTCTGCTAGAATCTTAAACGCCATTAAAGAATTAATAGAAAATGAAGATCGTAAAAAACCACTTTCCGATCAGGCTTTAACAAATGCATTGGAAGAGAAGGGTATTCGTATCGCAAGGCGTACGGTTGCAAAATACCGAGAAGAAGAGCTAAAAATACTTCCCGCAAGACTTCGAAAAGAGGTTTAGGGGTAGCTTTAAATCGAAAAGACAAGGAAAAAATGCGTTTTCTATAGTCCAATTTGGAACTGGGTCACAGAAAGTGTTTTTAAAAGAGTTTATTTTTATATTAATAGAACGCTTTTCAGAGAAAAACAAATTTTTTCATGCTTTTTTGTGAAAAATAGATGTATATACTCTGAATGCAAAACATTGGTTTTGTTTGAACAACGTTTTTTAACACGGAGGATCCATCATGGATATTAGTATTTCAGCTCGTCATTTTAACGCTTCTGCAAGCTTGCAAGCTCGTGTTCAAGAAGAGATTGAAAAGTTGGGCAAGTTCTACCCAAACATCACCTCCGCCACTATTGTCTTGGATCATGAAGTAGAGCATATGCGCCGTTGTGAAATTTCCTTAAATATTACCGGTAATGTGGTTGTCGCTTCTGCAGACGAAGAAAATATGGGCAAGGCTCTAGATGTTGCTCTTGAACGTGCTAAGACACAATTAAAGAAGCAAAACGAAAAACAAAAAGATCATAAAACACAATCACTGTCTGATTTGGTGAATAAGTGAGTGCTTATTCGTTAAAAGATATTCATGTGAATTGTCGGGAAAAATATCCCGTTAAAAACTTATGGCTTAAACACAAGGATTTTCTCCGGTTGGAACTCTGTACTGGAGAAGATTCCTTAAATGGTTTTATTGAAGAAAGTGGTTTACATCGACCAGGGCTTGCTATGGCGGGCTTCACATCGGTGTATAGCTCACATCAAATTCAAGTGGTGGGGCATACCGAATGGAATTATTTAGAATCGCTTGGCTCTGAAAAACGCCGAGAAATATTTTCAAATTTATCTCAATTCCATTCTCCTCTTTGGGTGATTACTCATGAGCAAAAACCTCATCAAGAATTGCTTGATATGTGTAACGCTCAAGGGACACCCATTTTTTGTACCCCCTTGTACACGTTTGAATTTGCAAATATTGTTCAACGTATTTTAGAAGACTTTTTTGCTCCTTATGCTGTTATTCACGCAAGTCTAGTAGATGTTTATGGCGTGGGCATGCTTTACATTGGTGAAAGTAATGTGGGCAAGTCAGAATGTGTTCTTGATTTAGTAGAACGAGGGCATCGTTTAGTTGCAGATGATGTCGTTCATATCTCTCATATTGGGAATTCTATTATCGGTCGAGCGAATCCTATGGTAAAACATCACATGGAAATTCGTGGAGTGGGGATTATCGATATTCGTTCTATGTTTGGAATTCATGCGGTACGTAAAACCAAAAAAATTGAAGTTATTGTGGAATTGCAACAGTGGGATCGCCATACTACATATGACAGAACAGGGCTTAGTTCTTCCTTAGAAGAAATTATGGGTGTAAAAATCCCTCATATTTTAATTCCTGTGTTACCAGGAAAAAATTTAACCGTGATTTCTGAAGTGATTGCCATGAATTCATTAATGAAAATGGATGGTATGGATACCGCCTCTTCTTTCAATGAACTTCTTTTACGTCGAATTAAAGAAAAAGCTAAAGGCAACAAAGACGATTACATGGATGATAGCATCTTTAATGGCAATGCATATGAATAGGTTTGTTTATCTATTTAAGAATAATTTTTTAGCTGTTCTTGTTTTTCTTTTGTTAGCGGCGATTGCTTTTTTTGCCTGGTTTTTCTTTCACCCATCAAGTCCTTATCACGAACGCCAAACATTTGTGATTTATTTTGAGAAAATAGGTTCACTTGCTTCAGGTAGCCTTGTTCGCGTGAATGGAATGGAAAAGGGTAAAGTTCTAAGTACAGAATTAACAGAAGATGGGGTCTATGTAAAGGTGTGCTTATTTGCCGATTATAACGTTCCTAAAAACTCTTCATTTCGATTAATCAATACTGGATTAGTGGGTAAACAAGAGGTCTCTATTCTTGCAGGAGATGCTTCAGGCTTTTTGATCTCTGGAGATACGGTGAATGGTCTTACAGACCAGGGTTTTTCGGAGATAAGCCGAAATTTATTTTTGATATTAAATGAACTCGATACAATAAAAGTAACGATTAGTTCCTTTATTGATACGATTACAAATGGTTCCATAGGGAAATCTCTCTATTCTGTTGAAAAGAAAACTCGTTTTTTAACTCAAGACACCAAAAACAAAGTAACGTCTTGGATTACCGAATTAAGAAAAGTAAAAGAGGCTGCTCTCTCCATAATTCCAGAAGATCCCAAAATAAAAAAGGATATAGACCTCTTATTAGGTGATTTAAATCAATTAGAAAAAGAATTAGAGCAATTACAACAAGAATTAGCCTCCATTTCCTTTGAAATACCAGAAAAAGGCACTGTAGGGCAAATTCTTAAAGACTCAAACCCGTTTTTAAAAAAGATTGACTCACTTAAAGTCAATATTGATCTGTTGATAGAAGAGATCAAAAAAAAGGGATTGGCTTTGAATATCGATATATTTTAGTCTTTTCAAGAAAAATCAAAAATACTCCTTCTTCTTTGTAAAAAAAAAGATAATTTATGCGGGTACCGTCAACAACGATTTCAATTTATGGAGTCGCAAACGAAGGGGTTCGTATGACAGAAAAAATACCGGTAAAAATGGATCAAAAAGATTTGGATTTTTTTGAAGCTTTACTTGCAGAGCGTCGCAGAGAGCTTGTATCCGCTCAAATGGATTCAGAAAACACAAATGTATTTCATTCGCAAAAAGACCAAGGAGGAGAACTCGCAGGTTATTCAAATCATTTGGCAGATGCCGCTTCTGATTACACCTCTCTAGAAACCAATTTTGATTTGGCTGCACGAGAAGGCAAATATCTAGTATACCTAGAAGAAGCCATACAGCGTGTAAAAAATGGTACTTTTGGTGTTTGCAAAGTTTGTAAGAATCTAATCCCTAAAGCACGCTTAGAAGCTGTTCCTACGGCAACAAAGTGTGTGGATTGTAAAGAAGAAACTAAGCGTAAAGAGCGTGAAGATAATCGTATTGAAATGGCTCGTCTTTTTGCTGAGCAACAAAGGCGAGAATTAAAAACAAAAACCAATAATTAATTCAAGCTTTCAAAAAATAAATCGCTTAAATAAGACCGGAAAGTATAAATCCTTTCCGGTTTTTCTTCTCTATGGGGCCAAGTAAAGTTGGATAAGAGAATTATAGCCGCATTTTGCTCAGGATCTGCAACAATACTTGCTCCTGTGAAACCAGTTTTTCCAAAAGTTCTAGAAGAACAACGAGTTCCCATAAAACGAGGGTTATTTAATTCAAATCCAAGAGCGGTTTGAGCGTTCATAGAAGGGTCAAGGGCATTCCTAGAGATTATATTCAAAATGCCAGCAGGCATCACCTGTTCGCCTTTATATAAGCCATCCTGAAGAAGCATTTGAACAAATTTCATTAAGTCTTCGATGGTAGAAAACATACCTGCAGAACCCACAGGAAACAACTGTTCTAAAATAAAAGCACTTTCATCGTGAACTACGCCTTGTATGATCTCTTTTCTAAAGGCACAGTGTTCTGTAGGAATTATTTCAGAACGAGACATTCTTTGCAAAGGAAACCAGCCAGAACGAGTCATATGAAGGGGGTCGAAGAGAAGTTCTTTACCTAGAACCGAAAGCGATTTGCCACTAAAGCGTTGTAGAAGAATACCTAATAAAATACTCGCAGGGTTCCCGTAGTTAAAAATTGTTCCAGGAGCCTTTTCAAAAGAATAATTGTATAAGTGATTAAGAATTTCTTCTGGAGACAAGTGTTTTAAAGAACTCATCGGAATACGATAATCAAGGCTATGCGTGAGTAGGTGTTTTAAAAGAATTTGATCTCGGTAATTTGTTTGTAACTCTTGAATCCAAGAAGCTACGGGGGTTTCAGGAGATAATTCTCCTTTAAGAATATAGTGAAGAGCAATAGTAGATGTTGGGCAGACCTTAGTGAGCGAAGCGATATCAAAAACAGAATCGGGGCAGGCATTTAAAGAAATGAATAACGTTTCTTGATTTGGCAGCAAAACGCCAACGACTGCTTTATCAAAAATTTGAGTTGATTGGGCTTGACTTAAAGCGAGAGAGATTTTTTCTTTTAAGCTATTCATGGTTTTATTAAAATAGTTAAGTTCAATGATAGATGCTAATCTTGTGGTGAACGTAAGTATGCTTGTAGCACTCTTTTTGATTAATAATAATGCTTTCTCTTGCACAATTATTTCTATTATGTTTTTCTCGCTTGTTTTTTCGAAACTCGGTAAATAGGATCTATCATCATTTTTTAAGAAGTCTTTTACTAGAAAGACTTCTATATTTTTTATTGGCGTATGGAAGAATATATTGACATATTAAATGCGCATGGCGAACCATTAAACTATAGTGCTTCCAGAACAGAAGTACATGCGAAAGGTTTATGGCATCGTACGGTTCATATTTGGGTTTTTGACCTGAATGGAAAAATCTTGTTTCAAAAACGAAGTCTAAAAAAAGAAAATCATCCAGGATTATTAGACACGAGTTGCGCAGGTCATATTTCTGCAGGAGATGATAGCCGAAATGCGGGCGTACGAGAGCTTGCTGAAGAATTAGGCATTATCAAGAAAACGGATGATCTAAAATTTCTTTTTGAATCAAAACATGAAACGGTTTTAAATAATGGTTCTTACTTAGATAACGAATATTATGATGTTTATCGGGTGGATCTTTCCTTAAAAGAAGTAGAAATGCTTAGCCCTCAAAAAAGCGAGTTAGAATCGCTACATTGGTTTTCAATTAAAGAGTTTCAAGATCTTTTAAAAAAAGAACCTTCCCTTTTTGTAGAACATCCAGAAGACTTTAAATACTTAAAACGCCTCGGTTAGAGGCGTTTCGTTATAATCAAAAAATGGGTTTCAGCGAATAAGTAGAAAGATTTTTTTTATCGTTCTTTACTTTATAGCAGGAAAAAACAAAAAAAGAACTGCTTTATTTTATAGCTGGGAAAAATAAAAAAAGAACAGCTTTACTTTATAGCAGGAATAAATAAAAAGAGCTTTTGACCTTTTTTTATAGAGACTTGCTTAAAGGTGAACCTAGAAACTGTAGCTCCTCTAGAGTCTAAAGCAGCAATGTCAAGATCATGTTGCCCTGGACCTACAGGAATGCGAGTCATGTGAATACGATTAGGCATAAAAAGGCCTACACGTAAGTCTGCTTTTTCTAATTGACTAGAGGCGACATCTGTTCCAATACTTGTGGCTAAGTTCAAAAGAGGATTATTTGTTTCAACCGCTTTTTTTGTCTTTTGAGCGGCAAAAGTACGTAAAGCGACACGAGCTGCTGTCTTTGCAACCGTACCTGACCAATCGTCTTTTAAATTGCGAGTGATTTCATCGTTTAAGTCTGTCACATTTTCTGAAAAAATTTCTGGCTCATCATTTAAGTAGATGGAGAAATCATAAACATCAAAAGGAAGGACTTGTTTTTCTGGTAAACTAAAAGCGATGTGAGCTGTTGCTGTACCTGATTCTGCAATGATAGGCGCAATCATAGTGAAACTCTTAATTTCACCTGTTTGAGCGTCTGTATAGGTGAGATTCAAACCTCCGCCATTCACAAAAGTTCCTGACATTCTCATTTCACCAAGAATAGGACTATGCCCAGCGTAACCGATGACAATGATTTCTGCACCCTTCTCTTCAAGGCTTTGAGAGAGAGGGGTTTCAGGAATATTATTCATCTTAAGAAGTTTTAGATCTTCTTCTCTACCCGTTTTTTGAAGAGTGTAGGACATAAAATCAACAAGCTCAACAGGTAATTTTTGCCCGTACTCCTTATACGCTTTTGCTGCCTTATAATAAGAAATGGCGGCGTTATCAATCTCTCCGTTCATCTCATAAACAAGAGCAGTTAAGTATTGTAAAAAGCCATTGTCATTGACCTTTTCACTATCTTTTTGGTAAAGGGCTTCCATAGCCATTTGTGCTCTTTTGACTTCGACGTTGGCGCCGTCTAGATCGTTGATAGCTAGGTAATTCAATATTTGAACTTGATACAAAAAGAGTAATTCAAAAGGCCTAGCGCGATAAGGACGAGTATTATCATTTGTTAAAAGAGCAGCGGCTTCATTTGTGACTGATTTAGCATATAAATCATCATAAACTTGTTCCGCTTTGCTCAAATGCTCAATGCTTTTTTTAAAGTCTCTATTGTAGTGAAAAAGCACACCTAAATCAAAATGGTACAAAAAGGCGCTTTTCTCACCATAGAGATCTTCTTTCTCTTTTTCAATGGTTTGAATGGCTCCAGTAAAGCCACCCTGTTTTAAAGATTGAGATAAAGCATCATATCGAACGTTTGATTTGTTTGCACAACCAAACAATAGAATGCTGCAAAAAGCAATGAGAATTATTTTTTTCATGACAATAAAAAGAGGGAAAGATTAAAGTTTTACAGCATCTCTAGAGATATATTTCTTGATCTTTTTGTTGCCAATCCAAACTTTGCGATGGCTTTGAAGATCAGTAAGTTCTAAGTCAATTTGGTAGAAAATCACTTGTTCACCACCATCTTGGTCGATAATAGAATTTAGAGAACCAGTGAGCATTAAATCAGCCCCAATTTCTTGGCCAGCATCTTTTCTTGTTTCGTCGGTTGCGTTTCCAGCTTGGCTTTCGATTTCATTACGAAGTTCTTGACGTTCAGGAGCACTGGCGACAAAATCAACCGTACCAGAGTTAATTAAAGCACGTTCCATATCTTTAATAAAAGTCTCTATATTAATGTGCTCGTGGCTTTTATTGCGAACTTTACCAATAACTACGGTTGGATTTGCCCCTTTTTGTTGGATCATATTAGAATACCATGGGCGGCTAAGACAGTCTTTAATCATTTCATCTGCTACTAAGCGAGAATCAGTGTCGTTCCATCGACCCGATAAATCGACAACAGCATTAGGATCAATGCGAGAGACTTTTTGGTTACTGCTGCAAGCCACTAAAAACAATAGGCTGAAAAAGAATAGAACGCGGAAAAAATTGTTCATAATAAAACTCCTTTTAATCTAAAATGAAATTAACATTTTTTACATCATTTTACAATGATGATAAAAAAAAATGGACTGTTTCTTTACCTATTTTATTGAAATGTGCTATTTCGCACTTGATTGCTCTTTACTGTAATGGCGTAATCGAAGGAGTGTGGCGGCAATTTCTTGAGTTCTAGGCAAAGAAAGATCACGACTAAAGCCTTGAGGCAATTTCCTAAACCCGACATTTTGAATTTGAGCACACCATTTTTGAATTAATTCGAAAGAAGGCTCTTCAGTTGCATTTTGCAATAAATTCAAAAGAATATAGCCTGCACCAAAACGTTGAGATGTATTACAAAAGCCTGCAATTTTATTGGTTTCGCTAAGTAAAAAGCCGATCTGAAGGCAAGTGTCCCCTTTCATTTTAATCTTCACTTGACGTTCCACAGGTGAGGATGGTCGAACATGGGGTAACAAAGGCTGAATGTATGTTAAAAAAGAACGACTTTCAGAAAAATGGAGGGGAAGAACAACGTTTTCTTCTTCGGCTAGTTTTGATAAAGGAGGATTTTGCTCATTAATTAATTTCGCTTTGGCTGTTGCGTTTTCTGGAAGGTAGTTATTCACAAGAATTACTTGATCTGCGACTTGCAAATAATCTCCACAGGCGCCAGCGACTAATAAGAAATTTAGGCCATGTTTTTTAAGAGTAACAATTCGATCAATTAATGGAATGAGAGGTTCTCTTTCAGATCCAATAAGATCTCTCACTCGAGGGTCTCTTATTAAAAAGTTTACTGCTGAACTATCTTCATCTATTAAAAAAGTAGTGGCCCCAAACTCGGCGGCTTCTAATAAGTTTGCGGCTTCACTAGTAGAGCCAGAAGCAGAGGTTGTTGAAAAATGATCCGTTTTAATACCGAAAGGGAGGTCTCGAACTAAAAAAGAAATATCACTTTCGCGCACGCTACGCCCTTCTTCAGAATGAATTCGAGTCGCGGTTTCATCAATCACAATCCACTCGCGGCCATCACCTGGAATATGAGGGTAAACTGCTTTTTCTAAAGCGTTGAGTACAGTGGATTTTCCATGGTAAGCGCCACCAGAAATCACGGTAATTCCTTTAGGAATCCCCATACCAGAAATCGTTTGCCCTAAGACATCAAAAGAGTATTCCATGTCGACAGGAGATTGAAAACGAATCGCTTCTAAAAGAGGCTCGTCAGATAATCCAGAGGCTCTTGGTAAAATGGCGCCATTAGGAATAAAAGCAATAAGGCCAGAGGATTGTATTTGTTCTTTTAAGGCTTCGCGAATTTCTAAACATTCAATATGTTTTTTAAGAGTCTCTAAAAACTGGCCTCCAAAATCATAAAGGCTAGAAGTGAGTAAGTCTGGGAGAACGGAGGTTATTAAATTAGCAGCTTCACTTGCATCAATGATTCGCTGATTTCCAGGTAGTTTTATTTGCAAACAGACTTGTACTTTACCATTTTCAATCCAGAGAGCGTTACGCAAAACAACTTCTTGACCTGGTTTCATCACTGTGAAAACGGGTTGGTCTTTGGGATTCCATTCTTCGATGGCTTGAGACAATCGACGAAGTAAAAAGTCAGAGGTCGCGAGGCGCTTTGTAAATGAATTAATAAACTGTGGTTGTAAGCCTAGGCAAGAGAAAGGAGCGGTTAAAAGAATTTTAGAGGCAGGAGCATAGGGATCTCCTTGAATATGAATGAATTCTAAATCGAAATCGCCTAAATTCCAGGTTTTTTGAGATAAACTTTTATATAACCCGTATTTTTTGCCAGTTAAAGAAAGCAACTTT
>Ga0116183_1004282_pt1 | contig 14065 bp, 28 predicted proteins | sample AD_UKC078_MetaG_FD_89753 | JGI IMG/M metagenome (GOLD analysis project Ga0116183, IMG submission 89753) | Active sludge microbial communities of municipal wastewater-treating anaerobic digesters from USA - AD_UKC078_MetaG | ecosystem: Engineered > Bioreactor > Anaerobic > Digestate | place: USA... | reverse complement strand
TCAGCTTCTTCAGCTTCTTCAAGTTTTCTAGTATGAACTTCAGCTTCTTCAGCTTCTTCAAGTTTTCTAGTATGAACTTCAGCTTCTTCAGCTTCTCTAGTATGAACTTCAGCTTCTTCAGCTTCTTCAAGTTTTCTAGTATGAACTTCAGCTTCTTCAGCTTCTTCAAGTTTCTTCAAGTATTTTTTCAGTATGATTTGCATTTATTATAGTAGATACGATGATGAGGGTAACATTTCCAATACCCACGATTCCGATTGGGTTCTTCGTCATGCTAAGGCATTTAGGCAAGCATGGCATGATTCTGCCTGTAAAACTTGTGTTAAGGTAGATGAGTGTTATGAATGCCTTAAAGATAGATGTGAGCATTACGACTATAATCCAAAGTGGAAAGATGAACCTTTGCATTATTTTCACAAAACAATAAAAAGAATTGGAGGACTTATAATTGCCCGTTGCAAGAAAGCGTTCTTTGCACACCTACGTGGTATCGTTCAAAAACAAAAAGGCAATAGTAAAAGACGAGCTTAAAAGTAGGGCTAAAATACGAATATGTGAACAATGGGGAGTTCTCCCCGATAAAGTAGAAATACGACTGATGCGTAAGCGTGAAGTAATCACGCTACGCAAGGTATCAAGCAAGAAACAAATCAGACTGCATGTGAAGAATATTCAATCATAAACTTTTTAAGTACAGCATTCATAGTGTTGTGCTTTCTTCAATCAATTTCATTGTCTTTTTCAGTTGTCCGCCAGAATTCTCTTTCAAATTTCTTACCTCGAATATCTAAACAAGTATTGATTGTTTTGATGTAGTAAAAAGGAATTTGTTTATCTTTCTGAGGTCGAGCCGTTAAGCACGTGAAGACTTTTTCATTTTGTTTAGGAAATACCTTATCAGTAACTTCAACCAATTTTATAGATAGGATTCGTGGTATCTTTTCTGCTACACCCATTCTTTAGAAATGAATCTAAATCTTCATCTTCTATTCTGAAAATTACAAATTTCCTGCACGACCCTTTTCGGAGTCCGTAATATCTCTCTCTTTTTTCATTATCGAAATTCATTTGAACTCCAAATATGTGCAAAGAACAACGTCGCCAACAATTTCTTGTTGTGCAAGCTTTGATGCAGTTACATTGATCGGCTTATTCTTAAGCTTACCTTCTTCGTCGACGATCAAAATGTTGTGGCTATTTGGAACCTTAATGACCTCAACATATCCGTCAACTACTTTTTGAACTTGTTCGAGTGTAAGAGTTTCTTTTGGCCCTTCATATTCGATATCTTCTCTGTCACCGTTTACCCGAAGTATTTTTGCCATTTGAGATATCCTATGCTACATCCATAAGGTCGCGATATTTTTCTTCAAGAAAATTTGATGCATGATCAAAGGCTTCCTGCGCTTCTGATTTAAAACTGTCTGAACGAAAAACTTCTTTGTCATTGAATCGAATTATTCCAAGATAGCCATATCCAGGAACAAATTTGACACCCACCTCAAAAGTTTCAAGATGGTCTGACAAAAAATCAATAGGTAAATTTTCTCCGGCCATGTTTTTCCTCACTGTATTGAATAAGATTTATCACCATTGCTTGAAATTCGAACGACTTTTCCATTGCCACCATTGCCAGGACAAAACGATTCTTTTTGAGGTCATATACCAAAAGGTTCATTTTCATAAACTGTCGCAAAACTTGCGTCCGGAAAAACGCCTAAAGTATGACTAAACTTGAGAGTCTTTCGAAGAATCTTTTTAGTTGAGGCAAAAAAGATTATTCCTTTGTAATATGCAATCACTAAAGGTCTTTCACCATTAGTCCAAATTATTTCATCTTTCATTATTTGTTTATCAGTATCATTTTCAGATGTTTCAAGTTCTTCCTTTAATTTTTTTTAAAGCAAGACCGATTTTCAATTTTTGAATGTTTGACAATTTTGAAAAGTCAATTACATCAGTCGGCATTTGAATCATCCTGTTCTAGTCTTTTTTTCGACGAGTTCTTAAGTCAAGTTTATGTTGTTCAGCTCTTACACTGTCAATTGCTCGAACTTCAGGAGTTTTGAAACCTTTATTGTGAGGACATCCTTCACAATTTTTTTCATATTTTTCGTTACACCATTTCACTTTTTCAATGATGTACATGCTTAACTTTTCACATCGATATTCGGGTTTCCACCGTCTTTTTTTCATAATTACACTTTCTCAAGGAATTCTTCAAGTGTATGGCATGAATGTAAAGCGATTCTCAAATTGAGAATATCATCAGAATCAATCCTTGTTCTCCTACCTATTACTGTGTCAAAGTCTTCTTTAATGATGTTATTCCGTTCATTTTTTTTGATGAATCCTAACAATTCTTCATGATCCATAGTAGCCTCCTTAGTATATAATAATAATCATGTTCCAGATGCAACTCCAGTCAGTAAAACTGTTGAAATCAACGTTTTTTCAATGATTATTGTGAAAGAATACGATGGGTTCTCGTGACAATAATTTTTGGCATAATTGTTGCTCTGATAATATATTATGCGGCTATTTTATGAACGCACAAGTTCTACGTGCTATGACTATTCAAGTATACCAATCGTCAAAGATCGGAGAACTTATGCGATACACAGAAATAACTTTGGACCAAATGAAAAGTTTATTAATCAGTGGATGGTCAGAAGTAACTGGATCATCAGCGACTCGCGAATATGTTTATGAAAAAGTGATTAACGAATTTCCAAAAATAGTTATTAAGGTGTATACTAGCATTTCAAAAAGCTGTGATTTTAGTAGGAGTAAAGGTGACGATGCAATTAGAGTTTGCGCCGTTGATCTTACAAATAAAGTTGGCTGGATTAAAACTGTTCGTGTTTTTCGAGTTGAAGGTTGGAAACAGAATTTATCACGAGCAATTAGTAAAGTCATTTTTGAATCTGGAAAAAGAGTACGGAAATAATGTTAAACCGAAAAAGACCTTGTGGATTAATAGACACAAATGGAACTACATTTTCTCGACCATGTTTCTTTACATACACTTCAAACATGCTATGTCCTTATTGAATTTTTTATGTCAGTTTCAATATCTTTCGATTGGAGAATTTGATCAACAGACAATCCTGTTTCTTTTGATACCTGCCAAATAGTTCCTCCTTGCCAACCCAAAAGTAAACAAGCAATTTCAGTATTTGTCAAACCTTCTTTATTTCTTAATCGTTCAACATTAACTTCAGGCAATTCATTTGTTTGCATTGTTGTCCTCAAATTTGAGTACATTTTTGCCAACTTCATAATGGTAATCTCTATAAAAAGTTGATGACCGACCAGATGTAAGAAGTTCAAATCTTTCCAAAAGTTCAGGCGTCATCTCGATTTTTTCATACCATGTACCAATACAAGCTGACAAACAGTTTATTCTATCGCGATTTTTTTGAATAGTTCTTTCAACACCATCTGATGTCCAACATGAATCATGATATGAAGCAAATAACCAACCAGAATCTCCTTCACGATAATCACATCCGGGTTTCAAACTATCCTCATCTTCAATTTCATTTACAGGTATTATTGTCCATCGTTCTCTTACTAATACTCCAACATAATTCATTGGAGCAAAAATAAGAATGTCAAGATTTCGATAACCTTCTTCTTTGTCATAATCAAGTGACAGACTGAATGAAACTTTCATTGCAAACTGTTTTTCATTCCGGCATTGCCAACGTTTAATTTCGTTTTCAAAAGTTGTGCAAATTATGCTTGACACAATATTTATCATTTGACACCCTCTGTTACAAATTTAACATAATAAGGAATTATATCTTTTTTCAAATACATTATTTCTTCATTAACATTGTTACTTTCGAGTTCGTAATGTAAAACGGTTTTTATAGATTCCAAATAACTCCGTAAACTTTGAATTGAACAATTTTCTGCATAAAAATTATATTTTTGAATATCATTAAGATAAGTTTCAAATTTCCATCAATAATTGATTGGTAGAAATACCCATAACATCTTTTTCACCAGTTTCATCTGATTGATATAAAATTGAAACATTCATTTTTTCACCCTCAAAATGTTGCCGTTTAACTTAGTAATGACAAATAATCATTTGTCAATTTTTCAGATGCGTCCTTAAATGCATCAATGGCTTCAGATTTATACGTTTCTGATTGATAAACGATTTTATCATCCATTCTAATAGTTCCTAAATATCCTTGTCCAGAAATGAATTTTGCGCCAACTTCAAATGAATTAAGATGGTCAGACAAAAAATCAATAGGAATAAATTCATGAATCATACATTCCTCATTTCTTAAAAACTTGACCATTACCACCATTACCGGGACAATAACCAATTACTTTTGGTGTTGATGATGGTGGATTTGAAGTACAACCTGTTCTAAATGAATGTACAGTTATTGGTTGAAATGCTCTATATTCAATTTTGACTGGAGTATTACTAATTTCACGTGTTAATACATCTTGATTGAGAATTGTCACAGATGTTCTCGGTTTTGGCTTAACTTTTTTTTCAATTAGTTCATGTCTAGCAAATCGATTCTTTTTAAGATCAAATACAATAGGCTCACATTCGTAAACAGTCGCAAAACTTATATCCGGAAAAATACTGAATGTATGTGTATACTTCAATGCTTTTCTTAAAATCTTTTTAGTTGAAGCAAAGAAGATTATCCCTTTGTAATACGCAATCACTAACGGTCGTTCACCATTTGTCCAAAAATAAATTTTACGATCCCGTTTACTATATAATACAACAGCAGCAGCACCATCAATTGATGCCATTGCATTTTTGAAACTGTTCTTTTCAGCATATGAAAGAATAACTTCAGAATCGACATCACTTGTGTATGGGTAATTTTTCAATTTTGGTGTATCAATTGATCCATTATGAACCAGTACCCAATTGTCAGATTCAAATGGCTGTGCATTTTTGGGATTTGCAATATTTTCAGACCCATATTTTTTGGATGCCATTCGTACATGACCTAAAACAAATCGTTCACTTGCGATCGTCTCAGGTATCAATTCAACAAATTCATCGGCATTTATTGCATCTTTAACAACTCCTGTACCAGGAGTGTAAAAACCAGTTGCATCTTCACCTCGCTCCTGCGATTGAAGAAGACCTTCTCTAAAGATATTAACTAAATTCAAATTAGTTTCTGTCGTTGCTGTTGGCTTTATCCATCCATATATTCCGCACATCTTTGCCTCCTATATCATTAATCATGAAAATTATCTAAGTTATTCAATTGTCAATGTCATTTGCTGAGCACTAGAGTTCGACAATTATTTTCCCATTCTTTTCTTGCATTTGCGTAGTCAGCGTAAATTGATGCGCGTATTTCATCTGAAAATTCAGATGGTACGACTGGACATTCAGGACCATGATTATCAACATAATCAATGATTTCATAATCTTTGAGGATCGAAATTTTTGGGTGTATGTATTGTTGTCATTGACGCCTCCTACTTGAGTAATCATGTGTTTTCATCATATGCGCGTCAAAAAATTGTGGTATAAAATTATAAGTCTAAATTATCAAGAAAATCGTCAATATCTTTTATTTTAGATAAATGATTATTAATTACTTTTCGAATACGATCTTGAGTATATTTGATCATTTGTGGAATAATCAAATTAGTGTATATCGACAACATTTTTTTTCGATATTTTTTATCAGTGTAAATTAATAATCTGCCACGAAGTTCGCTATGTAAACGGTTTTCGATGCCCATTCTTTGATGTAGTTGAATATCAATTTCTTGAATTTTTTTTGCAACTTGATTGAATAATCGTAATGCTCGAGGGTCAATGTCATGTTCAGAAAAAGTAGATTCATTATGTTGACCCCAAGCATAATTGTTATTGCAAGTTCTTCTTCCTTTGGGGGTGATAAAAAGTAGTTATTACCTTTTTCAATAATTTTACTATGAATATATGTAAGTACACGTGCATCAGTTTCAGATATTGAGTTGTCAATACAAATTGCAAAAATTTTTAAAGCATCTTCATAGAATGACATATGATTGTCTTTCTATTTACAATCACAGTTATGATCGTAAATAATGTTTTTACATTTAGAACAAACGTTTTTTTCAATGAATTTCTTTGCAACACTGTTTACAGTGAAATCATCTTTGAAATCATCATAATGCTCCATGACCCAATCTTGAATATTGGCTGCTGTCTCGCTGTCAATTTCTGTTTGAAGGGCAATTTGAATCTGGTCAACAATGTCAATTAGAAAATCTGCAACTGCACTCATAGTTACTCCCAGTTAATAGAGTTGAATATAGTCAACATGTTTCTCGCTGCGCCCTCAAAATGTGGTTATCTAACTTATTTAGTCTCAATATCATGCATACTCATTGGAAATTTTTCAGGCATTATTTCTCGTTCTTCCAATGCTTTTCTCCAATCACCACCAGGAAGATATGCACATGGTCGTCTCATTATAAATGAACCAGCTTCATATACAAACACTTCACGACCAGAACCAGTAATAGTAGTTTTTCGATTATAAAGATTGTCTTTTCTTTCAGGATCATAACCTTCAAGATGATCAAGCCCATCAGTAACAAGTACCATTGGTACATCATATACTTCACCAAAAACTTTATCATCTAAAGATTCGGACAAATGAACATGAGGAAATCCCCAATGAGCAGTATACATTTTTGCTTGAATTGTATCATCTGCAACGAATTTCACTTCTGGTCTTTTTAAATAACGGGAATGATTTCCACAACCATTTAATAAAGTACCATAGACAAAAATTAATACTCGATTTGCTTTGGCCATTTTTAAATTCCTTTCTAAAAAGAAATGGGAAACATTACATCTAAATGTCTCCCATTAAATGGGCCAATTACGCAGTCACTGATTCGGCCGGTGCGTCAGTCTTTTTCTTTGCTCTGGGTTTCTTTTTCTGATCAGTGACGGTTGCAGTATCTTTTGCAGCTGCATCTTTTACAGTATTTTCTTTTTTCACTCGCGGCTTACGAGTACTATTTTTTGCTGTTTTCCCGGAAGTTAATGTATTCACGATTGCGATTACCGATGCTTCAACTGCAGACATAAATGCCGGATTTTTTGCGATCGAACTGTCAATCTTTTTATATACTCTATTAGGAATGTTAACGACATCAACACCCTTAAGAGCAGCTTTCAGAGACCGGCGGATAACAAGCTGAGATTTCCGGACAACACGTTTCATATCAGTGTTTTTGATCGTCAGTTTCACTTTTTTCTTTTTCGACTTTTCAGCTGCCCGAGCAGTTTGAGCTTTTTTCCGTTTGCTGTCAATTTTCAAAGACACGGGTTTCCGTGTACGCTTTTTTGCGGGAGCTTTTGTTACCGCCGTATCCTTTTCTTTAGTAGCCATGAAGGCCTCCTTTTAAGTTTAAAAATATTGCAAGTGAACCATGTCACTTGCTGTTCAAAATGTTGCTGTTAAAAATTATCATCATCAGTTTCGGAATCGGTTGAATCATCTTCCTGATCATTAAGTGCAAGCTCAACATTCAAAACCGAAAATTTTACAGAAGTTGCACCAATTGCCTTGAAAAACTTTGTCAATAATTCCTGAACTTTAGTTGTACCAGACTTTCCATGACGAACTGCAAAAGAAAGAAGTATGTCAGTCCGAGCCTGAATACCAATCCAGTTCACTCCGATTTTGGACAAATTCTTCGATTTTTCAACCATGTTAAACCGTTCAATAAAACCCTGATTAACATGAACGATATTAGCTGGTACATGCCGCCATTCGGCTAAACCGCGAACAGATAATTCAGATAAATTACCTATGTCCATTGTGTTCGGAAAATTAACGGTGCCAGTGAGATTCAATCCTTCATCTTCCTGGTTAAAATTGAGTCTAATTTCCTGTGGCATATGTAGCCTCCTTTTTATAATATAATCAGTTGATCTGTGCAATTATAGATCGTTATTTCACATTTTTTTCAGTTTTCATCATCATTTTCATCATTTGAATTTAACCGAATTTTTGTTCTAGCACCGGTTTTAAAAATGGTAAAAATTTGTTCAAGAATATCGGTTGTTGACCGACCTGCATTATAAAAAATTGAATTCTCAATTGCCCTATTCTGTGTTAAACCTTCTGAATCTATTGTCCTCTGCTGAAGATCAACAAATCTAACACGAATATTTGTACCTCTCTTAATTTTCAAATACTGCCGTAAATCCTTACTAAAGTAAATAGTATCAGGTCTCAAACGAAGATCCTTTGTCAACTGAAACTGCCAAGGTGCATAATCACCCAAAGGATGAATTTTTACTTCTGACAATGCGAACTTACAAACTTTAACAACCTTCTCAGTAGTAAAGTCATCAGTCTGTTCAACAAGCTTCAATTGACAAATTTGTAAATTAATTTTATTTGGCGATCTTAATCTTGATTTTGATTTTACATCGTAAATTTCTTGAACAGCAACCGGATTAGTCCATAAATTCAAAGTTTCCGGATTGTTCATCTTATACGTCTTTGAAAATGCAACTTTCCGGAAATTATTAATTTGTTGCTGTACATATCTACATTCAGGCCCTGCAGGAATTAATATATTATAATCTCTACGGCGTGCAGTCCGTTTTTTTGATTCAATAAAAACATCAAAACTGGTTGGCTTTAATTGCCAAAGTTCAACTATTTTTTGTGCTATTACCAGTACCGATTCGGCTAAAACCGGGTCAGTTAACCATGACGGTGCTGTACGATACTCAAATCCATGTGATTTACTTTCAATATCAGATGCTTTTCCATACGAAGATGATGGTGCTCTTTTACCACCTTGAATTTTTTGCAATCGTAAACCAATGAAAAAATCAAATGCAAAAATAAGTTTATGTTCAGGATCAACTGCATTTAACTGTAACTGCCTCATTCCGCGATTACGCCATCGTGTAAATGAAGCATAATTGTTCTGAAGTCTTATACCACCAATATGAATATGACCACCAATAGATTCTTGATATTCACCACCACCACCGGCAATCAACTTCTGACTTGGACCAAGATATTCTTTAATCCATTTCATTTGTTCACGAATATGTTCGACCACTTCTTTAGGTGTACCATGTTTAGGCCGAAGTTCACCAACTCGACCACCATGATCAGAACCTATATTTCCATGATCATCAGTCAAATTACCCATAAAACTACGTTTATGGTTTGTACTATCTACTACTAAAAATTCTGGATCACACCCGACTGTTATTGGCATATAAACCTCATTTCTTCTCGTGCTTGTAATCAACCCTTACATTGTTTATACGACAATCTATCTGTTCATTTGTAATATTCATTTTCCATTCTCCTCCTACTATAATAGTCATCACGTGTTGCACGTTGACCGTCATAAAGTTGCCGTCTAAACTATTGATTTTATTCAAACTAGACAAAACTTCTTTTTTTTATCATTGAAATCAGTTTTTCTCACATGTATTGTTTATTTTCTAGATTTTTCTTAAATCATTACACATCAACTAACTATATGGCTATTTTATGACGCTGCAGCAGCACCGAACATGACTATACTAATAAGCAAACAACTTACTTCTAAAGGAGTTCACCATGGCAAAGAAAAAAGTTACAGCAGTAGAAATTATACCGGAAATCGACATCAAACTGGCTGGTGGCAAGAAAAAAGCTTCAGAAAAACTTACAATCGACAGTCCAACCATGCGTATCCCAAATCCTAATTTTGATGCCGGTCGTAAAGTAAGTGCAACCAATCCCGAAGAAATCGAAGTTACTGTCGTAGACAATTGCATTTCTATCAAACAGCAAATAGAAAGTCTTACTGCACAACTTAAACTCTACGAAGCAGATGTTGTTGAAGCTGCACGGTCTTCCAAAAAAGAAGCCGAAGAAGAAAATAATTTCGTCAAAACAATCGACGTTCAGGGGGATCAGGGGAAGCTCCAAATTCAATTCAAAGATGTCTATTCAAAAATGGACATCACAATGCGCAATCCACTTACTCAAATCTTTGGCGCAACAAAATATGCAATCATGTTTACAGAAGAAATCGTTCACACACTGCGACCTGAAAAAATTGAAAGTCTCAAAACACTGCTCGGTGAAAGATTTGACGACTTTTTTGTTACCGACGAAAGTGTTAAACCATCAAAAGAATTCCAGTACAACTACTTCACAATGAAAGATTCTTTAAAACCTGAACAATCAGCAACAATACAGAAAGTTCTGGATGCATGCCAGTCAAACCCGACAGTTAAGTATCCAAAATAAGGAAAAATTGCAAATAAACAACCCGGAATAAAAAGTAAATATGGAGGCTAATATGAGTAAAATGATCGTTTCAAAAAATGAAATCGCTTTCGACGAAAGACTCGCAATTGTGAAAGCTTTTCGTCTCGCAAACAAACGCGCAGGCGAAGCCAAAAGACTGGCAATGAATGAAGAGCAGCCTGAAGAAGTCCGGATTGAAGCTGTTCAGAAGTTCGAAGAATGGTGCCAGAAATTGCGTGAACTCGCTGGAAAAGCCGATGAAGCCGGCTTCAAAATATGGGTTAACTTCAACGGTAGAACAGGTCATACTTACACCAAAGACTACAAACCGACAGAAGATTCCGATAACGACTATGAAGCTCATCAGCAACTTCTGGATGCACAACGGTCCATCATTGAAAATCTGATCTTCCCGCCGACAAGCCTCAACTAACATTTACAAGGGGATAATCAATACTGGTTATCCCCATTAACATTTTGAGGACGGCGAATATGATTCCATTTTTTTATCCACCACAACCGATGCGCATCTGGCCCGAATCTGACTTTTTCAGACAGCTCGATCGTAATCCAAATTGGGATGCCGAAATTAAATACAATGGTTGGCGTCTCATGATTTTTATCGATAATGATATTCGAATGTTCAACCGTCACAGCACGGAAATTGACATAAACAAAAATATCTTTAGGCAACATTTTGATGACGTCCCTCGCGGTACAGTCCTTGATGCAGAACTTGTTCACTTTCGCACAACGGATGTCAAAAACGTGATCATAATTTGGGACGCTCCCTTTTATAATGGTGTTGACCTAAGGAAGACTCCTTTGATTGAACGTAGAAAATATCTCGAACACTTTTCTATAGCTCCTCGTACTATTAAGCGAGGTCAAAAAGTCCAAGTTTACCGAACACAACAATTCAAAGCCGGCAAATTCAAGGAACTCTACCAAAAAACGGTTGACAAAAACGATCCGTTGGAAGAAGGCATCATCCTAAAAATGAAGAACAGTTTCTACGACTTTAATTTAAAGAGAGGCGTAGAATCAAGATATTGGATCAAAATTAAGAAGATAGGTGATCATGCTAAGGTCTGATAGGCAAAAAAGGTCAAAGATTTTTGGTAAATCTATGCTACCAAACATGATTATAATACTATATAGGAAAATGAAAGGAGTATACGAGTATAGGCTCGATTAGGAGGCATCGCTATGAAAAAAGTAGACCCTAAAGATAGTAATCTCCAAGAGCAAATCGAAGAATTAAAAAAACGTGTTGAACAACTCGAAATCCAAAATGATACTACTCAATACAACCTCAACGTTTTGCAACAAGTGATAGCAATAGTATCTGAATTTCCAGCAGGTAAACAAATTGTAAATCGAGCCATTAATCGTTACCAACTAATTCACTTAGTCAGTATTATCCTCCCAAGAAGAAAACAAGCTCTCAAAGAAATAGAATCTGACAATTCGATGCCAAAAGGCATCAAAGATTCTTTCCGTCGAAGAGAACTTTCAATGATCAAAAACACAGAAAGAGCAATTTATAAACGCCAAAAATTTGAAACAAGTGCAGCTCAAAATGTCCGCACTTTCTTCGACAATGTAAGTGACTTTTTAAACAAACACAGAAAACGACTATCACCCGCAACAATGATTAGTCGTAAATATTTCAACAGGAGGCCAAGGCAATGCCCGAACTAAATGAAGTATTAGACCAAGCAGTTGACGAGAAAAAAGTTGACGGCAAAGTCGTTGACGTAACGACTATTGATCGCGAACCGGAAGAATCAAAAATTCCGGAAACTGTAGAAACCAAACCGGTTGCAGAAAAACCGGCTGAAGAAAAGAAAACTCCGGCCAAAAAGAAAGCTTCGGTTCCAGCAAAAAAGGTCGACAAAACAGAAACACCTAAAACTGAATCGACTGAAACCAAACCTGCTGAATCCAAAGCCAAAAAAGCTCCGGCCAAAAAGAAAGAAGCATCCGACGGTGAAAGTGAAGATGATAAAGAAGAATCACTTCGCCGACCGCCAATGGAACAATTGACCAAGGACTTCGAACGTCATATTACTACCTTGGCAATTGATGGCCGCCAACTCAAAAAGTTGGAATACAAATGCGGCAAAAACATCTTCGGTCTTCACAATGAAGAAGGTAAAGACTTCCGCGTAATAGCTTACAAAGCTAGAAAAAAAACCAAAACAGTCGAAGGCAAATCCAGATGCATTTTCTTTTTCGGTATACATAAGGATGTTGCAACTATTGTCAAACAATTTCCTGGCACTTCCACCACTAATTTCGGTAAATGCTCAGTTCAATGTAAAAAACCAATTCAACTCGTCCTTGACAAACAAACTTTCGCAGACAACTTCGGTCAGGACATTGAAAAAGTGATGTCAACTCTCAAAGGTCTTGCTGATGTGACCATCGAACAAAAGACCGAACAGTGGAAAGCCAAACCAAAGAAAAGTGCCGCTGGCGATGAATGAAACGGGCATTTATCGTCGGCCTCCAAGAGAGAGGGACTTCACCCTCTCTTCTTTTATTAGTATCAAAATATGACATTACTTCTTCTTCTAATTTCACATTTTATTGGAGATTTTGTTTTACAATCTAGAAAAATCGTAACGACAAAATCATTAAAACTGTCTTCATTACTCATTCATTTAACAATCCTCTTTTGCTCTTTAATTTCAATTTCTCTTTATTTGAAAATCTCATTATTCATTCCTTTATTGTATTGTATCTTACATGGCATCCAAGATTGGTTCATTTTGCAAAATACTTCATTCAATTCAATCAAGACCTGTTTATTATGAAGACCATTGGTTCTATACTACTATTGGATTCAATCAATTACTCCATACAATAATTTTGCTTACTCTTTTTAAATTCTAAGATTCAAATTATCTCACTAAAAATATCAATTACTATGTTCTGCATCCTCTAAATATTGCCGTCTAAGTAAATTCTTAAAATTTCAAAATATACAATCCTCTTTTCCAAGGAGTGATATGAATATTGAAAAAAGTAGAAGTAGAACAGGTAAACAGGTAAACATTTAAGTGTTAAATTATATTTTCATTTTAATCTATTTTCATTTGGAATTTTAAATTCATTTAATCCTTGACTAATACTTTTTCTGTGATCAACAGTTAAAGAATGGATGAAATTGAAAAACAGTCAAAATAATAAATGTCCAATTTGTTTAACTGAATTTCATAGCACTCCTTGCGTTGATCATAATCACAAATCAGGAATAAATAGAGGATTATTATGTCAAAAATGTAATAAAATACTTGGACAATTTAAAGATGATATTAATTCTTTATCTCGAGCATTCATCTATCTATTTAAAACTAAATTGAACTGCTAATACAAAACAATTCTATCTCAACACTTTGACTTTAATTGTCGTACGATTCTTTTACAATTATTGTCACTTTTGTAAATTGTCATATCCTTACGCGCGCTCGCGCAGTTAAAGTATTTCTCCTCCTACGCACGCGCGCAGTTAAAGTATTTCTTCTCCTACGCACGCGCGATATTTCTCTTTATTTTATTGTTAGACGCTTAAGGAGCGTAGCGACTTAAGTCGTCCGACTATTTACTTTTAATTCTGCTATATAAGAATAAGAGTATATAGAGCATAAGGCGCACGCGTTGTCATGTCCCTCGCTAAGTCGACTATCAAAGTCGTCATACAGATTGAATTTATTTATATTAATTGTAAAAAAATGATTGCTATAAGATTTTAAAAATTTAATTTAGAT
>Ga0116183_1004271_pt1 | contig 14084 bp, 10 predicted proteins | sample AD_UKC078_MetaG_FD_89753 | JGI IMG/M metagenome (GOLD analysis project Ga0116183, IMG submission 89753) | Active sludge microbial communities of municipal wastewater-treating anaerobic digesters from USA - AD_UKC078_MetaG | ecosystem: Engineered > Bioreactor > Anaerobic > Digestate | place: USA... | reverse complement strand
GTCTGGACCATGCGCTCGCTTTCCGCATCGAGCGCCGAGGTGGCCTCGTCGAGCAACAGGATCGGGCGGTCGGCGAGAATGGCCCGGGCGATTGCAATGCGCTGGCGCTGGCCACCCGAGAGGCGCACACCGCGCTCTCCGAGGTCCGTTGCGTAGCCTTCGGGGAGCTTGTCGATGAATTCATCGGCAAAGGCCGCTGCACAGGCAGCACGCACTTCGTCGAGGCTGGCCTCCGGTCTGGCGTAGCGCACATTGTTGGCCACGCTGCCTGCAAAGATCACCGCCTCCTGGGACACCAGCGCTATCCGTTGCCGCAGGGCCAGCGGGTCGGCATTCTGCAGCGGCACGCCATCGATGCGCAGAACGCCGGCCTCGGGGTCGTAAAAGCGCAACAGGAGCTGGAAGACGGTGCTCTTGCCCGAGCCGGACGGGCCGACGAGGGCGACGGTTTCCCCGGGATTCACGGTCAGGCAGAAGTCATCCAGGGCCGGTACGTCCTGCCGGGTGGGGTAGTGGAAGCGGACCTGATCGAGCACGATCTCGCCACGGGACGGTTCCGGGAAGGGCTGCGGAACGGCCGGTGCAAGAATCGCGGGCCGCGAGGCGAGGATCTCCATCAGCCTCTCGGTGGCGCCGGCAGCGCGCTGCAACTCGCCCCACACTTCAGATAGCGCGCCGACACTGCCGGCCACGATTGCCGCGTAGAACACGAAAGCCGACAGCTCCCCCGCCGTGAGCTTGCCGGCCAGCACGTCGTGGCCGCCAACCCACAGGATGAAGGCGATGGCGCCAAAGACCAGCACCATCACGGCTGCCACCAGCTTTGCCCGATTGGCCACGCGCTCGCGGGCGGTGGCGAAGCTGGCTTCGACCAGTCCGCCAAACTCGCGCCGGTCGGCGTTTTCATGGCCGTAGGCCTGAACAATACGGATTTCGTGGATGGTTTCGTCGATGCGGTTGCCGAGTTCTGCAACCCGGTCCTGGCTCTCGCGGGCAAGCTTTCGCACCTTGCGCCCGAACAGGATGATCGGCGTCACCACCAGGGGTACGCCGGCGAGGGTCAGCAGGGTGAGTTTCAGGCTGGTGGTGAACAGCATCACCAGTCCGCCAATCAGCAGCAGGCCGTTGCGCAGGGCGATAGAGAGGCTCGAGCCGACAACGTTTTCGATTTGCGTGGTGTCAGAGGTGAGGCGCGAGATGACCTCGCCGGTGCGTCCGGCCTCGAACCACGCAGGCGGCAGGTTGAGCAGATGATCGAACACCCGCCGCCGGATGTCAGCCGTCACCCGCTCACCAAGCCACGATACGTTGTAGAAGCGCAGGTAGGTGGCCGCGGCAAGCAGCGCGATGACGCCGAACATGGCTGCCAGGGCGCGGTCCAGCCAGGCCGGATCGCCGGCCGAAAAACCTTTGTCGATCACGGCCCGCAGGCCTTGGCCGACCGCCAGCATGGCAGCGGCGGCGATGATCAGCGCGATGGCCGCGATGAATACCCGGCGGCGGTACGGGCGGAGAAGGTGGAGCAGGGCGCGGGCGGGATGAGTCGGCATGGGGCGAGGGCGGTTGGAAGTCGATGGGAGATTTTGTGTGCGGTGCACGATAGCCCGGTAAGCTATGGCCCCCTGATCTCCGAAAACGTTCCTGCCATGTTGTCTTCTTCTCCCCTCACCGCCGGGGTTACGCTGCTGATTGTGCTTTTGATGTTTGCTACCGGCTTTGCCGTCGGCAAGGGCCGCCACAAGTATGGTGTGCAGGCGCCGGCAGTTAATGGTCATCCTGTCTTCGAGCGCCTCTACCGCGTCCAGATGAACACTCTGGAGTGGGCGGTGATGATGCTGCCGTGTCTGTGGATTTGTGCCGTTTACGTCGGCGATGGGGTGGCTGCCGGCTTGGGCGGCGTGTGGTTGCTCGGGCGGATCTGGTACGCCATTGCCTACGCGAAGGATCCGGCCAGACGTGCCGGCGGCTTTACGGTTGGTGCGCTGGCTTTTGGCGCGCTTGGTCTGGCAGCAGGCGGTGGCGTCGTGCTGCATCTGATCGGAACGATGAAATGAAACTGAAGACGATTCCCGCTTTGTTGGTCATCAGCCTGTCAGGCGCCTGCCTCGCTGCGCCGCCCTTGCCCGCACTGGGTGCTAGGGGCGATGCGGTGACGGTGTCCGGCATTTCGTCGGGAGGCTATATGGCAGTGCAGTTCCAGGTGGCGTATTCGACGCTGGTCAAAGGCGCTGGCGTAATCGCTGCGGGCCCCTATGATTGTGCTGAAGGCAGCACCTGGCGGGCGCTCACCAGTTGCATGGCGCCGAAGAGCTGGGCGCCGGCTCCTGCGCCCGAGCAAGTAAAGCCGCGCATGGAATCCCGCGCGCGCCTGGGTCTGATTGACCCGCCGTCGGGCCTGGCCGACGACAAGGTGTGGGTGCTCACGGGCGACGCCGATCACACCGTCGAACGGCCAGTGGTGGACGCGCTGGTGGCTTTCTACCAGCAATGGATGCCGGCTTCGGCGATCCAGTTGGTGACCTTGCCAGATGCAGGCCACGCGATGATTTCGGTGTCGGACAGCAAGCCGAATGCCTGCAACACCTCGGAGCCGCCCTACATCAACCGATGTGGTGATTTCGACGCGTCCCGTGAGCTGTTGACGCATTTGCTGGGGCCACTCAAACCGAAGACAGCCGGCAAGTCGGCGTCCCTGATCGCCTTCGATCAACGCCCCTTCATCACCGGCCTGCCATCGGATGTGAGCCTCGCCGAGCAGGGCTTTGCCTACGTTCCGGACCGGTGCAGGACCGGTGGCTGCCAGGTGCACGTGGCGTTCCATGGTTGCCGGCAGAGCGAAGACCAGATCGGCCACCGCTTTGTCGAGGGCGCCGGCTACAACGCCTGGGCTGAGAGCAACCGGCTGATTGTGCTTTACCCTCAGACGGTTGTTCGCAACGGCATCGCTGCCGGTTCTTTCCGCTGGCTTTTCAACCCGAAGGGCTGCTGGGACTGGTGGGGTTACAGCTCGCCGGATTACGCCACGAAGAACGCCCCGCAAATGACGGCGGTGCGCAAGATGATCAGCCGGCTGGCCGAACCCACCGGACGCTGATCACTTTTCCACAAAGGCCCGTTCGATCACGTAGTCGCCCGGGGCACCGATGTGCGGGGATATCTTGAAGCCGCGCGCGTCGAGCATCTTGCAGGTGTCGTCCAGCATGGCCGGACTGCCGCAGATCATGGCCCGGTCGAGTGCCGGGTCGAGGGGCGGCAAGCCGGTGTCCTCGAAGAATTTGCCGGTCGTGATCAGATCCGTCACGCGGCCCTGGTTGCGGAACTCCTCACGGGTCACCGTGGGGTAGTAGAGCAGCTTGTTGCGGACTTCCTCGCCGAAAAATTCGTTCTCCGGCAGGGCTTGCTCGATGAAGTCGCTGTAAGCCAGCTCGGACACGTAGCGCACCCCGTGGAGCAGCACCACCTTCTCGAAGCGTTCGTAGGTTTCCGGATCCTGGATGACACTCATGAAGGGTGCCAGACCCGTGCCGGTGGAGAACAGATAAAGGTTGCGGCCAGGCAGCAAGTCGTGCAGGACCAGGGTGCCGGTGGGCTTCTTGCTGACCACGATCGGATCGCCCGGCTGCAGGTGTTGCAGGCGCGAGGTGAGCGGGCCGTTCTGCACCTTGATGCTGAAAAACTCCAGGTGCTCTTCGTAGTTGGGGCTGGCGATGCTGTATGCGCGGGTGAGCGGCCGGTCTTCCACTTCCAGCCCGATCATCACGAACTGGCCATTCTCGAAGCGCAGCCCGGCGTCGCGGGTGACCTTGAAACTGAACAGGGAATCATTCCAGTGACGGACGGAGAGGACGGTCTGGGTACTCAGTTTGCTCATGGTGGCGCCTGCTTGGTTTGCTTGGATGGTGTCAGTTTAGCGAGCTGAATAAATCTGTAAAATGGATTGTATTGATATATATATTCTGTTTTGTAAATATGAAATACACCCTTCGCCAGCTTGAGATCTTTGTTGCCGTGGCTCGCCACGAAAGCGTTTCACGCGCAGCCGGTGAACTGGCCTTGTCGCAGTCGGCGGCCAGCACCGCCCTGGGAGAGTTGGAACGCCAGTTCAACACCCAGCTCTTTGATCGCATCGGCAAGGCCCTGCGGCTCAACGAACAGGGTCAGGTAGTGCTGCCCCACGCGGTGCAACTGATTGAACACGCTCGCGAGATCGAGTCACTGCTGGCTCGCCAGACCGACTTCGGCCCTCTGCAGATCGGCGCCACGCTGACCGTCGGCAACTATCTGGCCACGCTGATTGCAGCCGACTTCCTGCGCCGCCACCCGAGTGCGCAAGTGAAGCTGACGGTGCATAACTCGGCCACCATCGTTCATCAGCTGTCCCATTACGAACTGGACCTGGGATTGATCGAAGGCAGCTGCCGCCATCCCGATCTGCTTGTCGAACCGTGGGTGGAGGATGAGCTGGTGGTGTTCTGTGCGCCGGAACATCCCCTCGCCAGGGCCGGCCAGGCCAGTCTCGAGGAACTGGCCCGGCAGGACTGGATCCTGAGGGAAAGTGGCTCGGGTACCCGGGAGACCTTCGATCAGGCGCTGCGCCATTTCACTGGTGAATTGAAGGTCCGGCTCGAGCTGGAGCACACGGAAGCCATCAAGCGCACGGTCGAAAGCGGCCTCGGCATCGGCTGCATTTCGCGCCTGGCATTGCGTGAAGCTTTCCGGCGCGGCAGTCTGGTCGCGGTGGAGACGCCGGAACTGGACCTGCGTCGACAGTTCCAGTTTGTCACCCACAAACGCAAGTATGTAACTGCCGGCATGCGGGAATTCATCGCACTGTGCCGGCAGATGACGGCCGGGGTTGCGCGCAGCGATCTGATCGATCTTCCCTTTATCCCCTGAGCTCGTTTAGCGCCTTGAAAAACCCACATTCAGGGTGGGCAAGGCTGTGGACAAACTGTGGGGGAGGCTGTCATGTAACGGACACATAAGGGTTTTTTGGGACCGCCTAAAAATAGAGCAATCCTGTTTGAAGAGCGATTTCAATAACTTTTACCTATGCACACAAAACCGGGGATAAGTTGTGGATAAGCTGTGTGGCAATGCAGCATACCCATGATTTTACGTAAAAAATAACGTCTGCCTCAAAATGGTGCAGCGCACCGAAGCTGTGCAAAACCCGCCACTTACCCCCATCAAGGGTGGGCAAGGGTGTGGACAAACTGTGGGGGCGGGCGCCAAAGCCTTCAACTGTAAGGGTTTTGTGCTTCTGCCTAAAAATGAGGCAGTCGGCAGTCTGACGGGGGGGCAGGTAGAATCGGCGTTTCCTCGTATTCCAGTCATGTGCATCCCCATGTCCTGCTCCGTCCATTACACCATCCAGGCCATCCAGCCTGCTGCGCACCTCTTTGAAGTCACGCTTGTGCTTGCAAAGCCTGATCTGGCCGGTCAGGTCTTCAGCCTTCCAGCATGGATCCCCGGCAGCTACATGATCCGGGAGTTTGCCAAAAACGTCGTGACCCTGTCGGCGGTCGCCGACGGCAAGGCGTTGAGCGTGACCAAGGGCGACAAGCACACCTGGCAGCTGCCACCCGGCGTGAAGGAGCCGGTGACGCTGACCTACACGGTTTATGCGTGGGACCTGTCAGTGCGTACCGCCCACCTTGATGCAACTCATGGCTTTTTCAATGGCACCAGCGTCTTCCTGCGTGCCCACGGCTGTGAGGACCAGCCTCAGTTCGTGGACATCCGCCCACCGCAGGGCGTCGATGCCGCCTGGCGTGTTGCCACCAGCCTGCCGCCAGCCGATGGAGAGCGCGGCGCCGCAGAGCGCTGCAGCTTCGGGCTTTACCGGGCCGCGAACTACGATGAGCTGATCGATCATCCGGTCGAAATGGGGACGTTCACGCTGGCCGGGTTCGAGGCCTGTGGTGTGCCTCACGCAGTGGCCATCACCGGCCGCCATGATTGCGATCTGACGCGCCTCGTGGAAGACCTGAAGCCGATCTGCGAAAACCAGATCCGGATGTTTGGCGAGCCAGCGCCGATGGCTCGGTATGTCTTTCTCGTAATGGCGGTGGGAGACGGCTATGGCGGGCTCGAGCACCGGGCATCGACGGCGCTGCTGTGCAGTCGTGCCGACCTGCCTTATCCGGGCATGGAGGGTCAGTCGGACGCTTATCGTCAGTTTCTCGGCCTGTGCAGCCACGAGTACTTCCACACCTGGAACGTCAAACGCATCAAGCCGGCGGCTTTCGTGCCCTACGATCTGTCCCGTGAGGGCTACACCCGCCTGTTGTGGGCCTTCGAGGGTTTCACCTCTTACTACGATGATCTGGTGTTGATTCGCAGCGGCCGGATCACCATACCGGATTACCTCAAGCTCCTTGCCAAGACCATCACCCAGGTGCACAAGGGCAGCGGTCGCCGCAAGCAGAGCGTTGCGGAATCGTCCTTCGAGGCGTGGACCAAGTATTACCGGCAGGACGAAAACAGTCCCAACGCCATCGTCAGCTACTACACGAAGGGTTCGCTGGTGGCCCTGCTTCTCGATTTACGTCTGCGGGCCGACAGCAAGGGCGCCCGCAGCCTTGACGACCTGATGCGGGCCCTGTGGCAGCGCCACGGGCAAACCGGCCTCGGCGTGCCCGAGGACGGCCTGTATGCCCTGGCGGCGGAGATCGGCGGGGCGGCTGTCGGCCGCTGGCTGCAGGCGCTGGTGGAAGGCACCGATGAGCTGCCCCTTGAAGTCTGGCTGAGGCGCTTTGGTGTGAGCCTCGGCTGGGAAGCGGCCAGTCCGGCGCCAGGCATTGGCGTGCGCACTACCACGGAAGCCGATGGGGTGAAGATCGCGAATGTCTTCGATGGCGGTGCGGCCCAGGCGGCGGGGCTGTCGGCCGGGGATGTGATCATTGCCTGTGACGGGCTCAAGGTGACGGCCGGCAATTTCGACAAGCTCCTCGCCCGCCGGGTGGCAGGTGACATGCTGGTAATCCACGCTTTCCGGCGGGACGAGCTGATGTGCTTCGAGCTTACGTTACAGGCTGCGGCGGTGGATACCGCGAAGCTCGAACTGGTGGCACGTGCATCAAAGGCGACCGAGGCGCAGCGCAAGGCCTGGCTGGAAGGTTGACGGCGCAGGGCCTCAAATGGCGGGCGGCATTTCGCGCTGCGCATTGCGCGACACGATGTGCAGATAGCCGCCAAAGAGCAGCGCTGCCGCGATGTTGCTGAGTACCGAGGCCTGCCAGAAGCCTGCCACGCCTTGCGGTGGCAGGACTGCGCCGAGCCCGTAAAACGCCAGCCAGTAGCCACCGCCCAGCCCTATGCCCCAGAAGCACAGAGTGTGCACGAGCATCGGTCCGAAGGTGATCTTGTAGCCCCTCAGTGCGTGGGCGGCGATGGTCTGGATCGCGTCGAAGAACTGGTACAGGCAGATGTAGATCACCAGCGATCCGGCCAGGCTGCGCACGGCCGGGTCGCTGGTGTAGGCCGCCAGGATGGTGTCGCTGGCCAGCCACATGGCGATGCTGACCAGTGTCGATAAACCCGTGGCAAGGAGGATGCCCGCCCTTGCAGCGCGTCGGGCCCCCGCGCCGTCGCGTGCGCCTACGGACTGCCCCACCAGCACCAGGGTTGCGATGGCCAGAGCCAGCGGCAGCATGTATATCAGTGCCGACAGGTTGCCGACGATGCGGTGGCCGGCTACCACGGTGGCGCCGAGCTTGGCGACCAGCAGGGCAATGAGGGTGAAGGCGGTGATTTCCACGAAACTCGAAAACCCCATTGGCAGCCCGAGGCGCAAGAGTTCGGCAATGGGCCGGGCGCGAGGCGGCTGCCAGTGCGAGAAGAGGTGGTAGATCGCGTAGGCCGGGTTGCGCAGCACGTGCACCAGGGCGCACGACAACGCCAGCCAGCAGATGATGGCGCTGGACACGGCACAGCCGACTCCACCAAGGGGCACAAAGCCCAGATGCCCGTTGATCAGTGCCCACGACAGGGGGATGTGTACAGTGGTCGTGGTGAGGCTGATCACCATCAGGATCCGGGTGCGCCCGAGAGCGTTGGTGAAGGCGTAGAAGGTGCGATACAGGAGCACCGCCGGCAGGCCCCAGGCGATGGTCGACAGGTAATCCCGCGCGCCGCCTTCCACTTCGGGGCTCATGTCACTGAGCTGCATCAGCCAGTCTGGCTGGCGCAGGAACAACACGGCAGGAATCGCCAGAGCGAGGGCCAGCCAGAACCCCTGCTGTACCGACGGACCGATGGCCTCGGTGCGGCCGGCCCCGACGTGGTGGGCGACAGTGGGCGCCACTGCCTGCAGGATGCCGACCATCAGCATCACGATCGAAATATAGATGCCGCTGCCGACGGCCACCGCGGCGAGATCGGTCGTGCCGTAGTGGCCCGTGAGGACGGTGTCGCTGACCATCTGGGTCATGGACGATAACTGGGCGACGAGTACCGGCCAGGCCAGTTCGAGAATGCGGCGGGGGAGGGAGGGCTGGGCGCTCATGGGGCGGCTAGTTTAGCGTGGTGTGCGGTTTCGTCTCAGGCGAAATAGCCGTGCAGGAACCAGCCGTGGGGTGGTAGCCGCTCGCGGAAGATCCACACCAGGCTGTGGTCGTGGCGGCGGGCGACGAAGTAGTCGCGTCGTACTTCGGCGCCATCCCACCAGCCGGACTCGATGCGTTCCGGTCCGGCCAGGAGGCTATCGGGTGCGGGCTGCGCCATCGGGCGTGGTTCGGGAAGCAGCCATAGCGGCCGCGGAGCGCTCGGCAGCGTAGCGCTGCTGTTGGCGGCAGGGCGATCGGGAGGACCGGGTTCTGCCCATCGCCAGGCGTGCTCCGGCCGGTGGTCCGGATGGGCGGCCAGGCAGCGTACCGCGTCGGGTCCAAGACGCGCGCGCAAGGTGGCGAGGAGCAGGCCGGGGTCGCCGTCCTGCCCGTCATCGCCATGGAACAGGTCGGTGCGCGGTGGCGCCAGCGGCCGGGGCGCATCGGCCTCGAGACGCAGGGCGTCCACCGGGGCGGGCAGGGGCAGGCGGCTCAGGTGTTCGCGGGCCAGTAACTGGCAGCGGGCCATGTCCCGGGACAGGGCGCCGAGGATGATCTCGCAACTATCCTCTGGCTGGTGTTTGTTGCGCTCGTATTCGAGTACCAGATTGAAGCGCTCGACCCCGGCCTGACGGGCATCGAGCCAGCCTGCCAGGCCGCTAAGCAGGCGGCGTACGCCGAACAGCAGGGTGTCCACCTGATCTGTCGGCGCGGGCAGGGGCAGGCGGGCGAGGTAACGCTCCGGTGGTACGAACCAGGGGCGTGGATCGGGCAGGGTACCGTAGGCCTGGTCAAGCAGATCAGTGACGGCCTGGGCCTTGCGCCGGGCCAGCCCGCTGCGTGGCAGGCTCCGGACCTGGAGGAGGCTGCGAACTCCTATGCCGGTGAGGAGATCCATGCTGTCGCCGGAAACGGTTCCGTGATCAGACAGGGCGGCGAGCGGGAGTCCGTCGAGCTGGGCGGGCAGATCGATAAGCTCACGCACCTGCCTTCCCGGTGCAAAGCGGGCCAGCCAGCGGGCTGCAACGGGGGTGGGGGCGACGGCCAGCTGGCCGGCGAAGCCGAGCTCGGCGAGGCTGGCAAGAATGGCTTTGCAGAGGGATTCCAGGCCTCCGAACAGGCGCAGGCAGGCTTGTACTTCGAGCAGTACGGTGTCAGGTGCGTCGAGGCTTATCGAGGGGGTGAAGCGGCCGGCCCAGCAGGCAATGTCGGTGAGGGCGGCGAATTCAAGGCGCGGGTCGCGTTCGCGCAGGCACAGGTCGGGCGCTAGGGCCAGAGCACTGGCGCGGCGGAGTCCTGGTTCCACGCCGCGTGCCATTGCCGCCGGATCCGCTGCCACCACCCGGAGTTGGGGGCGGGTGCTGAGAATGGCCAGCGGCGTGGCATCACTGCGCCCCCGCGTGAAGACCTGCAGGGCCAGATCGGGCAGGTAAAGGGCGCACCAGAGCATGGACGGAGGACGTACGGGACTGATGGTTGAAGACTGAAGCAGGCTGGTCCGGGCGCAGGCTGCCTCCGGCCCAGGGCAGATCGACAGTCAATGGCATGCCGAGCAGGGGGCCGCGTCGTTTCAGGATGTGGACTTCCACGCCGCGGCTGGACGCCGCCAGGGCCAGACGCAGTACTGCGGGTGAAGGTTGGTGGGCGACACTTTCAGGGCGAATCAGGATGAGCGGAGTAGCGCTCTCTTCGGCAGCGAGCTGAAGGCGCCGCAGGGCACCCATGTCGGCGTCGGCCAGCCACAGGACGACGACTTCGCAACTGCGCGAGGCCAGTGCCTGGCGGGCGGCCCAGCGGGCATGTGCCGGGCTGGCAGCCTGGACGACGAGCAGGCGCCCGAGCGGCACGCCGGCAGCGGCCAGTGCCGGCGCGTAGGGCTGACCCGGCGGGGCGATGCATACGCCCCAGCGTCCGGGCGGAACACGACCCAGCAGGGGCAGCAGCAAACCTAGTTCGCCCACTCCGGTGTGAGGCACGAGCAGTTCGGTCAGTGCGCCTGCCGGCCAGCCTCCGCCCGGCAGGAGTGCATCGAGTTCCCCGTAGCCGGTAGGCAGGCCTGGCGCCACCGGTGCAGCCAGCCGGTCGCCCCGCCAGACCAGTTGTTCAAGGGCTGCGGGGGCGACGAAAGGACGGGAGGCGAGGGCGGCCATCGGGGGTAAAGGCTCTATGGAACAGGTTTACAGCGGTTCGCTGCGGATCAGGCCGACGGCAAGGCCTTCGATCTCCAGCGGGGCGCTGCGGGTATCGACGACGATGGTCGCGAAATCCGGGTTGGCGGCCAGCAGTTCGACGATGGGGCCCTTGCGCGACAGCCGTTTCACGGTGACATCGTCTTCGACGCGGGCAACGACGATCTGGCCATTGCGTACTTCGGTGGTGCGATGGACGGCGAGGAGGTCGCCATCGAGAATGCCGGCGTCGCGCATGCTCATGCCGCGCACCTTGAGGAGGTAGTCGGCGCGGGGTGAAAAAAGGCCCGGGTCGACCTGGTAGCGGCCCTGCACATGTTCGGCGGCGAGGATCGGGCTGCCGGCGGCAACGCGTCCGATCAGTGGCAGGCCGAGGGCTTCCATCAGGCGGATGCCCCGCGCGCGGCCTTCTTCCAGGGTAATGGCTCCCTTGGCGGCAAGGGCGCGCAAATGGGTTTCGGCGGCATTGGGAGAGCGGAAACCGAAAGCCGTACAGATCTCGGCCCGGGTGGGGGGGCGTCCTTCCTGCTCCACGGTGTCGCGGATGAGCTGGAGGATTTCCTGCTGGCGGGTGGTGAGATTGTCGGACATGGGAACTCCAGTGGATATGCGTGTAATTTTATACAGCTTTTTGGCAATGACAAGCTGTAGTGCGCTGCAGCGAGAACATTCGTCCCTGTGACAAACCTCAAACTAGCGCTATAAAGGGCTTGAGCCACCTCCATTGTTGGGCTATCCCTTCAATGAAGTACAAAAAAAGAAGAACAGAGAACAGCGAAAAGTCGGACCGCCCAATCAGCAGGGCTCGGGAAACGAGCCCATAGCCCCCGGAGGAGATTTTCATGCTTGTCAGCCCCCAACACGCTTCGGGTAGAGTTCTCAAAGCGGCTCGGTTAGAATCCGAAGCCACGATGGCGGTACCCTGCGAAGGTCAGCCTGTTCCGCTCTTTGCCCTGCCCGATGCCGATATGGGCATGTTCGATCTGGCGTCGGTGCTGGGATCCCATCATGTGGTCCTGTACTTTTACCCCCGTGACAACACCCCCGGCTGTACCCGTCAGGCGATCGACTTCAGTGATCACGATGCCGATTTTCAGCGGGAAAAATGCGTCGTGGCCGGCATAAGTCCGGACGATTGCATGACCCATGCCGATTTTCGTGATCAGCACGGCCTGTCGGTCGAGCTGCTCTCCGATGAGGATGGAGACGTGTGCAGGCTTTTTGGAGTGTGGCAGTCTGGTTCGGTGAACGGAGTCGTAAAGCGCAGTGTGCGCCGGTCGACCTTCATCATTTCCAGCGACGGGGTACTCAGGCACGTGCTGCACGATGTCAATCCGCGCGGTCATGCCGCCGAAGTGTTTCAGCTGATAAAGCAACTCAACTCAAGGAATGTAAATGGAAATCGCCAAGAACACAGTCGTCACGCTTGACTACACGGTCACGGATCCGGATGGCAACATGATCGACGACGGCCAGCACCCGCTGGTCTACATGCACGGCGGTTACGACGGCATCTTCGCCGCGATCGAAGAAGCCCTCGACGGCAAGAAGGTCGGCGACAACATGAAGGTCAAGCTTCTGCCCGAAGATGCTTTCGGCGAGTTCGACGAAGAGCTGGTGATGGTTGAAGAAGCCTCCCTGTTCCCGGACAACATCGAAGTCGGTATGTCCTTCGAGCGCGTCGGGGAAGATGGCGAAGAGGAAATGGTCTATCGCATCACCGACATCGCCGATGGCAAGGTCGTGGTCGATGGTAATCATCCCCTCGCCGGCACCGCGCTGATCTTCGACGTTACGGTGAAGGATGTGCGTGCAGCCAGCGCCGAAGAAATCGGCCACGGTCATGTGCATGGCGACGGCGGTCACCACCACTGACAGGCAGACTGGCCGGCGAGCCGGGTTTCGCCCGCCGCAGCCGGTCACAACCGGAGTTATTTTGAACGGACCGCATGGCGGTCCGTTTTCTTTGCGATGATCAAACTTGATGAGGAAGGCCCGGCACTGCTGCGGGTAGAGCGGTTGCAGGTGGCACTGGGGGGCCGCGGAAAGTCGGTGCATCCCGTGGACGGCATCAGCTTCGATGTGCCTGCCGGTCGAACCCTGGCGCTGGTCGGAGAGTCCGGCTGCGGCAAGTCAATGACGGCCCTGGCCTGCATGCGCCTGCTACCGGCTGGCGGGAGGATTGCCGGCGGCAGCATCCACCTTGGTGAGGAAGCCCTGCAGGATCTTCCCGAGACGCGCATGCGCGACATTCGCGGCAACCGGCTGGCCATGATCTTCCAGGAGCCGGCCACCAGCCTCAACCCGGTGATGACCGTCGGCGACCAGATTGGCGAAGTGCTGGTGCGCCACCGGAGCCTGCACGGCAAGCCGGCCTGGGAGGAGTCCGAGCGTCTTCTCGACGCGGTGGGCATCCCCGACCCGCTGCGCCGTCTCTCCGAGTATCCCTTTCAGCTTTCCGGCGGGATGAAACAGCGGGTGATGATCGCCATCGCCCTGGCTGGCGACCCGGAAGTGCTCATTGCCGACGAGCCGACTACGGCCCTGGACGTGACCATCCAGGCCCAGGTTCTCGACCTGCTCGCCGATCTGCAGGCCCGCCGCGGCATGGGCATGCTGCTGATCACCCACGATCTGGGCGTGGTGGCCCGCATGGCTCACCGGGTGGGCGTGATGTACGCCGGCGAGCTGGTGGAAACGGGCGACCGGGAGGAGTTTTTCGGCGCACCGCTGCATCCCTATTCGCGCAAGCTCTTCGCGGCTCTGCCGACTTCGGCCCAGCGCGGCCGTGCCCTTGAAACCATTACTGGTCAGGTGCCGCGCCTGGGCGAGCGCCGCGAAGGCTGCCGCTTTGCCGAGCGGTGCCCGCAAGTCCAGGCCTTGTGCCGCAGCACCGAGCCGACGATGCACAGCGTCGGTCGTCAAACGGTACGATGTCATATTTACGATCCGGCCGGGAGTATGCGCTGGGTGACACCCTCACAGGGCGAGGCTGTGCCGCCGGGCAGGCAGACGGTTGCCGGAAAGGCCCTCGAAGTGCAGTCCCTGCAGGTTCACTTCCCGGTTCGCAAAGGGCTCTTTCGCCGGGTTGTCGGACAGGTTAAGGCTGTCGATGGCGTGTCGCTGCATGTGCCAGCTGGAGAAACCCTGGCGCTGGTGGGCGAGTCGGGTTGCGGTAAGACTACCGCCGGCAAAGCGCTTCTCAAGCTGGTGGCCGCCACTGGCGGCAGTGCCCGCTACGGCGAGCATGAACTGCTGAGTCTCTCGCCGAGCCAGTGGCAGCCCCTGCGGCGTGATCTGCAGATGATTTTCCAGGATCCTTTCAGCTCCCTCAATCCGCGCATGC
>Ga0116183_1004268_pt1 | contig 14087 bp, 9 predicted proteins | sample AD_UKC078_MetaG_FD_89753 | JGI IMG/M metagenome (GOLD analysis project Ga0116183, IMG submission 89753) | Active sludge microbial communities of municipal wastewater-treating anaerobic digesters from USA - AD_UKC078_MetaG | ecosystem: Engineered > Bioreactor > Anaerobic > Digestate | place: USA... | reverse complement strand
CTTTTCTCGCCGCTACCTGATGTCATTTTCTCATTTTTCCTGTTATAAGTAGGAAATAACACCAGAAAATAGAATAAATTGTATATAAAATTTATAAAAACGTTAAAGTTTAAGAAAAAAACATATAGAAAAGAGAAGAAAAGAATGGCCATAAGGAAATCAGAATTATATAGTTCCCTCTGGAAAAGCTGTGACGAACTGAGGGGCGGAATGGATGCAAGCCAGTACAAAGACTATGTGCTGGTCTTGCTGTTTATAAAGTATGTTTCGGATAAATAGGAGGGTAAAAAAGATTCTATAATAGAAATCCCGGAAGGAGCCAGCTTTAAAGATCTGATAAAACTCAAAGGTCAATCGGATATAGGAGACAGAATTAATAAAATAATAGGTAAACTTGCTGAGGCCAATGAGCTTAAAGGAGTTATTACTGTAGCGGATTTTAACGATCCCGATAGACTCGGTAAAGGGAAAGATATGGTTGACCGTCTGTCCAACCTGGTTTCTATATTTGAAAATCCGGCTCTGGACTTCAGCAGCAACAGAGCGGAAAATGATGATATACTTGGCGATGCCTATGAATATCTTATGAGGCATTTCGCCACTGAAAGCGGAAAGAGCAAGGGCCAGTTTTACACTCCTTCGGAAGTATCCCGAATAATAGCAAAAGTCATAGGAATAAACTGCTCTAAAAGTCAGTCCGAAACGATTTATGATCCTGCCTGCGGCTCAGGGTCACTATTGTTAAAGGCTGCCGATGAAGCCATAAGCGGAGTTACTATTTATGGTCAGGAGAATGACAATGCAACCCGTGCTCTTGCTGTTATGAATATGTGGCTCCATGGCAACCCGGCTTCTGACATAAGGCAGGGTAATACTATAGCTTCACCGCTCTTTACAGACGAAAGAACAGGGGATTTGAAGACCTTTGACTATGTAGTTGCGAATCCGCCTTTCAGTTACAAATCGTGGAGTAATGGCATTAACCCGCAACATGATGTGTATGAACGTTTTACCGGTTTTGGAATACCTCCTTCAAAAAACGGAGATTATGCTTTTTTGCTTCACATAATAAAATCTCTTAAAAGTAAAGGTAAAGGGGCCTGTATTCTTCCTCACGGCGTGTTATTCAGAGGAAATACCGAGGCGGACATAAGGACAAACATTATTAAAAGAGGCTACATTAAAGGCATAATCGGCCTCCCTGCAAACCTCTTCTATGGTACTGGTATTCCAGCCTGTATCATTGTTCTTGATAAGGAAAATGCCGGAGAGAGGAAGGGAATTTTCATGATAGACGCCTCAAAGGGTTTTATTAAAGACGGAAACAAGAATCGTCTCAGGGAACAGGATATTCATAAAATTGTAGATGTATTTAACCGTCAGATTGAAGTTCCTAAGTACAGCCGTATGATATCACTGAAAGAAATAGAGGAAAACGAATATAATCTGAATATTCCCCGGTACATTGACAGCCAGGAAAGTGAAGATATGCAGGATATAGAAGCTCATCTGCTCGGAGATATTCCCGCCCGTGATATTGATGCTCTCAAAGACTACTGGGAGGTTTATCCTGCGCTGAAAAATGACCTGTTTATTCAGAATAACCGCCCTGGATATGTTAAATTAAAAATAGAAAAAGATAAAATAAAGTCAGCTATATTCGGCCACCCTGAGTTTATTGCCTGCAGGAAAGAAATGGAGAACATCTTCAAGTTATGGGAAAAGAACACTGTTGATTATTTAAAAGAGTTAAAAAAGGGGTTAAGGCCGAAAGATGTAATAAACTGCATATCTGAAAATATCCTCAATTCTTATCAAAATCTTCATCTGGTGGATAAATACGATGTCTACCAGCATTTAATGAATTACTGGTCTGAAACCATGCAGGATGATATGTATGAATTATCTTCCGATGGCTGGACGGCAGGGAATGAAGTCCTTCGCCTTACGAAAGAAGATAAGAAAGGTAAGAAAAAAGAAGTCGAAGGTATGGCAGGTCTTTCGGGAAGACTCATACCTGTTGATTTAATTATTGAAGTTTATTTCGGCAAAGAGAAAGTACACATTGATGAAATGGAAGCAGAAAAAGAGACTCTTATAGCAAAAATGGACGAAGTTCGTGAAGAACACGGAGGAGAAGATGGGCTTCTGTCAGAGGTAATGGATGATAAAGGAAAAATCAGCAAAAAGACCATTACTGCTCACCTTAAAGAAGTGAATAAAAAGCCCTTGGAAAACAGGGAAGAAATTACATTATTAAAGGATTATTCAAAGCTGCTGAACAGAGAGGGTGAACTGAAAGAGAATATTAAATATGCATGGAAAGAACTGGAAACAAAAGTCAAAAAGAAATACCCGGCATTGTCCCTTGAAGAGATAAAAAAGACAGTCCTAGAAGAGAAATGGATGAGGAGCATAAATAAGGCTGTTCATACAGAAATAGACCGCATCAGCCAGAGACTCACAGGAAGAATAAAAGAACTTGCAGAAAGGTATGAAACTCCTTTGCCTGAGCTGGAGAAGACAGTTGAAGAGCTGGAAGAAAAAGTAAATGCCCATCTGGAAAGAATGGGGTTTGTATGGGAATAATAAAGTAAAAGGTTCTACTTTTTATACAAGTTTAGAAAATATAAAACAACCAGTGTGAGAAGATGAAATTATGGATATAGAAGAGCTTAAAGAACTGATAAAATTATCTGAATCAGAACAGATTGAGTTTAAACTTTCCACAGGTCAGAGAACTGAAGCGGCCAAGACTGTATGTGCCATGTTGAACTGTGCCGGAGGCTTTCTCTTATTTGGAATTGATGATAAGGGAAACATCAAAGGCCAGCAGGTCAGCAGTAAAACTCTTGAAATTATAGCAGGAGAAATCAGGCGGATTGAGCCACCTGCCTATCCTGATATAGAAACAGTGCCATTAAATGATAATCTTAAAGTAATAGTCTTAAGGGTTCCCGGCGGTGGGGGGCCATACACCTATGACGGAAGACCCTATATACGTAATGGTTCTTCAACTGCTGTCATGCCTCAGTATCAATATGAAAAACTCCTGCTGGAACGTATGCATGGTTCTTATAGATGGGAAAAACAGATTGCCCGTAATATATCTATTAAAGATCTGGATAGAGAAGAAATTATAAGGACAATTGATGAAGCAGTAAGAAGACAGAGGCTCACTGAACCTGGGACACGAAAGGTAAAGGATTTATTAACCGGCCTGGGATTATTGCAGGAAGATAACGTAATAAATGCAGCAGTTGTATTGTTCGGAAAAAGTAAATCTTTATTACCAGGTTATATCCAGTGTACTTTAAAACTTGCCCGTTTTCGAGGTACAGATAAAACAGAATTTATCGATAACAGGCAGATAACAGGTAATGCCTTTGAACTGTTTGAACAGGCACAGATATTCTTTAGAAACCATCTTCCAGTATCAGGAAAGATTTTACCTGATAAATTTGAAAGAGTGGATGAACCTCTTTACCCCACTGCAGCATTAAGAGAAGCCGTAGCCAATGCCATCTGCCATAGAGACTATGGCAGCGGTGCCGGTGCAATAAGTATCGCCATATATGACGACAGACTTGAAATCTCAAGCACAGGAGAACTTCATTTTGGATTAAAAACAGAAGATTTGTTCCGCCCCCATCCATCAAGACCATGGAATCCGTTTATAGCAAAGGTATTTTATCTGAGAGGCATAATTGAGACCTGGGGCAGAGGAACCATTAAGATAAAAGAATTAACAGATGAGGCCAGACTTCCTGTGCCGGAATTTGAAAATAATATGGGAGAATTCACTATAAGATTTTTCTGTGGCAAGAAATATTTAGATAAAATATCTGATCTAGTTGGCACTATGTTGGCACCATGTTGGCACCATGTTGGCACCATGTTGGAACTAAGTACGGAGGAAATTAATAAACTCCTGATTTCCTGTAATGAAGCCACAAGTATAAATGATTTAATGAATATTTTTGCATGGAAAGATAGGAGTAAATTCCGTAATAAATACATAAATCCTTTACTTGAAGAGGGACTAATCGAAATGACAGTACCGGATAAGCCAAAAAGCAGTAAGCAAAAATATAAAATTACAGAAAAGGGTAATTATTTATTGGAAGCTGGAAAAACTTTCACCAGGAATGGATAGAACATAAATCTAATGGCAAAAATAAACTATAATTGTGAAACAGGCTGTTTCACAATTAGAAAATATGAACTGACCCGTATCCTGCCGGACAATCTCAAATCTACACTACAAAGCATTGAGGAAATTGAGGAAGAATAGTAAGGAAAGGAAAATATAAACGAGAATAAGTAATATGATAAATGGGTATAATAATTAAGAGAGGTGTTTTATGGCTTTTGATAGTTCAATAAACATGAGAAACGATTTAATTTTTAAATATATATTCGGCTATGAAAAGAATGAAAGGATATTAATAGCACTGCTTAATGCTATACTTGGTCTGGAAGGTGCAGACAGGATTGTTAAATTGACCTTTCTGAATACTTTTAATTTACAGGAATACATAAAAGATAAGCTATCAACTCTTGATGTAAAAGCAGAAGATAGTACCGGCAGAAGAATAAATATTGAAATGCAGGTGGAATCTGAGCAGGCATATATAAACAGAGTAATTTATTACCATGATAAATTATATACAGGTCAGTTAAAAAAATCTGAACCTTTTGAAGAGTTAAATAAGGCTATATCTATCTCTATATTAAATTTTATTCTCTTCAAAGAAGAAAAAGAACTGCACAATATTTATCGTTATCTAAACATTAAATCAAAGAAAGAATTAAGTGATATTAAGGAATTGCACTTCATAGAACTTCCGAAGTTTAAAAAAGATAAGTCCAAAAAGAAGCAGTCAAGATTTGAAAAGTGGTTGCATGTTTTAAAGTTTGGAGAAATCTATGCAGATGATATAGATAATCTCCCGGATGAATTGAAAGAAGAGGAGGAGATAGTAATGGCGTTGCAGGAGATGGTAAGGGCATCCAATGATGAAATGGTAAGGCAGATTCTTGAGATGAGATCTAAAGCCCGTCATGAAGAGGCTTCACGGTTGTACCAGGCAAAGCAGAGAGGCAAAGAAGAAGGGCGAAAAGAAGGAATAGAAGAAGGGCGAAAAGAAGGGCGAAAAGAAGGAATAGAAAAAAGAAATATTGAGATAGCAAAAAATCTTTTAAAATTAAATTTTCCTGTAGAAGCAATATCTCAGGCTACTGGATTAACTGATGTGGAAATAGAAGGGTTGAAAAAATCCTGTTAATCCTTTAATCCCGAAAATCCCGGTTCAGACAGAAAGGGAAATACAAATGACAATAAGTAAGATACCTGATGGATATAAACAGACTGAAATTGGTGTAATACCTGAAGATTGGGAAGTAAAAAGGTTACAGGAAACAGTGAAAAAGTTTTTAAATGGTGGAACCCCGTCTACACAAAAAGTAGAGTACTGGTGTGGACACATCCCCTGGATAACAGGAGCAGATATTGTTAAACAACAAGTATCTGATATAAGGAGATTTATTACATTAGGAGCAATAAAAAATAGTTCTACTAATATTGTTGAAAAAGGGAATTTATTACTTGTTTCAAGAACTGGTGTAGGTAAACTTGCTATTGCACCCTTTGATATCGCTATTAGTCAAGATTTTACAGGAATATATTTAAAAAATGAAATATTACTTACTAAATATATTTATTATTATCTTGATTTCAATTCTTGTGAATTACAAAGTCAAAATCAAGGAACATCAATACAAGGAATTACAAGGGATAGATTATCAATAATGTTAATTCCTATACCACCTATTCCAGAACAATCCGCCATAGCCGCCGCCCTCAGTGACACAGATTCCCTCATAACCAGTCTGGAACAGCTCATAGCAAAAAAGCGAGCCATAAAGCAGGGGGCTATGGAGGAACTTCTGACGGGTAAAAGACGTCTGCCGGGGTTTTGTGGGGAATGGGAAGTGAAAAAGCTAGGTGAGGTTTCTTTTGTTACAAAACTTGCAGGATTTGAATATACAATGTATTTTGATTATTCCAAGTCTGGTGATGTAGTTGCTATTAGGGCATTAAATATTAAAAATGGAAAATTAAAACTTAATGATATTCATACTATACCAAAAGAAACCTCTAATTTACTTAAACGCTCAAAATTATTTAAAGGTGATTTGGTATTGTCTTATGTCGGAACTTTGGGACAAGTCGCTGTTATTCCAGAAGATGATAAATATCATCTTGCACCGAATGTGGCGAAAGTATCAGTAAATAGAAATAAAGTAGACTCTTTTTATTTGAATCAATTTTTGAATAGTGAAAGAGGCCAGTGTGAAATTTTAAAATTAGCTGCTTCTACTACACAAGCTGCACTAAGTATGCAAAATTTACGTGAAGTCTTAATTTTACTTCCAAATACAAAAGCCGAACAAACCGCCATCGCCCAAATCCTCTCCGATATGGACACAGAAATAGAAGCTCTGGAACAAAAACTGGAAAAATACAAAAAAATAAAACAGGGCATGATGGAGGAACTTCTAACAGGAAGGACGCGGCTTATATGAATAAAGGACTGCCGGCAGAAAGGATAACTCAAAACCGTATAATAAGTCTCTTCAAGAAAACCCTCAAATACAATTATCTGGGCAACTGGGAACACAGAGAAAACAGTAATATCGAAGAAGATCTCTTAAAAAACTATTTAAAAAAATCCGGATACAGTGAAATCCTGATAAACAAAACCCTTTATGAACTTAATAAAACTGCCGGCCATCAGGGAAAAAGTATTTATGATATAAACAGAGAAGTATATTCTATGTTACGGTACGGCGTAAAAGTAAAGGAAGATATTGGAGAAAATACTCAGACTGTCTGGCTCATTAACTGGAAAGAACCTTTAAAGAATGACTTCTCTGTAGCAGAAGAGGTGACAGTTAAAGGCGTTCATAATAAAAGACCCGATATTGTTATCTACGTAAACGGCATAGCCCTTGCCGTGTTAGAACTTAAAAGAAGCACCGTATCTGTCCTGGAAGGCATCAGACAGAACCTGGACAACCAGAAACATATTTTCATAAAAAATTTTTTCTCTACAATTCAATTCATAACAGCGGGAAATGACACAGAAGGTTTACGGTACGGAACAATAGAAACTCCTGAAAAATATTATCTCTCCTGGAAGGAAGTCTCTGAAGAATCAAAAGATTCTTATCTCCTTGAAATCACACGCCCCATAAGAGAAATAGCTGACAGGACAAAATATCTCCTGGATAAAAACGTGATTCACCTTTTTTATAAAGAACGGTTCCTGGAACTCATTCATGACTTTGTTGTTTACGACAGAGGCATAAAAAAACTCTGCCGCCATAATCAGTATTTTGGAGTAAAAGCCTCTGCAGATTATATAAAGAGAAGAGAAGGCGGAATTATCTGGCATACTCAGGGATCTGGCAAAAGTCTCACAATGGTCTGGCTTACTAAATGGATAAGAGAAAATATTCCTCATGCCAGAGTTCTCATTATTACTGACCGTGACGAACTGGACAGGCAGATAGAAAAAGTTTATAAAGGCATTGAAGAAAACATCTACCGCACAAAGAGCGGGAAAGATCTCATAAATAAATTGAATGACACATTACCCTGGTTAATGTGCTCTCTCATCCATAAATTCGGAAATAAAGAAAAAAACGAATATGACGAATATATCAGGGAACTGAAGAGTAACCTGCCGGAAAATTTTAAAGCTAAAGGCCATATTTATGTCTTTGTTGATGAATGCCACAGAACACAGAGCGGAGAGCTCCATAAAGCAATGAAATCCATTCTTCCTGAAGCACTCTTTATAGGGTTTACAGGCACTCCCCTTTTAAAGCAGGATAAGCAAAGGAGCATAGACATTTTTGGAAAATACATCCACACCTATAAATTTGATGAGGCAGTAATGGATAACATGGTTTTAGATCTGCGGTATGAAGCAAGGGATATTGAACAGAAAATAACCTCTATGGATAAAATTGATCTGTGGTTCGAAGCCAAAACAAAAGGACTGACAGAATCTGCAAAGACAGAATTAAAGAGAAAATGGGGAACAATAAAGAAAGTATTCAGCTCAAAATCCAGACTGGATAAAATAGTAGCCGACATTTTATTTGATATGGGAACAAAAGTACGTCTCCAGAACGGAAAAGGAAATGCTATGCTTGTCTCAGGGAGTATTTATCAGGCATGCCGTTATTATGAAATGTTCCAGAACGCAGGATTAACAAACTGTGCCATAATAACCTCCTTTTCACCGTCTTATGCAGATATAAAAGGAGAAGAAACAGGAGAAGGATATACGGAAAAATTACTTCAATTTGAAATATATCAGAAGATGCTTAAGGGCAAAACTCCTGAAGCCTTTGAGGAAGAAGCAAAAAAGAAGTTTATAGAAGAACCGGCTCAAATGAAACTTCTTATTGTGGTGGACAAACTTCTCACAGGTTTTGACGCACCTCCTGCAACTTATCTTTATATTGACAAAAAAATGGAGGATCACGGTTTATTCCAGGCTATCTGCCGTGTTAACCGGCTAGATGGAGATGACAAGGAATATGGTTATATTATTGACTATAAAGATCTGTTCAACAGCCTTGAAAAGTCGGTCATAGACTATACTTCCGGTGCTTTCAGAGGGTATGATCCGGAAGATGTTCAGGGTCTGCTGTCAGACAGACTGAAAAAAGAAAAAGAAAGGCTTGATAACGCTCTCGAAGCAGTAAAAGCACTCTGTGAACCAGTAGAGCCTCCGAAAGACACTCTGTCATATATCCAATATTTTTGCGGGAAAGACACTCAAAATCCTGCCGAACTGAAAGAGACTGAACCTCGAAGGGTTTTATTATATAAGTCTGTTGTTTCTTTACTCAGAGCCTATGCAAACATTGCAAATGAACTGGAAGAGGCCGGATATAGCAGAGAAGAGATTATTTCTATACAGAAAGACATAAAACATTATGAAGATCTTCGAAAAGCAATACAACTCGCAAGCGGAGATTATATAGATCTGAAAAAGTATGAACCGGCCATGAGACATCTTATCGACTCTTATATAGGTGCGGAAGAAAGCCGTGTTCTTTCGGCCTTCGATGATCTTTCTCTTGTAGATTTAATTGTTGAACGGGGAAGAGCATTCATTCAGGACATACCGGATAATATAAGAACTAATAAAGGGGCTATGGCAGAGACAATAGAAAACAATCTCCGCAGAGTAATTACAGAAGAATCTCCCACAAACCCCATATACTATGAGAAGATGTCTGTTTTATTGGATGAACTGATTAAGCTGAGAAGAAAAGAAAGGGAGCGGTATGAGGAATATTTGCAGAAAATCTGTGAGCTGACGAAAAAAATAAAGAAACCTGACACCAACGGTGATTATCCACCATCATTAAATAGTCCTGCAAAACGGGCATTGTACGATAACCTGGAGAGAAATGAAGAACTGGCCATTGAACTGGATGAAGCAATAAAGACCAGAGGACATGACGGATGGAAGGGGAATATGCTCAAGGAAAAACATATGAAACTCATAATAAGAGAAACCCGTGCAAAATACGGGAGAACAGATGAAAAAGAGCAGGAAAATATTTTTGAACTGATAAAGAAACAGAGTGAGTATTGATGAACACAATAGAAGTTGGGAACATAACTGTAGACGTTTTTCGAAAGAAAATTAAAAATCTTCATCTGACTGTACACCCGCCTGAAGGCAGGGTAAGGGTTGCCTCTCCTGCAGGTGTAAAAGACGAAGCAATTCGTCTGTTTGTGATATCCAGACTCCCATGGATAAAAAGACAGCAGAGGAAGTTCCGGGAACAGGAGAGAGAAAGAGAGAGGGAATTTCTCTCACGGGAAAGCCATTACTTTTTCGGGAAGAGATATTTACTGAATGTAATTGAACATAAGGGACCGCCCGGAATTATACTTAATAAAAATACTATTGATATGTACGTCTCCAGAGGCACAACAACAGAGAAGCGGAGAATCATTATGAATGAGTGGTACCGCAGAGAAATAAAAAAAGTTATACCTGATCTGCTTGAAAAGTGGGAGAAGATCACAGGAGTTTCTGCATCTCAGTGGAGAGTAAAGCTGATGAAAACCAGGTGGGGCACATGTAACATAAAAGCAAAAAGAATATGGTTTAATCTTGAACTGGCAAAAAAACCTGTACTCTGCCTGGAATATATTATTGTCCATGAACTTGTCCATCTTCTGGAAAGGCATCATAATGAAAATTTCCTGCGATTGATGGAAAAGTTTATGCCTCAATGGAAAAAATATAAAGAAGAGTTGAATAGACTGCCTGCAAGCTATGTCTGGTGGAACTATTAAGATTAACAGGAAAAAGGTATATTGATGAGCAAAAAAACAATCTGTGAACAGAGGCGCGCCATTCATCCTCACCCATAAGGAGACGAGGTTTTCTGGCACGATTCTATAAAAATATTTATGGCCTATTCATTCTTTACAAATCAAACTATATTATGTTATTATTAACGGGTCAATTAAAATTTGCTCATGGAGGAGTTATTTTATGCTTATCAGATTAATTATGTTATTATTTAGATTATTGTACCTTCTCATCTGTTTTATAATAAGGCTCATATGGAGACGTCCATGAAAATAAGGCTATCTTCTGTTGGAAGAAAATTATAATTATTAGAGATAAAATTTCTCTTGTTATTTCGAGAATAGTTGTTAGTCATTAAAACATATACCTTAAGGGATTTTTCTTCCCCCTCTACTACTCACTGATCACTTATCCTCACTTTTCTATTATCCTAAATATTATATCACACAAATAAAGGATTCTTTATCTATAACTCGAATTAACTGAAACATTTCAAACTAAATTTAGGAGGTTGGCAATGAAAAAAAAGCTGGTATTTTTTTTAATTCTTTTCGCTTTTCTTGCAGTTTCTTTAAACTCCGGTTCGGCAGGTGAATACTCATATACAAAAGGAGGAAATGATATAAAATTTTCTCTCTCAGTTCCCGATGGATGGACAGTAGATGACAGTGGTAAAACCAGAACCCCTCTTGTACTTATAGGGCCAACAGACAGGACTACCATTAATATTAATGTAGTTATGGAAAAAATGCCTCAATGGTATAGAATTGATGAAGAAACTATAGAGAAAGTAAAAGGTAAAATTCCTGATAATAGCTTAGAAAGTATAAAATCAATAGCCTGGTTTAAATTAGATGATAAAAACATAGATACCTTTAAAGATAAACTCGGTAATGAAAAAGTTGAAAAAGTTAAGCGTATCCAGCATATAGTATATTCAAAGGAAGATTTAATAGGCAGACTGGAAGAACTCGGATTTCAAAAAGAAGAACTAGATTTAATTGTAAATAATATTAAAACTCTCACAAAGGTTGTATTTACAGAAAAAGAACTAACTACTAAACTAAAAGGCCTTAAATTCAAACAAAATGATATAAATACGTATTTAGCTGTTGCCAGAGTTACAGATATTACACCTGAAGAATATGCCTTCAGAGCCTTTTCATATAGAACTGATCTGGTTAAAGATATAAGGGTTTTAAGTGATAAAAAAATAACCATCCAGGGAATAGATACATATCAGGCAGTAGTGGATTATACCTTTAATTTACCGTCTAATCTGGTTCTAACCAGAGCATTACAGACATGTATTTTTAATAAAGGTTATGCCTATATAATAACAGGTTCAGCCCTTACAGACAATTTCGAAAAATATGAAAACACCTTTAAAGGTGTTACAGAAAGTCTTAAATTTCAATAAAAGGGGAGGAATTTATGTTAAAACAAATGCTCGCAACAAAATCTCTGGAGATGCTCCAGGAGGAAATGGATAGCGGGGAACATAGATTAAGAAGAATTCTCGGCCCTGTAGCACTCACAAGCCTCGGTGTGGGAGCTATTATAGGAACAGGTATCTTTGTTCTTGTAGGACTTACTGCTAAAACCATGGCAGGCCCTTCTCTTATGCTATCCTTTGTAGTTTCAGGTCTTGGATGTGGTTTTGCTGCTTTTTGTTATGCAGAATTTGCCGCTATGACACCTGTAGCAGGAAGTGCTTATACCTATGCCTATGCTACTCTGGGAGAGGTATTTGCATGGATAATAGGATGGGACCTTATCTTAGAATATGCAGTAGGATCTGCCACTGTAGCCCATGGATGGTCAAAATACTTTTTGAAATTGCTTGAAGTATTTCATATACATGTTCCGAGTTTTCTTGCAAATGACCCTCTTACCGTAAAAAATACAATAGAAACTCTGCCTCCAATCATTCAGGGGGCTTATATAGGAGGGGGTTGCCCCATAAGTGCATGGTTTAACCTGCCTGCTTTCCTCATAGTATGGATAATAACGATTATACTGGTAAAAGGTATAAGAGAAAGTGCAGGTTTTAATTCGGCTATGGTAATATTTAAACTGATTATAGTCTTCATTGTAATAGTTGCAGGAGCTTTCTTAGTAGACCCCAAAAACTGGAATCCCTTTATACCGCCTGAATTCGGATGGCCCGGGGTTATGACAGGAGCGGCCTATGTATTTTTTGCCTATATAGGCTTTGACTCTATATCAACCCATGCCGAAGAAGCAATTAATCCCAAAAAAGATGTTCCTATTGGAATTGTAGCTTCTCTTGGTATATGTACCCTCCTTTATATAGCTGTGGCAGCAGTTCTTACAGGTATGGTTCCCTATAAGATGATTGATGTTGAAGCACCTGTGGCTTCAGCTTTTTCAGTCCACGGATGGAACTTTATAGTATTTATCGTAGCTCTCGGTGCTATTACAGGTATTACAAGTGTTCTTCTGGTAATGATGTTGAGTCAGCCCAGAATTTTTCTTGCCATGTCAAGAGATGGCCTTATGCCAAAACATATATTTGCAGTAGTCCATCCTGTATTTAAAACACCCCACAGGGCAACACTTCTTATGGGCGTGGTAGTTTCTCTGGGGGCTTCCCTGGTTCCTCTGGAAGATCTTGCCCATCTTGTTAATATAGGAACACTTCTTGCATTTACTATAGTCTGTGCTTCTGTATGGTTAATGAGACATATGAGGCCCGATCATCCGAGACCCTTCAGATGTCCCATGGTTCCATTAATTCCCATACTGGGAATAGCTTTTAACCTGGGTATGATGATATATCTAGGATGGATGACCTGGTTAAGGCTATTTATATGGCTTTTCATAGGATTTATTATATATCTCTTATACGGAAGACATAACAGTGTAATGCATAAACAGAGCTTAAAAGCTGATCCCACTGTGAGTTAAGATTCGCAAAGCGTAATGTGGGGCACAATCACGCATTACGCTTTGCGATTCCCTCATAGCCTCTTTATAAGACATTTTTATCTTTTCCCACATGACTCACGCCTTTTTTAACAAAAATTCAGGAAATATTTCTTCTATGCAGAGACAGAGTATTTCTTTTATAAGAGGATTTACACTGTCTGCTTCTAAAGGTATAGAAACTGTTCTAATAAGATTTAAATTATCTTCCTTACAGAAACTATTAAGATAAGGCCATATTTTTTCTTCAGGTAAAGAAAAAACTGTAGAACCTATCTCTAAAGGAGTATAACTTAAAAAGAGGGTATAAAAAATCTTTTTCAGAAGATTCTTCATAAACTCCGATGGCTTATATCTATCCTCTCGTTTTAACCATTCCAGACATTTTCCATAGGAAAGAAAAGCTTTTTCGTACATATCTGCATCCAGGAAACATTCTCCCTGCTGATAAAAAGACAGAGAATCCGGTTTCCTCTCCGATTTTAATCTATACCCCCAGGCAGCAAGATAACTTTCACCATATTTTCTGTAAAACTCCGTACAGGAAAGATAAAATCCCTCTTCTGTAACACTTAAAGATTCAGGAATATTATCATTTTCCCTGATTAATTCCTTAAATGAACTATCCAGTTTAATGACTCTATCTATATATTCTTTAGAAAGAGATATATTACCATTATATTTTAAGAGAATACCCATTAAAAAATTGAGTTTCCCACT
>Ga0116183_1004263_pt1 | contig 14097 bp, 8 predicted proteins | sample AD_UKC078_MetaG_FD_89753 | JGI IMG/M metagenome (GOLD analysis project Ga0116183, IMG submission 89753) | Active sludge microbial communities of municipal wastewater-treating anaerobic digesters from USA - AD_UKC078_MetaG | ecosystem: Engineered > Bioreactor > Anaerobic > Digestate | place: USA... | reverse complement strand
CCGCCTTGTCCTCCGACATAAATATACAAGGTTTCTCCCGGCGTTACCGCAAGAGTACCTGTAGCATACCCACCGTATCCTGGAGTTCCTCCGGAATTAGATCCGCCTTGAGCTCCCCATACTTCAGCAACATAAGTTCCAGAACCGGCAGGAACAGTCAATGTCTGCTGGGCTCCAGTATATTCAAATGTGTAAGTTCCGGGAACACATTCGTATCCTGAACAGTCGGTTTTGCATTTTCCTGAAGTTCCGTTTAAAACGCCATCATCGCATGCCTCAGACATTGCAGATTTTATCTCTTCAGCCGTTACAGCTCTTTCAATGATCTTTACTCCATCAATGGCACCATTAAAATAACCGTAAGAACCTCCTCCGATCTTGGTAGGTGCAAAAACTGTCGATTTTGCTGAAACAAGTCCTGTCACAACAAGGTTTCCGTTAATGTATATTTTCGGCTGTCTATCGGCATAAGTTACTGCAACATGAACCCAGCCGGTACCGATACTTCCGCTGTAAACAGCAAGTGCAGGCATATATCCGTCTCCATGTTCATAGACCGAGACCCCGTTCGTTCCGGCTGAAACTCCGGCTCCGGCGAATTCACTACGGTGATCAGCTCCGAAAACATAATTCTGTCCAGTTGTTCCTGTTACAATATCTATCTGCTGGGGATCTATTTCGTGTGTCAAAGACGCTTTGATCCATGCCATCATTGTAAAATTGTTCGTCGGTGGAGTGTAGGAAAGGGAAACAACGCTGTCCGTTCCGTTAAAACTCAACGCTTGCCCATGTTTTCCAGTAACCCACGAGGCATTGCTGATCGAACCGTGATTTCCACTACCCGATGAATCAAGAGCCGTTGTTCCGCTGCCTTCATCCATATAAAGGGTCACAATGGTCTGACTTAAATTATTTTTTGCATTGTTTTCCACCCCGTCTCCGCAGTAACTGTTCCATTGACAATTCGTGTTGCAGGTAGGGGTGAAATTATATTCTAAATCGGCATTTTCTGTTCCGCTGTCACAAGCTTCTCCTGTATCAACATTTCCTTCTCCGCAAGCCAGAATGCAGACCAACCCGCTTTTTTTGTAATACTGGTTGCATGTCCAGTCACATTTTGCAGGAGCGATCCATCCGCCGACAGTTGTATAAGTCACAGTCACATTTGCTATTATATCGGTTGAATTTGCAGGATTGCTGTTGTTCGTATCACAAGAAACAAGTTTTGAGTTTATGCATGAATTTCCGTTCTGTTCATAATCAGTATTGCAAGTCCATGAACATTTTGCGGGCGTTGTCCAGCCGCCTGCCGTTGTATAAGTTATGATGACCGCATCAGTTGCATCTGTTGAATTTAGAATGTCGTTTGGAGAACATGGAGCAAGCTTGGAATTGATACAGCCGTCAGATGTTTCGTTCAGTACATAATCAGTATTGCAGTTCCATGAGCAGGTGTCTGCTCCCGGTGTCCAGCCGGTTAGATCGGTATATGTCTGGAAAATTTTTCCATCTGAATTATCACCGCTTCCTGAAGCATTTGCAGGAATGTTCGTGCAGGAAACATTTCTTGAGTTTATGCATCCGTCCTCTGTATCGTTTTTTGCAAAATCGGCAACGCAGTTCCACTCACATTGATCTGCAGGAGGAAGCCAGTCTGTTCCATTCCATGTTTGAGTCAGCATTCCTTCAGGATTTGCTGAACTCCATGATGCGTTATCAGGATATATGTTTTCACACGGAATATCTTTTGTGTCTGCAACACATTCAAAACCGTCACCTGAATAATTTTCGCGACAGGTGCAGTCATAAGATCCGGTTGTATTTGAGCATTCAGCAAATTCACTGCAGTCATTGAGAATTTCATCAACGCATTCGTCAATGTCGTCACATTTATCTTCGTTCCAGAAATATCCTTCAACACATCCACAGGTAAAATTTTCACCTTCAGCAGTACAAACCTCATCGCTTAATGCAATTTCAAGACACGGGTTAGGGCTGCACGGATCAGTGTTATCACTGTCTGACATGTCCGACATATCGGACTGGTCTGACTGGTCTGACTGGTCGGAAGTGTCTGACGAATCACCAGTATCCCCTGAATTCCCCGAATCCCCGCTGTCACCGGAGTTTCCTGTGTTTCCACTTTCTTTGTCAACACAGAATCCGTCAACGCATATCTGTCCCGCGTCGCAGTCAAATGCGGTAATACAGTATTGAGTTTTGTCAGATGAACATCCAAAGATAAAAGCAAATACAAAAACTATGAAAATTGAAATTCTGAAGATCATTGGCACCTCTTTTTATGGACAAGTTCGTGTTATAACTACTTTGCCATTACCTGAATTTACACCGTTTTGCATTGTTCCTTCTGTAACACCGCCGATATAGCCTGAACCACCGCCGGCACCGAGACCGCCGCCGCCGCCGTAATAGCCGCCACCGCCACCTGCAAGTGTAAAAGTTGATCCTTCTGTTAATCCGCCACCTTGTCCAAGAGACCCGTGAGTCATTTCTGCTTCGAAAGCTGATATGCCTCCGGCAGTTTGAGTTCCTCCTGTTCCCGGTAATCCGCCTGTGCCATCACTGCCTGACACTCCTCCTCCTGCTCCACCAATATAAGAAGTTCCGGAAGAACCGCCACCGCCACCGGCAACGATAACACGATTTGCAAGTGCGTTTCCGTCAATACGGATATCGCTTGCTCCGCCACCTGCTCCTCTGGTGTTGGTGTCTGAATTGCCGCGACCTGCTCCTCCTCCGTTGAATGCTGAGACAAGGGTCGTTGTAGAGTAAACATTGCCTTGTCCGACATAAACATACAAAATCTGTCCTGAAGTTACAGAAAGAGTTCCTTTTGCATAACCCCCGAGAGCACCCTGTGCTATTCCGTCAGCGCTTCCCTGTCCACCTTGAGCACCCCATACTTCAGCAGTATAAGTTCCGGTTCCAGACGGAACAGTCCAAGTTTGTTACGCACCGGTATATTCAAATGTAAAAGTTCCTGGAATGCATGTAGGAGGATCATCATCAATTATTATTTCATCAGGTATTTCGTCATTTAATTCCAACTCCGGATTTTCCGACTCCGTGTCGGTTACTTCCGACTCCGTTAAAACTTCGTCAGATAAATCATCGTTTATTTCATTATCGGGATCAGAATAGTCAAAATCGTTGACAACTTCATCACTCACGGGATCTCCTGTGTTCCCTGTGTTCCCTGTGTTCCCGGAATCGCCACTGTTCCCTGAGTTGCCAGAATCACCTGAATTGCCGCTGTTGCCGGAATTTCCGGTGTCTCCCGCAGTGCCAGGAACACATTCACCCTGCCTGCATATCTCACCTTCAGCACAGTCAAATGCGGTAATGCAGTAACTGCTCTCACTTCCCGAACAACTGTAAAGAAAAAGTGTCAGAACAAACAAATACTTACTTAACCTCATAAGCCCCCATTTCAATGGCAACACCCTGAATTCTATCGTTTCCTGCAATATCTTTTGTAACCGTTACTGGTATTTTTGTGCTGTCTCCGGCATCAACACATGGCGAAAGATCAGTCAGATTCAATGGTTCATCTCCTGAATTGATAAAAAGAGGGTCTTCAGCTATGTTATTACCGTTGTCAGTTCCGCAATCTGCAATCCAGCATGTTTCAGTGCCTGTTCCACAGGTCATCGCACTTCCGCCGCACCCTTCAATGTCACTGTAACTCACAACAGGAATGCTTGCCCCTAAGCCGTAAGTTCCTGCAGGAATGTTGAAAATAGAATTTCCGGTATTCCCGTAAATTATTGTGTTGACAATTTCAGGATTACTTTCACCGTTCCCAATCGCACCGTTTGCATTGTTTCCGCTAATTGAGCAGTTTATAACAGAAATGTCTGATTTTATATTTAAAACAGCTCCGCCCGCAACGGCACTGTTTCCTTTAAAAACGGAGTTGATCACTGTTACATTGCTGCCTTCGTTATTCTGAAGTGCCCCGCCCAGACCGCTCGGAAACGCTGATCCGGTTGCGGAATTATTATAAAAGTAGCAGTTTTCAAAAACGACATTTTCCGCTTCATGGTTTGCAACTGCTCCGGCGTTAATAGAAGTGTTGTTTATGAAGACAGTGTTTTTTATTAAAGGTGTTTCAGACCCTCTTATAAAAACAGCTCCTCCGGCCTGGCCTGAACTGTTGCTGTCAAGAACAGAGTCTGAAATTGTTACAGCAGATGAATCTATTACGACTGCACCCCCCACTGTTGTTGTAAGATTTCCGACAAAAGTGCAGTTTGATATGACCGGTGCTCCAAGATAATTATATATTGCACCACCTTTGTTAGCGGTATTGCCGGCAAAAGTACAGTTTTCTATGACTGGACTTGCCCCTTCGTGGTTGTACATTGCTCCGCCGACAAGGAGAGAATTATTGTTTCTGAATATGCAGTTTCTTATTACCGGTGCGGTGTGAGTTGACCCGAATTCCGTCCATTTGTTGTTTCTGATGCCGCCACCGTCCTGGTCAGGCCAGTTGTCACCATTTGCATTGCCGCCTGTTATTGTAAATCCGTCAAGGATGGCGGTGTTGTCTTTTCTCTCCCATCCATCATGATAGAAAACATGATATGCGTTTTCTGAATTTCCAGTTGTTTCGTCATCGTTATTAAAATCACCACTCAGAATGGTTTCATTGTTTGCCCAGTCCCTTTGAAAAATATCAGTTTCAGTTCCAGTGAATCCGCCATAAATGCCGACTCCTTTCAAAAGAGTGAAATGGTATCTTCTCTGCGGAGTTTCAAAGTTGCATTCGCTGTAATGATTCGGGCAGTCTGTGGGATGATATGTTCCTTTTGCCACCCAGATGTCTTTACCTTCGATGTGGTTTTCAATGAGAAATCTGATTGCAACACTGAGATCTGTGTAGCCGTTTTCCCAGCTTGTTCCGTCGTTCAGACCCGTTGCATCGTGTTTGACAAAAATGACATTTTCAGGAATGAATTGGTCTTCGTCATTGAAATCTTCGTCATTAAAATCTTCATCAGACTGGTCAGACATCTCGGACTCGTCGGACTGGTCGGACTCATCGGACTCATCGGACTCGTCGGACTGGTCAGAATCAAAGGTTTCGTCGGACTCATCGGACTCGTCGGACTGGTCAGAATCATCAGACTCGTCATCCAACTCCGTTAAAACTTCGTCGGACATGTCAGAATCAAAGGTTTCGTCGGATTCATCGGACTCGTCGGACATGTCAGAATCAAAGGTTTCGTCGGATTCTTCAACAGCCCAGTCAAAATCGTTGTTTTCGTCAAGATCAACAAATCCGAGTTCTTTGGTCGTTGAATTGTCTTCGCAGGAAAAAAATAATACAGAAAGCAGTATTAATAGCAGGTTTTTTTTCATTGATCTCTCCAAATTTTAATCATTCCATGAATAGACATGTCCGCTGTATGTCGCATCATCGGCAGTATTTAATGTAGTACAGCTTTCAACGATGATATTTAAAAGTGTAGGATAACTTTTAGTTGAAGAATAACTTGCCATCGCGGCACCCCTTGCATATATCCACTGAGGACCTCCGTAGTGAATCTGTGTTGTAGGCCAGCAACCTTCGTAATTCTGGCAGTAGTAGTAAACATATGTGTAGTCGCCATAAAATGGATCATACTCATATCTGTACCATGAATATATTCTTTCCGGTTGAGCATTGCCTCCTGATATTGTAACACCGTTAAGAACAGCAGTGCTGTTGACACCGTTCCCGTTGTGTCTGAAAACATTGTATGAGAGATTATCTCCGCTTATGACAACAGTATGTGCTGAAGTGTGTCCGGCATCTCCGGGGAGTTTACGCTGCGAAAGTTCTGTTTCAGTTCCGTTGAATCCGCCATATACAGTTGTATTGTTAACAAGGGAAAAATGTTTATGTCTGTTGCCGAATGGTTGAGGTGTTGACTGACCTGCAAGAGTTGCAAAATATGCCGCACCAGTACCGTTGCTTCCTGTTCTGACCTCAAACCACAAGTGTTCCGGCCATGTTCCGTTTGCTGTATAAGTTATTGCAACAGACTGTCCCGATGCAACTGTGAAATTATACCATGATGATGTAGTTCCGCTTGAAAGAGTAAGATTGTCGTGCACGATTGATCCGCCGATGTTAACTCTTAATTTTGCTCCATACCATCCACTTGTTCCGCGAAGCCGGATTGAATAATTTCCTGCTGCAAATGATGGCTTATATGTTCCGCCTGCAACCCATATCTCCATATTTATTGAAGAGTTGGCATCGGTAATAGTTTTGGCCCTGTCAAGAGCTTTTTGTAGATCGGTGTAAGCATTTGTCCAGCTTGTTCCGTTGTTTGCCCCGGTTGCATTTGCTTTCACATAAATTCTGGTGTCTGCCTCACATTGAGAGTTGGATGGGTTCCAGTTGTAGTATGTTGCACATTTGTATCTGCATGAAGTTGGGCTTGCTGAAGCATCATAAACAGTGTCGCTTTCAGGAGGTGTCCATGAAGAACCGCCCCATGTCTGAAGATAACTCGAAACAGTATTCCAGACAGTAGTGTCTCCTCCCGGTTTTGCAGTACAGTTGAAGGTCTTTGTGTCGGCCGCACATATTAATCCGTTCCAGGTATAATTAATGTTACATCTGAAGCGGCATTCAGTTGTGCTTTCGACAGTGTTGTGAACACCCGTTGTTGAAGGAGCCCAAGCCGTTCCGTTCCAGGTTTGTGAAATTTGCGTTGCGGTATTCCAGTAGGCATTTGCCGGAAGACCGGTACATTCCTGATTATTTCTTGTGTCGGCGGCACAAATTGAACTGTTCCATGTATAATTCGTGTCGCAAATGTATCTGCATGAAGTTGTGCTTGTTGTTGTGTTGTATTCAGTTGCGGAGTCCGCCGGAAGCCAGTTGGTGCCGTTCCATACCTGAGTATAACTTGAAACAGAGTTCCAGACTGTACCTGCCGCAGGTTTGTCAGGGCATGTGAAGATCTTTGTTTCACCGGCACATTCTGTTCCGTTCCACGAAAAATAGTCAGCACATTTATACCTGCAGGAAATTGTATCGGCTGTTGTGTTGTATTCTGTTGCAGTTTCAGCAGGAAGCCACTCTGTTCCACTCCAGGTTTGAGAGTAGCTTGAAACAGAATTCCAGACAGTTGAAATGTCTCCCGGTTTTTCAGGACAGTTAAAAGTTTTCGTGTCCGGTTCACAAATGTCACCCGCTTTGGAATAATTTAAAGCACAGTCCCAGACACATTCATCAGGTTTCGGTGCCCAGTCAGTTCCGTCCCATGTCTGGGTGAGAACTCCGTCTGCATTTGATATATTCCACGAAGCGTTTTCCGGTGGAGTGTTTTCGCAGCTTACCTGCTGAGTATCTGCAATGCATTCAAATCCGTCCCCTGAGTAATGTTCCCTGCATGTGCAGCTATAGCTTCCAGTCGAGTTCTGACAGTCTGCAAATTCACTGCACTTGTTAAGCAGTTCATCGGAACATTCATCAATGTCTTCACATGCGGATTCATTCCAGTAGTAACCTTCAACACATCCGCAGAAATAATCTTCACCCGACGGCGTACAGGTTTCATCGCTTAATGCAATACCTATGCAGGGGTTCGGATCACATGGATCAGGCGCAGTGTTGCCGGTGTTTCCGCTGTTTCCTGAATCGCCGGAGTTTCCTGAGTCGCCGGTATTTCCAGTGTTACCAGTGTTACCAGTATCTCCTGAATTGCCGGAATTTCCTGAATCACCAGTATTGCCTGTGTCACCAGCGGTCTTTTCGACGCAGGATCCGTCAACACAGATCTGCCCTTCATCGCAGTCAAAAGCGGTGATGCAATAGTTGCTTTCTCCTGATGTACACGAAAAAAAACCGGCACATAAAAAAAGGACTCCTGTTAAAATTATTTTTTGTGACATTTTGCCCTCGCGATATTATCAGTCATCCCATGAATATACATGTCCGCTGTAAGTTGCATCGTCTCCTGTATTAAGTGTGCTGCAGCTTTCAACAGTTACATTTATAAGTGTGGGATAATTTTTGTCAGATGCATAATTAGCTATTGCCGCACCTCTTGAGTACATCCACTGAGGTCCTGCGACATGAACATCATCTGAAGGCCAGCAACCGGAATAATCACTGCACTGGTAAATGCCGGATATCATTCCTTCCCCGTCGTATCTTAGCCAGTAACTAACCCTTTCCGGATTTGCATTTCCCCCTGAAATTGTTACTCCGTCAAGTACAGCTGTACTGTTCACGCCGTTTCCGTTGTGTCTGAAAACATTGTATGAAAGATTGTCGCCACTTATAGTAACTTTATGTGCTTCTGTATATCCTGCATCTCCGGATAGTTTTCTTTCAGAAATATCTGTTTCCGTGCCGAGAAATCCTCCGTAAACTTTTGTGTTGTTAACCAGTGAGAAGCTTTTGTGTCTGTTGCCGAATGGCTGAGGAGTTGCCTGTCCTGCAAGAGTTGCAAAATGAGCCGCCCCCACACCGTCATGTCCTGTTCTTACTTCAAACCATAAATGTTCAGGCCATGTTCCCGCCGCGGTATATGTAATTGCCACAGACTGCCCCGATTCCACTGTAAAATTATACCATCCTGATTCAGTTCCGCTTGCAAGGGTCAGTCCATCATGGATGATTGTTCCGCCGATGGTAACTCTTAATGCCGCTCCGTACCATCCGCTAGCTCCTCTAAGCCGCAACGAATATTTTCCTGCGGCAAAAGAAGGTTTATATGTTCCTCCTGCAACCCAGATCTCAGCTTCTTCGGCAGTTGCCTCTTCAATTGATCTTCTTGCATCATCCAGAGCTCTTTGAAGGTCGGCATATGCATCTGTCCAACTTGTTCCGTTGTTTGCCCCCGCGGCTGTCGATTTTACATATATTCTTTTTGGAAGTTTAAGAGAACTGCAGTCTGTAAGACATTTCGTGTTGTCGGCAGGATCACACGCTTCATCAGTGATGCCGATCGTTTTTACACAGTTTTCAAAACCGGTGCAGTCAGCTCTCTGAATTATTCCGTCACCGCAATAATGATTAAGTCCGTCTTTTTCCTTGCAGTATTCATCACAGACCTTGCATGGTTCAGTCAAACCGTAATCGCAGTAAGGATCTCCGTTCTTTGCAAAACCGAGGTCACAATCCTCTCCGGTTTCAACAGCTTCATTGCCGCAAACCGGCTCAACCCCGGTATTTCCTGAGTCGCCTGAGTCGCCGGTATCGCCAGTATTTCCAGTGTTGCCTGTATCACCTGAGTTGCCTGTATCACCTGAGTTGCCTGAGTCGCCTGAGTTGCCTGAGTCGCCTGAGTTGCCCGAGTCGCCTGAGTCGCCTGAGTCGCCTGAGTCGCCTGAGTCTCCGGTATCGCCAGTATTTCCAGTGTTGCCTGTATCACCTGTATTTCCTGTATTTCCTGAGTTGCCTGTGTCACCGGTATTGCCTGCTTCGGGATCTACACAGAATCCGTTTTTGCAAATTTTATTGTCAGGACAGTCAAATGCGGTTATGCATTCATATGGATTTTCGCTGCTACATGAAATGCAGAACAAAAGTACAAAAAATAAAATCCTTTTCATGACAAACTCCGACTTTAAATATATGCCGGAGAGTATTATACTTATTACAGAATTTTTTTCAATCTGAGAATTTTAATAATGTTTAAGTATTGAATTTACAATATTTTCTGATGTAAATCCGAACTTTTCAAGAACTACATTTCCCGGAGCTGATTCACCGAAACGGTCAACACTTATTATAATTCCACTGTCTTTTGCGTACTTGTGCCAGCCGAATGACGACCCGGCTTCAACAACCAACCGTTTTTTCAAAGATTCAGGAAGAACTTTTTCTTTATAATCAGTTGACTGCTTTTCAAATATTTCCACAGAGAACATATTGACAACTCTGATCTTTTTCCCTTTATTTTTAAGTTCTTCAGCGGCTTCAAGAGCGATATGAACTTCAGAGCCGGTTGCAATTATAACAATTTCGGGATCTTCACAATCTGAAATGATATATCCCCCTTTGAGAGCTTCTGCTGCCGGAGCGTAAATTAATCTGTCAAGAACCGGAATGTCCTGCCTGGTTAAAATCAGCGCAACAGGGGTATTTCTGTTTTCAAGTATGTATTTCCAGGCAACAGATGTTTCATTTGCATCGGCCGGTCTTATCGTTGTCAGCCCAGGAATGCACCGTATTGAAGCAAGTTGTTCGACTGGCTGATGTGTCGGCCCGTCTTCACCTACCGCAAGAGAATCGTGAGTAAAAACAAAAACGGTTTCAAGTTTTGAAAGCGACGCAAGTCGTAAAGCCGGTCTCATGTAATCAACAAAAGAGAAGAATGTTGCCGTAAATGGCTTGAAAAAACCGTAATAACTAATGCCGTTTGCAATTGCACCCATTGCGTGTTCTCTGACACCGAAATGAATGTTCCTTCCTGAAAAATCGTCTGCAGAAATCCATTTTTCTGAACCTATTGCGGTTTTTGTTGAACAGCTAAGGTCTGCATCTCCGCCTATAAGCCACGGAACATTTCTGGCCATAGCGCCAAGCACTTTTCCGTTTGCACTTCTTGTCGCAATTTTTGCACCGGTTTCAAAAACAGGAAGAAATTCTTCAACATGTCCGGATATTTCAAGGTTTTTCATCTTTTTGTAGAGATCTCCGAGTTCAGGATATTCTTCACAATATTTTTCAAACATGGATTCCCAGCTCAAACGGGCCGATTTTCCTCTCTGTGCGATCGTTCCGAAATCTGTATAAACATCATCATAGATTTCAAAATGTTTTTCAGGGTCAACTCCGAAATTTTTCTTTACTAGTGCAACTTCGTCTTTTCCAAGCGGTGCTCCGTGGGAATCTGCTTTGCCCGATTTATTGGGGGAGCCGAATCCGATGGTAGTTTTTATTATTATCATCGAAGGTTTGGAAGCTTCAGCTTTTGCATCTTTTATTGCATTGTTGATCGCATCAAGATCAGTATCTCCGCTTTCAACAGTTATAACCTGAAAACCGTAACTTTCATATCTTTTTGCAACATCTTCGGTGAATGTCATTGATGTCGGGCCGTCAAGAGATATGTCGTTGGAATCATAAAGATAAATGAGTTTTCCGAGTTTAAGATGACCTGCCAATGATGCTGCTTCAGCCGAAACACCTTCCATAAGACATCCGTCACCTGTCAGTACGAAGGTATAGTGGTCAACAATTTCAAAACCGGGTCTGTTGAATCTTGCGGCAAGCATTCTTTCAGCGATAGCCATTCCGGCTCCGTATGCAATGCCCTGACCAAGAGGGCCTGTTGTGGTTTCAACTCCGGATGTCATTCCGTATTCAGGATGCCCCGGGGTTTTGCTTCCCCACTGTCTGAAATTTTTTATATCATCCATTGTTACATTAAAACCGCTAAGGTGAAGAAGGGAATAGAGCAGCATGCTTCCGTGACCGGCTGAAAGGATAAATCTGTCACGGTTATCCCATAAAGGGTTTGCAGGATCTATATTCATGTGATTTTTCCACAGAACATAGGCCATTGGAGCGGCTCCCATTGGAAGTCCGGGATGCCCTGAATTTGCCTTCTGGATGGCATCAATTGATAAGGTTCTGATACTGTTGATACTTTTGTTTGAAAGTTCGCTGAATCCTGACATATTATTCTCCATTTTTCTTAAAAATAACTCTATTCGACAACGAGGATATACAAAAAAAATTTCTATTGCAAACAAAAAAGAGAACTTAATTTTTTCAAAGAAAGCAGATCCGCCGGCTAAGTGCGGACCTGCGAAATGGATTTACTTTTTTCCTTTCTTTTCAGTCTTTTCTTCGGAGCAGATCTTACAGAACTTGTAACCGTTCTTTGTCACTTCATCTTCGGACTGGAAAACCTTTGTACATCCCTTGCAGTTGTAGTATCTGCAAGTTGACTTGTGACAGGTTTTGGTGTCGGGGTTGCAGTGGATCTCTGCCGCGAACATAGCAGAGAATGAAAACAAAAGAACCGCCATTACAAAAAACTTTGAAGCAAGCTTGAACATTGAATCCTCCTAATATAAAATGAATAACACGCATTAGAAAAATAGCGCAAAAAATATAATTGTCAATAAAAAATATGGAAAAATAAAGCCATGTTTGTTGATGCGCAGAAAGATATGGTTTAAAGGTCTTTATAATCTTCCGCAGGTGATGAAGGAAGCCGTTTTTTGGTTTTTACCCCGAGTTCTCTGAGTTTTTCCGCCTGTCCGATGAGATTGCCGGGACCATCTTTAAGCTGATTTAAAGCAGTGTCATAACTCTTCTGAGCTCTCTGAATATTTAATCCGATGTCAGTCATGTTTTCAACAAAGCCGGCAAATTTATCATAAAGTTTTGCACCCCGTTCAGCTATGTCAAGAGCATTTTTATTCTGATATTCCCTTTTCCAGAGATCTGCAACCAGTTTCAGCGCCGCTATCATGTTCGTAGGGCTTATGAGAATTATCCTTCTGTCATAAGCATAATTCCAAAGTCCCGGATCGCTCTGCATTGCAAGGATATAAGCCGATTCGTTCGGAATGAACGCCATCACAAAGTCGAGTGTCGAGGCGAAATCCTCATATCTTTTTGCACTCAGTTCATCAATGTGTTTTTTTACAGATTCCAGGTGTTTTTTCGCAAACATTTTTCTTTCTTCATCATTTCCGGCATTTACACAATCAACATATGCAGTCAGGGAAGTTTTTGAATCCACTATTATTTTTCTGTTGTCAGGGTAATTTATGATAACATCGGGCTGAAGTTTCTGCCCCGATTCATTTTTAAAAGGGTTGCCGTCAGCATCTTTCAGAAATTCCTGAGCAAAATACTCTCTTCCCTTCACTAACCCTGACTTTTCAAGAATGTTTTCAAGGATCATTTCACCCCAGTTTCCCTGAGTTTTTGATTCACCTTTAAGTGCATTTGTAAGATTGTTGGCATCATCAGAGATCTTTAAATTAAGTTCCACCAGTTTTTTTAACTCTTTTTCAAGAGAAAATCTTTCGCGCGCTTCATTATTGTAAGTTTCTTCAACTTTCTTTTTGAAATTCTCAAGATTATCCCCGAGCGGTTTTAATATTGTCGTCATGTTTTCCTGGTTAAGTCTCGTGAATTTCTGCGATTTTTCGTCAAATATCTTTGTCGCAAGGTTTTCAAATTCAGCAGAGAACTGTTTTTTCATGGATTCAAACTCGTTTTTCTGAGTTTCGATCTTTTCAGCCATCGCCTCAAGTTTAGCTTTTGATTCAGCAACAATTGACGCATTTTTTGCTTTCATCCATAAAAATGAAATAATTCCGCCAGTTATTGTTCCAATTATTATTCCTGTTATCAGCTCAGCCATGTTTTTCTCCTCACAAATCTTTTCTTAATTATTCAGATTCAAAGTTATAAGACAACAAAAAACTGCAAATATCCTTTTTCTTCATTTTATTCTTTAAATGTTTAGACTGTAATAAGTTGTTTTATGACGGAGGAGATATGTTAGATATTGGAAAGGTCAAAGAGAGTTTTTTTAAGTGTGTGAAAAGCGGTGAATTTGCAACTATCCGCATTGTTTCAAGTTATTCACAGAATATTTCAGTGAGGAGTGATGTTCTCTCTCCTGTAGCCGGCGGGGATGATTCGGGTTATATGATCACAGTCTATATCGGGGACGGGAGCGGTTATGCGGCTTCATGCGATTTTTCTGATAACGGAATCGGAAAAGCTTACGAATCGGCAAGGATTTGGGCGGAATTTAACAGTTCGAAAAGTGTTGTTCCGTTTTCTAAAATTGAAAAGTTGAATCCAAACGGAAAATATTCAAGTCCTGTTGAAAAACCGTGGGATAAAACTGAACTTGCTGAAAAGATTGAATATTTAAAGCTGTTAAACTTGAAAATGAATGGAAAGAATATCGTTGATAGATCTGCGGCAGTCACTTTTATAAGGAAAAATGTGTGGTATGTCACATCTGTTGGTGGCGAAGCGCTTCACGAATTTGACTATATGATCCCTTTTCTTTCTCTCACTGCGGCAGTTGGGACAAATATCCAGAGAAGAAGCCGTGACAGTTTTGCAATAGCCATGCAGGGCGG
>Ga0116183_1004260_pt1 | contig 14098 bp, 9 predicted proteins | sample AD_UKC078_MetaG_FD_89753 | JGI IMG/M metagenome (GOLD analysis project Ga0116183, IMG submission 89753) | Active sludge microbial communities of municipal wastewater-treating anaerobic digesters from USA - AD_UKC078_MetaG | ecosystem: Engineered > Bioreactor > Anaerobic > Digestate | place: USA... | reverse complement strand
TAATAATACCAGGTGATGATGGAAGTCACTCGACTTTTAGACCTCATAACAATCCACTCCAGCAAAAAATCATTGAAATAATAAGCTCATCTTAATTTTGGGTGTCTTTCGCACAAAACAGGAAAAAGGGAGAAAAAAAGCAGTAAACGGAATCCTTTCCTAAAGATCTTTAATCAGAATGTTTGAACTTGAATTGGCAGTCAAATGTTCATATTTTTCCAGAATACCAACAACCTTGTCATACTCCTTACTCTTGATCACCATTCTTTTGGCTACTCCTTTGTGGTTAAGCCTGGCAAGAACAAAGCTCACAGTAAGCTTATTAATATCAATTGCCGGCTGATACAATCTTTCTTTCTGTTCATTCTCGTGTATAATTGAAACAAGAGAAGTTCCGCTCAGGTCATCAAGGATATCTCTGGCAAGCCTTACCGGTATATTAAGCGATTTGCTTATTTTCTCAGCGCTTATTGGTTTTTCTCCTAAAGAGAAATTCCGAATTATCATATGGAATATTACCAAAAGCAGGGCACGTTTCTGAAAATGACTGACATTCAATGCTTCCGACTCAAATTCATACCTAGATACATTCTGATTTGCAAAGGATAACTCTGCTCCGAGAAGTATTACTATCCAGGCAGTCTGCAGAAAAATGATGAATAATGGAATTGCAGCAAGTCCTCCATAAATAAAATTAAGCTTGGTTATTCCGAACTGGAGATCCATATAAAGCCACTGAAGGATCTTAAGAAAGGTTCCTGTAATTATTCCCGACAACAATGCAGGAAGGAACTTGACCTTCGCATTGGGCATTACTATGAACAGAAGGGTAAGCACTATCCAGGTAAGCAGGTAAGGTATAAATTGCAGCAGAAAACTTACGGCTGGTTTGAAATACGTCAGCATTGAAGTATGATTCAGGAACTCATTAAGGTTTTTACTTATCATGATAGTAATACTGCTTGAAAGAATCAGGAATATCGGGGCTACAATCATTATTGTAAGGTAATCCGTGAATTTCCGGTACCATGCTCTTGATGAAGATACCTGCCATATATGATTGAATGAGTTTTCTATTTGCGACAGAAGTGATACCACTGACCAGAAAAGAATTATTATACCGACTCCGGCAATATATTCACCGTGTGTTCCCTGTATTGTCATTATCGCCCTTTCAAGCAAAGGTGTCAGCAACTCATTGTATGTCTCAAATTCCTTTGAGCGTGTAATAATTGCAATCAGATTCTGATCAAGACCAAATCCCTTTGCTATTGCGAGTGCGATAGCAACTATGGGAATTATCGAAATAAGTGTGTAGAATGTAAGGGCTGAAGCCCTCAGTTCGACCTTATCATTAAGAAAGCCTCTGGCGGCAATGACTATTATTCTGAGTTGTTTTATCAGAAAGGTTCTGGGCCTTGATAATTCTGAAAGAGGCGTGTGCCAGATCTCATCGTTTAACCTTTTTATCTGGTCGACTACCCATGTCACCGGATTTGTCATTCTTAATCTTTAATTAATTCAGGTAAAATCCTGTTACTGCCATATATATTCCAGGATTTGATCAGAATATCGGTAAAATATTCCTTCTTCTGTGAATTTCACGGAAAGTACAGAACATGCATACCTTGTAAATACTGAAAAGTATCATCGGAGGATTATGTGAGTCAAGCCTTATTTCCATCTTTTCCTTATACCTTAAATAAAGACCTGCAAGCAGTAATGTCAGCCTGAAAAATGCAAGTATGTTGTAAAGCCTGAGTATTCTGACTGTTGATGAGAATGTTCTTTTATCTGTTACGCTATCGTATAAACGGCTCAGATTTTCCAGACCAAGCTTGGTCTTATTAAGAAATTCCCTGTTCGATTCCAGTCCATCATGCATTAGCCCATTGTCTATATGACGTATAGCTATTCCAGCTTTCTCAAGCTGATAACTAAGGAGAGCATCTTCATATCCGTATTGCCTGAGCTCCTCGTTAAACCTTATTTTTGAAAAAACTGTCCGGTCAATCATTACATTAAAAGTAGAGAAGAAAGAGTAAGGATGCTTTTCACGTTCACTGGCTTTCCGTTGTTCCCTCTTCCATCCTATTTTCCATCTGAGGATCTTGTCAGGGTCTCCCGGCGGTGAATTATGGTAAAGTATACCTCCGCATATTACTCTTGCTTTTGATAGATATGGCAGCCATTTGCTAATATAAGCATCTGCAGTACCCGGGATCATAGCGTCAGCATCGATGAAAAGAAGGTAATCACCTTTAGCTTCAAGTGCAAGCTTATTGCGTATTGCAGCCCGGCCAATATTTTTTTCCGATACAATCAGCCTGACACCAGGCTCTTCAAGTGCCTTGTATTTATTCCTGAAATCTGGTGACGAACCATCGTCCCCAATAAGTATCTCTATAAATTCCGGAATTTTTCCAATACAACTTTTCATACTGTGGACAAGAGCCACAATATCGTAATTGCAAACCGGAATAAGTAATGAGATCGTTTTCAAAATAACCCTGAATTAACCAATTCAAAAATACAACATAATTTCCAATATTGTATACCAATGACTTTGGCAAAGAAATTGCAATGACTAATTTTGCCAATATCCTTCAAAACAAATAATATAAGATGAAAGCCACATAATTGAATTCAAACGCAAACACATAATGAAAATAATTTTCAATCATGTGCGGTTCCTCCGTTTGAGCGGGACAAGCATCATATCATTAAAATCAAAATTATATTATGATGAAAAAGTTTATCCTTGGAATACCTTTTATATTTCTTGCCTTTTCAGCCTTCTGTCAGCCTAAAAACAATTATGAGATTACTGTGTCAATTACAGGTTTAAGGGATTCTACAATATTCCTTGCATACCATTTTGGAGACAAGCAATATATTACTGATACAACTGTACTTGATGCTATGGGAAATGGCGTCTTCTCCGGAAAAGAAAAATTGGCACAAGGGATATACATGATTGTCTTGCCCGGCAAAAAGTATTTTGAGCTTCTGATGTCTGATGATCAGAATTTTTCCCTGAGCTGTTCGTATAATGATTACTTCAACACCCTAAGGTTCAATGGATCTGATGAAAACACAGCCTTCCTTGCATACCAGAAAAAATGGGGTTCGCTACAACAAAAATCATTATCAAACTCAAAACGCCTTCAGTCAAACAAAGCTAATCAGGATTCTGTACGCATTCTGAATGAGAAACAAAGGATCATTGAATCTGAAATGAAAGCTTACCTGCAAAGTGTTTTTGATGAAAACAGGAACAATCTGCTTGGCATTCTTGTAAAATCATTGATCCCTATTGAAATACCAGAATTCAGGATAGCAGACGGAACTCATAATCCGGATTCCGTAAGATGGGTAAAAAGATATAATTACAATAAGGATCATTTTTTCGATAACATAGACCTCACTGATGACAGGCTGATAAGGACCCCAATACTTCAGGCCCGGCTCGAGGCGTTCTTTACTAATGTTGTGATTCAATCTGCAGATTCAATTAACAGGGAAATAGATAAAATCATACGAAAATGTGAATCAAATCCCAAAATGTTCCAGTTCATAGCTGTTTATCTTTTCAACCATTTCAGGGAAAGCGAGATCATGGGACATGATGCTGTACTTGTTAAATTAGCAGATGATATTTATCTATCCGGCAAGGCAGACTGGATAAGCAATGATTTTAAGAATGATCTTCAACGGCAGGTTGAGCTTTTAAGACACAATCTGATAGGACTGAAAGCCAAAGACCTTATAATGAATTCATATAAAGGCATCTATGTGTCTCTGTATGATATTGAAAAAGATTTTACAATCCTTTATTTCTGGGAACCGAACTGCGGATTTTGCAAGGAATATACTCCCAAGCTAAGAGATTATTATCAAAGAGCAAAAGACGAAGATGTAGAAGTTTTTGCAGTCTGTACAATAAGTAATAAGGAAGAATGGAGCAAGTACATTGAAGATAATAAACTGACCTGGATCAACGGATGGGATCCTGACAGGAGTACCCGCTTTGATTATTATTACAATGTTCAGAGCACACCAATGATATATATTCTGGACAGGAACAAAAAGATTATTGCAAAGAAAATTTCAATTGACGATGTACCTTCATTTCTGGAGACCTATCGGAAATACTACAGATGATCAATCCTGAAACCGGCTTTAAACGACCTGGTAAGATCATACAGATTATCAAAACATTGCTGTTTTTCCTGGAATTCAAGAATCCATTTTCCCCTGCCTTTGGATGGAACAATGATGTAAGGCTCGGTAGGCACAGAGCTAACAGACCAGCCGATTCTGCCAAGAGCTTTGCGGGTCCAGTTATAAATGCCTCCTTCCCCTTCAATAAATATTGAATTGTAAGACTCTGTTTTTAATTTAAATGTTCCCTCATTTGTATCAAAGCTAACTGTTGCTGACTTGAACAGGCTGCCGAATGATCCGTCAAGAGCAAGGTCTTCAGGAGCTCCTTCAACAATTTTGTCTTCCAACATCATCCAAATCTTGTCAGCCTGATTGACAGCGATACTCAGATCGTGTGTTGAAAAAATTATTGTCTTCCCCTCTTTTGAGAGACTGAGCATAAGCTTAATTATATCGAATTTATTCACAATGTCAAGAAAGGCAGTGGGTTCGTCCATTATCAGGATATCCGTATCCTGGGCAAGAATTCTGGCGATCATTGCACGCTGACGCTCACCATCTGACAGGCTTGAAATATACCTTTTCTCAAATCCTCCCAATCCTGTTTTCATAATAGCATCGTTTACAGCCAGGCAGGAATCCTTATCTATCCGTCCTATCCAGTTAGTATGAGGAAATCTCCCGAATGTAACAAGGTCAAAGACTGTCATATTGCTGACCCTTACCATTTCAGTTGAAATATATCCAATTCTCCTAGCCTTCTGGATGCCGGACAACTCTTTCAGATCTCTGCCTCCGATCAATATTTTTCCTCCCAAAGCAGGCTGTAATCCCAGAAGGGTGCGTAACAGTGTGCTCTTTCCGATACCATTCCTTCCAATTACTGCAACGAGTTCTCCTCTTGCTGCCGCAGCAGAAACAGGAGGCAGAAGTTCCTTCGTTCCATAACCTAACCTGAGTGAATCAAACGACAGCAATATTTCGTTGTTTTCATTCATCGCTTATTCCGGATATCTTTTTATTACGTATTACAATCCAGACAACCACAGGTATACCTACAAGTGCTGTGACTGAATTAACAGGTAACACCCGGTCAGATCCGGGCAACTGAGAGATAATATCACAAAGAAGCATCACAACTCCGCCTGTGATAATAGAGCCTGGGACAAGGATCTTATGATCTGATGTTCTGAATAAATTTCTAACAATATGCGGAATAGCGATACCTATAAATCCTATGGGTCCGCAAAAAGCTGTCACGCTTCCTGCAAGAATGCATGAACAGGCGAAAACAATTACTCTTGCCAGACGAATATTGACACCCACACTTGAGGCATAGTTTTCTCCCATCTGCAGGGCATTCAGCACCTTAATAAGAAATATGCTTAAAATTATCCCTGTAATTACTGTTATAGCCAGAACCTTGAGCTGTCCTGATGAGAGATTTCCAAGACTTCCCATAGTCCAGACAACATAGGCTTTCAGCATAGTCTCGTTGCTAAAATACTGCAAAATACTGACAACTGCCGACAAACCACTGGCAAGCATTATCCCGATTATAAGTATTGTCATTACATCCTTTATCCTTACAGAAATTGCCATAATAAGGATCATCACGGCTCCTGCTCCCAGCCATGCCGCTAAAGTCAGAACCCAGTTACCCAGTGTCATAAGATCTGCCGGTGCAATTCCTGAATAAAATCCCATAATAACTATTGCTACGCCGAGGCTGGCTCCTGAACTTACTCCCAGGACATAAGGTCCGGCCATAGGATTACGAAAAAAAGTTTGCATCTGAAGTCCGCTCATTGATAATGCCATACCTACAAGGATGGCTGTAATGGCCTTTGGCAACCTGAATTTTAACACTATTGTAGCAATATTACTGTCACAATTACCAAAGAATGCATTAATAACCTCTGAAGGAGCTATTGTAACAGATCCAAGGAAGATATCCAGGAATAATAACACAAAAAGAAATAAAGTAAGAATAGCGAGAATATAGATTCTTCTTCCGTGCTGAGCAGTTAAAACACCCTTTGCAGTATGCATCACTTGATGGTTATGAGCTTATTCTATTGGTTTGTAATATATCAGTTCATGATCTGCGAAACTTTCGGGATGAAAAATAGAAGCAAGATCCCTGAGCAGCAGATGAGGGCTCAGGGTTCCGCTTTCCCAGTAATCATTTCCTCCGCCGGGTGTAACGCGTTTATTATTATTAAACAAGCGGCCGCTTTTAAAAGCAGGTATTGTACTTAAGCGGCTATCAATAGCCGGTATCTCATTCTTTGAATTGACAGCTCCAATGTTGATCCAGTAATCTGCTTCCATGGAACGCAGATATACACTTTCCAATCCCAGTGGCATGGATACCGATGAGATTGTCTTTTCCCACAGGTATTCGCCTCCTGCATCCCTAATGAGTGTGCTTATATGGGAGTTCCCGGGTGAAACATACCAGGTATCCCTGAATGGTAATCCTGCAAGCACTTTCGGTCTTGTAAGGTTCTCCTGAAGAATCCTGTCCCTGATTTCGTTATATGATCCCATTATCGATCTGAAGATAGAATCAGCAAGCTCTTCCCTGCAATAAAGTGCTCCGAATAATTTTATCCATTCAGCTTTTCCAAGTGGATCAATCTCAAGATAATCCGCATTCATCATTGTCTTGATACCGAGTTCCTCAATTTTTCCGGTATATCCGGCCGATTCACTACCGACACCATACATCATAACTAGATCAGGCTTTATTTTAAGTATCAGTTCAGTATTAAGTGAGTTTTCATAACCGACATCTTCAATAAGTCCGGCTTCTGACATCTGAAGAAGGTTCTTATTATAGATAAAACCTGTTCCTGAAAATCCTGTAACCGACTTCTCTTCGCCCAGCGCTACTATCATAGCCAGATGAGTTGTTGACATGCATACTATTTTCCTGACCGGCACATAAATTATTTTAGAAGTATCGTTCAGCGAAACAGACTTATTACCTCTTTTTACAAGGTAATACTTAATTTCCACGCTACTAGCACCTTGCCAGGGATTGTAAAGAGTGATCACAGTACAACTGTCTGTTATATTGATACTTAATCTTTCAGCTTTCTCAATCACCGAAGAAGATGGCATCCCTGAAGAAGCATGCTGACTTCTTCCGCAGGAATTAAGTAAAAGGATAATTATCACAAACCAGTTTAATCCGGCACTGTTTTTCATGGCTTACTCTTAAATCTGAATGAAAGTGAAAGTGAAAAATCAGACTGCTCCGGCATCGGATCATTTGTTATTTTCTTAAGTTTCATAATCAGCTGACAATTAAAGTTTTCATCAAAAACGATGGTCATTTTCAGGCTGACAGGATTAAGGTTAATGGATTCAGTTAATGATCCGACGCTTTTTTTCCCGAAAGCTTTGAATATGGTTTGTTTGGCAGGTCTTCTGACTTGTCCCGATTTCAGGAAGCCTTCCCATCGGCAATCAGCCAACAGTGGCAGGTTATCATGAAACCATCATCACGCAGAGCGCGATCGGGCATCACAGCAGCGGGTACTGTCACGGATTTTTACCGTATTCCCTTTTCATCACAATGATTTAATTTCATTGTAACACCAAAACGAATCAAAGATATGATTAAAAAGATAATAAGCGGCCCAATGGAACAGAACTAAATATAAACAATTCTTAATTAAAGAATAATTCTACAGTCTTCAGGGATTGGTTATCGTACCACATGAATTCCGGATTATAAGTTCCGGAGCAAGATTTACCTGGCGTTTAAATTTACCTTTACCGGAATTCTTCACTTCTGACCATACCATATTTGCAGCTTTCGTAGAAATTGCTGCCAGTGATTTTCTAAGACATGTGACAGGAGCAAAAACAAGATCAAAGCCAATTCCCTCCTCCATTGAGATCAATGCAACATCTTGTGGTATTCTTATTTTTTTTCTCCTTAACAAGGACATAAAGGGGTATACAGTTTCTGAATGGAGAATAATGAAAATATCTGTTCGGTAAGGAGGACGTAGATATTTTTCTATCTGGTCGAAGTCAGTCAGGTTTTCAAGAAATGATTTTTCGATTTCAACAACTTCAGGATGATTTGTTTTCGCGACATTTTCCAAAGCATCTGAAAGATCATTGATAACTTGCATATCGCTCTGTACTGATTCTCTTTCTGCAACAATTACGACATTTTTATAACCAAGTTTTTTTACATGCTCCGCCACTGCAATGGCTCCTGAGCGGATATCTGTATTGATTGTGTTGAATCGACCTGTTTTGAATGATTTTTCGAGTATAATAAAAGGGCAATTTGTTGATCTGAGCGTGCGAATGGTCAGATCGTCAGCAACCTGACCAACCAGTATAAGTCCGCTGAAGAATTTCCTGAAGGAACTTATCATCCGGTTGAAGCGCTGATCATCAGGATCACGGATGATAATTGAAAAGCCTACCCCTATACTCATAAATGCTTTCTGCAGGAAGGGTGTTATACCTATAACAAATGGATCGCTGAACGATGGAACGATCATTGCAATTATACCTGGCTTTTCTTCAACAGGATAAGCTGCTTCTTTTGCATCAGCTGTACTGAAAAAACCCATTTGGCGAGCAAGCGCTAATACTTTTTCCTGAGTTTCCTTCTTGATGCCATGCTGGTCGGCTTTATTATTAAGCACCAGTGACACAAGAGTTCCTGACACGCCTAATTTGGCTGCAAGGTCCTTATTTTTAAATTTTTTGGCCACGTCCGCAAAGATTATTTTTTCTTAAGAAGCCAAAGTTAATAATATTTAACATTTTTTAAGGGTCTCTATTAAATTATTTGTAAAAACCCTATCGTTTTGGAGGATTTATTCCTCGCTGTCTTGCGGCTTCTTCAAGCCTTTGCTGCCATTTAGATTTCTTTACAGGTTTTTTCTTATTCTCTTCAAGTGCTGCTAAAACTTTATCTTCATCTATGAACCGTTTGGATATCATATTCTGTATCCAGGTCAGTATATTTGCCAGGAAATAGTAATAAGTCAAGCCCGAAGACCATTGATTAAGTATTAGCATAAACATAACGGGCATCATGTACGTCATCATTTTCATTCCTGGCTGATCCTGTCCTGCTGAGCTGCCAGACATTTTCATTGTAAGAATTGATGAAGCAGTCATTAATAGAGTAAAGAGACTTACATGGCTGCCGTATATGGGGATAGTGAAGGGCAGATCAAGTATTGAATCGTATGTTGAAAGGTCAGTGGCCCACAGGAAATGTTCCTGTCTTAATTCAATAGAAACCGGGAAAAATCTGAACATGGCAAATAGAATAGGAAACTGCAGGAGCATTGGCAAACATCCCCCCATCGGATTTATACCGGCTCTTTTGTAGAGATCCATTGTTGCCTGCTGTTTCTTCATTGCGTCTTCTTGTTTGGGATATTTCTTGTTCAGTTCGTCAACAAGAGGTTTCAGCACCCGCATCTTTGCTTGTGACTGGTATGATTTGAAAGTAAGCGGGAAGAGTACCAGTTTAATAAGAATTGTGAGTATAAGTATTATGATACCATAACTGTCTATATATTTTTCAAGCCAGTTAAAAACTGGAATTATAATAAACCTGCTTATCCATCCTGTAATATTTTTTCCCAGATAAATTATTTTTTCAAGCTCATGACCTTCTTTTTTTAAAGTAGACAAGTGGTTCGGTCCAAAGTAAAATCTCATCTGATATGACACATCCGGGCCGGGAGTAACAGGTACCCCTAATTCAGATGTGAAATAGCGAATATATTTCTTTGATTCAGGTGTAAGGTTTGAAGTAAGCGATCCATTCAGAAAATACGTATCAGTAATTATTACTGCTGAAAAGAACTGATCAACATAAGCCACCCAGCTTAATCGCGTAGAGATCTCAAAAGTTTCGGATTCTTTCTTTGTGCGCATTTTTGAACCTTCAACATCATCCTGATAGTGTTTATATTTAAGTGAGGTATAGTTCTCTTCATTGGTTCTTCCTTTCTCTTTCTGAGGAATGTACATTCTCCAGTCGAGAGTAATGCTATTCTGGTTTGCAGGCAACACCTCATCCATATTATGAAATGATACATCAAAAAGCAGGTTGTATCTATCCGGAAGGAGAGTATATTTATACTCTATATATTTATTGCTGTCTGCATTCAATCTAAGGACAACTATACCCGGATCATCAGCAACTGATATTGAGCGTTCTTCAGATAAAGGACTGAAATAAAGATCGTTTGTCTGGATCGCCTTATTGTCGGCAGTAAAGAAATTGAAACCAAAAACTGTGGAATCGCCGGAGAAAAGTATCAATGGTTTAGAATCATGGGTGACAAATTCTTTAAGTCTAGCAGAATAGACACGTCCGCCCTTGAGAGATATTTTCAGTTCAAGAAGGTTATTCTCAAGAGTAATGAAGTCTTCTTCTCCTTCAAGAGCAGCTGAAAAAACACCTAAACGGTCCGGGTCAGTAACTACTTGTCTTGTCCCTGCAGAAGCGTCTGTTTCAGCAGGAACAGATTGTAATGGATCCTGATCCTGACTGGCTGGAGTTATACCCAGCTTTACATTAAGCTCGTTGAGTTTCTGCAATACCTCAGGTTGATTTGGTTTAAATCTGAGGGCGTTAACATATTCAGTCCTTGCCCTTTCCAAATTTCCATTAGCCACCTGTTCTTCAGCTGCAGCTATGGCATTTTCAAAGCCTTTGTTCAGCCTGTTGTTATTATATATGCTGAAGCCAATAAAGACCAAAAAGATCAGAATCAAACCTGTTATTGTATTTCTATCCATTATCGCGCTTAAGATTTATCAATATTTCACATTCTATTTCGCTATGCAGGCTCTTATGAACTGAACGAACAGAGGGTGAGGATTTACAACTGTACTACTATATTCCGGGTGAAACTGGACACCAACAAACCATTTATGATCAATAAGTTCTATTATTTCAACAAGATTTGTTTCAGGATTTATCCCGACAGGGATCATTCCCTTTCTTTTAAAATCCTCTAAATACTTGTTGTTAAATTCATATCTATGGCGATGTCGTTCCACAATCTCCGATTTTCCATATGCTTTGTAAGATTTTGAGTTTTTGTCAATTAAACAACGGAATCCACCTAATCTCATTGTGCCATCCATATCGATAATGCTTTTTTGTTCTTGCATAAGATCAATAACCGGATAAGTGGTTTTATGATTAACCTCTGTTGTATGTGCATCTTCCATATTAAGAACATTCCTTGCAAATTCGATTACTGCACATTGCATACCGAGACTGATACCAAGAAAAGGTATATTATTTTCCCTTACATATTTCACTGTTATTAATTTTCCTTCTATTCCCCTTGAACCGAATCCGGGTGCCACAACTATGCCATCCATCCTTTTTAGTTTCTCACCGACATTCGCCTCGGTTATCGTTTCCGAATGAATTAATTCCAGATCAACATTACATTCATTAAGTGAACCACTATGTACGAATGCTTCTGATATTGACTTATAGGCATCCGGGAGTTCAACATATTTACCAACCAGTCCTACTTTGATATTATATTTCGGATTTTTGAGTCTCCTGAGAAATTCCCTCCATTCAGTGAGCGGAGGTTCATTTTCAATCGGTAAACCTAGTTTTCTGAGGATTGTCTGATCGAGTTTTTCGTCAAGTATTTTTAGCGGTAATTCGTAAATTGTAGAAACATCTATGCATTCTACGACAGCATTCTCTTCAACATTACAGAAGAGAGCAACCTTTCTTTTTATGTCTCTGCTCAGACTATGTTCAGTCCTGAGCACAAGAATATCAGGCTGGACACCTTCTTCCAAAAGCTCCTTTACCGAATGTTGAGTAGGTTTTGTTTTAGACTCACCAGTTGCCGACAGATAAGGAACAAGAGTAAGATGGATTACAATACAATTCCGGGGGGCGAGTTCCCATTTCAACTGACGAACAGCTTCAATATAGGGTAATGACTCAATATCACCAACTGTCCCTCCTATCTCAGTCAGAACAATATCATATTCGTTACCGGAACTAACAAGCATGATGCGTCTTTTTATTTCATCTGTTATATGGGGGACCACCTGAACCGTTTTACCCAGATAATCACCTTTTCGCTCTTTTTCTATAACAGTCTGATAAATCCGGCCTGTTGTAACATTGTTTGCCTGGCTTGTCGGAACATTGAGAAAACGTTCATAATGACCGAGGTCGAGATCAGTCTCAGCACCATCAATAGTAACGTAGCATTCACCGTGTTCGTAGGGATTAAGAGTTCCTGGATCAACATTAATATAGGGATCCAGTTTTTGTATTGTGACTGAATAGCCTCTTGCCTGCAATAACATTGCAATAGAGGCTGTAAGGGTTCCTTTTCCCAGGGACGAGGTAACGCCTCCTGTCACAAATACAAATTTAACGTCTGTCAAAACAAATGGTTTAACTGAATAGTAACTGATTTAAAAGTGAGATCATTCATCCAAACCCGACTGGTCTATCAATTTCACCTTTTCTTCCAGGATTTTTATCATTTTCTTTGCATTTTCGATCTTCTCCTCTACCTCTTTTATCATTGTATCGGCATTGACCGATTTTGTAAAGAAACCAATATTATTCTCCCAGAGAACTATGTCATTCTCAAGCTGTTTGATCTTCGTGACGAATTTATCTCTTTCACTCCTGATCTTTCTTGATGCTTTTGGATTAGTTTTAAGGTTATCGAGTTTTGAACGGTATTTAAGAATGCTTTTATCTGAATCGCCAATCTTCAACTTGTCGAATTCTTTATTAAGGGCATTTCTGTACCTGTTTGCTATTTCATCTTTCTTATTAAAAGGTACATACCCTATCTCAGTCCACTTGCGCTGAATATCCTTTAATTTTTCAAAAGCAAGCTGCACATCGGTTCCCGACTCAAAGTTCTCAAGCTCCTCTATTATTGCAATCTTTGCTTTAAGGTTATCTTCATAGGTGGTATCAAGTGCTGAGAAGAACTCAGTTTTGCGACTAAAGAAATGATCACAGGCTTTTCTGAATCTTTTCCAGATCTTTTCCGATTGTTTTCGCGGTACGGGGCCTATTTCCTTCCACTCTTTCTGGAGTCTGATCAGTGCATCCGATGTAGATTTCCAATCAGTACTTTCCTGAAAGGCTTCAGCCTGGATACAAAGTTCTATCTTCCTTTGCAGATTACTCTGCTGTATTTCCTTATTATCGGCATAAAAAGCTCTCTTTTTTTCAAAGAAATTATCACAGGCATCTCTGAATCTTTGATATACCTTGTTGTTCTGTTTCTTTGGAGCAAAACCAATCGTTCTCCACATCTTCTGCAAGGCTATCAACTTTTCAGACTTTTCATCAAAATCCTTAAAGCTCTTAATTTCGAGTAGATTTATTGCTTCAACTTCTTCACATAAGGCAATTTTAGCTTCCAGATTTTTTCTCTGCTCTTCTTTCTGATTCTCGAAATACTCATGATGCCTCTTATTGATCTGAGAGGTAGCCTTTTTAAACCTTTCCCATACCTCATTTTTAGATTCAGACGGAACAGGTCCGATTTCCCGCCACTGGTTATGGTAGTCCTGTAAAAGCCTGAATGCATTAACCGGATTTGGTTCAAGAAGAAGCTCTTCAGCCTTCTCGCATAGCGAGACCTTGGATTCAAGATTCTTCTTAAGGTCAAGATCTCTCAATTCCTTGTTGATCTTGATATAACCGTAAAATATCTCAACATTATGATGATAGTTTTCCCATAGATCCCTGAGTGCATTCTGAGGAACGACTCCTATTGAATGCCACTCATTCTGGAGAGACCTGAATTCCTGAAAAGTTTTATTGATTGACTCTTCCCGGTTAACAAGTTCCTTTATCTTATCTATTATCTCATATTTCTTCTTCAGGTTCTCGTATTTCTCAGCT
>Ga0116183_1004246_pt1 | contig 14133 bp, 9 predicted proteins | sample AD_UKC078_MetaG_FD_89753 | JGI IMG/M metagenome (GOLD analysis project Ga0116183, IMG submission 89753) | Active sludge microbial communities of municipal wastewater-treating anaerobic digesters from USA - AD_UKC078_MetaG | ecosystem: Engineered > Bioreactor > Anaerobic > Digestate | place: USA... | reverse complement strand
AGCATAGGCGCTGAGACTTTCATACAGGCTGAAAACTTTATTACTTAAATCCATAAAAGTACAAAGCCATGCTCCAAAGGGTTTTGCTGGTGTATTCAGGTGAATCTGTATGGTATTCAAATTATTATCAAGAAAAAGTAAATCTCTTTTATATTCTTCTGATATACTACTTTTGTAAATACTGTCCAAGTTCCATCTTGGAATTATTTTTTTTTCGCCGGTACAGGAAACAGATGAACGGGATAGAAGGTGTTTATATATATGCATAGATGGCTCCTTTTTTGTTACTTTACTGTAAAAAAGGAAAAGAGGGAAGCTTAAGACAGGTTGTTAAAAATGTGCTAAAATAACGGTACCATCATAATTTCAATAACACGGATTAAAAAATGACAATTGCCGATTTATTCGAGAATAATGACCAAAAACTCAATAAAGCTATTGCTCTTGGAATGAGAGTAATTTTTTACTTCATTTTTATTCTTTGGATAGTTCTAGCTTTAAAAATTGAGGGGTATGTATTATCTCTTTATAGCGGTATTTTTCTTTTTCTTTGTTTCCTTTTGGTTCTTCCTACAATCTTTTTCCACTTATTTAAACTTAGAAATACCTTTGTTAAGTACAGTATATTAACATCTGCGGTTATCTGCTGCGGTCTGTTATACACTTATTTTCATAGCAGCCGTTTTATGATGTTCGCTTTTCCGGTTGTTATATCTGCCTTATATTTTAAACCCTCCGTTTCTGTTTATACTATTGTTATAACACTTCTAATAATGACGGCTTCGTGTATTATTTCGTATATGTCTTTCGGCTTTGCATCGGTTTCTTATTCAAGTTTTTCAGATATGGTAATTGGTGATTTACTTCCTCAGACAATACAGTTTTTACTTTTCAGCTTTATTATGATAATTTTGACAACGACGGTGTCTAAACTTTTTGAAAAGGTATTTCGAAGCAACACAGGATTAGACAATGTTATTAAACATCTAGTAAGAATATTCAGCGCCAGAACCTACCAGGAAATATCACATCACATTCTATCTGCGGTTCGTGATGTAGCTCAATCAGCGTCTCCTTCTTCTTACGCGATGGCTGGCGGATGCTGCGGAATACGAATAAGTCCCGGTTCGTTTTATGTATTTAAAAGTACCGGACGATCAAGTATAGAAAATATTATTGATAATGCATTGGAAGTTACAACCCGGGGGCAGGTTTTTACTTTTGCGGTGAATGACGGAGAAAAAACAGCTAAGCAAAAGTTTACAATTGACTGCGGTATTCTCATAATGCATTTTTATGATGCAATACGGGAAAATGAACTTGCAGGTTTTCTTGTTTTACCGGTATCGCAGGATTGCGACCCGGATCTGCTTCTTAAGATGATAGATCTTATGTATCAAAACATTCAAATAGCGCTATGCAAGATGAGCTTGGCAAATGATTTGTATATTACACAAGAGGAACTCGTTCGCGCCTTTGCAGAGCTTTCGGAATCAAAATCCCGGCAGACAGGACAGCATATTAAGCGTGTTTCTGAATATATGCAGATAATGGCAAGTGCCTTAAATCTTGAAGAAGAAGAGAAAAAAAGTTTGTGCATAGCTTCGATGATGCACGATATAGGAAAACTTCTTATTCCGGAAGAAATTCTTGAAAAACCGTCAAAGCTTACTGCGGATGAGTTTACTATAATAAAAAAACATGTTGTGTACGGGTATGAGCTGCTTAAAAACTCTCCCGGCCGGGTTATGGAAATTGCCCAAACAATAGCCTTAGAACATCACGAAAAATGGGACGGGTCGGGGTATTTAGGAAAAAAGGCAGAAGAAATTGATTTATACAGCAGACTGATGGCTGTGGCAGATGTATATGATGCCTTAGTAAGCCGGCGTTCGTATAAAGAAAAATGGGAACCCAAAGATGCTTATAATGAAATTGTCAAAGGATCGGGTAGTCATTTTGATCCCATGATTGTAGGAATTTTTGAGAAAAAATATACCGAATTCTTTTCTGTTGTACAAAAGTATCCTGATTCACCACAGGATGAAGATTTAAGAAACACTGAAAATCTTCCGTTTGTTGAAAAGAAAAGTATGTATAAAATTATTGAAGAAAAAACACCAGACGGTTCGTTTTAATAAAAAAAAGCTGCCCTTAACGGACAGCTTTTTATTTTGATTCCAAAATTAAAGCAGTTCTTCAATATCAAGTTCACCTGCAGCACACGGAACGGTTATTGCCCAGTTTTCAAGAACAGAGGGGTGAATTTCTCCAAAGATGCCAATTTGCTTTCCCTTAACAATAATGCCTGCCTGACGGCCAGGAATAAAACGGGGATCAGAAGTTTCTTTAACTTCATAAGCGTGATCCAGGAAATATAATAATGTTGCAACTTCACTTGCTGCAGTGTTGTAGTTTGCATCTCCTGAAGCGGTTAGAAAACCTACGCTTTGGCGTGTTCTCGTACCTGTATTTTCTTCTTCACATAAAAAGGCTACTTTACCAATCTCGAACACCTTGTGAGGATACACTGCATTTCCGGAAACAGCTTCTGCAGAAAGCAAAGAAGGTATAATTGAAGGGCGCACAAACTGATAATTTTCACTCATCGGGTTTGATATTTCAATTACCGAAGAATCTCCTATATTCATTTTTTCAATATAGTCTTTTTTAGATCCCAGATAATTAAAAATCATTTCCTGGTACCCGAGTCCGACCATGAGTGTTTTTGCTTTCCGGCTGAAAATAGTAACAGGTGTAAGACGACCAATGGTAAAGTCACGGGGTTTTTCGGGTTTGAAAAAAGACAATTCTTTACCCATCATAATATCTTCAATGATGTCTACTGCATGTAAAAAATCGTTTCTGTAGGGAGGCGGTGTTACTGTAACTATCTCTTCATTTTTTGGGCCTGATATTTCTACATCACAGCTCATTTTAAAAAGAGCATCTTTTGCTTCTTCCGCTGTAAGGGAGCTGCCGAGAAGTTTATTTATATCTGAAAGCTTAGCCTTTGTGGATTCCTGAAAAAAGTAGGGGGTAATAAGATCTTTTCCAAAACCTGTTTCATAAGGATGTTTTACTAGAACAGGGAGAATAGTGTATCCGGCATCAGCAAAATCGCAGGCAACAATGTTTGTAGCCAGAAGAAGGGACGGCATATCTGTTCCAGTCATTTCGACTAAAAGATCTGCATCTCCTACCTGAACAGCTCCAAGGGTTGCACTGTTGATAATCGGTGCCATAGAAAGAACTTCATTTTTGGAATCGGTGAGTAAGGGGAATTTTTTCATGTCCTGCAAAATCCATCCGTATTCTTTTCCTTTTGGATGATCGGTAATAATTTGACGGCAGGTCATTTTTTCTTCAGAGGCAAGAGGAACGAAACTAGTGTTGTCGGGATCTACAGCCTTATAAGAAATTGGCCATTGAATATGTGCAGAGCGGTATACTCCCATCGAAATTGATCGGCGTTTTCGTCCGAAGTTCCAGCAGAGTTTTTCTTGTGTCTGTATGATGTCGAGAAGCATCGGCTCATCAATTGGTTTACCCGAAATGACAAATGCTGTCATGTAAGGGCGTATATCTTTTAAATCGGGGTCGACTTCTACAATACGGTTACTATGAGCCTGCTGCTTTTCTTTTGTTGATAAGAAATCATTGTAGCGGGTTTTTTCTCCGCCGCGATGAATTCGTAGTTGGCGTGCGATACCTGCAGTTGACCAAAGATCAGGTCTATTTGTATCGTTGAGTTCAATTTTAATTGTTCTTTCATCAGCGGGTAAAGAGGTGTCGGGCTTTTCATCCAGTTCAGCTTTTCCGCATGTTAAATGTTCTTCAAGGGTATCATAATCGTAAGTTTTACCGGCAAGACTAAAAAACAGTTTTTCATTAACTTCTATTTTGGGCATCTGTATTACCTCAGAAAAAATTTGGGTGCTTAAAAAAGCAGAAATATTTTCTAATAACGTTAGTCAGTTAGAAATATCTATGTATGGTAAAAGTATATCAAAGACGGGGATTGGTGTCTATTGTGTTATGAAAAATACCATGGTACATTACTTAGAGGCGTTATGTATGAGTTAGGAGGATTACATGAAAGCATTATTTATAGGCGGTACTGGAACTATCAGTACTGCCATTACAAGGTTATTGGCATCCAAAGGTCATGAAATTTACTTACTAAACAGAGGTTCCCGTTCTTCCGAAGTTCCGGATGGTGTTACAGTTTTAAAATGCGATGTAAGCGATGAGCAGGCGCTAAAAGAAGCAGTAAAAGATATGGAGTTTGATGTTGTATCTGATTTTATCGCCTTTGTTCCATCTCAGCTGGAGCGGGATTACAGGGTTTTTAAAGGTAAAACAAAACAGTTTATGTTTATAAGTTCTGCTTCAGCCTATCAAAAACCTCTTTCTAATTATCAGATAAACGAGGGAACCCCTCTTTCTAATCCATATTGGGAGTATTCCAGGAACAAAATAGCGTGTGAAGAGTTCCTTATGCAAAAATACCGGGAAGAAGGTTTTCCCGTAACTATTGTCAGACCCTCGCATACCTATGATGAACGGTCTGTTCCTCTTGGAGTTCATGGAAGAAACGGCAGCTGGCAGGTTGTAAAAAGAATTATGGAAGGGAAACCGGTAATAATACACGGTGATGGTACGTCTCTTTGGACAATGACGCATAACAGCGATTTTGCAAAGGCTTATGTCGGGCTTATGGACAATGTTCATGCTCTAGGAGAATCAGTTCAAATCACGTCTGATGAGTCTCTTACATGGAATCAAATTTATGAATCAATTGCGCGCGCTATTGGTAAACCTTTAAAAGCTGTACATGTTTCTTCTGAATTTTTAGCTGCCTGCAGCGATTATGACTTTACCGGCAGTTTAACAGGCGATAAGGCGAACAGTGTTGTTTTTGATAATACTAAGTTAAAACGGCTTGTTCCCGGGTTTTGTGCAGAAATACGATTTGATCAAGGTGTTAAAGAGACATTAGAATACATTATGCAGCATCCTGTTCTTCAGCAAAAAGATCCTGAATTTGACCAGTGGTGCGATACGGTAATATCGGTATTGGAGGAAGCTCAAAAAACCATAACTCTGCAGAAAGATACTTGAAAATATAGGAAAACAGTACCAACGGGTTCCTTTTTCTGTACTTTATTCTTTTGACAAAATATGCTAGTGTGTATACTTGAGGTACACATATGAAGCGAGAAGATATAAAGAAAGTTTTAATTATCGGGTCAGGACCCATAGTTATTGGACAAGCTTGCGAATTTGATTACTCAGGTACGCAGGCTTGTAAAGCATTAAGGGAACAAGGGTATAAGATTGTTTTAGTCAATTCTAACCCTGCAACTATCATGACAGATCCTGTTATGGCAGATGCCACCTACATTGAGCCCCTCAACGTTGAACGTCTTGAACAAATTATTGATAAAGAGAGACCCGATGCACTCCTTCCTAATTTAGGCGGACAAACTGGTTTGAATCTCGCTTGTGAACTTAATAAAGCCGGAATTATTGAAAAGTATAATATTAAGGTTATTGGTGTTAATCTTGAGGCTATTGAACGCGGTGAAGACCGTGAAATATTTAAAAAAACAATGCAGCAGCTTGGAATAGATACTCCCCGCTCAGATATTGCACACACCGTTGAAGAAGCCGAAAAAATTGCTGATCAATTGTCCTACCCTGTTGTTGTGCGGCCTGCGTATACCATGGGCGGTGCAGGCGGCGGCCTTGTTTATAATGTCGAAGAATTACGGGCAATAGCAAGCCGCGGGCTTGAGCTTTCAATGACTCATCAGTGTCTTATTGAAGAATCAATTTTAGGATGGGAAGAACTTGAAGTAGAAGTTGTCCGCGACAAAAATAATCAGATGATAGCAATATGTTTTATAGAAAACATTGATGCAGTCGGTGTACATACAGGAGATTCTTTTTGCTCAGCTCCATTCTTAACCATCGATAAAAAACTTGAAGAAGAATTAAAAAGACAGGCTTTTAAGATTGTAGAATCAATTGGCGTCATTGGCGGTACAAATGTACAATTTGCACATGATCCTAATACCGGCCGTGTTGTTATTATAGAAATTAATCCTAGAACCTCCCGTTCATCAGCACTTGCTTCAAAAGCAACCGGATTCCCCATCGCACTTATATCAGCTAAACTTGCTTCAGGTTTAACACTTGACGAGCTCCCCTATTGGCGTGACGGGTCTTTGGAAAAATATACTCCGTCAGGCGACTATATTGTATTAAAATTTGCACGCTGGGCATTCGAAAAGTTCAAGGGTGTTGAAGATACTCTAGGAACACAGATGAAGGCTGTCGGCGAAGTTATGGCTATTGGAAAGACTTTTAAAGAAACCTTCCAAAAGGCTATACGCGGTCTCGAAAATGGAAGAAGCGGCCTTGGTTTTGCAAAAGATTTTAATAAGAAAACTCTTGATGAATTGTATGATATGCTGCGGACTGCAAACAGTGAGCGCTATTTTATTATGTATGAAGCTATCAGAAAGGGAGCAGATCTTAATAAACTTTTTGATATTACCTATGTAAAAAAATACTTCCTTGAGCAGATGAAAGAGCTCGTTGATCTTGAAGAAACAATTATGAAAACTCCAGGGAGACTTCCTTCTGATGAGCTTTTAATAAAAGCTAAAAAAGACGGATTTTCCGACAAGTATCTTGCAAAAATTCTGAACATTCGTGAAAAAGATATTCGGCAGAAAAGGATTGAATTAGGTCTTATAGAAGGCTGGCATGCTGTTCCTGTGTCCGGTGTGGATAACTCTTTTTATTACTATTCAACATACAATGCAAAAGATGAGTCCAAGGCAACTGATAACAAGAAAAAAATAATGATTCTCGGCGGCGGACCTAACAGAATTGGACAAGGCATTGAATTTGATTACTGCTGTGTTCATGCAGCCCTTGCTCTTCGTGAATTAGGTTATGAAACCATCATGGTTAACTGTAACCCCGAAACTGTTTCTACCGACTATGATACAAGCGATAAGCTCTACTTTGAACCTGTAACAACAGAAGATGTTCTGCAGATTTATAACAAAGAAAAACCAGAAGGTGTTATTGTCCAATTCGGCGGCCAGACACCGCTTAATATTGCACGTGAACTTTCAGATGAGGGCGTAAAAATACTTGGTACAAGTATTGATTCTATTGATATTGCAGAAGACAGAGATTTATTCCGCAAGATGATGGATCAGCTTGAAATTCCAATGCCCGAATCCGGTATGGCATCCAATTATGAAGAGGCTTTATCAGTTGCAAATTCAATCGGATACCCGATTATGATTCGGCCTTCATTTGTTCTTGGCGGACGCGGAATGGAAGTTATTTATGACCAGAATATGCTTAAAGAATATGTTGATAAGGCTGTCGGTGTTACACCGGACCGCCCGCTTCTTCTTGACCGCTTTTTACGTGATGCCCTCGAATGCGAGGCTGATGCTCTTGCCGACACTGAGCACGTCTTTATTCCCTCTGTTATGGAGCATGTTGAGCTTGCCGGTGTTCACTCCGGAGATTCTGCCTGTGTCATTCCCCCTGTTTCAATTACTAAAGAACAGATGGAAACAATAAAGAAGTATACGAAAAAGATAGCACAAAGCCTTCATGTTTGCGGTTTAATGAATATGCAGTATGCTATTGAAAACGGAAAAGTGTATGTTCTTGAAGCAAATCCGAGAGCAAGCCGCACTGTTCCTCTTGTTTCAAAGGTATGCAATATTCAAATGGCTCGACTTGCAACACGGTTAATGCTTGGAGAATCAATTGATGCACTAAAATTATCTGAAAAAACAATACCCCATTTTGGTGCAAAGGAAGCTGTTTTTCCCTTTGATAAGTTTGCAAATGTAGATCCTGTATTAGGACCGGAAATGAGATCTACTGGAGAAGTTTTAGGGATGAGCGAGTCTTTTGGTCTGGCTTATTATAAGTCTCAGGAAGCGGCAAACTCATGCCTTCCATCTGCTCCAAAAAAAGGAGAAACAGCAAAGGTGCTTATCAGTTTGTCTGATAAGGAAAATCTTTGTAAGCAGGCAATTGAAGTTGGTAAAGGTTTAGCCGGTATGGGATTTACTCTTCTTGCAACAGAGGGTACAGCAAAGTTCTTCCAAAAAGAGGGAATCGAGTGTACCATAATATCTAAATTGAACGAGGGACGCCCCAATGTTCTGGATGTTATTCTGAACCGTGAAGTGTGTTTAGCTATAAATACTCCCAGTGCAAAACGTGACGCTATAAAGGATGAAGCTGCCATAAGAAAGGCTGTTATTAAATACAAGATACCGTATATTACTACAATAGCCGGAGCGAGCGCGGCTGTTCAGGGAATACTTGCCTCCTCTAAGGGAAAGGGCGGAGTTAAGTCTTTACAAGAATTTCATAAGGCTATAAAATAGGAAAAAAGGCTGTCAGAACATTGTTTTGACAGCCTTTTTAATACAAATATGAAAAAACTGCTGCAACACTTAAAAAAAGATGCTGTTTTATATTTAGCATTATCGCTGGCTCTTATTTCTTCAATTATTTTAAGACCGACATTAGAGACTATGAGAGAGGCAATTGACTGGAGAGTTTTGTCTTTACTTTTTTGCCTAATGGCAGTAGTGTCTGCGTTTAGAAAATATAATGTTCTGGATGTAATTGCTGTTTCGCTTCTGAGGAAATGTAAAAATACGAGAGCTCTGTACTGTACTCTTATAATACTCGTCTTTTTTGTTTCTATGGCTGTAACAAACGATGTTGCTTTATTAACCTTTGTTCCCCTTACTTTGATTTTATGTTCCAGAGCCGGTATACCAAGTGCACTCCTCATAATTTTTGAAACTATTGCAGCTAACCTGGGGTCCTGTGTAACCCCTATGGGGAACCCTCAAAATTTATTTTTGTACTCTTTTTATAACATATCCGCAGGAGCTTTTTTCTCACATACCTTATTAATTGGTATTCCTTCTTTTATCCTTCTTACTGCATGCATTTTATTAGTTACAAGAAAAAAGGAAAGCGGGCAAAACAATATAACAATTGATCATATATCTATACAAAACCCTGTAAAAATTGCGGTTACAACAGCAGTTCTTATTGTTATTTTATTATCAGTTTTCAGAATATTTGATTATACAATAAGTCTGGGCGTAACCTTACTATTTTTGCTGATATTTGAACGGTGTATAATAACAAAAATAGATTATAGTTTGTTATTCACCTTTATTGGCTTTTTTATTTTCACAAAGAATTTAGCACAGGTGGAAGTAATATCATCCTTCCTGGAAAAAATGCTTGAAACCAGTTTTTCTGTATATGTCACAGGAATAAGCATAAGTCAAATTATTAGTAATGTACCTGCAGCCCTGCTTCTTTCAGGTTTTACATCACACTCAGAAAGTCTTCTTCTCGGGGTTAATGTGGGCGGATTAGGCAGTCTGATTGCATCGCTGGCAAGCGTAATTTCGTACAAATTATATACTGCTTCTCAAGAAACACAGGAAAAAGGAAAGAAATCGTATGTATCAGTTTTTACTTTTTGGAATGTAGTATTTATTGTTGTCCTTTTTCCCTTAGTATGGCTTTTAAAAATTATTTTACTGTAACTTTGTTTCCTGTTTAATGTAATCTGGAAATGCACGGCAAATGAGTTCTTCATCAAGTTTGTATCTGGAAAGATGTTTGGTCATTAAAGCAACTGCTTCATCCGTATTTCTGTCTGTAATTGCCTGCAGAATATTTTTATGGTCAGATATTATTTTTGAATCCTTTACAATATTTAAGCTTAGAATACGAACCCTTTCAAAATGAACCATCATTCCGTCCATCATCCACTGATAACATCTGTGTTTATTTGCAAGTTTAAATATCTCTTCATGGAATTTATTATCTAGTTTGAGAATTTTGTCAGGATTTTCTTTTTTCATATAAAAATCCTGAAGTTCAACATTTTCATTTAAATAAGATAAGTCGGCGGTTTCATGATGCTCACAGACAAGTTTTACAGCAGCACATTCAAGTACTAATCGAAGAAACTGGGATTCTTCTACAAGAGCATAATCAATGAGAGCAATGCGGCTTCCTTTTTGGGGAAGAGTTTCAACAATATTTGCTTTTGAAAGTTCAATAAGCGCTTCCCGTACAGGCGTTCTCGAAAGCCCAAGTTGCTGGGCTATTTCATTTTCACTTACAAGGCTGCCCGGAACCAGCTGCAAGGATACTATGTTTTCTTTTACGATGCGCATTGCATATTCCCGGGCGCTTTCTTTAGGCATTTTTTCAGAGATTGTCATGTATATAACCTTCTGTTTAGTATGGAAGTATAGTATCATATATTCATAAACTTATGAAGTACCTTAGGTTTTTATTAAAGCTTATATAGTAAATACTTAATACAGAAAGGAAAAAAATGGCTAAAATAATAATCTGCTGCGGAAAAATTGCATCAGGAAAAACAACCTTTTGTAAAAAAATTGAAAAAGAGCACGGTGTCTTTATCTTTAATGCAGATGAATGGATGATGCATTTTTTTGGAGAAGCACCAGACTGCAGTGTTTTTCATAATCAGCTTGAAAAGTGCATTACGATGATCTACCGCATGGCGGATAGATTATTAGAACGCGGAATAGATGTTGCTTTTGATTTTGGATTTTGGACAAAAAAGGATAGAGATGACTGCATCGCAAGATTTGACAGAAAACTGCACAGTATTACTGTAGTATACTTTCCAGTAGATGATCAGAAGCAAATAGAGAATATTCATAAAAGACAAGAAGGAAACATGGAAAATACATTTGCTTTTACCGAAGAGAAACTCCAATTCTTTAATAAAAAATTTGAAGAGCCTCAAGATTTTGAGTGTGTTAGAATTGAAAACTTTATGCTCTAATAGTGTAAAACCTTGGGTAAAAGAAAAACCTATTCGCTCTGTATAAAAAGGAACGGCCAGAGCGCCTAAAAACTGCAGATTAATTAAAAACTGATGGTATTAAGTAATGTTAAATCTTTTCTCATGGGTAAATCTCATTACAGTCATATTCTATGAAAGAAGAAGCTTTCGGTTCTTTCTCAGCTGTGCAAGACTGAATACGGCTTTAAATGATTTGTAAGAAGACTCATAGCTGAAGGCATATCCAATATTTGTTTTTACTTGCGGGAAACTTTCTTTTACAGTCTTGTATTCTAATAACTGATTAAAGGTTTTAATGAGCTGCTTAAGTTTTGTTTCTGATACTTTTGAAACAACAATTACAAAGGTATTGTTGTCGTAATAACTGATTAAACCATAACAGTCAAAAACAGTTTTTAGTAATGAGGTAATTGTTTTTCCATACTGCTTAAAAGCTTCCTTTTCATTCGGAACATTTGAAAAAGAAATAGTTACAAAGGTATAATACACATGGTTTTTATTCAATTCGTTAACTGTTTGAATAATTTTTTTTCTGCTTGCGAGAAAGGTGTAATCCGTTGGGGTGAACTTGAGCTCAGAAAACGAAAGAAGACCGGAAATTTCAGCTTCGAGACTAATAAAGTAAAATAAAAGTTCAGATACGATAAAAATGATTACACCAATTGTAAGCAGGCTGCTGTAGAAAAGAGAGTATGTAGGGAAAAAGTTTTTTTGCACAACATAACGGCCTAAATCAAGGGCGCAGAAGAAGATTAAGAAGGCATAGCTCAATGAAGAAAAAAGTATACGTCCGTTTTTTGTGATTATTTTTTGAATAGAAATTGCTACACCAAAAAGAATCATTACAGCACAAATAAGCTGATAATATGAAAGAGTTTGAGGGAGATGTATGTGGAGGCAATTTTCTCAAATTTTGTTTGTGCAATACTGATATGGAAAAAAAGAATAAGAGAAAAAGCTGTTGCGTAGAGGGCGGTATATTCAAGGTATGAATTTAACGTGAAATTTGGTGAAAAAAGCTGGATTAAATCGGTATTTGTTAAGACGCCCATTCCAACCCAGAAAGAAAACTGTGAAAGAACAAGGAGAGGGAGTATTTTCTTTTTTAGAAAAAGAGCACCTAAGCATACAATAGTTCCAATTGCTCCAAGAATAGTAAGAAAGATTGAACTCGACAAGGGAAGAATAGATCTGCGTAAAAAACCGGGTAGAGTATCTGCAGAACGTTGTATAAAAACAGGTTTAAACGAAGAAAAGGCATCGTTAAGTGTTGTGGTGAGTAATATTTCTATGGTTTTTTGTGCTGCGTCTTGAGATAATGGAATAACATGAAATCCGCAGCCTGGATTTATGTTATCCTTATACAGATCTACCCCGTAAGTATATATTTTTTTACCGTCAACGATTACCTCAATAGCTGAGTAGACAGTTTGAATCCATAAAGAATCCTGAGATGAAAGTTCAGCAGGCAATTTATTTGTAAGGACTAGATGAGAATTTGCAGATAAAGACGGAAGTTTAAAAGAGGTTAAAGAGGAGTTTGCATATGAGGTTTCATTAATACGTAAGCTCCAATTATCATTAAATAAGTCTTTTTGTTCAAAATCGTTCAGGGAAAAAGAATTTTCCCATATTGTAAATAATGTAATAGAAATAGTGCAAAACACAACTAAAAATAGATATGTAACTAATAATACTCTTTTTTTTACCATGATATTTTGTAATCCCCCCGGAAAATCCAAACTGGACAATTATACTCTTTATCTCCAATAAATGCAATTTCAATATAGATAAAAGATAAAAAAAGAAAGATATTTAAGTATTCTTGTGTAAATTTTACTGTTGATATGAATTATATCTCAGATTATAGTAAAATAATGAAATTTATGAAATGAATATGTAAAATTTTATCCAATTAGGTAAATATAAATAGGAGGATGTATGAAATTTACAAATGGTTTTTGGGTAACAAAAGATGCCATTACTGCTAACTATGCTGTACAGGTTTACGATGCAGAAGAAAAGGATGGAAGTTTAATAGTGTATGCCCCCTGCCGTTCGGTCAAAACCCGTGGAGACACTCTTGGAATGCCCCTGCTTACGATTAAGTATTCTTCTCCTTGTAATAATGTTTTGCGTGTCACAATGTCGCACTTTGAAGGGGCTCTTAAAAAAGGGCCTTTTTTCGATGTAAAAACTGATACGGCTTCTTCCTCAAAAATTTCTATCTCCGGGAAAACAGCTTCATTAAAAACAGGAAGCCTTGAAGTTCGTGTTAACAGAGAAGGTCCTTGGAGAGTTGAATATACCGCAGACAATACATTGTTGACAAAAAGTGAAAGCAAATCTGCCGGCTACATGCAGGAACATGAGGGTCCTGTTCAGCATATGTTTCCTTCAAATACTAAGTCTTATGTAAAAGATGAGCTTACCCTTGGTGTAGGAGAATTTGTCTACGGTCTTGGAGAAAGATTTGGTTCATTTGTTAAAAATGGACAGACAGTTGACATTTGGAATTCGGACGGAGGAACTGCAAGTGAGCAGGCTTATAAAAATATTCCTTTTTATATGACAAATAAAGGGTATGGTGTTTTTGTAAATAATCCAGGTAAGGTTTCTTTTGAAGTAGGCAGTGAAAAAGTTTCCAGAGTTCAGTTTTCTGTTCCGGGTGAGGAGCTTGATTACTATATAATTTACGGACCGGAACCTAAGCAGATTTTAGAGCGGTATACCGCTCTTACAGGAAGGCCCCCTCTTCTGCCGGAATGGACCTATGGATTATGGCTTTCTACATCCTTTACAACAAACTATGATGAAAAAACGGTAATGCATTTTATAGACGGAATGGCTGAGCGGAATATACCCCTAAGTGTGTTTCACTTTGACTGCTTTTGGATGAAGGGTTTTCATTGGAGTGATTTTGTATGGGATAGTGAAACATTCCCGGATCCGAAGGGACTTATTGAAAGGCTTCATAAAAAAGGCCTGAAGGTATGCGTATGGATAAATTCTTATATTGCGCAGCAATCGGTGCTTTTTAAGGAGGGCTGTGAAAAAGGTTTCTTTATTAAAAAGCAGGACGGTTCAGTATGGCAGACCGATTTATGGCAGTCCGGTATGGCTATTGTAGATTTTACCAATCCCGATGCCTGTACATGGTATGCATCGAAGTTGGAATCTCTTCTCGATATGGGTGT
>Ga0116183_1004238_pt1 | contig 14148 bp, 5 predicted proteins | sample AD_UKC078_MetaG_FD_89753 | JGI IMG/M metagenome (GOLD analysis project Ga0116183, IMG submission 89753) | Active sludge microbial communities of municipal wastewater-treating anaerobic digesters from USA - AD_UKC078_MetaG | ecosystem: Engineered > Bioreactor > Anaerobic > Digestate | place: USA... | reverse complement strand
GGGGTAACAGGATCTTGGGTGTAAAACTTTGGAATTTTTACCCGTTTTTTCAGGATAATTTTTGAAGAGTTTTTTGGTTTAACAGGATTTTGGCTGTAAAGCAGATGTCTTCCCATTGGAATATTTATTTGAGAGTTGACAACAGAGGTTGTATCTGCTGTGGCAGGAGTGTTAGGAATATCAATCCTTTCTGTAGAAGAGGGTGGTTCAACAGATTTTTGGATGTTAGACGGAGAGACTCCCACTCGAGGAAATATTTCTACAGAAGGAGTCTCTCCTCGAGGAAATATTTCTACAGGGGTGCCGACGAGGGGTGCGCCTGCTGTGGAACTACCTTTGTGTTCTTCACTGGGGGGCTTGAGGGCGTGAGGTCCGTTAGAAGAGTGATCCTTATCTGTTTCACTAAAGAGTTTGAAGACATAATTTTCGTTAAGAGGATTTATGCCTTCATCTGTTTCACTAAAGAGCTTGAAGACATAATTTTCGTTAGGAGGCTTTATGCCTTTATTTGTTTTACTAAGGAGTTTAGAGCCCGTGTTATTCCCTTTGCCAACATAATAATTACCAAAAGAGTTAGGGTCATTAAGACCATACATTGATTCTTCAAAGATTCTTCCATAGTTATCAACAAATGGTTTGTATTGATTTAGAGATGATTCAAGAGTATTACGTTGACCTGCATATTGTCTGTCCAGGTTATTTATTCGTAACTTGAGAGCAGGGTTTTTTGTATAAAGATAATTACGAAGAGTTGCTGAATCTTGCATTATTTTTTTTATCTCATCATCTTGTAGGTTATGTTTTTTTTTTAAATAAAATGCCATTTCATCATCTGCAGTAAGTTCATCGTACTTTTTATTTGTGTTTTTAGGATAATTATTGTAAACATAATCCCCAACAGTCTCATTTGCAAAGTCATAGAAAATATCATTTAAATCAGAAATGTAATCTTTTTCTAATTGATTGTATTGAGTCAATGTGGAATGATAAAGTCCTGCTCCTTGACTAGCACTACTTAGTAAGTCCTTAAAATGATTTAATTTTTCTTTAAGAACATTAAGGTCATGTGTTTTTCCATATAAATAATAATTCTCTTTTGATGCAGTTATATTTCTTGCAATGGCAACTGTCTCCATCACCGTTCTTAACTTATCTACAATAGAAGTGTAGGGTGATGGAGAGTTGCCTGGTCTATACCCATATTCATTATTCATTACTACCCTCCTATTGTTTTTTAACCATACAAGTTGTAATTAGCTTGTGCGTAAGGATCTTCTTCTTCAGGAGAACCACCCTTCATACCTCCACCACCTTGTTGTTGAACTAGTTGTTGGAGTGCTTGAACCAACTGAGCAAGCTCTTGCTCATTCATGTTCATTAACATTTCTAATAATGCTAATACAAGCTTTGGATTCTCTTGAATAAATTGGTTTAACATTTCTGGATTCATTTTTTACTTCCTTTCATTCACAGTTTTCTTCTGTGTATATTCTTTTATTTACATAGAAGTACGCTTGCAATACAAGTGTCTCTACTAAGTTTTCTAACATCTCTGGCTTGACATCAAAGAATACAAGCTCAGGACTAAATTTATTAATCACTTCTATTTTTAGATCCATAGGATCTACTGATATAGTAATGCGATTATAAATATAAGCAAATAATTCATTCATTACTTTTTGGTGTTTTTTGTTTATCATTTTATCTCCAATCTTCCTACACTAGGTCTTCTTGCTCTACCATATCTAAGCATATAATCAGTTGCAGCCATTGCAATATTCTTATTATAATAAGGGGTGTTTCCAAACTTTTCTAATACAGATTGATAACGAAAAACTGTATTAGAGGTAAACTCATGATCATTATAATAGATACTGGGATCTCTTTTCTTCTCATTCCAAAAGTTAATGCCAAACATACTCATCATTAATCTTGTTCCTACATCAGTTACAAACTGAGCATTAACAATAGGGTCATCAGACTTGATAGTTAGCATATTAGCCATTTTAGCTACAAAGAATACAGGATCCATTTGAGATAACACTAACAAGTCATCCATTCTTTCTCTCTCTGTTTGCTTCATTTGATATAACTTACTTGATGGAGTAGAGAACATAAAGCTTTCTGTGGTAAATAAACTATACATAGCTTTAGGAAGATTATACATCTTCTCAAAGAGTTCATGAACATCTTCAGCACTCTTTAAATTATCTATAGAAAACTTACCTTGTCCAGCTAATACACCAAGACCTTGCTGTATCATTTCTCCTTTAAAGAAGTCCCATTCTTCATCAGTAAATCCACCATTGTTAAATGCTTTAGCTACTCCTATAAGAGCTAACTTAGGTAAGGCTTCTACTTCTTCAAAAGGATTAATTGATTTAGTAATAGATGTTCCTATTGCAGGAAACCAATCTGTATCCCTGAAGACAGTCTCTTTAAGTATCTCATATATGCCTACTGCCATACCTGCCATTAATGCACCGTGAACAGTACCTTTTTGAATAGTAAGCTTAGTGTCAAAAGGATCTCCTGTCTTCATTTTAAAGTCCATAGCAGTATCAGAGAAACTATGCATAAAGTTTTGAAGAGTAACATGACCAGCATGACGAAAAAGATATGTCCAGTTAGCAACTGTTCCTGCCATTAAAGCAAACCTATTTTCAGTAGTTTCCCCCATAGCTCTCATAAGGAATGGTCTATTCTCTGTGCTAAAATTACCTAAAGCATTATTCATATCATAAAAAACATTTTCAGCATACTTGTTAATAGTTTCTGTTATAGCTTCTTCACTTGGATTAACTATTCCTTTAGAAAAAAACTCATTGTTAATTCTGTTATATAAAAGATAAACAGCATTGTGTCTAAGTCTTTCTTCGGTAGTTTTCATACTAAAGTTTTCTCTCCAGAATTTAAATGATCTTAATATTCCTCCGTCAGCTAAGAAGTCTGCTATCTTCATATTAGTAGCACTAAGCTTCTTACCCATAGATTCAAAGTCTTTAATAGCTGAAGTAAGATCTTTTAATTCTTGTCCTGGATTCTCTGTATATTGACTTACCATACCTATACTCATAAGTCTTTCTAACCCAAATTTATTAACAGCTAAGGCTAATGGATCATTGTTTTGTAATGCAACATCAAAATCTTTCTTCCCTAACTCATCTCCCATTCTCCAGAACATATTAAGCTTACCAGATATAGTATTTCTAATAGCAGAAGAAGGGAAGCCTAATACAGCTGCAGCATATAAATTATAAAGACCATACATAGACATATCATTTCTTTCGTTATGAACACTTCTTTTTACTATCTCAGTAGCTTGTTGAACAGCAGTTTTAACAGTATCTCTTTCAGGAGAACCTTCAAACCATCTTCTATCTTCTATAACTTTAGCTTCTAAGTATTGATAAAAGAACCTATTAGCAAACTCTTTACTCATTAAAGAAGTAACAGATAAGTTCTCAACTAAAGAATCTATAAAGTTTCCATTAGGTAATGAATCCTCTGAATCTTGAAGAGGTCTTCTTCCTAACCATGAAGCAACACGGATAGACTCACTCTCATCTATATTTTTAAAGTCTTTAAACATATCTAAAGCATCTTCATCTAAACCATTCAAAGGAATATAATCTTTCCTTGCTTTAAAGTTAGTAAACCTTTTTAAAGCTCTATCAAACACCTCTAAAGAACTTCTGTCCATTCTTGAGTTCTCCATAAGACTATACATCTCTCCAAGAATCTCTCCTGTTGATCTAATATACCCTATAATAGAATCAGACTTAGCTTCTCTATATAATTCTTCATTAGATTTATCTCCTATATCACTAAAACCATAGTTGATTATATTAAACCTATTCACAAAGCTATCAAATACGCTGAATACGGAGCTTAAATCATCAGAGCTTATATCTATGCCCTTTCTCTTTGCAAAGGCTCTAAAAGCGTCCTCTTTTGTCTCCATACCATATAAGTTCATTATATCTTTCTGTCTTTGTTTGTCAAAGAAAGGAGCAAGTTCATTTACTTTATCAAAAGAATCTATTCCTGCTTCAATTAAAGATGACTCTCTTGCTGTCTTTAAAGTAAGTTCTCTTGATCTATCAGAAAGAATAGCAACTCTTTGTCCTAAGTTTTCTACTTGATCTTTTAAAAAGAATGCTCTTCTTGCTGGTCCCCATTGTTCAAACTTATTTAATCTTACTCCAAAGAAGTCTGTCCATAGATCTTTAGAGGGATCAACTCCTACTTTCTTTAGCATACCCCACCAGAATCTTTCAAGTGATGTATCTACTTTAGCTAATCTATGAGTTTTGATTAACATATTTCTTATCATAGAGTCTTTTTCAAGAGTCTGAATTGCTTTAAAAGGATCATCCATTGCTTGATAAACAAACTTGACCATATTCTTAGTTATCTTATGTCCTGCTGAAAGCTCTTGATCTGTTAGTTTGTCTAATGATTTGAATCTCTCTCCAAATAAAATCTTAGCAATACCTTGTTCACCATCTTCATCAACTTGTATGTTATAAAAGTTTTTCTTTTCTGCATCAACAAGCTCCATTACTTTAGAAAGATCAAAGATGTTTTTCTCCATCTGTTCAATCTTCTTTCTATTAGGAACACTTGCTACATCACATCTATCTGACATTACTTCTCCTTAACATTTAGCTTTAAATGTTGCATGTTTAGATCTATTAATATACAACACTTTATCTGCATTACGAGCAGGGATTATCTTACCTGTTGTTAATTCTTCTATTGACTTCTCATCTCCCTTAAATCTCCAGTCTCCATTCTCAAAAGTAATTATCTTATTGAGTGTATTTATAAATTTGCTTCCTCCATTAACATGAGTAATAAGAGCTAACTTTGACTCAGCATTAACATTATCTATAATAGAGGTATATATTACTCCAAGATTCCTTGAGTATTCAGGGTTGTTAATCTTTCTCATAAGATTTTCCATTCTAGATACTAATGATTCAGCAGTAAGAACTTCTCTTGTTCCATTAACTATTAACTGATTTTCTAATTTATTGGTAACAGTAGGAGTTTGATATTTCTTCCCATTAGTTAAAGGATCAGGATGAACTCTTAATGCTGGAGCTAACCCTGCTCTCTTATATGTGCTTCTATTCTTCATCCCTATATCAAGTTTATTGAAAACATATTCAATATGATCTCTGCTAATGTTCCTGTCTGTAATGTCATCAAATATAATATCTACAAACCTGTCAAGAGACTCAGCACGATCTATACCTATCTCCACCTTTCTAGCTTGTTGTATTCTTTCTACTGCTCCATGTATTCCTGAAGCATAGTTATCTCCCACCTCTGTTAAGTATGTTCCAATAGAATTTACATTGTAAATAAGATTAGCATACTCTGCTGATAAGATCTTGTCTAGTTGAACCATATCTATTTCTTTATCATCTTCATGACCCATAACACTGTGTAATACTTCAGAAGGAAGTCTATCTCTATAATTACTCCAGTTAAACTGTGTTTGTCCTCCATCAAGAATGTTTGTTATGTAAGGTTTTAGTTGGGATAACACTTGAATTGAGTAAGGTAATATATTAAATGAAGAAGATGAGATAGGATGATCCTCAATGATTTTAAAGATCTCTTTCTCTTTCTTCTTATCACGTTCAGTAGTAGATTTGTGCATAAATCCATGAGCATATTTAATTAAAGAAACAGTATGATTTAATTTCTCAAGAAGATCATTGATTGCTGCAGTGTCTTCGTCAGATGTTAATTGTTTAATCTCATTTAATCTATTTGGAGAAACAGGTTGTAGTCCTATTGTATTCATTATTACTTTAGAATAAGAATCAAATGCACCTAAAGACAAATTTATTAATCTATCAGGAGACCCTTCAAAATATTGAGTTCCTTTTTTAAATTCAAATATAGAGGTAACTGCTTGTTTAAGTTTAATCTCTTTGTATGCAGTTATAAATTCACTAGCATATTTGTTCACATTTATATCTGTAGCTACAAGCACAGCTCCTTGATTCTGCTTAGGGTTATCTACAAATGGAGCTGATGCTGAGTTAAGCATTCTGCCACTTGAAGTTATATACATATCCTTAGTTAGTATAGTACTACTTGGAGTATACTTAGAGTACTTAAAAATAGTATCATTAATTCTATTCTGTCTAATATCATCAATGATACTACCTTTTCTGTTTGCATCAGTTCCATCTGCTATAAATAGAACTTTATCTCCAAGCTTGTTTCTAGTAGCTTCAGAGACAACATATGCTTTACTGGGCATAGTATTATCATTTAACCCAACAAACCCTTTAACAGTATGTATAATGTAGTTATTAATCCTATCAACCTCAACAACCTCAAATCCTTTTGTAATGTTTTCAGCTTGGAAAATATTGTCTGGGTCTTTACTAAAGAAGAACACTGCATTATTATTGCCAAACAAGTTTGCTTTAAAGTCAAACTCTATTGTCTCTTTGAGTTTTTGCGTAGCAAGTTCATTAGCTACTTTAGGACTAACTTCAATCTCTATTTTTCTTGATGGGACATTAATAGAACCTTTAGGGTTACCTACGAGTGCAAAAGCTTGATTTGCTTCAGATATTTCAGCCATGACCCTTCCACCATACATAGCCATATTGTTATCTGTAAACTCATTCATACCTGAGATCATATCGTGCATAAGGTTATTCTGTTCTTGTATTTCATATAGAATTTGAGTATATTGATTGATATGTGAAACAGGATCAGAATCAAAACCTGACGAGTTCCTACCAAATAACAATAATCCATCTTTTACCATCGTATCAAAGCCAGCAGAATCTATTCTTGTCTCAGTTAAAGCATCTCCATCCCAGTCTCCACCTTGAAGGTAAGTGGCTCTTCTAGTCAAGTATGTTTGAATAGACGTTCCAGTATCTCTAACTTCAGCTAATAGAATAGGATTATAATGAAGAGTTCCATCATTAGAAGCTCTATTAAACATTCTGTAATATACTCTTTGTTCATTGGGTTTATTTCTATTATAAACCTTCTCAACTAAATACCCTGCTTCAACCAAAGGTTTCGCAAGTATTCTAAAATCTCTTTGCATTGCAGTTGTATCCCTATCATAAAAGTCTTCACCTCTTTGAGAAGCATCATACAGTTTGGTAGCAAGACTAAGTTCAGCTGAAGAAACAGAAGTTTCTATCTTTCCTCTTGCTTCATAAATCTGAAGAACATTCTCAGCAAGCCTCCCTATTTGAGTTGAGGCTGATACATCTACATCAACAGAGCCTTCAGCAGTAGGAGCAGAAAATCTATTTGTTGTATTATTATAATCAAGAAGAAGAATACTTTCTCCACTAAGATTTCTACTACTCATAACCATATTGTTTGTTTCTGATATAATAGAATAGCTTCCAGGTTGATCACTCATCTTCCTTATAGTTGCTTTAAAAGTATTGTTTAATAAATCTTGAGTTATGATCTCACCAGCTTGAACTGCAGCGTTTAGTTTCTCAAACATTTTATTCATAGATGTGTTAATAGTTCCTTGATCTATAGGTGGTTTCATAAACCCTGATCCAGGATTGATATAGATTTGTGGAGATATAGTTGTATCTATCTTACCTTGAGGAATCTCTTGGTGAAGTATAAAGCTTTCTAATGCAGCTCTGTATGCAAAATTAGGACGATTACCGAGCATTCGAGGGATAGTAAGAGTAATAGTACTACCATCACTGTTTCTAACTCCATTCTCTAGTAACAATCGAGGAAGTATTCCTCCTGTATTTTTCACATTGCTTATAGGTATGACAATCATATTATCGCTAAGAGCTTCCGTTATGTCTCCTGTTAGCAGTGCAACCATGTCAGGATCAACATTGATAACTGCCTTGGTTAATGTTCCAAACATCTTATTTGATATCTTGGGAGCACTGTGTGGGTGTTCTGCTAAAGCATTTTGAAAGACTCTAGCTAAACCTCGTCCCATAAAGAGTTCACCATCAACAGCTGATAACCCATCTTTTTTCCTTCTTGTATCATCATAGAACACAACACGAAGTTCATCTCCTATGAGTCGTTCTATTTCACTTTCTAATCTATTAAGAATAAAACTAGGAGTACTATTAAATGTTTGACGAGCATTCATTCTTTTGATTTGAGAATAAGAAAGATCTTTAGAAAAGTTACCATCGCTAAGAGCATCTGCTAATAAATATGAAACAGCATTACCTTCATTACTAATAGCTCTATCCCTAAACTTATTAATAGAAATTCTAATGTTTCTTAAAGGTATTTGTAAGTCTTCAAATAATACATTCTTGCTTTCAAGTAGTTCCATTTCTCTAAAGAATTCATTATAATTATTAAACTTATTTCTACCTAAAGCTGCCTCTATATTGTCTATATAAGTGTTATCAAAAAGACTTCTGCTTCTATCTATCTCCTTGAATATTCTGTCCCTTACCTTTTCTGTAATACCAGTAAAGTTGTTCTTTTCAACACTATCTTTTACATAAAACAAGTCATCTCTTAACTGTTGATTTACTTTTATACTGTTTGCAAGAAGATTTAATATATCTTCTTTATGGCTTTTCCCGTTAGGCATTCTTGACAACAGCTCATGAGAAAAACTTGTAACAATATTTTGTTTAATATCGTTAAGCTCCTTAAAGCTTTTTCCTTCTTGATTTCCACTTAAAACCGAAGATATTAATTTAATTCCGTTATCAAAAATAGTAAATATAGGTTTATTAATAAGCTCTTGTGCATCAGTTGGAGAAAATGCTGTTAAATATTTGTATCCTTCATCAGTAATAGCTCTTCCTGTTCTCGCTACTCCAGAGGAATCCTTATAGGGAATTATTTCAATATGCCCAGCTGCTATTGCATCACTTTCAGTTTCATTTGCAATATCTAAATATAACGCTGCTAACTTATCACTAAGTTCATTAGCAGGAAAATCAAAGTAGTCGTGCTCTATTTCTATCCTGCTAAATAATGCTTTAAAAGCATTAACAGTTTCATCATCAGAAGAAGTTCTGCCTCGATGTCCTACTTCGGCATTAAATTTTCTAAGTATTCTAGAGTTATAATCCTTAGCCCATCTTTCATATGCTGCTAGTCTATCATCTGAATAAGTATGATTTATTATTGCCTTAGCTAATTCTTGTGGACTCTTAAGATTGTTAGACTCATCTGAATACAAATATCGAAGAGCAGTAAAGTTATTACTGTTCTCTAACAAAGCAAATAGATTATTGTTAGGAGTTGTATTCCCTATTGTTATATAAGTATTTCTGTATTCATTAAACAAAGTGTCAGTGTTACCACTTCTTAATGCTGGAATCAAAGTATGAAGAACATGATCCTCTGACAAGATAGGGAATAGTGTTCTAGCATACACATCTTGTAAGACTCCTTTAAGAAGAGTTGCTCTTTTTTGAGCATCTGCATTCTTCCATCCTGCAATCTCAAGGAACTCATTAGTGTTGCCCTGAGAACCTCCTATTATAGATGGAATAAGTCCCATATTTAATACAGTCTCTTTTGCTTCTGCTTTTTTTCTTTCGTCTTCAATGTTGTCAAAAGACACGGTGTAGTAAGTATAGTTAGGTCCTTTGATTACAGCATCAAAAGCTGTTCCTGCTGCAACAGCTTTAACCATGCCAGTAGAAGAGAACTCAATAGATATGTCTCTAGTTTTGGGAGTTGTAGCCAAGTGTCTAATGATAGTATCAACAGCTGCAGTTCCTCTATTGGTTGAATTATAATAATAGTTTGTATTAACATACTTATGTAAAGTAGGGTGAGATAGCAACACATTCCTAACATGATGTTGAGCTTCACTAAAGTCCATGTTATAACGGAAGCCTGACTCTATTTCTTGAATAAGTCCTGGAACTTTCTTAATTTCTTTTAAAATATCAACAGGTCTCATTGTCTTAGCGCCTACTGTGATAAGACCATTCCTATCATTATCAAATCTAATGTTAGCAACTTCTTTTTGGATTCCTGGACTTGCATCAGCAATAGTAGCATATGCATTAAGAGACATCTCTCCATACTTGTTTAAATCAGAAGGATGCATCCCGTCTTTTATAGTAATATCTATAACTCCATTATCAAAACTATTAACTTTTACTCCATTACCATAAGAACGGAGCATTTCGTTTACATCTTCTACTGCTCCATCAAAAGTATATCCTTTAGTCATGTATGATGTCCATAGATTAGTTCTAATACTTTCTATAACTGCATTCCTTAATGCTCTTGAATCATACTTACCCCAATCACTCAGCCCTGCTTCTAAAAATCTATTTGTAATTAATATTCCATTAGCTGAAGAGTTAGTACTTTCGACAACTTCTGGGTTCCCATTAACAATCACTTCTAAGAATTTTCTATTACTTGTATCAGGAGTTCTTTGTTGCATTGCAGTTACAGCCCCAAAGTCATAAATGCTAGCACTAGGCTCTAATCTTCTTCCTTTGTATAATTGATCATAGTCAACAAAGAATCCCTTTGCCATCTTATTAACTTCTATTATTTGGTTATGATAATCAAATATATTCTGAACATCTTTTATCTCTGGGTCATACTGTTTTGATAAGTATGCTATTGTTATAGCCCTAGCTTGTTTAGAGATAGTTCTTTCTTCCTTTGTAAGATTCGTAAGGTAGCCTAATTCGAGTCTATCTCCAAGAAGAGACTTAAGAGTCACATACCTTTCTAGCTCTGCTGCAACACGTCTATTTTGAGCATCTACGCTATGAAGCTCTTTATTATTGATATAGTTTTTTAAGTTCTTTATAGACCCATCAAGCATTGCAACAGAAGCAGTTCTTACTCTAGCTGCAATATCATTAATACTATCTCCTGGTTGACGTTGATTATTTGCAAGAGTTCCTACATCTGTTATAATAGTACGAAGAAGATCAGGTCTTATTCCATTCTTTCGAGCCATATAATCAAACATACTCTGAGCATCTGTCATTTGAAGTAAGCCTCTAACATCATCAAGAGAGCTTCTATCCTGTTCTAAATTTCTTAAGAAATTAATAGAATCAATAATTCCTTGTGTTTGAGCTTGATTTCCTATAAGAGTTACAGCTCCTGACCTAATTAAACTTTCAGCAAAAGGATTAAATGCAAGATTTTCATTACGAGCTACATCATCTTTAGGAGCTCTAAGTTTAAGAGAATCTAATCTTTGAATAATTTCTCTTGTATTAAACCCTTCATCTCTATTAAACTTACTTGTTAATCCTCTGAATAAGCCTATTGTTCTCGTTACTTCGTCTGAAAGTCTTGTTCTATCATAGGAATCTAAGTTTTGGTTTACAATAGTATTATTTAAAACATTAACTGCTTCTTCTAGGTTTTTGACATAATTCATGGGGTTTGCTATTATTTGCCCACTAAGAGTATTTGGGTCACTCATTAATCTAAAGAAATAGTCATAGTCTCTCCCTTTTGCTCCTAATGTTCCGCTAAAGTGACCTGAGTAATACACATGTGATCTAAATCCTTCTATAAATTTATCTATATCATTTAGTTCATATCTGTTTGCACTTAGTCCACCAGAGAGTGCTTGAGATATATTGTAATGAACTCTGTCTTCGTATGTTGTTCCTCTTTCTCCAGGAAACAACACATCATTCAGTATAGAGAATGTGTCTGCATTAAAGTTATTCTTTAAATAATTCTTAGAGAACATGTGTCTTAAGTCCCCTGATGTCCACCCTGCTCTCTTAGCTACGCCTTGAAGTATGGTATTAGAAGATAACTCATTTGTTACAAATAAACTTGCAAGAACATGTGCTTGCTCTCTTTCATTCCCTCCATATAATAAATAATCAGTTAGTCCTCTTTGATATGTTTTAGACATATCTACATTGTTTTTAATAAACGTATCCATTTGAGCAATAGAGCCAGGATATGCCCATGTTGTTAATCTTGCTATATTATAACCTAATCTAGTAGTTGTCTTATGATTGTCTTCTAATATTTGAAAGATGTCATCGTGTTCTTTTCTCCAATTAGCAGTAAACAATTCTCCTTGCTGATTTGCTTTTCTGTAAAAGAATGCTTTCTTACCAAGATTACTTGCCATTGCAGTAGCCATTCTTCTTCCTATTGACCTCATCATAGAACCACCAATAGCTAAAGCATAATTAGGATCAACACGTTGTCCTGTTGTCTCTGTCAAGAACTTAGCTTTCTCTTCTTCTCTTCTCTTGATATGATTAATACTATACATTTGATCTGTTCCTTCTATGAAATCAATTCCCATCCTTGACATAGTTTCATATAAAACATAGTCAACAATAGTATCAAATGCAACGTTTGAGGCATGATTAGAGATAGTAAGTGCAGCAAGCTTAAAGAATGCCATAGGGTTCGTTCTTTGAGCTCCATTTATTGCATCAGGAACAACAGTTAATGCTTCTCTAAGAGCATTAGGGATATGTCTAGGTTCTAATCCTGTTAAGTAAGATGTAGCAATCTGTCCAACTCCCATTCCTATTGCACTACTTAAAGCATTATGAACAAGACCTGAAGCAAACTTTTCAAAGTTTAATTGTTCTGCTGTTCCTGAGTTATAATAGTAATCACCAAATACTCCTTTTAACATATTAGAAGCAAAGATCAAATTAGTTCCACCAAACTTACCAAGCAAGGTTGTCTCTACTATAGGGGTTGCAATAGAAGCAACAGAGGCAACTGTTCTTGCTGTCTTACCTAACATCTTATCTTCTTCGGGAGCATACATTAAGTTCTCTCTTATAGCAGAAGCAACGTAAGACTTCCCTGTTGAGAAAGGAGCCATACTTATCCCTTCCTCTGTAAGCATTCTGCCAAATAAAGAATACATTAAAGTATTACCAAATGCTTTATCTGCAAAAGCTGTGAATGAATTACCTATATCTATTCCTCGTGTTATGTCAGAGTGTATCTTCTCTCCAAATAGATTAGTTATAAAAGCTTCACCTTCTGAATCTGTTCGGGATAAGTATTGAATACTTTTCTTTAGATTTATTTCACTTTCTAAAGGATCATTAAGAAACAACTTATAAGCTTCGTCAATAGTTTCAAGAGTATTTTCTTTAGACATTTGCTTACTGAAAAGAGATCTTTCAAAAGTACTAACAATAGATGTAGCAGCATTAAACATATATGCTCTACGCATTGTTTCTCTTTCATTTCTCATAGCTTCTTTCTTAGATCTAAACCCAAGTTCTTTATAGTTCTTTACCCCTTCCCAGAGCAATGTTTGACCCATAGCAGTATAAGAAGGATCTTTAAAGTCATCAAACATACTTTTAAACTCATTGTTCTCGTCTAAGTCTTGATAAATATTTGTTCTTAGCTTTCTAAAGTCATCAGATGAAAGTCGTTGTTTCATTAAACCTCTCCTGTGTATCCCAGTAAGTTATATATTTTTGATAATATAAATTTATACTCTTTTGAATTACGTTTAACAGCTCCAAGCAAAGGAATATATGCTTTTAGCATACCATCTAGTGTTGCTCCAGAGCTTTCTATTGAAGCCATTGTTCTATCAAAGTTTCCTTTACCACTAAGGAACTGAGCCATGCCTTGCATCATCTCAGCTTTACCTCCTTGCATAGTAGTAAGTAAACCTGTTACTCCACTTTGTCCTCCAACAAACTGTCCATACTTAGCAAGTATATCAGCAGCTCTTACCACAGCATACTTCTTAGGATTGTTAATAGCTTCATCCCTTAAATAAACAAGCTGACTTCTTTCATCATTAGCTGTTTTTAATAATTCTGTTGCTCCTTGAACTCCAGCTTGAACTAAAAACATAGCAGACATTCTTGCGTATGAATTATCTAGAATTCTATTGTTTAAAGAATCAACTTCTTCTTTAACATGTTCTTCTGTCATCATTGAATCTTTCATTATTCCATTAAGAAAGTTCATTATGCTTGCAGCTTGTTTGTTCATTACTTCTCTATCACTAGACTCAAGAAGAAGAACATCAAAGTATTTCTTTAAGATTTCAGCAGAAGCTTCATTATAAACTCCTTCTCCCTCTCCTTCAGTTTTATACTTTTCAAGCATTTCTTCAAGCATGTCTTTTGTATTTTCTTTTGCCATACTATCCCCCTAATAAGATCCCAGTTTTTT
>Ga0116183_1004237_pt1 | contig 14149 bp, 10 predicted proteins | sample AD_UKC078_MetaG_FD_89753 | JGI IMG/M metagenome (GOLD analysis project Ga0116183, IMG submission 89753) | Active sludge microbial communities of municipal wastewater-treating anaerobic digesters from USA - AD_UKC078_MetaG | ecosystem: Engineered > Bioreactor > Anaerobic > Digestate | place: USA... | reverse complement strand
TAACTCTATGAGCAAAAAAGTTCTAAACTATAAAAACTCTGACAGCCTTTATAATTTAGAACTATCTAAATTACAAATATGTTTATCATAAATTTTTTTTCTACTTTCTATTTACAATCTACCTTTTAAATTCATCAATAATAAATTGAACCATATCATTGCTTTCTATTAATTTACACGATACTATAGGTTTATCTATAAATTGAAACCCTTTCATTTCTTCAATCTCATTTATATTTTGTATGCTTTTTGGCTGTCTAAATTTTACAAAGGGTACTTTATGCAATTCCAATATCATCTCATATGGCACATTCAGAAAATAAAATCTTGTATCATTTATTTCTTCATAATCTGCTAAAAATGAAACTCGAGTTGCAGGACTGATTATATATATTTCTTTGGGTGCACTTCTTCCCAATGAACTTGATAAATTTTTCAAATAAGTAATATCAATTTTAGTATCTTTATATTTATTATAATTAAATATTTTAACAGGATACCTACTTTTATATCCATCGAATTCAACTCCATTTATTATGTTTTTTTCCATTTTAATTTCAAATAATTGAGATACAAAATTTTTATATTTTTCCCATTCCATAGATAATGTTTCTTTCAAATCGTACATACCTAATTTACAAGACATAAAAGGCTTTGGTTCTTTCCCATATTTTTCTCCATTAATTAGATTATTACTATCAGCTATATTTAACAATCTCTTTTGCATTGTAAAATAAGATAGTTTGCCTAAATCACACATTATCCATCTACGATTTAGTTTTTCAGCAACAGCCATTGTTGTACCCGATCCTCCAAAAAAATCAAATACAATATCTCCCGGATTTGTTGAGGCTTTTATTATTCGAGCAAGCAAGTTTTCATTTTTTTGTGTTGGATATCCAGTCTTTTCAGTCGAAAAACTCATTATTTGTATTGAGTTTAAATCATCTAACTCACTACAATTCCAAGTATCTTCAATGGGCATGCCAATTCCTGTGGGTTTCTTGCCATCTCTTCGAACATAATTATCAGGATAAGGTATATATCCTTTGTTAAAAATAAAATTGTTATTATTTTTTGAATAGTAATAAATTACATCATGATTTCTAATCCAATTGTTAGCCTTTGATTTATAACCTGATATCCATCCTATTCTCCAAATAATTTCTCTTTGAAAATTATTCTTTCCAAAGACTTCATCTAGTATAACTTTAACATAGTGTCCCATTTTTTCGTCCATATGAACATAAATAGAACCATCATCTGCCAATATTTCTCTAGCTAAAATAAGTCGTCTTCGTAAAAATTCTAGAAATTCGGCTCCTTGTTTTTTATCATTATATGCTTTAGCACCAGTCTTACTAGAAAATTCATCTTGTGTAGCAAATGGTGGATCTATGTAAATTAACTTTACTTTCCCTTTAATTTTATCTTTAACTAATGGGTCTTTGTTTTCGTAAATTGTCTTTAAAAATTGCAGATTGTCTCCAAAAACTATTAAATTTCTCCAGTCATCAGTCCTATTCTCACTTTTGACTTCTTTATAAACTCTATCTTTTTGTAATGGTAAAGGAAATGTTCCATCTTCGTTTGCAAGCAAATCTTCTTTTCTCATTTTACCTGCATATACCAATTCATATTCTTCTTTAAGAGTTGGAAATAACACATATTTCATATCTTCTGGAATTGGCATATCATTTTCCAATAATTCAATCAAATATTTTTTTTGTTCATCTGTCATAAGAAATCTCTCCCTTTAATAAATTTTCGAAACCAGTTTTCACAAAGGTACACCTTTATATCTTTCTTATATTTTAACTTAAATTGTAAAAAAATGCCACAGTTTCATCATATTTAAGCCTTGTCAACTTGTTTTTTTATAAAAAGTAAACTTTTACAGCTTATTTCATAAGTTCATAAAGGTGTGGCTTTATGAACGACAGTTGATTCTTACAACTGTCTTTTTTCATAAAAATGAGGGGTATAATACTCTAAAAGGAGTTGTTTTTATGATGAAATATGGATATGTTAGAGTTTCAACTGTTACACAAAACATAGATAGACAAATGGATGAAATGTATAAACTTGATTTAACTGATAATGAAATCTTTATAGATAAACAAAGCGGAAAAGATTTCAATCGTGAAAAATATCAAGAACTAAGAAACATTTTAAAGAAAAACGATCTATTAATAATAAAATCAATTGATCGTTTAGGCAGAGATTATAATATGATAATTGAGGAGTGGCATTATATTACTAAAATTATTGAAGCTGATATTTTAGTAATTGATATGCCACTTTTAGATACAAGAAATGATGCGACAAATTTAATAGGTAAATTCATAAGTGATATTGTCTTACAAATACTTTCCTTCGTTGCTGAAACAGAAAGAGAAAATATTAAGCAAAGACAAGCTGAAGGCATAAGGCTTGCAAAAGAAAGAGGCGTACACATGGGACGCCCAAGATATGTCTTACCAGAAAATTTTAATGAAGTTGCTAATTCATATATAAATAGAGAAATAACATCTAATGAAGCTGCAAAAAAACTTAATATGGCAAGGAGTACTTTTTTAAAATATGTTAAACAAAAAGAGTTCGACTCCCTACCGCATAAAGAATTTTCATAGAGTTCGACTTCCTACCACGTAAGGAGCTAAATGCATAAAAAAACTGCTTCAGATATGCAATTTTATCTAAAACAGTTTCTATTTTTATTTTCATTTTTGGCTTTATAAAGCCATTTTTATCATCTTACTAATCAAAGATAAGTTTGGAGCCAAGTTTTACCTTAAAGGGATTGCTTTTTCCGTTCCAACTGTGTAAAGCTCTAACATTTATTAAAGTCAATGTTAAATTCACCAAAAAAGACAAAGTTAATTTCACCAATGGGGGGATTGGGGGAAATGTGTTCCCCCTAATTAATAACTAACAAGCGCCAATTTTTACCGATTATCTTCCTTTCATTTAGTCACTAAAACCAATGGGTTTATGCCCATTCATTCGCATAATATAATTAGACACTAATGCATCTTTTAAAATTGATGATGATTAGTTATTAAAATCAATACACAGTTTCTAAAATGTCTTTATTTAATAAAAAATCTTTTAAACCCATAGTAATTATTCCGTAATCATCATTTCTTATTAAAGTCTTATCTTTTACAATTAATATTTTCTTGAAAGAATCATTAACATTTATAAGAGGTCTAATTTCTTGATTATGTTTTTGACTGTCATAAATGATGTATGATGATTGTAAATAGAACTGTTTCCTGCCTTTTCTTGCTACAAAGTCGATTTCTAGTTGTTTTTTAATATACTTACCATCTTTTTTCTCATTTATCTCAACTATTCCAACATCAACATTAAAGCCTCTAATAATTAATTCATTATAAATTAAGTTTTCCATTAGCTGAGGCTCTTCATATTGTCTAAAACCTAGTCTTGCATTTCTTAAACCAAGATCCGTAAAATAAAGTTTAAATGGGGTATTAATATATTTTTTCCCTTTTAAATCATAACGTAAGCTTTTAGAGATTAAAAAAGAATCTAAAAAATAATCTAAATATTTACTAATAGTGTTAGGTGATAAAGTAATATTAGATACACTCTTAAAGGAGTTTGAAAGTTTTTTAGGATTTGTTAATCTGCCTATATAGGAAGCAACAATACTAAATAGTTCTCCTATTTCTTTTTGATTAATAACATTATTTCTTTCAATTATATCCTTTAAATAAATAGTATCATTTAAGTTTTTTAAGAAATTCTCTTTTTCTTCTGGAGTTTTCATTTCTGCTATATTTGGGAGTCCACCATAATGCAAATACTCAGATAAAGCAGTTTCAAAATCTAATTCCTTATAGTTATAAAATTCATAAAAACTTAATGGTGAAACATGAATTTGATATCCACGACCTCTAAATTCAGTAACAATATCCGAAGATAGAAACTTAGAATTAGAACCCGTAACATAAACATCAAAGTTTTTAATACTAATAAAACCATTCAATAAATCTACAAACTCATCCACTAATTGAATCTCATCTAAAATAATATAATACATATTATTATCTTTGATTTGAGACTTAATAAAATTATTTAAAGTAAGCGCATCTCTTAAATGTTTGTTTTCAATCGTTTCTAGAGAGACTCTAATAATGTGATTTTCTCTAACACCACTCTCTATTAAATAATTATAAAAAATTTCATTTAATAAAAACGATTTTCCACATCTTCTAACACCTGTAATAACTTTTATTAATTTATTGTGTTTACTAGATATTAACTTTTTTAAATATTCATCTCTTTTAATATACATTGTATCACCATTTCATTTTTTTTCAATAATTGAAAAAATATTCAATATTATTTTACTATATAATAATAAGTTTGTCAAAGAGGTATCATATTTTACTATCAACCTAAAATCTCATTAAAATTATACACGTATAAAAGGTGTTTATAGTAAACGGAAATTGACCAGATTTTAAGGAAAACAGCGATTTGAAATTGACCACCCCTTGTGTTAACATTCATAATCAATATATTTGTTTAAAAAATTCTATTAAGAAGTAAATTTAAAATATCATAAATTGATTTCAAAGTGACATCAAAGCAACATCGAAGTGACATTCAAAGTGACATTATTATATTTTAAAATCTTTTTTTAATAATTAACATATGGTTATTTATCTTTTTTATTTGCTTCGTATTGTTCTTGTAATAGTCTTACTGCTTTATCAAAATCACTTTCAAGTTTTTTCATTTCTCTTTTGCGATATATTTCAAATTCTTTTTCTGCTTTCTCTATTGCTTGTTTATGGCTTATGTTGCCTTTGCCTTCTAATAGTTTTCTTTTGTTTGATATGATTTGATTATCAAGGGCATCTATCCAATTTTGCATAGTCATAGGTAATTGTTCTAAAGCTTGTAATTCTGCAAAATCCAAGAACTGAGCAACTAATAAATTTAAGCGTTGTAATTCTGTTTCTGATAAATAATTTTTAGCAATCTTAACATCGTCTTTAGTAATATAGTCACCTTTAAAATTTGTCATACCAACAAATGTTTTTTCATTATCAACTCTATCATAAATAACTTCTGCTGCAGTATGTTCATGTACTGCATAATGAAGTTTATTTTGCACGGTGGCAAAAAAGGCTTTTGTTAGATCTGATCTAGGATCATAATCAATGGATGTTGCATATATATCGGTTACTTGTTGATAGAAGTTTCTCTCTGAAGAACGAATGTCTCTGATACGTTGTAAAAGTTCACGAAAGTAGCGAGAGCCTCCTTGTTTTAGTCTTTCATCATCAAGAGTAAATCCTTTTTGAATATATTCGTGTAATCTCTCGGTTGCCCAACGGCGAAAACGAGTAGCTACTTGAGATTGTACACGATAGCCTAATGCAATAACCATATCTAAATTATAATGAGAAATGTTTCTTTTTACCTCTCTTGTCCCTTCTAATCGAACTGTCAAGAAATCCTTGACAGTTGACTTTTTTTCAAGTTCTTCATCTCTATATATACCTTCTATATGCTGACTAATATTTTGTTTTGTAGTGTCATATAATTCTGCTAATTGTTGCTGTGTAACCCAAATGTCATCTTCAAAAAAACGCACAGATATTTTGGTTACACCATTATCATCTTGATATATTATTAAATTATTATTTTTCATAAATTAACACCTCATTATAATTTTATCATATAATTCAATAGAATATTTGTTACCTTATTTCTATTAAATATCTAATTTTTTCATATACACCAAGGGCAATTGAATATTCATATAGTTTTTCATAATAATTTACCTCTCCCTAAAGTTGTTGGTTTAATTCATTATAACATGACTAGTCTCTATATATAAACTGCTTTAATTATTGTAGCCTATCCATGAACTTCACTACCTATAATAGTATAGTCTCTATGTACTAGTGCGTTTACTATCGCTTCTTGAACCACTCTTTCTGGATAGTCCGGATACTCAACTCTATATACAGGGCCTTTCTTCCACATCTTCCTATTATTTCTTTTTACAAAATCCAAAGAAGCTTTTAATAAATATAATAAATTACCTTCATATTCTTGATCATCTAAAGCTTCCATTATGTTTATAGTATGCCTCAAAAATATTAATTTCTCACCAATAATTTACCAATTTTTAATATTAAATACAAGTGAATTATTTGAATTTTATTTTTTCCTTCTTTTTATAAAGCAAATACTATGTCAAAAAAGGTAATTTCAATAACAGGGCAGTTACTTTTTCAATTCACCTTTTCTTTATTAATAACATTAATAACTTTTTTGATTTACTAATTGTTTGAAAAAAGCGAAATTATCAACAAACTGATAACTTCGCTTATTTATATAAATTATTTGAAAAATTTTGTAATTATAATTATATATCTCAACTTAACTCACTATTAATCAATTTTTATGAAAACAATTATAAAAGACTCATTTTGGTATTATTTTAAATGATCCAAACTGTTGGGGTGCCGTTGACATAACGCCAATGTTTACCATCAACGTTAGAAGTTTCACTATACCAATAAACTGGACAATTGCTTGAATTCCAGTCTTCATGCCAACTATCTGGTTGACTAGTAGCTTCAGCGTAAATTTGAAGATTTTTGCAATTATAAAAAGAATCTTCGCCAATAATAGTAACACTGCTTGGAATAATAATAGTATTTAAATTTTGGCATCTATAGAAGGCTCTGTCACCTATCGATTCAAGCCCATTTCTCAAAATTATTGTTTGTATATTAGAACGATAGAAGGCATATCTACCAATTGATTTTATGTTATCAGAAAGTTCAATATTTTCAATTCCTAAACTATAATAAAATGCATAATCACCAATTGCAGTCACGCTATTAGGAATTATTGTCTTTTTATTTCCAAAAATTAAGGTGTTGGTTTTGGTTTCGATTATTGCGCTACAATTATCTCTTGAATCATAAACTTCGTTTTCATTATCGATTATAATTGTTGCTTCATCGCATGAATCAAATGGCAATATTCCAATTATTTTTACACCACTACCAATTGAAATTGATGTAACTTTTTCACATCCACTAAATGATTGGCCGCTAATTACTTTGACATTATTAGGAATTACAATTTCGGTTAAGGCGCTACAATTCGTAAAAGCTAATTCACTAATTACTACCACATTGTTGCCAATGGTCAGATTTTCAATCATTTCACAGCCATAAAATGCCGAATAGCCAATATAGACAACTGAATCCGGAATTATTAATGATGTAACTTTATAACAGCGATTAAAGGTTGATTGTTTAATTGAAACAAGACTATTTGGAATTGTTATTGCCTTTAAATTATAACAATCCGAAAATGCATATTCACCAATACTAATAACACTATTTGGAATCGTAATTGATTCTAAATACATACAATACATAAAGGCACTTTCAGCAATCGATGTAACACCATTAGGAATTGTTAACGATTTTAATTGATCGCAACTATAAAACGCATATTCGCCAATACTAGTTACCCCCTCAGGGATGATTGTATTGCCAAGTCCGACCACAAGAGTTTGACTAGCTTTTTCAATGATACACGTTTGATTTGGCGCCGCGTAAGTAACATTATTAGCATCAACGATAATTTCGGTTAAGTTTTTACAATTATAGAAAACATTATTTCCGATATTTATAACATTTTTCGGAATAGTAATGGTTGTTAAATTGGTACAACCATTAAAAGCGACACTACCAATTATTTTCGTATCTTTATGAATTGTAACGCTATTAATTGAAGTATTGTTAGCTTTTTCTAAAAACAAATATGGATTATCACTATTACCTAAATATGAACAATTTTCATAATCGGTTCTAATTAACGCATTACAATAGTCAAAGGCATAACTACCGATAAATTCAATATCGTTAGGAAGTGAAATAGTTGTCAATGATGTACAATTTTCAAAAGCGTTAGAACCAATATATTTAACGTTGCTGCCCATATTAACTTTAGTTATTGATGAATTTCTAAAAGCGGCATTTCCAATTTTACTAACACTATTAGGAATAGCTATTTCAGATAATGATGAACATCTTCTAAAGGCGCTGGCGCCAATTATTTGAACTCTACTACCAAAATTAATCGTTTCAATCACCTTGTTTTCAAAGGCAGTATTAGCAATTAACTTACAATTATTATGAATTGAAATTGTTGTTGCGGTACCGTCGATCATTTCAATAAAAACTAAATGTGGATTACCTTCATTTCCTAAATATTTCCCATTTTCATATTCGGTATACCCATTAAATTCGGTTTCCTCAAACAACGCACTTCCAACACTTTCAATGCTATCTGGCAAACTAATTGACTTTAATGACGTACATTCAAAAAAGATTTGTGGTCCAAGGGAAGTAAGACCTTCAGGGAGATTAATTGATTTCAATGATGTACACCCAAAAAAAGCGTGAAGTTCAATTGATTTTACATTTTTCCCAACAGTAACCGTTTCTAAGGCTTCGCATGTGGAAAACGCATCTTCTCTAATATAAAGCACACTTTCAGGAATAACGACTGATTTCATGGCTTCAATTTTAAAGAACGCCCATTGTTCGATTGAAACTACTGGTTTTCCTTCATATTTAGCAGGAATTACCACATTCTCTTGATTACCTAAATATTTTTGAAGTGAATATCCGCCATCACCTTTATCAACAAAAATAAAATTATCGTGAGATATTTCAATACTAGTAAATGTCGCAGTATATTCTATATTTTTGGCAACTGGAGCTAATTGTGGTGACCATCCACTAAATTCATATGTATGATTAGCCGTTGCCTCTTTTGTAGGTTCAGCACCATCATAAGATGGCATCGTTCCTTTGGCCACATCAACATCAACTTCTAATACTGTTCCATCATCATTTTTCCAAGTCACAGTGTATTTATCCGGTTCTTCTGAACCAAGATCTTTGAATGTGACTTTAACATCGTGGTTACTCGTAACAATTAATCGATAGTATTCATTCCCTTCTAAATCAATAACTTCACCATCAACTGTAAATTTATTAATTTCTTGATTTGTTGGCACACTAATTCGAATAAATAGCGCTGTTCCATGTGGTAGATCAGTCAAATTTTTATCAGCTGATAACCTTTCACCTAAAGTTACAGTATACTTATTAGGATTAATTATTACTTTATTTTTATATATCGCTGAGATCGTCAAACCTTCAGTAATTTTGATTTTAAATTTACCATCAATTACCATCAAGGTTTTATCGACTCCATTAATCATAAGTTTTTCTAACTCTTTTCCTACTGGTGGATCAACTAAAAATTCAACTTCACTATCTATAGTCAATTTTTTAACATTTAAATTTTCATCAGCAAGATAAATCCCTTCAGGTAAATTAATATTAATCGTTCTTTCCTTTTCACTACAACTACTCAAAAAGAACGCTGACAATATAATTACTAAAAATATCGCTATTCTTTTCATATTTTTTTCCTCCCTTTATAACTTTTTTAATTGAATTTTATCTCAATTTTAATAAACTTAAATTTAAAAATACTTCAATCGCTTTTATTACATTTTTGTGTTTTTAAATAATCAAATCCAAATGCGCAATCAGTTGTTTTTTAACGCATTTGTCAATCATAAATCTTTAATCGCTAAATTTAAGAATCAAACTTTAATCCAAGATTATTCCTCTTCATCTGGAGTTCATGGATGGCATTCATCAAATGTCCAAAGAACATGATTACCATGCCAATATCCATAGGCAGTTCCTAAAACGCCACGAGGATAATTAGCTGGATCTCCTTCATAATGGTAATGGACTGTACAGTTTATCGCAAATACTTGTTTATAGAATCCACCTGAATATTGTGGGAAAGCATAGGCAAGACCTTCAGGGCATTCAGCTCCGGTGCGAATTGTATAATCAACACATTTATCGACATAGATACAATAATATCTTTTCCACTGTCCTTGTTCTGGAGTGTAATCAAGATAAAATGCGCCTGATTGAATGACTTCTACCGAACTAGGGACAAAGACCGATTTTGGACAATGTTCATAATGTCGGTCGTGGTCGGTAAAATGGACTGTTGTTGGATCAAGTGATGGAAGACCAAGACATTGATAGAAGGCATAAGATTCGATTTTTTTAATATTATCTGGAATAATTAAAGTTTTATTAAGATTAAATTTTTTCGTCTTATAAAAAGCACTTGAACCAATTACCGTAATAGTGGAATCAGTTGGTATTGAACCCGAACCATTACATCCAGCAATAATCTTTTGGTTTTCAATATCAATAATCATATTACTTTTTGACATATATTTTTGATTGCCCGGCATCACTTCTAACGAATAAAGGTGTTCACAATCACCGACAATTCCTTCTCCAATATAGGTCACACTTGCTGGAATACTTAACCCCATTAGACTCGAACATCCTAAAAATGCCCATTCATTAATCGATTCTAGTTGTGGGTTATCACCAAAAAAACTAACTAATAATAAACCAGTGCAATTTTCAAATGCCTTTTTCCCAATCGTCTTCAGTGAATCTGGCATTCTAAGAGTTACTAATGCTTCACACCCTTTAAATGCATAATCACTAATATGTTCTAAGTTGAATTCATCTAAGTTGATATGTTGAAGTGCTATATCCCCATTAAAACAACTAGCGGCAATTCCAATAACTCCAGCACCAAGATTAACCGTATGAAGTCTAATACAATCACTAAATCCTTTAACCCATTTAACTTTATCAGGAATCGTAATTTCAGTTAACCACTCACAACCACTAAAGGCTCCACTTTCGATTGTTTCTAAATTATCTGGTAAAGTGACTGCCATTAAACTTGTACATCCACTAAAACAACCATATCCAATCTCAGTGATTTGTTCTGGGATATCGACTCGATTTAAAGATGTACAATTTTCAAACATATCTTCACCTAAATAAGTCATGTTTAACCCAAACATGATAGATGATAAGTTGTTACATCCCGAAAAGGTATTATATCCAAGCCGTCTAACATTATCGCCAATATATAAATTTATAATTTTATTATTATCCCTGAACGCATCCCTTCCAATCCCGATCACCATATATCCATCAATCCAAGTTGGGATATATAGATCAGTCATATCATCTCCGGTATATCCAGTAATAATACAAGCCGGATAATAAAAATCATCATAAATTCGGTAAGTAAACTTATCAACTTGATTTGGATTATCTTCAAGTGGTATACATTGATAAGTGGCTAAATACTCACGTTCTAGGGTTTTAGTCATAGGAAGATCATTCCATGAACGAGACTCATCATTTGAAAACCATCCTAAAAATTCATACGAATAACCGTAATCATCAAAAATTCTTGGTGTTTCTCCTTCATAAGGAGTTTCATCAGGAATTCTAACGTCTTTATAACCGCTTGGTCTAATGTATTCTTCCATTTTATATCTTTCTTGTTTTAAAACTTCTGGTTCATTATACCAGTTGTACCATACGCAATCATAAGCCCTCTTATAGACAGTCTTAAACTCCATATCTTTAGTGAGGTGGTCTGGCACTGGATCCCATCCTTCAAAAATGTATTTATATCCCCAGTCAACGCTATCTGGTTTATTTGGCTCTGGGCCAGAATAAATTGGAGTAGTCCCAGCTTCAACCTCTTCGGTGTAAAGTACCGTATAACTATTGGTAGTAGGATTAAATATCGCTGTATCAATCCAAGTTACCGTATACTTTCTTTTAATCCCTGCAAATTGGGCCGTGTAAGTTCTTATATGGTTAGCTGGTTCTAATTTTGGCGACCAACCAATAAAGATATAGTCATAATAAACATCTGATTCTTTCGTTGGAACCGGCCCCGAATAAACTGGCATTTGGGTCCCGTAAACAACAGTGGTTGTTATAGTGTAACCATCTGAGTGTTTCCAAGTAATTGTATAGGTAGGTTGGTCCGCTTTATATGTAGCCGTATATGTTGCATCACCAACAACTGGGACAACTTCAGGATCCCAACCTTTAAATTCTAAGCCCTCATGTGATGGAATTCTTCTGTCAAAGGTTGGCATTACCCCCTTCGGGACATTTTCATCAACTTCTAAAACTGTCTCGTCACGATCTAGCCAAGTAATAGTAAATGTCTCTTCTTCTGCTTCAAGAACTACCATAACTTTAATTTTAGTTTCTAAATCTCCGCTTTTAACTAAAACATAAGTGACCCCTTCACTTACAGCATGAAATACTCCGTTTTCAACCGTAACAATACTAGGATCTTCAACTTCCCAAGTTACATCAAAGCCTTCTTTAGCAAATACTTCAACATTAACTTCTTTTCCTACTTCGATAGTTACTTCATTATTTTCAAGTGAAGTTTTTAATTCTTCTAAGCGGTTACAACTAGATAAAAAGCATGCCGCAAATAAAATAATTGCTAGTTTCCATAAATTTCTCATCTTATTATCCTCCCATTTTTATATTGTTTATTTTTAAAACGATAAATTATTAAATGAAATTTATTCTTTCGACTCTCTTGCTTGATAAATTTCTAAATCTTTATTCATTTTTTCAACTTCTTTTTTCCAAATTAAATACATTATTAACCATATTAAGGCATAAATGATAAGAACGCTAGCGGCAATAACCAAACAACTAACCAATGTGAAAGGGACCCATTGTAATACCATAAACACAATAATAAACCCAATCATTACCGATACCGAATGAGCGATTGTCGCTTTTAACAAACTCCATGATTCAATATCATAAAAACAAATACCACCGATACTCACTACCCCAAGTAAGCCTGAAAATAACGATTGAAGAACTATCGCTAAAACTAGTCCGATTGCCTCGATTTGATGGGGTGAAACGATACTTAACCCCTCCCCATAGCCGAGATTAACCAAAAAAGTGATTAGATTTCCGACAAAGGATCCAACAATAAAACCAGCAACTATTCTTATAATTAATTTCTTTTTCATTTTCGTTGTTTCCCTCCTTTTAACCTTCCCTTAATTGGTTTAGTGCCTCACTTTCGAAACTAAATTAATTAACGCTCCTTGAGTTTATCAATGTCACGATAAGTGTTTCTACTTTTGGGAAAATAAGAATCCCCACTTTTATTCAGTTACAACATTATTTTATTTTATCTTTTCTTAACAATCAATTCAATTTGAGTAATCGGTTAATTTTTGACGCATTCGGTATTAAATCTAAACTTATCTCTTTTTGAAAATAACTCAAAATTGTTCAAAAAAATAAAAATGCGAAATTATCAAAACAGATGATAATTTCGCATTTTTAAATTGATTTTTTAAGTCATAGAGTTCTTTACAAAATTATATATTTTATTTATGACTAATTTTAAGATAATAATTTTTTGTTTTATTTCGTTATTCAACCCATACGGTTGGGACTCCATCAACATAATGCCAATGGGCTCCATCATAAATTGGAGTTTCGCTATACCAATAAACTGGGCGGTCATTATAATTCCAAGTTGGTGCCAATTATATGGTTGTGTAGCGGCCTTAGCATAAATTTTTATACTATAACAATCTCTAAACACATAGTAACTCATACTAACTACACTTTCTGGAATTACAATTTTGGTTAAACCATTACATGAAAAGAAAGCATATTCACCAATTTAATTGAGTTTATTGTTTAAACCTAAAATCCCATTAAAATTATACACGTATAAAAGGAGTAGTTTGCTCCTTTTTACATTTTCGGTTCTTTCATATTGAATGCTTTAAATATTTTTCTTTGTGTTCCTGATATTTCTGTTAACATTGCTAACTCATCACTAAATTTAACAAAAGATATTTTTTGCATCTCGCTGATGTTTTCATTTACGGAATATTTACAGATTGATCCGTTCTTAACAATAGTATTAAAGATATGAGTTTTCATTATTAAGGCAATAAACATTTCCTTAATAATGAAAAACATCGCTTACATTCGTTAAATCATTACTAATGACAACCATGAAACCTTCATTCTTCATTTCATCTAATATGACTTCATCTTTAAGGGTGCATATGATAGTGCCATTATTTTGTTTTATTTCAAAATAGTGTTCATATTGTTCAATATCTTTCGGTAGTCGT
>Ga0116183_1004218_pt1 | contig 14199 bp, 9 predicted proteins | sample AD_UKC078_MetaG_FD_89753 | JGI IMG/M metagenome (GOLD analysis project Ga0116183, IMG submission 89753) | Active sludge microbial communities of municipal wastewater-treating anaerobic digesters from USA - AD_UKC078_MetaG | ecosystem: Engineered > Bioreactor > Anaerobic > Digestate | place: USA... | reverse complement strand
TATCGCGCGACGCCCTCTCGAGGCGTCGTTGCGGGCCAAGCCCTGCCCGACGGGCCGGTCGATAAGCTCAAAGTCGTTGCGACGACGGGTCGTTAGCAGACCTGGCCCGCCGGGGCGGGAAAACCGGAGAACCGATAACGGAAATGAAAACCAAAGGCCATTCCAATACCAGTCGCCGACCGGTTCGCGGCGAAGTTATTCACGGCCTGCGCCGCGGGCTTACTCAACGCCCGCTCCCAGCCCATGAATAACTTCGGATGACCTATATTGTCGGGAGGCCACGTCTCGTCCATAAATCAAATATCTCTCTGCCGCCTCTCTCGGGCTGCACGTCGCAGCCCGAAAATCGCAATCACAACACTAGCAGCTAAACAAATCATCGCAGCCGTGCAAAATGGAATCGTGGAGGACCGCCTCTCGCTGTCCAAGCCGAGGAACAGGAAAACCTGTGAGACAACAAAAAACACTGCGGCAACGATGTTGAGATGCTTCGATGTCATAAGCGCGTCCGCAGTAGACTAACCGTTAAGTGAGCGACAGTTGCCAAGGGTTGATTGTCGCCAGATCATGGTGGCAGAAAAGTAATGCTCCCCAAACCCAGTGTCAATCGGTGATTGGTCGTCACCAGCACCGCTTTCAACTACCGTTTTAGGGCCCTTCCATCGCGCCTCAACAAACTTTGTTGCACCTGCAACAAAGTTTGAACGCGTGTCTGGTTCGGGTTGGCGTGGGATGGCCTTACTTTAATCGGACCCGTGCGTAGCTGATGGTTTGAGGGCTGCCCGCGCGCTGGCCGAGCAGTTCCAAGGTGTTCAAGAGCGGAGAGCCCGCGCGCACGGTGGCGGTGAAATAACTGGTGAACGGCTTGTGAAAATTCACCTTTACCGACGGCCCGGTTTTTCCGTCGGGTAAAATTTCCAACAGCCGGTTTTCCGAAACGCGTCGGCCGTTGGCGTCCGTGCCCTGCACATAATAAATCAGGAACAGGCGGTGGTCGAGAGTGGCTTGGAAGCGCGGGGCGGAGGGAATTTCCTTTGATCCCCCTTCCTCGGCGATCAACAACGTGCGTCGTCCGGTCAGCTTGCCTCCATACACCGTGGCGTAACCAATGGAATGGCTTTGTTTGGCTTCAGGAAAAAACTTGGCGCGCAACCGTTCGTCCAAGGCCCGTTCCGTCCATACGATGTGCGCCGTGCCATCCGGACCAACCCAAAGGTCGCCGGGCATGATCCAGCCGCAGGTGGAATCGCGGCTCGCCACTTCGATCCAGTCTCTGAATTTTCCGGTGGTAATGTCCGGACACCAGGTGAAAAACAAGCGACGGAAATCGTAGTCCCATTGCTGGCCGGTGAGTTCTTTTTTGAAGGCGCGCCATTCCGGATACGGTTCGGTGATGTCGCTGACGCCGCAGAAATACACCGCGCGATTTTGCAGGAGTACGTTGGGATAGCAAACGCGGATGGGTTGCGGCTTCGGATACTCCCGACCGTCGGGCCAGTGCAATTGTCCGCTGAACCATTGTCCGGCTTGATTGCAAAACGTCCACTCGGCGTGCGTGTAGCCAATGTTCTGCAACAGGATGAATTCCCGACCCGGACCATCAGCAGCAAAGCTGCGGTAGGAGTGTTCGGTGAAAGCCGGTTGGCCGCGCCATTGCGGCCGAATGACTTCGGGCGTATGCTCCAGGTCGCTTGCGACGAATTGCAAAATCTCAGGTCGCGCCGGACCACTGGAAGCCTCACGGTTGGTGACCAGCGTAGGGTTGACGGAAAGCAACAATCGTCCGTCGAGAAAACCGGCAAGCGGCGAAGGTTCGCGCGTGCGATCCGTCGCATCTGCACGCATGAGTTTCCAGCCGTTGGCTTCGCGTTGATACAACGTCCAACGACAGTTGTTCAGCGGCTTGGCGTCCTTGAGGGTTTCGATGCCGCTGGCAAACACTCGATCGCCGATACGCACAAGACAGGTGGACCCGCTGCACCACATCGGCCCGGCGCCGTTGTGCGCTGGTTCAAACGCGTAAACGTCCTCCTCGATTTCAACCACGGGGTGGATGGGCTCAGCGGCGGTTGCACAACTGATGAAATTGTCAGGGCAAATAAGACTCAGCAGTACGCAAAGGGAAGCCAACCTGACCGCGAATGGATTGGAATTGCGAGGCGGTCGGCTGTTGCAGACCAACCAGCCAAGTTTGCGCCCACGACGCGTTCGAAACCGAACTGGCGCGCTGGGTTGGCTCATAATTGATACTGCGGGATCTTGAGCAGCTCACCGTCCTTCATGGCCGATTGATGCGCCACGATGCCGGCAACGGTCATGTTCAAGGCCCACGCCACGTTCACCAGCGGTTGACGATCCTGCAAAATCGCGGTGACGAATTCATTCATTAGATAACCGTGCGAACCGCCGTGGCCGCCGGCTGCGACTCCCGGTGGCAAGGGCGGACGCTTAATGTCGGTCTGCAATTTTTCGAGCCCGCGGAACTGATTGGAATAGACCGAACCTTTGTCGCCGCGGATGCGCCCCATCTCGCCTTCGTTGGTGGGCGTGTCCCAACTGACGCCCATGCGCGCCATGCCGCCTTCGCTGGTACGAAACAAGGCGATCTCCGTGCCGTACGGATTGCGGTAAGTGTTATTTTGCGGTTGGAGGTGTTGGAGGCGACTCGGGATGCCCATGCAGGACACTTCGGTGAAGCTGCCCGCCGTCACGCCTACGTAGTAGGCGTTCGAGTGCGTGGGATACCATTGCGGCGGCAGCCCGATGCGCCAGCCTTTGTAGGAATCAATCGGCTGTTCCATGTAATGGAAATACTCGCCCTCAGTATAAACAATCCGTCCAAGCTGACCCGCTCGATAAAGCTGCCGCATTGCATGGAGGTCTTCGTGAAAACAGGACGTTTCGAACATCATGTATTTCAATCCGGTTTGCTTCACGGTTTGAAACACGCGGTCCGCGTCCTCCAGCGAGCCGAAGGCCGCCGGCACGGCGGTGCCGACGTGCTTGCCGTGTTTCATTACTTCGATGCAATGCCGGGCGTGGCTCGGCGCATCAGTCGCCACGAACACCGCCTCGATCTTGTCGTCCTTCACCAGTTCCTCCAGAGACGGATAGGTGGTGGGGCATTTCACAACGGAAGCCAGTTCCGCGCAACGGTCGGGGATGAGATCGCTCACGGCGACGATCTCGACGTTCGGATGATTCTGGAAACCGAAAGCGGCCGAGAATTTGCAGACGCCATAGCCGACGAGACCCACGCGCAGTTTCCGATCGGAAACCGGCTGCCAGCCCGCATGCGTTTCGGCCGTGGTTGGCGCGGCTTCAAATCCGGCGATGGGCTTTTCGGGCGTTTGCGCCTTGCCGATGTTGGCGGGGGATAATCCCAGTGCCGCCGCGCCCAGACCCACCGTCTGCAAAAACGAACGGCGGTTTAACGGCGGAGCAGTTTGGCTTGAATTCGTTTCCTTTTCGGTTGGTGTAACAGAAGGTAGCGATGGCTTCATGGCGGGAAGTGTAACCGTCCGGCGAAGGCTGTAAAGTCCGCGCGGGAGCAGCGCATCACCGGTGACGCCGCAGTTGAACGCGATCAATCTTCGGCGTGACAGGAATCGGCGCGGCAGGTTCGGAGGAATGGCGTCAGCCCGAAAAAGTCATCCGAGCGGGGGTTCAGTTGCCCGTATTACGACGGCATGAAAACCGGCCGGATGAAGGCGGCGGCAAGACCGATGGTGCGGGCGCGAAACTCACTCGCCTCCCGCCACCCATTGAATGGCCTGTTGCACCAACTGGCGGTAGTGAGGATTCGCATAGGCGTGATGGTCGTGGCCCAGTTGCACATATACCCAACGCGACAGGCCGTTCGTTTTGGCCCAGCCAATCACGGGGCCGCTCGATAGTTCGGTTGTGGTCAGCAGTGGCTGCACGTCCGCGGCGACCTCAAAGCCCTGGTAGGTTTCATCGCGAATCTCGAAGGAGGTCAGGCCGCGCGTGACCGGATGTTGGGGGGCGGCGATGTTGACCGTGAAGGTCACGTCGTGCTGGTATTGCGAACGCGCTTTTTTCCGGCCTTCGACAATTTCCGGTTGGAGGTAATACCGCGCTCCCACCAGGTCGTGGTAGGCGTCCCAAGCGTTGTAATTGGCGATTGCATGATGCAGCACCACAAATCCTTTTCCACTCCGGGCGAGAGCGAGGAAATTCGTTTTGTCCCGATCGTCAATGGGTTGCCACATATCATACAGCACCACGACGTCATATTGATTGGTGGCTTCGGGTTGGAACAGGGCCTGCGCCGACGGATGCTGCACGACGCGGAAAGTCGCGTTGTTCAGGCTGGTGAACAATTCCAAAAACGGGAGTCGCTCGAAAGCGTGCCCCCCGGTGACCACCAGAACGCGCGGTTGCCCGGCCGTGGCGGTCCGGCGTTCGGTCAATCTCCGCTCCAGAAATCCGTCCTCCGGAGCGCGCTGCCAGGCGGTGAACCACAGGTCGCCCAGCATTTGCCCCGCGCGCACCAGTTGTTCTTCGAGGAACGCGCGGCCCTGCAATCCCAACGCCCCCTCGCCGGACAGTTTGCCTTCCTTGTGAACCTGGTAAAGGGGTTCCACCTGCTGGAATTGCTCCAGCAACCAAGCGGTCAAAATTCGGAAAAGTTCCTCGGCGTCTCCTGTTGCGCCGACCAGTTTGGCCGGACGGATGCGGGGCAACAAAGGTTCCACCTGGACACCACCGGTTTGAGCGAAGTAGCTGCCGTCAATCCATTGGTGAATGCCGCGGTCGCGGGTGTAGTCGTTCGGGTTGTCGCCCAGCCAGCCGTGGTGATGTTTCGTGATGTGCAAGGGTTGGGCGGCGTCGCCGACAAAATGGCCCAAGTAACCCATCGCATAGATGACGTTGGCCTGGGCGTTGGCGATTTCGTCGGGAGTCCCGCCGTATTGTTCGAAGGCGTTCAGGCAGGAAAAACCCGACTTCAGCCGGCCCACATTTTCGGCGAGTGCCCAAGGCAAATAACCGATGGATTCCTGAGTGCGATCGCGATTCCAACGCGCGTTGATGGGCGGGAACTGGTCCGGACGCGCCGCGCGCGCGGCCGCCAGTTGCGCGGCAAATTCATGACGGAAAATGGGCAGGGCCTCGGGAGCGACGCCGACGCCCTCCAAGTATTCCACGTCGAAATAATGGTCCGGACTGGTGGCGTGGCTGAAGGAAAGTTCGTCGGGGGTGTTGCGCCAACGATCCGGTTCGCCGGCGAGAAACGCAATGCGTTCCCGCGCGGCGGGCGTCTGCACAAAAGCAGGGAAATTTGTGGGCAACGCGGCCAACGCCAGTTGATGAATGACCCGGTGCGCTTCGTAATCCCAAGCGCGAACCGTGGCAGCAGTGACGACGAGCAACGCGCTCGTCACAGCGAGAAAGCGGTATGCATGCATGATCTATGTACGCGCATTACTGTAACCGTAACTGGCCGGAGCCGCCAAATCGGAAATCCTCGCAGAGTGGGGTGGAAGGGAAATGAAGGTGAACCAAAGGCGCGGCGACGTGGAGGTGGGAAGCATTGGAAAAGTTTTGCGGGCGTGCCGGTTAATTGCCTTGCCGCGACTGGTTTTCCGTCTCGTCATGCTCCGGAAATGTAAAGCAAAGCCAGCGAAGCGGCGCGCGCGGCGGCGGCGCAAGACCAGCCTCAGCAAGGTTCACTACACTCAGCAGAAAAGCAATTCACCCACCCGCTGATGGACCGCGGCGCTGTGACGCGTACAAACTTTTTCTACCGATGGTTTCCGCCGAATCATCGCCGGGTCTCGATCCGTTGCTGTCGGCTGGCCACCCAACGCGCCACAGCCTGATACAGCGCCCACGCTTCCGGATCGTCGGACTGTGCCATCCGCAACAGGGCGCCGCCGCCTTCATAATAGGCCATCGCCGCCTGGGTCTGGACCCCGTTGCGTTCAAATCCTTGCAGATAGGCATGCAGGCGGGGACGAAAGACATCCGCGGATTGGACAGCGCGCCAGTCACACTCGAATTCGAGTCCCATGCCGTTGGTTCGCGCAAAGGCGCAGGCCAAATCAATCCGCTGATCGGGAATTTCTGGATTGAAAAAATGGTTGGGCTGTTGATATGCCGCATCGAATCCCAGTTTTTGCCAGTTGGCGGCGCCGGCTGCGGCCCAGTAGGGAATCCAGTAGAAGCGCTTGCCTATTGCGTGGATATCGGCGGCAACGCGGGGCAGGATGGCGTTGCCGTGTGCCGAATGTTCAGCGACCCAGTAAAACCCGGCCAGATCAAGATGCCTCGGCGCCAGGGTCTCCCAGCGGGCAAGCGCGATTCGGATATGCCACGCGCAGGCGGCGATGCGATCGTCGGGATTCGCAAAATCCAGCGGACGACCGTCTAATTCGCCCCAATCCCGCTGATCATGGATCGGTTCGGGAAGGGTCAGCACGACCTGCCGCCGTCGCAACGGAGCGCCAATCCGTTCCGCGGTCCGGGCAACGACCTGATCCAGCGCGTCAATCGCGTGACCTTTTTCGAAATGACGCTCGATCAACCAGAGCCAGTCCTCCTTGCGCCCGGGTTTTTGCTGGTATCCCCGGGCGTATTCGCGGCCGCGGTTGTCCTTGAATTCGATGAATAAAAACCCGTCAAACAGCCATTGTTCACGCGGGTTGTCGGGCGCTTTGAAACTGACGTAAGGCGCCAATTCATCCGGAGTCCAGGCCCGCCGATGCGTGCCGCCTTGGTAAATCAGAACCAAATCCGCAATGCCCGCAGTGCGAGGACTACTCAACGGCAGATAAGCTCCCGAGGCTGGCGCCGTCGCGCCCGAAACGCTGTCGCCCCATCCAACGATCAGCACCGACATCAACCCGAAGATTAAACCACGTAAACGAGCCATGTTATATGGAAGCCGTCCGTGAGTTTTTTATTCAATGCCAAAACCAGTGATGACAGTCCGATCATTTGCAGTGGACAGATGATGCGGGGGTGTTATTCCTGTGCGCACCACCATGACGACGGTTATGCGAACACTGCTCATCGGCATTGACAGCGGCACACAATCCACCAAAGCCCTGGTCGTGGAAGCGCGCACCGGCCGGGTTTTGGGCGAGGCGGCCGCCCGCTATGATCTGATTCCGAACCTTCCGCCCGGCGCCAAGGAACAGCATCCCCAGACCTGGCGCACGGCCGTCATCCGCGCGGTCCACGGCGCCCTCAAGCGCGCCCACGCCCGCGCCGGGGAAGTCGTCGCCCTCGGCGTGAGTGGACAGCAGCACGGCTTCGTGCCGTTGGATCGGCGCGGCGAAGTCATCCGTCCCGCCAAGTTGTGGTGTGATACCGTGACGGCCGCCGAGAGTGACCAGATCATGGCGCGGCTCGGCGGCTTGCGGGCCACGCTGCGCAAGCAGGGCCTCGCGATCCTGCCGGGTTATACCGCGTCAAAGATTCTCTGGCTCAAGCGACACGAGCCCCGGCATTACGCGCGGCTCGCCACGGTGTTGCTGCCGCACGATTATCTGAACTTCTGGCTCACCGGGGAACGGGTGATGGAATACGGCGATGCCAGCGGCACGGCACTGCTCAACGTGCGAACACGCCGGTGGTGCGCCGCGACGATTACCGCCATTGACGCGGCCTTGATGGATAAACTGCCGCCGTTGATTCCCAGTGATCAACCCGCCGGTCGGTTGCAACCCGCCGCCGCGCGGGAACTCGGCTTGAATCCCGGGATACTGGTCAGCGCCGGCGGTGGTGACAACATGATGGGCGCCATTGGCACGGGCAACACGCGGCCCGGGATTGTCTCCGCCAGCTTCGGCACCAGCGGCACTATTTACGCCTGTGCCGCCCAACCGGTGGTGGATCCCCGGGGCGAGATCGCGGCGTTTTGTGATTCCACAAATCGGTGGCTGCCCTTGCTCTGCACCATGAACGTGACCGGCGCGACCGAAATGGTGCGGCGGGATTTCGGCTACACCCACACGCAGTTTGAAAAACAGGCGGGCCGCGTGCCGCCCGGCGCGCACGGGCTGTTGCTGTTGCCTTATTTGGAAGGCGAACGTACCCCGAACGTGCCCAACGGCACCGGCGCGCTGATCGGCATCAATCCACGAACCTTTCGCGCGGGGCCTTTTTGCCGCGCGGTCATGGAAGGCGTGACCCTCGGGATGAACTACGGGTTGCGCCGGCTCGCCGAATTGGGGGTGAGGGCCAAACAAATCCGCGCCACCGGCGGCGGGGCGCAATCCAAGTTGTGGCGACAAATCATGGCGGACGTGTTTAACGCGGAAGTCGTGACTCTGCGCGTCCGCGAAGGCGCGGCGTACGGAGCAGCGTTGCAAGCCCTTTGGTGCTGGCGATTGCAGCGCGGCGAACGCGTGCGGATTGAAGAAATCACCGATGCCTTCGTGGCTCTTAATCGAGCAGAAACCGCGACCCCGAACGCCCGGGCCGTTGCCGTATATCGCGAGCTGCAAGAATTGCAGGATGCGCTTTCCAGCAATCTCCGGAACGTGTTCAACCGTCGCGCATGCATGTTGCCACGCCTGGGTTAAGGCCATTCAGCCCGCAACGCCAGAACGCCAGTCGAGTGCTGGATTTTCATCGAACGGATTGTGGCGCAGTCGTCTGGCTATGCGGACGTCGGTTTGGCGAAGAAATTCTGGATCACCGCAGCCACGCGTTCGAGTTGCGCATCCGTCAATTCCGGATAAATCGGCAGGCTCAGACACTCGCGGGCCGCCTTTTCCGCCACCGGGAAATCCCCCGCCTGATAGCCCAAGTGGGCGTAACACTTTTGCAAATGCAGGGGGAGCGGATAATGCAGCGCGCACCCCACGCCGTGCGCTTCCAAGTGCTGTTTGAGCGCATCCCGTTGCGGGTGGCGGACCACATACAGATGCCAGGCGCTTTCGCAACCCTCCGCCTCCCGCGGTAGCCGTAAGGGGGTATCCACCAATAATTCGTCATAACGCCGCGCCACACGGCAGCGTCCGGCGTTCCAGTTGTTCAGGTGCTTGAGTTTGATACCCAACACAGCGCCCTGCAGGCCTTCCATGCGATAGTTGTAACCCACTTCGTCATGGTAATAGCGGACAGTTGCGCCATGTTCACGCAGCGACCGGGCGCGTGCGGCCAGCGCGGCGTTGTTGGTCACCAGCGCGCCGCCTTCTCCGGCCGCCCCCAAGTTTTTACCCGGGTAAAAACTGAAGCAGGACATTTCCCCGAACGTGCCCACCACCCGCCCGTGATAACGCGCTCCGTGAGCCTGGGCGGCGTCTTCCACCAGCGGCAGTCCGTGCCGTTGACAAAATTCGCGTATCGGGGCCACGTCAAAGGGATGGCCGTAGAGATGCACCGGCATCACCGCCTTGGTGCGTGGCGTGAGAACGCGCTCCAAGCCGCGCGGATCGAGATTGAAGGTGGCGTCGTCCACATCCACATAGACCGGTTTCGCGCCAACATAGGAAATGGCCCAACTGGTGGCCACAAAGGTCAGGGGCGTGGTGATGACTTCGTCCCCGGGCCCGAGATCAAGCAACCGCAGCGCGACGTGCAGGGCGGAGGTGCCGCTGTTGAACGCCACGCAATGCGCCGCGTCGCAAAAGGCCGCAAAATCCTTCTCGAATTGGACCACATCCGGTCCCAGGCAGAAGGAGCAATGGTCGAGCGTGCGTGCCCAAGCGGCTTCGAGTTCCTGGCGAAGCGGGCGCATCTGCGCGCGGAGATCAAGATACGGAATTGGCTCATGCATATTGTTTTCGTGGCCCAGTGTGGGGCGGGAGGACCGTAGCGAAGCCGGGCAAACTAGACAACTGATTGTTGACAGCGGGAGACTCGCGCCTGCGGGGTTATTTACCGATTTGCCATCCTCCAAAATCCTCTCAGTTGACCCTTTCAATCGGACGGTGTATCTTCTCCCTCGAATTCCAAGCAAGCGGTGTCGCTTGCGTTAATTATTTGATTTTATGGCAAGAGAATTGACTGCAAAACGCAAAAGCAAAATTACGTTTGCCCTGCACGCTCCGGAAGCCCAGGAAGTCCGGCTGGCGGGGAACTTTACCGAATGGGAACAGGCCGCCATGACCCTCCGCAAACAGAAAAACGGCACCTGGCGGAAAACCGTGCAACTGCCGCCCGGCACTTACGAATACCGTTTCATGGTGGATGGCCAGTGGCAGGATGATCCCGCCTGCGTAATTCGCCAGCCGAACGCTTTCGGCGGTCAAAATTGCGTGTGCATCGTTCCCGGCGGCTGATCCGCGGGCGGCATCTCATTCCCCGACCAGCCGGGGTGGCGTTGGCGAAGGCGGCTGCGGGCAGTTTTGGCCCGCAGTGCGCAGGGCTTGTTCGCGTTCCAGCAAGGTCGGATGCGAATAGTAGAACGCGCTGTACCACGGGTGTGGGGTCAAGTTGGCCAGATTTTTCTCGTTGAGTTTGCGCAGCGCGCTGATCAGCGACTGTGTTTCCCCCAAGGTTCGCGCGGCGAAGGCGTCGGCTTGGTATTCATAAGTTCGCGACCAACGATGACGCAGCGGCGCCAGCCAAAAGGTGATCACTCCGGCCAGCAGTCCAAACAATAACAAGGCCGGCGTTACCTGGCCGGGCTCAAAACCGAACGCCCGATAAAACCACTCCTGCCCCGCCAGCCAGCCCAGCACAAAAAAACCGGCGAGCGACGCAGCGACGGCCCCGGCCAGTAACTTGACGATGTGCCGCAACTTGTAATGGCCGATTTCATGGGCGAGCACCGCCTCCAGTTCCGCCACTGTCAACTGCTGGATGAGCGTATCAAACAGCACGATTTTGCGGAACCGACCCAACCCAGTGAAGAAGGCATTGGAGTGCCGCGATCGTTTGCTGCCGTCCATGACCTGCAGGCCGGCCGCCCGGAAGCGGGTACGCTCCGCCAACGCAAGCAGGCGATCGCGCAAAGTCCCTTCGGGTAGTGGGGTAAACTTGTTGAAGCGCGGCAGGATCAGGACGGGTGCGAGCACGAGCATCAGAAGTTGAAAGGCAACGAACACGCCCCAGGCCCAAATCCACCACTGCGCTCCCGCCCATTCAACCAGTTTCAAAACCAACACCAGCAATGGATACCCGAGCAACAACGCCAGCAACAGCCCCTTGGCCCGGTCCAGCCACCAAGTGCGCTGGGTCATGGTGTTGAAACCAAAACGCTGTTCCAAACGGAATTGTTCCAGCCAATGCACTGGCCAGCCGGGCAAAGCCAGCGCCACGCCCACCACGAATAGAAATGCGCCCATCGCCCCGGCGGAGGTGCCCCAATGCGCCTGAAACCAGTTGTATCCCCAAGGCAAAACTCCGCTGAACAACACCAGCAGCAGCACGAGCACATCCCAGCCATCGGAGAACAGGCTGAACCGGTTGCGGGCCAGGGTGTATTGCACCGATCGTCCATAAGTTGTTTCGTCCACCGCAGCTTGGAAAGCGCCCGGCACCGCATGCGCGTGCGCCAGCACGTGCCGGCGATTGGCCAGTCCCAATGCCAATTCCATCAACCAACGGGCCGCAATCAGACCTGCCACCAACCACGGGATGAATTTTTCAGGATTCATGAGTGCATTGTTTCATTGTGTAGCCGCCGACGTAAATCACTGAAAAGAGCATAAGTCGGATCGCTGGCTGTTTGCCCATGCAGCGACGCTCTCCCGTGGCCCACCAAGCGGTACGGCGTCAATAACATCAGTGGCTCCAGTGATTTCAGCAGTTCCGTCGGAGCCGACGGAACGTGTGAGCAAAATCATCGCAACGATGGAAGAGAAAAAGTCTGATTTCACCAATTCAAGTTGGACCAGAAAAGGATAATCCCGACTGTTTAGACGGGAAAATCAAAAACAAGTCGGTTGATCAGTTTTCACAAGATTGTTTTTGGTTTATGCGGTCCCACGTTCTCCACACTTAACCAACTTGAAATCTCAGCGTCCAGCCTTCCGTTCGCCCTTGGGGAAACTCAGGCAGTCGTTACGGTCCGGCCCTGGGGTGACTCTAAAATTATTTTTATCCGGCAGTGCCCGATGAACGCACTGGAAAACCTAACTGTTGGTTGCTAGTGATTGACGTTTGAGGTGGGGGTGGGGTAGGGTGCGGCTGTTTTTTATTGGCGGGCGGGGTTGGGGATGTGGCTCTCTCGCGGACGCCTGCCGGGAATGACGGGTTTATTTGGGGATGGGCCGGACGCGAGGGCGTCTGAGGCCGGGATTGGGACAGATATTACTTCGACGCATGAAAACGTATCAACCATCGGACATTCGGAACTGCGCCTTGGTGGGACACGCCTCGGCGGGCAAAACCCTGCTTAGCGAGGCGTTGCTGGTCTGCGGCGGGGCTCAACCGGTTGGGGAGCGTGGCCCACGGGACCACGGTTTCCGACTACCACGACAACGAACGCGAGCGCAAAATTTCGATCCAGACCTCGCTGCTGCACCTGGACTGGGAGGGGCGGAAGCTCAACTTGATGGATTGCCCGGGGTCGTTGGATTTCATCACCGAAGCGCTGGGGGCGTTGCGGGTGGCGGACGTGGCGGTGGTGGTGGTGGACGCCCGGGACGGGGTGGGCGTGGGCACGCTGCAGGTATGGGATTGGGCCACGCAGTTTGGGTTGCCTAAGGTCCTGGTGGTGAACGGGCTGGACCAGGAGAACGTGGACGGGGAACAGGTACTGGCGCAGTTGCGACAAAGCTTTGGGGAACGGGTGTTGCCGCTGAGCGTGGCGCTGAATCCGGGCCCGGGGTTGACGCAGGTGCTGGATGTACCGCGGCAGGCGGTGCTGACCTACGCGGCAGATCGGAGCGGTAAATTCACCGAGGCGGCGGCCAGTGGAGCGGCGGCCGAGCAGGCGCGGGCGGGGCATGAAAAACTGGTGGAAAGCGTGGCCGAGGCGGACGACGCGTTAATGGAGAAATTTTTCGAGCAAGGCACGCTGAGCGAGGCGGAGTGGCGCGGGGGGCTGCGCCGGGCGTTGCAGCAGCAAACGTTGATTCCCGTGTTCGCGACCTCGGCGGAAAAGAACGTCGGCGTGGCCCAGGTATTGGAATTTCTGGCCCAGTATGCGCCCTCACCGGCGGACCGGCCCGCCGTGCCGGCGCAGGACGCCCAAGGGACGGAAGGGACGCTGGAACTGACGTCGCCGGATCCGGTGTTGTATGTGTTCAAGACCCTGAGCGAGGCGAAATTTGGGGAAGTCTCCTTTTTCCGGGTGTATGCGGGGACATTGACCGTGGGGATTGAGTTGAACAATCCGGGGCGGCGCGCGACGGAGAAGCTGGGGCAGATATACGTGTTGAACGGGCAGACCCGGACGGCGGTGGAAACGCTGTGCGCGGGGGATCTTGGCGCCACCGTGAAACTCAAGGATACGCGGACCGGCGACACCTTGTGCGGAGGGAAAACCGTGCGGATGTTGCCGCCGGTGGTGTGGCCCAAGCCGAACATTCACGCGGCGATCGAGCTCAAAGTGAAGGGCGAGGAAGACAAGCTCTCGCAGGGATTGACGGCGTTGCACCAGGCGGACCCGACCTTTCAATACGTGGTGGACGGGGAGTTACGGCAGACGGTGTTGTCGGCGCAGGGCGAGCAGCATCTGGCGGTGTTGGTGGACGAGATGAAGAAACGGTACCGGGTGGAGATCGAGCTGTTGCCGCCGAAGATCCGGTTTCGGGAGACGATCAAGGGGCGGGGGGAATCGAAGTATCGGCACAAGAAACAGACCGGGGGGGCGGGACAGTTTGCGGAAGTCTGGATGCGGATTGAGCCGCGGGCGCGGGACACGGGGCTGGAATTCACCGAATCGCTGGTGGGGCAGAACGTGGACCGGGTATTCGTGCCGTCGGTGGAGAAGGGGGTGCAACGGGCGGCGATGGAGGGGATCTTGGCGGGGTATCGGGTGACCGATGTGAAAGTGGATTTCTACGATGGGAAGATGCACCCGGTGGACTCGAAAGACGTGGCGTTTCAGATTGCGGGGTATGAGGCGTTCAAAGAGGCGTTCAAAGGGGCGCGGCCGATCTTGCTGGAGCCGATTCAGAACGTGGAGATCCGGGTGCCGGACGAATATATGGGGGCGGTGATGGGGGATTTATCGAGCCGGCGGGGGAAGATTCAGGGGATGGACGCGGTGGGGGGCTTGCAAGTGATCAAGGCGCAGGTGCCGGCGGCGGAGTTGTATCGGTATTCGGTGAC
>Ga0116183_1004212_pt1 | contig 14218 bp, 8 predicted proteins | sample AD_UKC078_MetaG_FD_89753 | JGI IMG/M metagenome (GOLD analysis project Ga0116183, IMG submission 89753) | Active sludge microbial communities of municipal wastewater-treating anaerobic digesters from USA - AD_UKC078_MetaG | ecosystem: Engineered > Bioreactor > Anaerobic > Digestate | place: USA... | reverse complement strand
TGCGTTTGACCCGTTTTGAATTTAGAGAAATCCAAAGTTCTTACTTTATAAAAAAGGGAAATAACATCTTGAGTATTTGTGCCAATGGTAAATGATTTATGTACTTCAGGACGATTTTTTTTGGTAACGGAACTCTTGACATTAGTGCCTTTAAAAACATATTTTTCTTTTATAGTATAGCCACCTTCATCAATACTTCTTTTGTATAAACTCGGTTTAAGCGTCGTTGGGTTTACATAGGATTCATATATATCTCTTATTTTAAAGAAAGAATCCCATTTTGTATATGTAGCCAACTCGCAAGAAAGGTGTAGATAATTACTTTTTGAAGTAGTAACATTTTCGGTTGACATAGTAACTTGCGCAATTTGTGTTAACAAGCCACTCATATTATAAGACCCAGCATATACTAGTTTTTCTCCCGATTTTATGCCATAACCACTATCTGCTGTAAAAGAAGAAAGTATAAATGCAAAGACAATAAATAGTGCTATTTTTTTCATGATGATGATTTAAAGATGCAAATATAAAACGAAGAGGCTGTTAAAATTCAAAAATAGTATCGAAATTTAACAGATTGTATTGCTATAACCGATAATTTTGTTTTTTTAAAAAATCACATCATGGATAGAAGAATGGCAATCGTTGGAAGTTTTTTAGGATTAACGGCAATTATTTTGGGAGCGTTTGGTGCCCATGCTTTAAAAGTTAGATTGTCAGTAGAACAACTTTCCTCTTTTGAGACAGGGGTTAAATACCAAATGTATCATGCATTGTTTTTATTGGTCCTTAGTTTCAATTCTCATTGTACAGAGAAACTTAAGAAGACACTTTTCTATCTTATCGTTTCAGGGGTTTTGCTTTTCTCGGGTTCTATCTATTTGTTATCAACAAGGGTTATCTCTGGTTTTGAATTAAAATTTCTTGGGCCTATAACGCCAATCGGCGGATTGCTTTTAATTGTAGCTTGGACATTTCTTTTTATGCACTTTATCAAGAAAAAAATATAATTTAACGAAGAACTACAACGTTGTAATAATTAATTTTTAACTTTGCAGTCAATTTAATAATTGCAACACAATACAATTTTATGGAGAATACTGCTCAATTTACGAAATCGATTTCGCTTGATAAGTACGGAATCAAAAATGTACAAGAAATTATATACAATCCATCTTTTGAGTTTTTGTATAACGAAGAACTTAGTCCAAATTTAAAAGGGTTTGAAAAAGGACAATTAACAGAGCTAGGAGCAGTAAATGTGATGACAGGTGAATTCACTGGTCGCTCACCAAAAGATAAATACATCGTGAAAGATGCGGTAACAGAAAACACTATTTGGTGGAATTCTGACAAAGCAGTTAACGATAACAAACCCATTTCTCAAGACACTTGGAATGCTTTAAAAGAAACATCTGTAAATCAGTTGTCGGGCAAAAGATTATTTGTAGTAGATGCTTTTTGTGGTGCAAATGAAAATACACGTTTGAAAGTTCGCTTTATTATGGAAGTTGCATGGCAAGCACATTTTGTAAAAAACATGTTCATTCGTCCTACAGAAGAAGAATTAGCTAATTTTGGTGAACCAGATTTTGTAGTTATTAATGCTTCTAAGGCAAATTTTGAAGATTATAAAGCTTACAATCTAAATTCTGATGTATATATTGCTTTCAACTTATCAGAGAAAATTCAAATTATTGGCGGTACGTGGTATGGTGGCGAAATGAAAAAAGGAATGTTTGCCATGATGAATTATTATTTGCCATTACAAGGAATAGCTTCTATGCATTGTTCGGCTAATAAAGGAAAAGATGGCGATGTTGCCGTATTTTTTGGTTTGTCAGGAACAGGAAAAACAACGCTATCTACAGATCCAAAGAGAGAATTAATAGGTGATGATGAGCACGGTTGGGACAATGAAGGAGTGTTCAATTTCGAAGGTGGATGTTATGCTAAAACTATTGATTTAAGCAAAGAAAATGAACCAGATATATATGGTGCGATTACAAAAGACGCATTGTTAGAAAACGTAACGGTAAATGCTGATGGAATTATCGATTTTAAAGACGGAAGTGTAACTCAGAATACTAGAGTTTCTTACCCTATAAATCATATTCAAAATATTGTAAAGCCAGTTTCAAAAGCAGGACATGCTACAAAAGTTATCTTTTTAACCGCAGATGCTTTCGGAGTTATGCCACCAGTTTCAAAACTTACACCTGAACAAACTAAATATTATTTTCTTTCAGGATTCACAGCAAAATTAGCAGGAACAGAACGCGGTGTTACAGAGCCTCAACCTACTTTTTCTGCATGTTTCGGTAAAGCATTTTTAACATTGCACCCAACAAAATATGGGGAAGAGTTAGTAAAGAAAATGGAAGCAAATAATGCAACTGCCTATATGGTAAATACTGGGTGGAATGGAACAGGAAAAAGAATTTCGATAAAAGATACTCGCGCCATTATTGATGCTATTCTTGACGGTTCAATAGAAAAGGCACCAACCAAAACAATTCCTGTTTTTAACTTTGAAGTGCCAACACAATTAAATAATGTGAATTCAGCAATTTTAGATCCTAGAGATACATATGGAGATAAAAATGATTGGAATGTAAAAGCAGAAGATTTAGCATATAAATTCATCAAGAATTTTGAACAATATACGGATAATGAAAAAGGTCAAAACTTAGTAAAAGCAGGACCACAACTATAAAAAGGAAAATTTTATAGAAGTTTACACTCAAAAACTTCTATCTCCAAAATTTCTAAAAAACACCCTCAAATAGCAATTAGCTTTTTGAGGGTATTTTTTTATTTAAAATTCAATCAAGTTTAATTGATAACAATCTTTTTGGTAAGCTGTTGTTCGCCATCTTGAACCTTTACTAAATATATTCCTGATTGAATTGTACTCATTTGAATGTTCTCATTAAAGATGCCATTGTTTTGATATTCATTTGAAAAAACATTTCGTCCACGAATATCAAATACATCAACACTTATTTTATTTGTAGAATTTGAATTAAATGATACTGTAAAACTTCCATTATTCGGGTTTGGATATAAAGCGAAGTTTTGAAGTGAGTTTTCAGTTGTTGCTAGTGGTACAGCAGTATTACTACATAAATTTAGTGACCAACCATTTATTGAACCACCATCTTGATTAAAAGAATCTAAAACCCTCAACGTCCAAGTTCCGTTCATAGTTTCACCATTAAATGCTGAAAGTGCTTGAGCAGGAATTACAGTACCAGATATTGCTGGATTAGCACCACAAACCACTGGAATTCCTGAATCATCAAAAGTTGCTGTAATGTTTTGAAAATCATCTGATGTACAAGGTTGTGCTACTAACTGAACCTCTGTTCCTGCTGGGCTTATTAACGTAATTGTTAAATCATTAACCCACGTGTGTGCGATATTCAGAGTAACATTTGCATCTGAAATAACATCTGTATTAGTAACAGACAAGGTTGAATTTACAGTTGCGTTTGCTGTAGTTGGTATAGTAACCGGAACGTTTGTTGAAGAAAAATCGGTACAAGTGATTTGACCTGTTTTAAACAAATAAGCTCCGCTATACACTCCAGAACAAGAGTTGTTTTTGGGTAAAACTCTCCAATAATATCGAGTTGCACTTGCTAAATTAGTTAAAGCAAAACTATTAGTTGAAACCGTTCCTGAATATACAATAGATGAAAAGTCAGATTCTGTAGAAACTTGAACATCATATAACGTAGCATTTGAATCGATATTCCAAGTTAAATTTAAATCGACTTGCTGACCAATAGATTGGTCTGCAGGAGAAGTTAAGGTTAGGGAACTAAAGTTAGCATCAAATAAATTCAAATAAAATGGAGCGGAATTAGTCGTTGTGCCTGAAATTCCTGTTACTAGCATTGAATAAACTCCAGGTGTAGAGTTGTTTGTAGTTTCAACGGTCATCGTTATGTCTTGGCTATTAGAAGCAGTACTTGGAGAAAAAGTGATGGTTGAATTGTCAGGTTCGCCAGAAACAGCAAATAGTGTTGTACCACTAAAACCAGCATAAGCAGTATATGGAATTGTATATGTGACCGAACTTCCTCTACATATTTCTTTATTTTGTTGTTCTGCAACTCCATTATATGCTACTGCAAAACTGCTTGTGGGAGCAATAATAGAGAAATTAGTATTTGAAATATCAAAAAAGATGTGTTTATAACCTTTTACCATTATTCTATTCGTTGTGCCTATGTTATTTGGAACAGTAATCAATTCTGAACCATCATTTGGCACTTTACTTGCTAGCTGAATTGGGTACGTAAATCCACCATCTGTTGAAAGGAAAATATCAACATATTCAGCATTGATGTCATTAGTAGTTGTTCCAGCAACATTCCAAGTTACGTTTTGATTAGTACCAACTGTCCAAGACACAGCGGTTGTTGGTGATGTAACTACGAATGGACCAGCAGCAGCATTAACTGTTACAACCATAGCATCAGAGTTTGTTTGACCTGCTCCAGCAAAATTATCTCTAACCGTAAGTACAAAGTTTAATGTCCTTGAAACAGAACTCAAAGCCTCCACAATTATCTCTGTTCCAGAAGTAGTTGCTTGGTTTGCGACAATGCTTTGTATTCTTGGAAAATACCTAGATGATGAAACTACTGGAGAGTATGATCTAAAATTAGGACCATTTGTTTTTGTTGGTGAAGCGCCACTGTTTGCACCAGTTTGTGTTGTAGCAGTATCATTTTGTTCCCAGCAATAGGATAATATATCACCATTAGTATCTGAAGCTTCACCTGTTAATACAAAAGGTGTGCTTTTGGGTATTGTATAATCCAAGCCACCATTTACAATCGGAGCAATATTAGACAAGGTAACTCTTTGCGGACAGTGTTTTTCAACCATATTGTCTTGAATCTGCTTGATACTTGAATAAACAAAATAGGCATCAGAATGTGGTTGAACATCTCTTGACGTAATTCCAGCATATCCCATAATTGTGGAACCTGAACCTGGTTCTACATTGACTCCAGAGCCTTCAACATTGTGTGAAAAAGTGTGGTTGGCTCCAAATTGATGTCCCATTTCATGAGCAACATAGTCTATGTCAAACGTGTCGCCAACTGGTCCACCAGTTCCTGGAGAAGTTATTCCGCTTCCTTTTGAACCATCTACACATACACAACCAATACAGCCTGCAGCTCCACCGCCACCTGAAGCTCCAAACATATGGCCTATATCATAATTAGCTTCTCCTATTATATTTGTCAATGTGTTTTGAAGTTGCCCATTCCAAGAACCTAAGTTTGTAGAATAAGGATCAGTCGATGGGTTAGTATATACTACAAGATTGTTGTTTGAGATTATATTCATATGAATGGCAAAATCATTTTCAAAAACACCATTAACTCTTGTCATAGTAGCATTCATTCCTGCTAAAGCTTGAGCAACTGACCCACCAAAATACTGAGCATATTCACCATTGCAAGACAATGCTAATCTAAAGGTTAATAATTCTCCTGAATTGGATCTCTGATTAGTAGTAGCACTTTTTAATTCATTATTTAATGCTAAATCTTGTGTTGAACAAACAAAAGGCAAGTCTCCATTTTTTCTTTCAGAATCATAAAATGCATACACCGAACCATCCGTTGAGTAGGGTTCAAAAAATTCACTTTCATTATTTGCTCTTAAAATCATTCCTTGAAAACCTCTTGGGTCGGAACTCAATCTTAAAACCGCAGTTTTATCCTCAATTCCTTGACCAACATAAGATCTAATTTCAGGATATTGTGCTTGCAATTGTGGTGCAAAGTTTGAAAACTCAAACATCTGAAAACGCTCCAATTCTCCGTTTAAATTTGGAATCGAAATAATCACTTTAGAGGAATTTGATTGCAGTCGGTTTGGAGATTGAAGTAAAGTGTTTTTTAGTACACTTGTTGAAATTTGATACAAATCAAATTGATTTGGAAAGTTGTCTCTTTCAACAAATTTGTTTTTAGTTATTTCTCTAGAAGTTACTTTTTCCCAAATAATATTTTGTGAAAAAGCCGAAAAACTAAGAAATACGATAAGTAAATGTAATTTAATTTTCATTTTTAAGGGTACTTTATATTAAAAAATAGTTTCTAAAAGTATTAAAAATTATGGAGTAAACCTTGATTTTGGCAACAATCTAATTTTTTTAAATAGGTTTCTTTATTTTTTATAGTTTATTTTGCCAAATGATGTCAAAAAGTAAAAATAAACTCGTAATTCTTATTCTAAAGATTAGTATTGTTCTTTTGGCTTTCTATTTTATATACACTCAAATTACAAAAAAAAATAATTTTAATTGGACTGATTTTGTTGGAATTATTCAAAATAAATTTTCTTTTGGGATTATTAGTGCATTACTTTTTTTAAGTTTTTTAAATCGCTATTTAGAAATTTTAAAGTGGAAAAATTTAGTTTCTTATATTGCTCCAATTTCTATTTTTGAAGCTACAAAACAAGTTTTAGCAGCATTAACCGGTGGAATAATTACCCCAAATGGTATTGGTGAATACGCAGGGAAAGTATTATTTTTTGAAAAGTCAAAATCAAAGATAATTATTTTTTTAAACCTTATTTGCAATGGAATTCAAATGATACTAACCATCCTATTTGGATTGTTTGGGTTAATCGTTTTAGGGTATTATGAAATTGCATTTACTCTTTTTGGAATAAGTATTGTGGTGCTGGTGATTGTTTTTTTGACTAAAAACTTCAAGATTAAAAACTATTCTATTGCTTCTGTACTTCAAAAAACGAATGAAATTCCCAAAAAAATCCATCAAAGAAACATGTTTTTAGGACTTTCAAGATATGTGGTTTTTTCGCATCAGTATTATCTTCTGTTCGTTGTTTTAGACGTTCATTTGCCTTATATAACTTTAATTTCAACCATTGCAGTTGTCTATTTTTTGGCATCTTCTTTGCCTAGTTTTCAAATGTTTGATTTTGCTGTAAAAGGAAGTGTTGCTCTGTTTTTTTTCGGGAAACATGATATTAACGAATGGATTATTCTCTTTGTTAGTACATTAATGTGGTTTTTAAATGTAGTTTTGCCTGTATTAATTGGAAGTTTTTTTGTCTTAAATTTCAAATCCAAATGGAAATAATCTTTTTTATACTAATTGTGGTGTATGCTGTTTTTATTCTTCAGCTGTTTTTTGGTTTTAACAAAATAAAAGACCAATCGATAAGTAAAGAATATACTCCGAAAACGAACTTTACTATTGTTGTTCCATTTAGAAATGAAGCAAAAAATTTATCAAAATTATTAGCGTCACTTTCCAATCTAAATTATCCAAAAAATTTCATTGAAATCATTATGATTGATGATGATTCTAAAGATAATTCGAGTGCTGTTTTTATCAAATGGCGCATGAAAAATGATGAAATTGACACTACTTTATTGGAAAATTTACGTTTGTCAAATTCGCCAAAGAAAGATGCTATTTCAAGAGCGATGCCTATTGCCAAAAATCCATGGATTATTACTACGGATGCCGATTGTGAAGTAAATCCAAACTGGTTATCATCAATCGATGGTTTTATCCAAAAAAATAGTTTTGAAATGATAGCCGCACCAGTAATCTATAAAACAAAAAACAATTGGTTTCATCATTTTCAACAGTTTGAAATGTTGAGTTTGCAAGCTACAACTATTGGTAGTTTTGGTATTAACCAACCTTTTATGTGTAATGGTGCTAATTTTGCATATACTAAAAAAATGTTTTTAGAACTTGATGGTTTTGAGGATAATAATAAAATTGCAAGCGGCGATGATGTATTTTTACTTCAAAAAGCAATTGCAAAATGCTCTGATAAAGTTGGATTTCTTAAAGCGCAAAATGCTATTGTAATCACAAAACCAGAAAATAATTTGTTTAAATTATTGATGCATCGCATTCGCTGGGCGAGCAAAACTTCTAATTACAATAGTTTCTATCCAAAATTTTTGGCAAGTAGTGTTTTCTTCGCAAATGCTTTTATCGCTTTTGGATTAATTGCTTTATTTTTTGGAAAGTTAGATTGGAAGTTGTTTTTAATTCTATTTTTGATAAAATATAGTATTGATTATCTTCTGATTTTAAAGGCGAATTCATTTTTTAACACTAACAAAATAGCTATTCCATTTGCCAGTGCTATTCTCTATCCGTTTTTTGCAACTACTGTTGGTGTTTTTAGCTTGTTTGGAAAGTTTACTTGGAAAGGAAGGCGTTTTTAAGTTGTTATTCTATTTTTAAAATAACCGGAAGAATAAATTGTGTTTTCACAGGAATTCCTCTTTTAATGGCGGGTTTAATTTTCGGAAAATCAATTAATCTTGAACGCAGAATGCTGTCAATTTTTATGGTATCATAAGCTACAGAGTCTTTAGGAAATTGTGGTTCAAAAGTCACCAATGAGTTAGGAAAAACGGTAACTTTCACTTCAATAGTATCAAGTTTTGGCAATAAGTTTACTAACGTGTCTATGTCTAGTTTTTGCTGGATGGTTTGTGTCAAAAATTCAAAAAAACACTGTTTGCGTTGCGTTTCATCAGTAATTTTTTCGCAATCAACAACCGTTGGATATTCGTCTATTTCACTCCAATTGATTTCTTTGAGTTGCTCTTTTAACAAAACATCTTCGGAAGGCACTTTTCTGTCAAAATATTGACAAGAGAAAGTGAAAAATAATACTAATAAAGCCAACGTTTTTTTCATGAATTCAAAAATACATTAGAATTTCAAAAATAGTAAAATAGTTGAGCTTTAATCTGATTTTTAGAAGAAACATTGTTTGAATTATAAAATCGAAAGGTCTTTAAAGCAAAAAAGCCATTCGCCGAGGCGAAAAGCTTTTCATTGGTCTAACTACTAAACCGAGCTACGAGTTACAAATTCGTAGCGAAACAACACAACTAATTTTCAATACTTTTACTGGGCAAAAAAGGTTTTCATTTCTGAAAACCTTTTCCCAATTTCGCGGTCTGGACGGGACTCGAACCCGCGACCCCATGCGTGACAGGCATGTATTCTAACCAACTGAACTACCAAACCATCGCTTAATTGCGGTTGCAAATATACAATCGTTTTTGTAATCTGCAACTTTTTTACTTAAAAATATTTTTAAAAATCGTATTTTTTATCCAAACATTTGCTTTTCAACCAAATATGTTGTTAGTATTTTTTCAAAACTTTCATCAACGGATACTGGAATGTATTTTATTTTATTTTGGGCACAAGTCATGGCGATTTCATTGAAATATAACTTGATTTTCTCTTCATAAAAACCTTTAATGTTCTCGGCAAAAAGATTTAACTCTTCGCCAGATTCTACATCAATGAATTTTCTTGGGGCATTGTCAAAGTCAAACTCTATTTCTGTTTGTTTGTCATACACATGAAAAACAACTACTTTGTGCTTATTGTGTTTCAAATGTTGCAAGGCATTAAAGAGTTTTTCTTTGTCTTGATTTTGAAACATATCTGTAAACAAAACAATCATGGAACGACGGTGCATTTTCTCGGCGATTTGATGCAAATAGGTAATCGTGTCTGTTGTTTTGGTTTGCTTTGGTTTTTCTAACAACTCTTCCAAAATGTTTAATAACATTCTGTGGTGTCTATCGGATCCTTTTTCTGGTGCATAATAGTCGTATTTATCTGAAAAAATACTTAAGCCTACTGCATCGCGTTGTTTTTTGAGCAAATTCATTAATACTGCTGAAGCTAGGACTGAAAAACCTATTTTATTTTTATAGAATGGTTGGTCATTTTCTAGTTTTGGATAATACATCGAAGACGAATTATCGATGATTAAATGGCAACGCAGGTTGGTTTCTTCTACGTATCTTTTGGAATATAATCTGTCTGTTTTTGCAAAAAGTTTCCAGTCGATATTTTTAGTGCTTTCGCCTGAATTGTAGATTTTATGTTCGGCAAATTCGGCAGAAAATCCGTGAAATGGCGATTTGTGCATACCCGAAATAAAACCTTCAACGACTTGATTGGCTAACAATTCGAGATGCTTGAATCCTGAAATGATTTCTTTTTGTTGTTCTATCTTCATAATTCAAATATAATTTGAAATTTTTGAATAAAAAAGGCCTAACTTTCGTTAGACCAATTTCTGCTTAAAAACTCAAATTACCACAACTTGCTTTCTATTTTTTTTAATCGTTCTTCTAGTGATTGTATTTTTTTGTTTTGTTCTTCTATGATTTTCTGTTGTCCTTCTATTGTTTGTTGTTGTTCTTGTATAGCTTTTACCATTGGTGATAATAAATCATTATATCGAACACTATACATGCCAGCATCGTCTTTTGAAATAATACCGCTATTGATTGTATTTAATTCATTTAACATTTGCTCTACTTCTTGAGCGATAAAACCGTATTCTGTTTTTTTAGAATCATCATTTTTTCTGATGTAGGATACTGGATTTAATTTTTTTATAAAATCTAAACCAAGATTAGAAGTTTGAATATTTGATTTGTATCTTCTGTCGGAAGTTATTGTCCATGGCACTTGTATCCCCGCATAGGTAATGGCAGTATTTCCTAAACGTATTTGGTTATTAGTAGTTGCTGATGATACTTGCGCATCGTAGCCAATTACGATATTGTTGTTTCCTGTTGTGATGGTTTTTCCTGCGTCTTTGCCCAAAGCGGTATTATTAGCACCTGTAGTGTTTGCAATTAATGAGCTATCTCCAAGAGCTGAATTATTATAGCCAGATGTATTAACTGTTAAGGTTTGAAAACCAATTGCTGTATTACTATTTCCATTATTGTTATTAACGTTTGTAGAACCACGTAGTGCTTCGTATCCTAGAGCAATATTTCTATTAAGTGTATCGTCTGTTGCAGGAGACCCTTCATATTGCATAGCTCTTGTCCCGATGGCTATAGCATGGTTAACACTTCCAGTTACTAAAGACATAGCTTCATAACCAATTGCTATCATTCCATCTGCACCATAACTATTAATCCCTAGGTTTTTTAGCGCGTAATTACCAATCGCAATGTTTTGATTTCCAGCTGGACTATTAAATATATTTTGACTTGATAAAGTTTCAACACCAATAGCTATGTTATCATTGCCAATTACATTACCTGATAAAGCATCTTTCCCTATTGCCGTGTTATTTGTTCCTACAGTAGTTCCTTTTAAAGCAGCAACTCCAAAAGAAGTATTGTTACTTGCTAAGTTTAATAATCCAGAACGGATGTTGTTTCTTCTAAATACTACATCATTATTATCGGTTGTCCCTAAAAAATTGATTGCTGGGTTGGTTCCTGCGTTTCCTGTAATAGTCCAATCGTCACTTGCTGGTGTTGGCGTTTGCCAAGTGGCATTACCTGAAGCATCTGAAGTTAAAATACTACCTAATGCAGCACCTGTTGTCATTTGGAAATTGGTGGTTTTTGTTTTTCCGGCTACTTCAAGTTTTTCGGTAGGTGCAGTTAAAATACCGATACCAACATTTCCTGGATAACCAACGGGATCTCCTGAGATACTTGGATTAAATAGAAAATTTTTGGCTTTTAATGATATATAATCATCTGCAATTTCTTCTCCAATGGTTGCATAATTTCCATCACCAAATTTTATAAAACGATCATTTGCTGTTGAAAACCATTGGCTTCTACCTACTTTTATGTTATCTATTACATGAAGTTTTTCAGTTGGTGTTGGTGTCCCGATTCCAATTTTTCCGTTGGAGGTTGAATTCATCGTAATACCATAAATTACATTTGCAATTGACAGTTGGTCGTTGCCATTAACAGTTGGAACATTTGCATTTGAACCGATAGCGATGTTGTTGGTACCAGTAGTGTTTCCTGCTAAAGTATTGTTTCCTAAGCCAGTGTTGTTGGAACCTGTAGTGTTTGCTCCTAAGGTATCTGTTCCTAAAGCTACATTATTATTGCCTGAAGTATTATTTAAAAGTGTTTGGTATCCTATGGCTGTATTATTATTTCCCGTATTGTTGGCTGCTGTAGTAGAACCGTACATAGCATAATACCCAACAGCAACGTTCTTGTTTTCAAAGTAAGTACTAGTATCATTAGCATAATACATAGCACCAAACCCGATTGCAGTAGCTTTTGAACCAGCATTATTACTTAAAAGAGTTTCATTGCCAATTGATACATTTGCAGATCCTATTGTGTTATTGAATAAAGCATTGTGTCCTGTAGCAACATTTGAAATTCCGGTAGTATTTAGTTTTAAAGAATTTCCACCTAATGCAGTATTAAAATTTCCTAAAGTGTTCAAATTTAATGATGCTGTTCCTACCGCAACATTCATAGTACCACCAACATTATTGTACATTGATGATCCTCCTATTGCAACATTTTCACGGCCTGGGTTACTAACTCTTAATGTTCCATATCCGATTCCTATATTATAAATACCACCATTTGACAATCCTGCATCTTCACCAAAAAAAACACTTCCGCCTGTTCTAGATAATTTACCATATTGAGCGTTATTAACTTTAAAAATTAATGACTGATAATCGGTTGTACCTATAAAGTTAATACTTTCGTTTGTTCCTACATTTCCGCCTAATGCCCAACCACCAGTGGCAACTCCTGGTGCTGTCCAAACACCATTACCAGTAGCATCACTAACTAAAACTCTACCAGCCGAAGCACCGTTTGTCATTTGGAAATTAGTGGTTTTGGTTTTTCCAGCTACTTCTAATTTTTCAGTTGGAGTTGGAGTTCCTATCCCTATTTTACCATTGGCTGTTGAATTCATGGTTATTCCATAAATTACATTAGCAATTGATAATTGGTCGTTATTATTCGTTATTGGGACATTTGCATTTGAACCAATTGCAATATTATTTGAACCCGTTGTATTTCCATTTAAAGTATTATTTCCTAAAGCAGTATTGTTTGAACCCGTTGTATTTGCAAATAATGCATTATCGCCATTGGCAGTATTATTACTACCAGTAGTGTTTTTATTAAGTGTATCATTCCCTAATGCAGCATTACTATTCCCAGATGTATTTAGAAGTAATGATTGGTAACCTATTGCTGTGTTGTTATTTCCAGTGTTATTAACTGGATTGGTTGATCCAAATAGTGAACGATAACCTACTGCAACATTTTTATTATCAAAAGTAGTTGTTGTGTTATTAGCATATCTCATAGCTTGATAACCAATTGCAGTAGCAGAAGAACCCGATTTATTGGCGGCTAAAGATTCCATTCCTATAGCTGTATTGTTGTTACCATCAATATTTGATGTAGCTGCCCAACTACCAGTTGCAACATTATTAATACCAGATGAATTTGCATTAAGAGATGCATGACCAATACCAACATTTTCTGAACCATTTATATTATTGTATAGAGAATATGATCCATTTGACACATTATAAGAACCTGTAGTATTCTTGTATGAAGAGAAAGGACCAATTGCTACATTATCAGTTCCTGTTGTGTTAAAATTTAACGAAGAATAACCATTAGCTACATTGTTACTTCCTGTTGTATTTAATTGTAATGCCCCAACTCCAAAAGCAACATTGTTAGGTGTTAATTTTCCAGTTAACGTATTGTTTCTTTTAAAAATCAAATCTTTATCATCAGTCGTACCAACAAAATTTGTTCCCGGCGTAGTTCCTGTGTTACCTGTTAAACTCCAACCCGAACCATTCCCAAATCCTTTCCAACTGGTCGTAGCATTATCCCAATAATAAAATCCAGGGGATTTACCTGCTGAAGTTGTGGTTAAATAAACCATCATACTGTTTTGTGCTGCTGTCGGATTGGTTACTGGAAAGGCATCAATTTTCGGAATAAGAATTCCATCAGTATTAGTAGGTGTAGCTTGGTTGCTGGATTTAATGTCTAATTGAGCATCTGGTGTAGTTGTGTTTATTCCTACTTGGGCATATCCAGAAGCGATAGAAAGTAGAAAAGCTAAAAGAAAAAGTAATTTTTTCATCTTTTTAGATTTAAGTAATTAGTATTTTAAGCACTACAAAATTGATTCATTCTAAACGACTTAAAAAGCACAAAAGGACGAACGACATTTTAAATACACTAACAACTTTTTATGAGAAAAAAATATTTATATTTGAAAGAGAAAATCATTTTATGCAAGCCTTAAACTGTATTATTGTTGATGATGACGAAATGGATCGACTACTTGTTGTGTCCTATGCCAAAAGGTTTTCT
>Ga0116183_1004208_pt1 | contig 14231 bp, 10 predicted proteins | sample AD_UKC078_MetaG_FD_89753 | JGI IMG/M metagenome (GOLD analysis project Ga0116183, IMG submission 89753) | Active sludge microbial communities of municipal wastewater-treating anaerobic digesters from USA - AD_UKC078_MetaG | ecosystem: Engineered > Bioreactor > Anaerobic > Digestate | place: USA... | reverse complement strand
ATTCAGCGGTATCGTGATTGGTGTATTTAATGGCCTTTTTCAAATAGTTGACCGCTTCCTTTTTATTGCCAATCGTTCCCAAATAAAAACCTATTTTAGTAAAAGATTTCCCAGGAAATATAAGTTTTGCTGGATCACTTTGATCAATTTTTTCAATAGCGGTGGCAAAAAAAGTAAAAGCTTTCGTCATGTGCCTGTAATTGTAAAAATATTCGGCATAACAAAGTGTAGCCCAAATTTCGAGTGCTTTATCATCTAATTTTTGACCATATTGAATAGATTTGGAAAAATGATGATTGCTTTTATCATTAATTCGGTCGTAAGCTTTCGCATGTGCATTTGCAAGCAAGAGATGATACAAGACTTTATCGGAATCTGAATTGCGCTTCTGAAGAGGTTTTATAATGCTTTTAATCGCAACAGTATCTTTCACCAAAAAATTTCTTGGTGATAAGATTCGCTCCCAATTGGAAATATTATTCTTAGCTGTATTCAACTGAAACTGCTGTGCCTGAAAAGAAAAAGCAGAAAGTAAAAAAAATACCCTATATAAATATTTTATTCGCATTAACCTTTAAAACAAAATTATGCATGAAGATATAAAAAAAATTGATAATTGTGAATAATACCATCATATATAATTATGTTTACAGCAAAAACAAAGCGAATGGTCTGATTTCTTAATGAATAAAAATCCTAGAACTGAAAAAAAATTAATGAAAAGATCACTTTAAAAATTGCTGATTTTCAAAATACAACTTAGAAAACGCCGTATTAAAAATGGTTTTAGAATTTGTCCACCTTTTGTCCACCCTATGAAACTGATTTATTTGACCATTTCAATTACTTTTGATTTGAAAAAAAATAGAAAACGGAACTTAATTCAAAATGCGAAGTTTCGTAGAGTTCTAAAAACACAAATGAATAACTCCTTTAACTAAAAAAGTTCAAGGAGTTTCTTTTTTAAAATTTTAAAGAACAGAACCACGCTCAAATTCGTAAATTTACAAGGACGAACGAAAATGACATTTTCAGTTATAAAAACCCATTGTGGTTTTCAGACAAGGTGAAATCGCCAAACGAGAAAAAAAATTTTTGATTGAACCGAAAGACACTGCTTTTCATAGGAAATCAAATAATTCACGTAAAACCGTTCGAATGAATAGAAAACACCAAAAATTCAATCCCATTTAATAGAAAATTATGAAAAGACATGATGCTTTAGTACAACTCAGCCGCGACCATCACTTTGGGTTATTGCTTTGTTGGAAATTAAAAGAAGGCTTGAAAAAAGAAATTGCCGTGGAAAGGATGGAAAAATACATTCGCCTGTTTTACAGCACCAATTTAAAAGACCATTTTGCGGAAGAAGAAGAATCTATATTTAAAATTTTGGGCAATGATCATCCCTTAATTTCAGAGGCGGTAACACAACATCAAATCTTTCGAAAAATGGTACAAAATGGCTTTAAAAAACCTGAGGAAATAGAAACTTTTCGGGCATTGCTCGAGCTTCATATTCGAACAGAAGAAAGGGTAATTTTCCCTGAAATAGAAAAGCAGGCGACAGATGAACAATTGGAAGCTATTTTAAACCTGAATCATCCAGAATTGAAAGAACCAGAATACGACGATTTGTTTTGGAAATAGAAATTACCACGATCATTTAACTAAATAATCCGGAAGGAAATTCCGGATTATTTTTATTTTTTTCTTTTGGCTTTGGATTTTGCTTTTTCCTGCGCACGATTGGCTCCAATTTTTTTCGGAAGTTTTCTCGCATGTGGACCGCCCCAGTTTTCTTTTTTGTTCTTGTCCTTTTTTTCGTGAAAAGCACCGCCACCTTCTTCCAGCTTAATCACATTGGCGTTTTTCATTACAACCTCATCTTTTTCAGAAGCAATTTTCACTCTGTTAATCTTAACTTCCGTTGGGAATTCTTTGATCAATAATGACCGATCCATCAAAAGTTCAATATCAAATAATTGCGCTTCTTCAGTTCTGGTCACAAATGAAACAGCGATTCCGTTTTTATCGGCTCTTCCGGTTCTACCAATTCGGTGGATGTACTGTTCCGGAACTTCAGGGATTTCGAAATTGATAACGTGAGTAATATCTGAAATATCCAAACCTCTCGCCATAATATCGGTTGTTATCAATCCGCGAACTTTTTGATTCTCGAAACTTCGCATGGCATTCAAACGATAATTCTGCGATTTATTGGAGTGAATGACATCAAACTGATCAGGGAAAAGTTCTTCAATTTTGGTGTACAGTAAATCGGCGTGTCGCTTATTATTACAGAAAATTAATACTTTCGAAAAATCTAAATCCGTTTTCAGTAAATTTTCAAGTAAATTAATTTTGGTGTTAAAGTTTTCAACTTTGTACGCAAACTGTTCTATTTTTTCTAAGGGAGTTCCCGATTTTGCGAGAGAAATTTCCAACGGGCCGGAAAAATATTCATATAACAAAGCATCAACTGCTTCAGTCATGGTCGCAGAGAAAAGAATATTCTGTCTTTTCTCCTTCATCATTTGAAAAATATGCGTCAATTGTGCTTTGAAACCTAAATTGAGCATTTCATCAAACTCGTCGATGATTAATTTATTTACTTCTTTCAGAGAAATGGCATTGTCAATCGCTAAATCCATTACTCTTCCTGGAGTTCCGACTAAGATATCGCAACCTTCATTAAAAAGTAATTTCTGAGTCTTAATGTTTTTTCCACCGTAGATTCCGATTACTCTTGCGGTAATATTTTGCGTTAAATTCTCTACAATTCCTGCAACCTGCACCACCAGTTCTCGTGTTGGAACAAGAATTAAAACGGTGGGATTTCCTGATTTGTTGTATTTCCAATTTTTTAATACAGGTAACAAATACGCCAGAGTTTTACCCGTTCCGGTTTGAGCAATTCCCATCACGTCGCGACCTGAGAGAATCGGTCCTAAACTTTTTTCCTGAATAGGAGTTGGTTCAAACAAATTTGAATCTGCTAAAACATCGAGAATTTTTACTGGTAAATTAAAATCTGCAAAAGTGGTTTTTTCCATTTTGCAAAGATAGTTTTTTTGATAGGATTTTAATATGATGTCTTTTCGATGCATGAAAAATAAGTTTTTCAGCCTCTCACATTGCTTTTTACTGCTTAAGAAAGGTCAAACAGAACTCCTCTTAACAGATTCAAAACCATCAAAAAAGGTCCTCGCAAAAATCCTGAAATCCAAATTTATTTTCAATGAAAACAATTTGAACAGTAACTTTTAGGTCACAAAGCATACTTATAAAAACAGAAACGGTGTTTTGCGCCGTCTTACTAAAATATAAATTATAGCATGAAAATAGTACCCTTTACGGTCGCGCTTTTTTGTTCCGGTTTTTTTGCCGCACAAGCGAAACAAGACAACATTAAGCAAAAAAACATTGAAGAAGTAGTATTAATCGGCAAAAAACCTACGGTAGAAAGTAAAGCAGACAGAACCGTTTTCAATGTTGCGAACAGCTCTATCCTTGCGGGAAACACTACTTGGGACGTGCTTCGAATGACGCCATTGGTAAGTATCGATAGTAATGATGTGGTAAAAGCCGAAGGCGAAAGTGTAACGGTTTATATTAATGATCGAAAATCGATTTTTACCGGCAAAGAATTAAAGGAATATTTACAAACGATTCCTGCCGAAAATCTTCTGAAAATTGAGGTCATTACAAGTCCTTCCGCGAAGTATGAAACCACCGGTGAAGTGATTAATATCGTACTGAAAAAGCTTACGAATGAGGGAATAAAAGGCAGTGCAACATTCAACAATTCACAGAACGCTAAAAATTCACAATATTCTAATCTCAATATTAATTATCATAAAAGAAGTTTTACACAGTCATTGACCGGAAGTTATAACGACAACACCCGGATTTCTAAAAACGAAAGTGAAAATTTGCTTTACGCTTCAAATGCCGTAACCAAAATTGATACAGAAAGTACTGAATTAGGAAAAATGCCTTCCTTTTCTTCCGCTTCAGAATTAGAACTTGACGAAAAAAACACCATTGGTTTAATTTTAGAATTTGCCCAAAACAACAGGAATACTTTTTCTAACACAATAGCGAACAACTCCATCAATAATAGTGTACAATATTCGTATTTGCAGGATCAAAATCTAAGTGGTTACAATCGCAACCTTGGAAATAATATTTTTTACAAATATTATGATAAAGAAAAAAATAAAATTTTAGATATCAACGCCGGATTCAATTACGATTCTACTTCAGATACGAATGATCATATTCTCTATTTTAGCAACAATCCAATTCCCACAGGAAACCGAATTATTGCCAATAATGAAAACAGAGAATATTACCTGAAAGCTGACTATTCGCAAAACCTCGGGAAATCGGATATCGCTTTTGAAGGTGGCGGAAAAATGGATTTTCGAAACAATGCAATTCCCTACCAATATTCTAATCTAACCAATAACGAATTTATTTTTGACGGAAACAGAAGCAACGATTTTCATTACACCGAAAATCTCAACGCGCTATATGTGAATTTTTCAAAAACTTTTTTCAAAAAATTAGAAACGAGAGTTGGATTAAGATATGAATCTATTCATTTTAAAATCAGACAAACTGTCGGGAACGTTGAAAAAACAGATTCTTATGGAACTTTTCTTCCTAGTTTATTGTTAAAATATTCCTTCTCTGAAAATTACACTGTAAGCGCAACATACAATCACAATTTGTGGCGACCGTGGTATTCGGAGTTTAATCCTTTTTTGTTACCCAATGATGATGGCAATTTTTACCGCGGAAATTTGGATCTTCAACCGAATCCAAGCGATCGAATTGGGTTGAAACTGGGACTCTTTAAAAAATATTTTATTTCTGCCAATTATTCATTTACGGATCAGGATTATTGGGATACTTATATCATTGAAAACGGAAACACGATTTCCATGCCTGCGAATTTTAATGGAAAATCGGAGCGATATTCCTTAAATTTCAATACGAATCAATCTTTTTTAAAAAATAAACTGAGCGTAAACTTGAATTTTGGTCTTAATTACAGCGATAACAGTGATTTTAATCAAAGAAATAATCTGGAGATCGAAAATTACATTACCAATTTCAATGGTTCATCTAATATTTCCTACACCAATCTTTTCAACAAAGACATCAATTTCAATGCGTGGATTGGTGTTTTTTCCGAAAACAATGGAAATACCTTCAATAACAAACCGAATGTTTTCCATAATATGTCGGTCACCAAAATTTTTAAAGAGCTCGGTTTAGAAACCACTTTAAGATTGGTAAATCCATTTGCCAAACTAAAATTTGACAATACGACCTATGCACCGATAGGAACTTTTAGAACCAAGTCGGAACTCGATTATCATGGGTTCTCTTTTTCCATAGTGAAACGTTTCGGTAATCAAAAAGTAAAAGAAAATACGAAAACCGAAGTTGAAAAAGAGAGCGGTGGCGGAAAATAATCAAAAAAAAAAGGAAGTAGAATTGAGCTACTTCCTTTTTTTATACTTTTCATTTATAATGATTACTCCCACTCGATCGTTGCAGGTGGTTTGCTCGAAATATCATAAGCAACCCGATTGATTCCGCGAACTTCGTTGATGATTCTGCTGGAAACGGTATCTAAAAACTCGTACGGAAGTCGGCTCCAAGTTGCCGTCATAAAATCAGTTGTATTTGCAGAACGAACTACGGCGGTATATTCGTAGGTTCTTTCGTCGCCCATTACTCCGACAGATTTCACAGGAAGCAAAACGACAAACGCTTGCGAAACTTTTTCGTACAAATCATTTTTGTACAATTCTTCGATGAAAATATCATCGGCTTCTTGTAAAATTCTCACTTTTTCTTCATCAACCGCGCCGAGTATTCTGATACCTAAACCTGGACCAGGAAAAGGATGTCGGTTGACTAAGTGAGCCGGAATTCCCAACTCCACTCCTACTTTTCTAACCTCATCTTTGAACAATTCTCGCAAAGGTTCCAACAATTCAAAATCCATTTCTTCGGGAAGTCCACCTACATTGTGATGAGATTTTATAACTGCAGAAGGTCCTTTTACAGATTGACTTTCTATCACATCTGGATAAATGGTTCCTTGTGCTAAAAATTTCGCGCCCTCAATTTTGTGAGATTCTTCATCGAAAACTGCGACAAATTCATTCCCAATAATTTTTCTTTTTTCTTCAGGATCTGAAATATCTTTTAATTTGGATAAAAATCTTTCGGAAGCATCGATCATTTTAATTTTCAAATTGAAATGTTCACCGTAATTTTCCATCACTTTATTGCCTTCATCTTTTCTCAGAAGTCCTGTATCTACAAAGATACACTGCAACTGATCGCCGATTGCTCTGTGAATTAAAACTGCCGCAACGGAAGAATCTACACCGCCCGAAAGTCCTAAAATAACTTTTTGTTGTCCCACTTTTGCTTTGATATCTGCAATGGTTTCATCAATATAATTGGTGAGTTTCCAGCTTTTTGGAGCATCGCAGATTTTGAAAATAAAATTTTCAAGCATTTTTGCGCCTTCTTCGGTGTGGGAAACTTCCGGATGAAATTGAACGCAATAAATATGCTTGGATTCATTGGAAATCGCGGAAATAACATCGGTCATTCCATTGATATTAAATCCTTCGGGAAGGCTTTCTACTTCATCGAAATGGCTCATCCAAACAGTGGAATTGCGACTTACGCCAGAAAGTAAATCATTGGATTTTTGAATTTCAAGTTGTGCTTTTCCGTATTCTCCTTTGATTCCTTTTTTTACGGTTCCTCCCAATAAATGAGTGATGAGTTGCATCCCGTAACAAATTCCTAAAATGGGAATGTTTTTTTCGAGCAAAGATTTTTCTACGAGATGCGCATTTTCTGCATTCACAGAACTTGGTCCGCCAGAAAGTATGATTCCAGATGGATTTTTTGCCACAATTTCTTCGACAGGCGTGTTGAAAGGAATTACTTCTGAATATACGCCGTGTTCCCGTATTCTTCTGGCGATTAATTGATTGTATTGAGAACCAAAGTCGAGGATGATGATGCCTTTTTGCATTGTTTTATGATTAATGAGTGATGGATGATAAGTGAAGAGATTGGGTGGCAAATATTTCTTTTGTTCTCTTGGCTCTTTCTGTATTGTTCTCGGCTGTCTTTTTGAAAAAAAAATGGGTTTTAGACCAAAATTTCTAGCCCTGATCGAAGCGGCATCCTTTTTTGCCATGAGATTGCTTTGTTCTTTGCAATGATTTTCTGGCAAAAAAGATACAGCGGAGAGCAGGATTAAGCTTCAAAAAAAAAATTAAAAAAAAAGACGTAAAAATCACGCCCTTTTTATTTTTTTAGAATTTACCGATGTCTTCTCTGTAAAACGCGTAATCGAATTGAATTTTCAATGCATCGTCATACACTTTTTTTCGAGCATTTTCGAACGTATCGCCTGTTGCGACGATGCTTAAAACGCGACCGCCGGATGTTACAATTGCATCTCCGGAATTGCTTGCACCCGCAAAAAGAATCTGGCTGTCTTTTACTTTATCTAGATTTCTGATCTCAAATCCGGTTTCAATTTGTCTTGGATAACCGCCGGAACACATTACGAGACAAACTGCTTTTTCGTCTTTAAATTTCAGGTCGATTTCTTTTCCTTCTAAGCAATCCAAAATAACGTCGAGCAGATTATTTTCCATCAAAGGCAAAATCACCTGAGTTTCGGGATCGCCCAATCTCATGTTGTACTCGAGAAGGTAAGTTCCGTCGTTGGTTACCATTAAACCAAAGAAAATAAATCCTTTGAAATGAATTCCGGCACGCTCTAATCCTGCTAAAGTTGGAGCTAAAATATTTTCTTCGAAATCATTGTAATGAGCTGTTGTAAATTCTGGACTTGGAGCTACACTTCCCATTCCACCGGTGTTTGGACCTTTGTCGCCATTTCCGGCTTTTTTATAATCTTTTACAGGAATGCACGGGAAAAGTTTTTTACCGTTGGCAAAAGCGATGATGGAAGCTTCGAAACCTCGCAAATATTCTTCGATAACCAACTGAATTCCGGCGTCGCCATAAATTCTTTCGATCATAAATCGGTGAATGGTTAATTCAGCTTCGGCTAAATCCGTCGCAATGACTACTCCTTTTCCACCAGCAAGACCACTTGCTTTGATAACGAGGGGAAATTTCTGAGTTTTTACATAATCCATCGCATCCTGATAAGCGTCGAAAACTACGGCTTTTGCGGTTTTGATGTTATTGGTCTGCATGAATTTTTTGGAGAAAGCCTTGCTTCCTTCCAACTCTGCAGTTCTTTTTCGAGGACCGAAAATTTTCAGTCCGTGTTCTTTAAAATCATCCACGATTCCTTCTACCAAAGGAGCTTCTGGACCAACAATGGTAAGATCTATTCTTTCTTTGAGGGCAAAATTGCGTAAAGCGACTACACTTTCTTCATATACATTTTGACCAAGTTTGGCGGTGGTTGCATTTCCATTTGCGAAATACATTTTCGAAATTCTACTGTCGCCCTGCAATTTCATTGCGATTGCAGATTCTCTTGCGCCGTTACCTACGATTAATATTTTCATATTTAGTTTGCTTGTTTAGTGTTTTACAAAATTACTAATTTGTAAATGGATTTCAAATTTAGTTTACAGAAAGTTTCCTAATTTATTGTTGAAAGGCAAATCAATGCAGGAAATGGCGTATTCCGGTGAACATCATGGGAATTCCGTATTCGTTTGCAGCTTCGATGCTTTCTTCATCGCGCATACTTCCACCAGGTTGAATGATTGCTTTGATGCCTTCTTTTGCGCAAAAATCGACCACATCTCGAAACGGGAAAAACGCATCTGAAGCCAAAACCAAATCCCCGGAAAATTTCTCTTTCGCTCTTTCTACGGCGTGTTCTGTTGCCCAAATTCGGTTCACTTGTCCGCCACCAATTCCTAAAGCTTGGTATCCATTTGAAACAACAATCGCATTCGATTTCACATATTTTACAACGCGCTGCGCAAATAAAAGTGCTTTTTCCTGTTCTTGAGAAGGCTTGAAAACAGTCACCGTTTCTATTTTTTCTGAAAAGATATTGTCATTATCCTGAACCAAAATTCCACCATCCACTTTAACCCAAGTCTGTTGATCAGAAACAGGATTTTTGATTTTAATGATTCTTAGATTTTTCTTTTTTCTTAAAATTTCTAAGGCTTCATCCTCAAAATCTGGAGCCATCACGATTTCCAAAAAGGTTTTATTCAATTCTTCCGCAGTTGCTGAATCTACTTTAAAATTCATTCCAATAATTCCGCCAAAAATGGAAACAGGATCACATTCGAAGGTTTTTTTATAGGTTTCTACGGCGGTTGTTCCTACGGCAACTCCGCATGGTGTAGAATGTTTTACAGCGCAACACGCCATTTCTTCTGTGAATTCCTGAACAACTTTCCAACATAGATCCATATCCCGAAGATTGTTGAAGGACAATTCTTTTCCGCCCAAAATTTCGAAATCTTTCATCGCGCCATTATCTGTTGTAGAAACATAATAAGCTGCAGTTTGATGTGGGTTTTCGCCATATCGAAGGTCGGAAACTTTCTTGTAAGAAGCATTCAAATAGTGTGGATATTCTTCATCCAAAAGCATTTTTGAAATCGCAGCATCATACGCTGAAGTTAGGTTAAAGACTTTTCCTGCCAATTTCTTTCTGGTTTCTAAAGTCGTTTCCCCTGTTTCTGTAATTTCCTGTTGAACTTTTGCATAATCTTCAACATCGGTAATGACGGTCACCGAATTGTAATTTTTTGCACCAGAACGCAACATAGAAGGTCCACCAATATCAATAAATTCTACTTTTTCATCTAGAGAAATATCGGAGTTTGCATTTTCGAAAAAGGGATATAAATTGACAATCACCATATCGATCAAACCTATTTCGTGATTCTGCACGGTTTTCATGTGTTCCTCATTCGTACGAACGGCGAGTAAACCACCGTGAACTTTTGGATGCAAAGTTTTCACGCGACCATCTAACATTTCTGGGAAATCGGTGATTTCATCGATTTGAATTGGATTTAAACCGGCTTCTTTTAAATGTTTAAAAGTTCCACCAGTGGAAATCAATTCATAATTTTTTTCTTCTAAAAATTTTGCAAAATCGGTGAGTCCAGATTTATCGGAAACGGAGATGAGTGCTCTTTTTTTTGACATTTTTCTTTCTTTTTACTTTTTATTAGATTCCGTTCTTTCACCAACGGATTTTTTTATGTGGTCAAAGGGATTCACCCTTTGCTAATGATAACTTTCACAGGGTTTCACCCTTTGCTGTTGATAACTTTCAAAGGGCTTCACCCTTTGCTGTTGATAGCGCCACTTCGTGGCTTGGTTATTATCCTTTATTTAGAACCAAGTTGATCGCTTTTGGAAAAATTTCAAATTCTACATCGTGAATTTTTTGGGCTAAAGTTTCTACCGTTTCATTTTCTGCTACTGGAAATGATTTTTGAAAGATGATTTCGCCTTCATCTATTCCGGATGTCACGTAATGAACTGTTGCACCACTTTCTTTTTCCTGAGCTTCCAAAACTGCTTTGTGAACGTGATTTCCCCACATTCCTTTTCCGCCAAATTTGGGAAGTAAAGCGGGATGAATATTAATAATTTGGCCTTTAAATGATTCGCAAAAATCTTTAGATAAAATGGATAGAAATCCTGCAAGTACAATTAAATCTGAATTTTCGGGCAGAATATTTTTTAAATCTGAAGAAAAAGATTTTCCTCTCGGAATTAATTGAGTAGAAATGCCATGTTTTTTGGCACGTTCTAAACCGAAACATTCACGATCAGCGATTACTAAAGAAATCTGCGCATTTTGAATGGCTCCACTTTCAATACAATCGATAATTCTTTGCAAATTGGTTCCTCCCCCAGAAACTAAAACAACGATATTTTTCATAATAATGTAACAATATATCAATTTAACAGTGTAACAATGATTAGTACATTGCTATATTGCTCAATTTTTACATTAAAATTATTTTCTCCGGACCTTCCGTAATTTCCCCGATTTCGTAGGCATCTTCTACAAGATTCAGAACTTTTTCCGCATGTTTTTCATCAACAACTACGACCATTCCGACTCCCATATTGAAGGTTCCGTACATTTCCATTCGGTCAATATTTCCGCGTTTTTCCAGTTCGAGCATTACGGTTGGAATTTTGATTTTGGAAGTTTCAATGGTTGCACAAAGATTTTCAGGAATAATTCGCGGAATATTTTCGATAATTCCGCCTCCTGTAATATGCGCAATTCCACAAAGTTCCACTTCTTCTAAGATTTTGTGAATCGGTTGATAATACAATCTTGTTGGAATAAGTAGTGTTTCGTTTAGCGGTTTTCCTTCAAAATCTTCATTAAAATCTGGAAAAATTTTTCTTACCAATGAAAAACCGTTGGAGTGAAATCCGGAACTTGGTAAGGCGATGATTTTACATCCTTTTTTAATATTTGAACCATCAATTATTTGGTCTTTTTCGACAATTCCGACGCAAAAACCTGCAACATCATAATCACCTGGATTGTACATTCCGGGCATTTCTGCGGTTTCACCACCAATCAATGCGCAGTTGTTGTCTTTGCAGGCTTTCACCATTCCCATCACAATTTCCGCAGCGATATCTGCATCTAATTTTCCACACGCTAAATAATCGAGGAAAAACAGAGGTTTCGCTCCGTGACAAATAATATCATTTGCACACATTGCAAAGCAGTCTACCCCAATAGAATCGTATTTTTTGGAATCCAAAGCGACTTTCAGCTTGGTTCCTACTCCATCAGTACCGGAAACCAAAACAGGATTTTTGTATCCCGCGATTTCGTAAAAAGCCCCGAAACTTCCGAGGTTATTTAGCACATTTGAATTGTGGGTTTCGGCAACAGCGGATTTTATTTTATCGACTGTTTTGTAACCTTCTTCCTTATCAACTCCAGCTGATTTATAGGTATTGCTCATTATTGTATAAAAATTAAAATCTGAATTGTTTGTATTTGCATATTTTAAAGCCTCACAAATAAAAAATAAAAAAGCCGACAATCATTCTGATAGTCGGCTTTTTCTTTATTTTACAGCGAAAATTACACTTCCATATTTTTGGAATTTTCCTTTGGGTGAATTAAATTTTCGCATTTTCACTTTAAAAAATTTTGTTCTGCGAAAATAAGATTTTTAAATGAATTTCCAAAAGTGTTTTTTCAAAAATTGATTTTTACTGCAATTCCATGGCTACAATTTCGAGTAAAAGCATATTTTTGTGCAACTTAAAAATTTACAATATGGCTTCAGGATTTTTTGCAATTTTAGATGATATTGCTGCTTTGATGGATGATGTAGCGGTGACTGCGAAATTAGCGACTCAAAAAACCGCGGGGATTTTGGGGGATGACCTAGCAGTAAATGCGGAAAAGGCAACCGGTTTTCTGGAATCGCGGGAGATTCCTGTCTTAATGAAGATTATGAAAGGCTCTTTCATCAATAAACTGATCATCGTTCCCGTAGTTTTTCTACTGCAGTGGCTTTATGAGCCTGCCATCACTATCATTTTGATATTCGGGGGATTTTATTTGGCTTACGAAGGCGTAGAAAAGATCATCGAATTTATATTTCACCGAAGTAAAAAAGGGCATGAAGTGATCGAAGAATCGGTTATAACTGATGAGGATGGTGAAGAACTAGAAAAATCCAAGATCAAATCAGCAGTCACAACAGACTTTATTTTATCGCTGGAAATTGTAATTATAGCACTGGCTTCAGCAAAAGTAGGTTATGAAGATTTAAAATCACAATTCAGTCCTTTACTTGTAGAAATTGTAACCGTTTCTATTGTTGCTATCATTGCTACGATTGGAGTTTATGGAATTGTCGCCTTAATCGTGCGAATGGATGATGCAGGTTATAAAATTATTAAAAAATCAAAAAAAGAAACCGGATTTTTAGTGTCGGTTGGTAATTTTCTGGTGAATGCATTACCTTGGGTAATAAAGGGTTTAGCAGTGGTAGGAACTGTTGCTTTAATATTGGTTGCAGGAGGAATTTTTGTTCATAACATCGAGTGGATTCATCATCATTTTCTTCCAAACATTAATTCAACCGTTAGAGAAGCATTAGCTGGAATTATTGGAGGACTGCTTGCAATTCCTATTTTTACGCTCGGAAGCAAGGCACTATCACTTATCAAAAAAAAATAACATTAAAAAAAATAAAAAAGCCAGTAGAAGATCTATTCCACTGGCTTTTTTTACTTTCTCAAATGAAATTCTTTCAGTTTTTCAATTTTTATTTAAATAATCCGCTATATTAAAATTCCATCGGAACTTCCATTAACAGGATTTCTGAATCTGAGGTAGCTTCTAAAGTAAACTGGTCGGTTTCCCAAATTCCGAATCCGTCTCTGGTTGCTAAATTTTGGTCGTCCACTTTTGCGGAACCTTTTAACACAAAAATATAAACGCCGTTTTTAGGATCGTGCAACTGATATTCTTTGGAATTTCCGTTGTCGAATTTGGCTAAATTAAACCAGGCATTTTGATGAATCCAAACGCCTTCATCCTCGGGATTTGGAGAAAGAATTTGTTGAAAATCATTTAATTTTTCGCCTTCTTTAATGCTGATTTGATCATAACGCGGTTCCACATTCATTTTATTGGGGATGATCCAAATCTGCAAAAATTTTACGATTTCATCTTTATTTTTGTTGTATTCGCTGTGCTTCACGCCGGTTCCTGCACTCATTACCTGGATTTCGCCGTTCTTGATTAAGGCAATTGTTCCCATGGAATCTTTGTGTTCCAAAACTCCTTCGAGGGGAATTGAAATAATCTCCATATCACGATGTGGATGCGTTCCGAAACCCATTCCTGAAGCTACCTGATCGTCATTCAAAACCCTTAAAACCCCGAAATTCATTCTTTCTGGATTTTGGTAATTGGCAAAACTGAAGGTGTGATGGGATTTCAACCAACCGTGATCGGCGAAACCTCTGGAATCTGCTTGGTGATAAACTGTTTTCATATTTATTTTATTCAATTATTATCAATTTTCTCTTACAAAAGTACCACCTTAAAGATGCAAAAACATTGATTTAGGGTAAGAACTGAATGCATTGAAATTCGATCAAAAAAAAATCCGCCAAAAAAGCGGATCTCAATTTTAAAATAATGT